>WNGK01003240.1_pt1 | contig 34230 bp, 26 predicted proteins | sample 5400601 | NCBI WGS metagenome assembly WNGK01 (sample SAMN13153376, study PRJNA577476) | soil metagenome | isolation source: 60 cm soil or saprolite under Garry oak tree replicate 1 | place: USA:California | collected 2016-06-15 | reverse complement strand
ATCTGCGCCCACTCGCAGAGCATTTCCATATACACGCCTTCGTTCAGATGCTGGGGCGCTTCTTTCACGAGTCGACGGCAGAGGCCGTCCAATTCCATTGGGTTTTCACAGAATAGGTAGTCGGTCTGGGGGGTGATGAAGAAGGGCGGATTGGAGAGGATCAGGTCGAACTTGCGGTCTGCGACCGGGGCGAAACAATCGCCGGCGAGGACCTCGATATTCTCGACTCCGTTCAAACGGGCATTGAATCGAGCGAATTCGACGGCCCTCGGATTCAAGTCCGTGGCGACCACCATGTCACTGTACTCCGCGGCAGCCAAACTCAGGATGCCGCCCCCAGTACCCAGATCGAGGGTTGCGCGGGAGCGGCGTCTCACTGCGAATCTGCCAAGAAATTTGCTGGTCGGATTGGGCCAAAGCACCATCTCCGCCTGCTTGTTTTCGATGGCCTGGGGATGATCGGAAGCCACCAGGTACTTGTCGACGGGCAACAACATGGCGGTCGAAGTAAAACCATCCCCATTGCTCTCGAGCAAACCTGACCCCAGTAGCAGCGCAAGAAATTCGTTCGGGAGCAGATCCGGAGTCTGCTTTTCGGTCGTGGGATGCCACAGCCAGAACCAGCGCAGCAGCACATTGACCGGCGTCGCAGCGGAGGTGCGATCAAGCAGACGTGATTGATTGCGCAAGCGGCGCGAAGGCAGTTCGGCGGCACCGAGGTATTTGCGCAGGCTGGGCTCGTTGTACCCTGCCTCATCGAAGAAAGCTCGCAGCTTCCGAGAGCTATCAACTGAAAGAGGTTTTAGCATCAGGACTCCACATTACCATCGCAAACTGGTGGGGGAATAGAAGTTTTGCAGGTTAGTCACGGCCGACTTGCTGGATGAAACTTTGGTAAGGCGAAGCCATGAGAGTAATTATCTTGACCGGGCCCGGGGCGTGTGGTATCAACAAGAACGCGCGGGATGCAGGCCATTGGAGTGTGGCCAGCATTGAGTGCTCGGCTCCTGATCCCCAGGTTTTCCCATTTCGAAGATTGCTTGCTGCATGCATTGGTTCTCTCATCCCAGGCTGTTATTGCGGGAGTCGAAGACCTTTCGGCGAAACGCTTGGCTGCCTCTGATCACAATTTCTCCCGAGGAATGAACAATGGCTAAACAGAGTGCTCAACACAAACTGGACCGGGTGCGTCCGCCCCGTGTGCAAATCACTTATGACGTCGAGGTCGGCGGTGCCATCGAGATCAAGGAATTGCCCTTCGTCGTTGGTGTGCTCGGTGACTTTACCGGCAATCCTGAACAACCGCTTCCGAAGTTAAAGGAGCGCAAATTTGTCGAGGTAAATCCTGACAACTTCGATACGGTTCTTGAAGGAATGAAGCCACACCTGTCCTTCGCGGTTGAAAACAAGCTGAGCGACGAGCCGGAAGCTCCGAATTTGAAGATCGATTTGAAGTTCCGCAAATTCGATGACTTTGAACCTGCCAACGTAGCCAAGCAGGTGAAGCCGTTGAAGGAGCTGCTCGATCTGCGTACCCGTCTCTCTGACCTGCGCGGATCTCTGCAAGGCAACGACAAGCTCGAAGAGTTGCTGCTCGAAGCGGTGGGCAATACAGAAAAACTCGACAAGCTAAAGGGCGAAATTGGGCCCGGTACGGGAGGTTCCAATGCCTGAAGCAGTCGCAAATCCACAGGGTTCGGCAGCAGCCATCGAAACTCAGGAGTCGAGCCTGCTCGATCAGATTGTCGAGCAGGGTAGGTTTGGCATCGAGGTCAGCGCACGTGAACGTGGCAAGGACCTGGTAAAGGAGTTTGTTGCCCAGGTTCTCGACGGCTCGATGACCATCGCAAAAGACGCCGAGATGATGATCAATGCGCGCATCGCGCAAATCGATCACTTGCTCTCACTGCAATTGAATGAGATTCTTCACCACCCGGCGTTCCAGAAACTGGAAGGCTCATGGCGCGGGCTGAAGTATCTGATGGATAACAGCGAGACGGGCGTGGGTCTCAAGATTCGCGTGTTCAACGCCACGAAGAAGGAGCTTCTGCGCGACATCGAGAAGGCTCCGGAGTTTGATCAGAGCGCACTCTTCAAAAAGATTTACGAGGAAGAGTACGGCGTGTTCGGCGGTGCTCCATTCGGTGCGTTGGTTGGCGATTACGATTTTGGCAAGCACCCGGAAGATATGGCACTGCTGGAAGGCGTGTCGCATATCGCCGCACAGGCCCATGCGCCTTTCGTGAGTGCCGCTGCTCCCGATCTGCTCAATCTCGAGAGCTTTACTTCGCTCGATGCTCCTCGCGACTTGGCCAAGATCTTCGACAGCACGGACTATGCGAAGTGGAAGTCTTTCCGCCAGAGCGAAGACTCCCGCTACGTTGCGCTCGCGTTGCCGCGCACCCTCGGTCGGCTTCCTTATGGAGCGGAGACCAAGGCTATTGACGAGTTCAGGTATGAAGAGCACGTCGATGGGACCGATCACTCGAAGTATCTGTGGATGAACGCAGCCTATGCGCTTGCCAGCAAGATGACGCAATCCTATTCGCTGTATGGCATGTGCGTTGCTATGCGCGGAGTGGAAGGCGGCGGATTGGTAGAAGGTTTGCCCGCACACAGCTTCTCTACGGAAGAAGGGGATCAGGCACTGAAGTGTCCGACAGAAGTGCCGATTACCGACCGCCGCGAGAAGGAACTGGCCGATCTCGGCTTTGTGCCGCTGGTGCACTGCAAGGGTACGGACTACGCCGCGTTTTTCAGCGTGCAGAGCTGCCAGAAGCCCAAGGTCTATGACACTGATTCGGCAAATGCCAATGCCCGTCTCTCGACGCAGCTTCCGTACATCATGGCTGTCTCGCGTTTCGCGCACTACCTCAAGGCGATGATGCGCGACAAGATCGGCAGCTTCATGTCGCGTGAAGAAGCGGAGAGATTTCTCAATCGCTGGATTACCAAGTATGTCACTCCGGATGACTCGGCCTCACCGGCGACTAAGGCCGAGCGGCCGTTGCGCGAGGCGCGCATCGACGTCAGCGAGGTTCCTGGCAAGCCTGGGGTTTATCGGGCAGTTGCTTTCCTGCGTCCTCACTTCCAGCTCGACGAGCTTACCGTTTCTCTTCGTCTGGTGGCTGAGCTGCCTGCGGCGGCAAAGTAAGCCGAAGTTTCTTTTCTCCTGGACTCTGGACGGCAGCACGCTGCCGTCCTCAATCGCAAGCAATCGAACGGATAACTGAAGGAGATCGCAAAATGGCAGTGAATGCATACTTGGTTATCGATGGTCGTCCCGGGCCCAGCACGAGCAAGCCAAACGCCATCGACATTCTCTCTTTTAGCTTTGGTGCCAGCCAGACCGCAGTCATCGGGGTCGGCTCATCGGGTGGCGAAGCGCGCGCCGGACGCGCCAACCTAGCGGACGTCAGCATCATGAAGGTAGTCGATAAGGTATCACCGCTTCTCTTCGACGATTGCGTTACCGGCAATTATTTGAAGACGGTAGATATCATCTATGACAAGCCGATGGGTGACGACCAACAGGATTACTACAAGATTCACATGGAAGACGCCTTGATCACCTCGATCCAGCACTCTGGTTCGAGCGAGAACCCGGTGGAGTCGGTCAGCTTCGCCTATAGCAAGATCAAGGTGAGCTACAACCCAGAAGAAGACGGCGCGTTGAAGGGCTTCATCGACAAGGGCTTTGATGTGCTCAAGCTGAAGCCGTGGTAACCGGCGTGCAAGAAGGCAAACGGTGCCAGTAACCCCTAAGGAACTATTCAAACAAGGAAAGGTGCGGGAAGCCATACAGACGCTGACGGCGTATCTCCGTGAGCGCCCGTCTGACACGGCCCAACGCACCTTCCTATTTGAGCTGCTCTGTTTCGCGGGAGAGTATACCCGCGCGGAAAAGCAGCTCGCCGTGCTTGCCAATGGCAGCGTCGAGAAAGAAACAGGCGCAATTGTCTACTACGCCGCTTTGCATGCGGAAAAGACGCGCCACGAGTTATTTGAAAAGCAGGATTTTCCTACAGACACTCCGGCATCCCCACGGGGAGAGTTGAACGGAAAGCCGTTCACCGAAATCCGCGATGCCGACCCGAACATTGGCGCGCGACTTGAGGTTTTTGCCGCCGGTGCGTACGTGTGGCTTCCATTTGAGCATGTGGCGTCGCTCGATATGGGACCGCCACAACGGCTGCGCGACACTCTTTGGGCACCTGCACTTGTTCAGACAGCTCCATCTTTCAAGGGGATGGATTTGGGAGAGGTATTGATACCAGCGATCTATCCTTTCTCGTGGCAGGATCAGGACGAGCAGGTATGGCTGGGCCGAGTTACGGAGTGGTCGGCGGATGAAGAAGGCCGAGAATCCCCCTCTGGCCAAAAGACATTGCTCGTGGACGGCGAGGAGTTTCCGTTCCTTGAGATCCGCTCACTGCAGTTCGTACACGCTGCGGATGCGGTCACGCAGCAATGAAAACGGATTACCAGTCAGGGGCCGCTCAATATGCCACTTCGCGAAGACATCCTCGCTCCCATTCCCGGTGAAAATCCCAGCGGCATCGATCTGCGCTATGACACCAAGCTACTAATTTTCGACAAAATCAAAGAGGCTCGACGCCAGGACGACGATCTGGCCCAAGGCGCGTGGCAAAGTGAACGCAAGACAGCGAACTTTGGCCTGGTAAGCAAGCTTGCGCAAGAAACACTGGCCACAGTTTCAAAGGATCTGCAGCTCGCAGCGTACCTGAGCGAAGCGTTGCTTCAGACGGAACGCTTCGGCGGCTTGCGCCAGGGACTCGATCTGACATACCGGCTTCTGACGGAGTTCTGGGATAGCGTCTACCCGGTGATCGAAGACGGTGATCGCGAGCTTCGCGCGCGGCCTCTCGCATGGATCGGGTCGATGCTTGATCTGCCGCTTCGTTCTGCGCCCATTGTCGGGGCGGGCTATTCGTGGCTCGTTTACAAGGATTCGCGGACGGTTGGCTATGAAGACCAGCCGAAGACCGATAAGGACCGTAAGGCCCGAAATGCCATGATCGAAGGCGGCAAAATTGCGCCCGAGGTCTTTGACAAGGCTTTCACGGAAACGCCGAAGGCCTATTACCTCCAGGCGGAGAAGGATCTGGATGGCTGCCTTGAACTTCTTGGCAGTCTGGATGCTTTCTGCGATGAAAAATTTGAAGATGATTCCCCGGGCTTCGGAAAACTCCGGAATGCACTTACAGATGTCCGATTAACCATTCACGGTCTGCTCGAAAAGAAGCGCGAAAAAGAGCCGGACCCGGTGGAAGAAATTCCAGTGGAGGAAGTAGCAGCAGCCGAAGGAACCGGTGAGGGCGAGGGAACCGGAGCCGCATCGACGATTGGGGTAAGTACTTCGTTTACTGCGGAACCTGCAGACCGCCGCCAGGCAGTAGCAGGGATTGTTGCTGCTGCTGCCTTCCTGCGCAAACGTGAGCCCTTTAGCCCGGCGCCATACTTGCTGCTGCGTGGTCTGCGCTGGGGAGAGTTGCGGACCGCATCACGGCTGGCTGACAGTTCCCTGCTGGAAGCGCCTCCTACAGAACTTCGCCAGCAGATCAAGCGCCTGGCACTGGCCAAGAAATGGCCGGAGCTACTTGAAGCCGGCGAGCAGGCATTGGCACTGCCGGGCAGTCGTGCATGGCTTGATCTGCAGCGTCTGTCGGTAGCTGCATGTTCGGCCATGGGGAAGGAGTATCTACCGATCGCCACGGCAATCCAGTCAGAATTGCGCGCACTGATGAACGATTTGCCTGAATTGCTGGATGCGATTCTGCTCGACGACACACCTGCGGCAAATCCGGAGACAAAGGAATGGTTGCAGGGATTGAGTGCGGTTGCGCATGCGTCGCCGACGGACGAGGAAGAAGCGACAGCGGACGCGCGGGCTACTCGCAATGGGGCCCCGACCTGGCTGGCACCGTCAGTGGATGCTTATGCGCTGGCACAGGACGCGCTCGCTGCGGGCCAGGAAGAAAAGGCCTTTGCCATTATGCGTATCGAGGTTGCAAAACAGCGCTCAGGCCGCAGGCGTTTCAGACGCACCATGCAAATGGTGGAACTGGCGATCGCCGCTGGAAAAGATGGAATTGCGCAGCCCTTGCTCGAAGACATTGCTGCTGCCATCGAGAACCACAAGTTGGATGCCTGGGAGGATCCAGAGCAGATGGCTCGCGATTTGACTAAGCTCATGCGCTACAGCAAGAAGATTCAGGGTAGCGCCTCAGATAAGCAAAAACTATTTGAACGTATCTGCCGCCTCGACCCGGTCCAGGCGTTGAGTGTGGGGTAATCAATGGCGAGGGGCCTCGGCGAAACAACGATAACCATCTCGGTGTTGGATCGACTCATCGACCTTGAGCCGGACAACCGGATGGAGAATCCGCTCAGCCGCACACAGTCTGTGCGGTTGCTAAAGAGCGCTGTGCGCCGGGATCTTGAATGGCTGTTGAACTCCAGACGTATCGCTGATCCGCCAGATGAAGGACTGAAGGAAGTCAACCGCTCTGCTTATGTATACGGTTTGCCTGATTTATCGGCGCTGACGATGGCGACCGCCGCGGATCGCAACCGTCTGGTGCGCCAGATACTCAACACCATCAATCTCTTTGAGCCGCGGCTTTCAAATGTGCGACTCGTCGTGGTTGAAGCTCCGGACGCTGCGAAGAAGGATGTGCGTTTGCGAATTGAAGCTATGCTGCGCATGGACCCGGTGCCTGAGCCGATCTCGTTTGACACCGTGATCGAGTTAAAGAGCGGCAATTGCCATCTCTCCGGGGGCGATGATGCGCGATGATCTGCTGCTCTATTACGAGAGAGAACTTGATTACCTGCGCAAGTCAGCGGCTAATTTTGCAGAGAAGCATCCCAAGGTAGCTTCGCGTCTCGTTCTAGAGCCGACAAAATGTGAAGACCCGCATGTAGAGCGACTGCTTGAGGCGTTTGCATTTCTGGCCGCCCGCGTTCATCTGAAGATGGACGATGAATTTCCTGAGATCACGGAAGCACTGCTCAGCGTGGTCTATCCGCAACTTGTGAGGCCCATTCCTTCATTGTCGGTGGTCGAATTTCAACTTGATCCGGAGAAAGGAAAGCTTGCGAGCGGCATGAAAATTGAGCGCAATTCGCCGCTTTACTCCAAACCGATCAGCGGAATTCCCTGCACGTTTCGCACCTGCTATGACACCACGCTTTGGCCCCTTACAGTGGCTGCGGCTGAGTTGAGCCCTCCCAGCCAGTTGAAGCCGGCGGTAAAGACGAGCGACTCTGCCTGGGCTATCCGGCTGGAACTGCGTTGCGCGCGCGATGTTACCTTTGCTGCGTTGAGGCCGGAGAAACTGCGCTTTTACCTGGACGGAGAGAGCGGCCTGGTTAACATTCTGTACGAATTGCTTTTCAGCAGGCTCAATCGCATCCAGGTACGGGATCTGACTGCGGGCTCACGACTCGCGCCGGTCACTTTGCCCGCTTCAGCACTGAACGCCGTCGGTTTCGGTCCCGACGAAGGAATGGTGCCATATCCTTCAGCATCGTTCGCCGGCCATCGGCTGCTGATGGAGTACTTCGCGTTTCCGGAGAAGTTTTTCTTTATCGATCTTTGCGGACTTGAAGCGGCAGCAAAGGCGGGATTCAAGGATGCCATCGAAGTTATCTTTCTCCTTTCTGACGTGGAAGGCAGCGGCCGCGTGCAGCGCCTGGAACTGGAGCTGTCAAAGAGGACTTTTCGCCTGGGATGCTCGCCCGTGGTCAACCTGTTTCCGCAGGTGGCAGAGCCGATCCAACTGAATCAGCGACGGTACGAGTATCCGATTACGCCCGATGTACGCCGGCCGTACTCGGTTGAAATTTTCTCAATCGATGAAGTAACGGCCATCAACTCCGCAAGCCAAAAGATCACTACCTACGAGCCGTTTTATTCGTTGCGCCATTCTGCGCGAAAGGATGACCGGTCCTGCTTCTGGCTGGCGCGGCGGCGACCGTCAAACCGGCCAAACGATGACGGCACCGACGTTTCGCTTTCGCTGTTGGATTTGTCATTGGCTACAGTCGATCCTGACGCCACGGTTCTCTCTGTACGTACTACTTGCACCAATCGCGATTTGCCTTCGCGACTGCCTTTCGGCAATCAAGACAGCGACTTTGAAATGGAAGGCGCGGTGGCGATGAAGCGTATCGTCGCATTGCGCAAGCCAACCGCGCCGGTGCGACCCGCGCTCGGCAAGAGCGTTCTGTGGCGGCTGGTTTCGCACTTGTCGCTGAATTACCTGTCCCTGGTGGACGAAGGCAAGGACGCGCTGCAGGAGATTCTTCGGCTGTATGATGTGGGCCGCACGGCGTACTCGCAGAATGTTATTCAGAGCATTCTTCAGATTCGCAGCAAGCGGCATTTCGCGCGACTCGTATCAGAGCAGGGAGTGAGCTTCGCGCGCGGGCTGCGCATCGAGATGGAGATTGATGAAGACCAGTTCACCGGCGGCGGCGCATTTTTATTTTCCGCAGTGCTGGAGCGCTATTTCGGTCTGGCAGCCTCGCTCAATAGCTTCACTCAATTAAGCGTCACCACTCCGCAAAGAAAGGAGGGACTCCACGAATGGGAACCCAGGTCGGGACGCCGAATGCTGATTTGATGGAAACGCAGTTGGGAACAGAACTGATCGAAGACGCTTGCTCATTCGAGTTCTTCCAGGCGGTGTCGCTTTTGCAGCGGCTGAGAGACTCAATGCGTCCGGTAGGCGGCTTTTCCAGCCCAGAGGATGAGGCGGTTCATTTTCGCGTCAATCAAAGACTCGGTTTTCCAGCAAGCGAGATCCAGCATCTTGAAGTAAGCGACGACGGGCCCGCAGAGATGATGGTAAATTTCATGGGGCTGACGGGGCCCATGGGCGTGCTTCCTTACGCGTACAGCGAATTGATGCTGGAGCGGGCAAGAGCCAAAGATCACAGTCTCGCTTCATTTTTTGATATTTTCAATCATCGTGCGATCTCGCTGTTTCACCGAGCGTGGCAAAGAGCGCGTTTTCCGGTGACTTATGCTGCGGGCAATCGCGACCTCTTCAGCCAGTACCTGCTTGATCTTCTGGGTCTCGGGACAACAGGGCTTCGCGACCGGCAGGAGATTGAAGATGAGGCGTTGATGCATTACATATCGCTGATCGCCATGCAGTCGCGATCGGCGGTGGCTCTGGAACAAGTTCTGACCGATTATTTCGATGTGCCGGTTGATGTTCAACAGTTCACCGGCGCGTGGTACGGACTGGATCGCTCGACGCAGTGTGAGATGAACGAGAAGGAATCAGTCTCGATCCAGATTGGCTCCGGCGCGATGGTGGGCGACGCAGTGTGGGACCGTCAAGGAAGGGTACGCGTTCGCATCGGACCATTGAGCATGGAGCGGTACAACGACTTTCTTCCCCAGGGGAGCGCGTATGAGGCATTGCGCGCGATCACGCGTTTCTATAGCAACGATTGCCTCGACTTTGAAGTGCAGCTGGTGTTGGAGCGTAGCCAGGTGCCAACGATTGAACTTGATTTGAATGGAAGCCATCCGGCGCGTCTGGGCTGGGTGTCATGGGCCAAGACGGCGCCACTAGGCGTCGATCCTGACGACACGATTCTGGCATTGTAGGGGGAAATATGGGATTGAATCTGAAGGCACTGATTGCGAAGTTAAACGACCCAGCGAGGGCTGCGCTGGAAGGAGCGGCGGGTCTTTGCCTTTCGCGCACCCACTACGACATCGAGATTGAGCACTTCCTGACGAAGCTCCTCGACTCAACCTCAGGCGACTTTGCGGCTATCATCAAGCATTTTGAAATCGACAAGTCGCGGCTCACCAATGAGCTGGCGCGTAGCATGGACAAGCTGAAGTCCGGCAATGCCCGCACGCCCGCCATCAGTCCGACCGTACTGAAAATGCTCACGACAGCGTGGACTATCGGGTCCATCGATTTCAACGCGGGCCAAGTTCGCACCGGATTCACGATTCTTGCCTTGGCGTCGGACGAGGAGCTATCGCGGCTGATTCACGATGTGAGCAAAGAATTCCAGAAGATCAATGCGGATGCACTGCGCAAAGACCTGATGGGCATCGTTGCTCTCTCCAGCGAGACCACGACCAGCGGGGCCGCGGCGGGACCGAGTGACGGAGTAAAGCCTGTCGGCGGCAAGACACCGAATCTCGATCAGTACACCGTCGATCTCACCGGCAATGCCAAGAAGGGCAAGATCGACCCGGTGCTGGGGCGCGATCCTGAAATTCGCCAAGTAATCGATATTCTGACGCGCCGTCGTCAAAACAACCCCATCCTCACCGGCGAAGCGGGCGTGGGAAAAACGGCTGTCGTGGAAGGCTTCGCTTTGCGCGTTGCGCAGGGCGACGTTCCACCGCCGCTTAAGAATGTGCACATCCGCACGCTCGATTTGGCGCTGCTGCAGGCGGGGGCGGGCGTGAAGGGCGAATTCGAGAACAGGCTGAAGGGCCTGATTGAAGAAGTGAAGAACTCCACTACGCCGATCATCCTGTTCATCGACGAAGCGCATACGATGATTGGCGCGGGCGGCCAGGCGGGTCAGGGGGATGCGGCCAATCTGCTCAAGCCTGCTCTCGCTCGCGGTGAGTTGCGCACGATTGCGGCGACGACGTGGTCGGAATACAAGAAGTATTTCGAGAAGGATGCGGCGCTGGCCCGGCGGTTTCAGGTAGTCAAAGTCGAAGAGCCCAGCGAGCATCAATGCATGATCATGATGCGTGGACTGGTCGCCTCGCTGGAAAAGCATCACAACGTGCGCATTCTCGATGAAGCGGTTTACGCCAGTGTGCGGCTCACGCATCGGTTCCTGGCGGGACGGCAGTTGCCGGACAAGGCGGTGAGTATTCTCGACACAGCGTGCGCACGACTCGCGCTGGGCCAGAACACGACACCGCCGGCGATCGAAGACCTGAACCGGCAGATCGACGCGCTGGACGTGCAGACGCGAATTCTGGACCGGGAAGAGAGCGTGGGCGCCGACCACCAGGAGAAACTGGCGGAAATCGCGTCTCAAAAGGAAAAGGCCGTAGAGAAGCTCAACATGCTGCAGGGACGCTGGGACAAGGAACGTGAGCTGGTGGGCAAGATCCGGGAGTTGCGGACGAAGCTCGAGGCCGCAAAGGACGGGAAGGCTGCCGCAACACCTGCGGCCGCGGCAACACCGGTGGAGCAGAATGGGAGCGCCACGGCTGCGCAGGACGCCGTTGCGGCTCCGGCTGGTTTGAAGGCAGAGTTGCAGAATTTGGAGGCGGATCTCTCCCTGCTGCAGGGCGAGACCGGCTTGATTCGAGTTTGCGTGGATGCGCAGATCGTTGGCGAAGTGCTCTCCGCATGGACTGGAATCCCGGCCGGCAAGATGCTGAAGGATGAAATCTCGACCGTGCTCGCATTGCAGGAGCATCTCGGCAAGCGCGTGATCGGACAGCCACACGCGATGGAGATCATCAGCCAGCGGGTCCAAACTTCGCGTGCATCGCTGGACGATCCGAACAAGCCGGTTGGCGTCTTCATGCTGGTTGGTCCCAGCGGCGTGGGCAAAACCGAAACGGCGCTGGCCCTCTCTGACCTTCTTTATGGAGGCGAACACAATTTGATCACCATCAACATGTCGGAGTTCCAGGAGCCGCACACTGTCTCTACATTGAAGGGCTCGCCGCCCGGATATGTCGGTTATGGAGAGGGCGGAGTTCTTACGGAAGCAGTGCGCCGCCGTCCCTATTCAGTTGTGCTGCTGGACGAGGTGGAGAAAGCACACCCGGACGTGCTGGAGCTCTTCTTCCAGGTGTTCGACAAAGGCAATATGGAAGACGGCGAAGGTCGCTCGATCGACTTCAAGAACAACATCATCATCCTCACCACGAACTCCTGCACCGACCAGATGATGAAGCTGGTTGCAGATCCTGAGACTGCGCCCGGTCCGCGCGCTCTCATCGACGCTCTCAAGCCTGACTTGAACAAAATTTTCAAGCCCGCGTTTCTGGGCCGCATGGTGCTGATCCCTTATTACCCGGTGCGCGACGAAGCATTGAAGCAGATTATTCGTCTGAAACTTGGCAAGATTCAACGCCGGCTCGTGGAGAATCACAAGATCAAGCTCACCTACGACGATGCGTTTCTTGAAGCTGTAGCAAACCGCTGCACGGAGGTAGAGAGCGGGGCGAGAAACGTGGATAACATTCTCACTAACTCGCTGCTGCCCGATATCTCACGCAAGATACTTGGAAACATGGCAGAGGGCGAGAAGATGAGCTCGATCCATGTAACGGTGGGAGAAGACGGGGAGTTCGATTATCAATCAGGAGAGCGATCGAGCCCTGAGCTTGCCGAAACGAGCGTATGACTGCGCCTCACAAAAAGTCGTTGAAGGTTCTCGCAGCCGCGAAGCCTCACGGTCCCCTAGGCAAGGGGCATGCGCATTCGCATGGCTCCTTGCCGCCCTCGTCACCTGGGCCGCTCGGGAAGAACGACGTGCACGAGGGACATGTAAATGGAATCGCCGCGGGGCTCCCGGGCCTGGCAGTCAAAGGCGCAATCCATGGAACGGCCGCCGAAGTCGATCCCCTTCGAAAGGCCGTCGCGATCAGCCGAACGAATTTTCAATACTTTGAGTTGAGCAAGCAATCAATCGAAGTGAGCAATCTCTTCCACGAACTCGGACTGGCCAACCGGACTGGGGACGATGATCGCAAAAAGATGAACGGCGTCGTTCGGCGGCTGAGCGTTCCAATTCCAAAGGTGCCTTCACATGGGGTTACGCACGAGGTGGATCTGCTTCACGAGATTTACGTCTGCGCTGACCGCGAACAGCTCAACCCGATCTTTCTCACCGCTGTGATGTTCACGGAGGCACAATGGCCCACAAAGCTCCCGAAGTCGCCGGATAACTTCGACTTCATTGGCATGGACCGGTTCGAACTCGAGTTGGATGACATGATCGCGGAGCATCTGCTGTCGGCGGACTTCAAGGATCATCATCACTTCAAACACACTGGCGATACGCGCATGGGAGAACGTGGGGCGGTGTACAAGCAGATTCAGTTCAAGGATGTGACAACAACGATCCAGGCATTTGCGGGGATGATGAAGCATCGCAGGAATTTGCTGCTGCAGGATTTAGGTGACTTCGGATTGAAGGCCTCGAGCCTCAGTCCGGACGAGTTGGACTTCTGGAATTACGTGTACTACAACGCCGGGGGTAAACGCGAGGCGTACCTGGCACCTGATGGAACGAAGGAAAAAGCCGTGGATTATCTCGCGAACGGATATCTGCATTTGAAGGAGGAAGCTGAGCGGGCGCAGTCGGGCGCGAACCCCGGCCGCTCCTTGATTCCTACGCGGATTTTTCAGTTAAAGAACGGAAATGTAGACAGCCGTGACGTTGCCCAAAGAATGCTGCTAATCAAGAAGCTTCTGCAGAAGGTCGGGATGGCAGATCCATCTGACCCCGCCACGATGAAATTCAAACTGATCGAAGACATCGGCAAGATCCTCGAGCAGTTGAACAGGAAGAGCAAGCAGGGTTCTTTACTCGACCTGTAATGATCTTGATGAAAAGATACCCCGAGTTCAGGAAGGGCTGATAAAACACGATGCCCCACGTACAGCAAGGCCGGCTCATCTCAATCACTACGCCACTTGGCGAGGACAAGCTGTTGCTCGCCGGATTCAGCGGCAGCGAGTCGATCTCGCGATTGTTCAGCTTCCGCCTCGACCTGCTCTCAGAGGCACCGTCGATCGACTTCGCCCAGATCATCGGCCAGAACGTCACAATCTCAGTGATTCAATCGAATGACAAGCCTCGCTATTTCAATGGAATGGTAAGCCAGTTCGCGATGACCGGTCTCGACGGTAATTTCTTGCGCTACGAGATGCAAGTCGTGCCCACAGTGTGGAGGCTGACGCGATGCGCCAACTGCCGCATCTTCCATAACAAGGAGCCGAAGGAGATCATCGAGCAGATATTCAGCTATCGCAATTTCACCGACTTTACCTTTTCTCTCACCGGCACCTACCCGAAGATCGAGTATTTCGTGCAATACCGGGAGACGGACTTCAACTTCATCTCTCGGATCATGGAAAAGTTCGGCATGTTCTATTTTTTTGAGCACAGCGACGGTAGTCATGTAATGAAAATTGCCGACTCCTCGAGCGCTCACAATCCATGCCCCGATCAGGAGTCGGTGGGATTCAACCTGGTCACTGGCGGGCTTGATGAAGGCGACGTAATCAATTCGTGGAGCCTGGAACGGGAGTTGAAGAGCGGGATCATCACGCACACTGACTACAACTTCAAGACTCCGTCGGCAAGTCTATTGGCGACCGAGTCGACCATCTATACGGTGGGCCAAAACGGCGCGCTTGAGATATTCGATTATCCGGGCGAATACATTGTGCGGGGGGACGGGACGTCACTGGCCAAAATCCGTATGGAGGAAGAAGAGTCGGGGCACCTGATTGCGCAGGCGTCAAGCGTGTGCCGGGGATTCACTACGGGCTACAAGTTCACCCTGACCGATCATCCTCATACGGCGATGAATGGCGGATACATCCTGACTGAGATTCAACACATTGCGTCAGTGGCCGGCAGCTATGGCGTTGGTGGAGCCGCGCAGGACACCTACTCCAATCGCCTGACATGCATTCCGGATTCCGTGACGTTTCGCCCTGCGCGATTGTCTCCCAAGCCATTCGTGCAGGGCCCGCAAACCGCGGTGGTAGTGGGCAAGAGCAGCGATCAGGACAGCGCCGACGACGAGAGCGCGGGCGGAGACGGTGAAGAAATCTGGGTGGACAAGTACGGACGGGTGATGGTGCTGTTCCCGTGGGATCGCAATGCGGACTGTTCGTGCTGGGTGCGCGTTTCGCAGGACTGGGCAGGAAAGGGCTGGGGGATGATCAACATTCCGCGTGTTGGCCAGGAAGTGATTGTGAGTTTTCTGGAAGGAGACCCAGACCGTCCAATCATTACGGGGCGCGTCTACAACGCCAACCAGACGGTTCCGTATACTTTGCCCGATTATGGGACGCGCACGACGTTCAAGACTCACAGTTCGACGGGAGGCGGTGACGATAACTATAACGAACTGCGCTTCGAAGATAAAACGGGCAGCGAACAGGTTTTTATTCGTGGAGAAAAGGACTTTGACACGCGAATCAAGAATGATTCGCGGGAGTGGATAGGCAACAATCGCAGCCTGATGGTGACCACGGATCAGATGGAAAAGGTGGGTGGGGACCTTCACAGCCACATAACGGGCAACTTGAACCAGAAGGCGGATCAGACGATCTCGATCCAGGCGGGGCAGAACCTCTATGAGAAGTCGGGGCAGAATTTTGCGCACGAAGCGGGCCAGGCAATTCATTTGAAGGCCGGAATGACGATGATTCTCGAAGCCGGAGTGCAGTTGTCGCTCAAAGTTGGCGGCAATTTCATTGATATCGGACCTGCCGGTGTCACAATCTTCGGCACGATGGTAATGATTAACAGTGGCGGCTCGGCAGGCTCGGGTTCGGGGTCCAGCCCGACAGATCCGAAGGATCCGGACCAGGCAGATGATGGGACCAAGGGCACAAAGATCTAACCGGAGACTTGGGTGCTGTGGTTCCAAGTTGCTCATCGTATAGTGAATTGTTATCGTTAAGGTCCGGTCATTGCCCATGAAACAGTTACAGCCCGTCCTGTGGAGCAAAGGTACACTCCTGACGCCACAGCATTTGCAGCTTCAGGACAAGTTCCTGGAAGACAGCATGAACTTTCGGGTACAGGCGCTGAAGTTCTGCGCCTGGGGCTTCAATGAGGTGGTGCTGAATCAGGAATTGCTTGGCGAAGGGCAGCTTGCCGTCTCAAGGGCATCCGGGATCTTTCCTGACGGATTGCCATTTGAGATTCCGGGGCCCGATCAGCCACCGCCATCGAAGTCGCTCGCTGAGTTTTTTGATCCCGACGTGCGGGATCTCGATATCTATCTGACGGTGCCTGATTACAAAGACAAGGGTCTGAATGTAGCCGGTCTTGGCCGCGTGGCAAGCTCGCGCTACCTGGCTGAGATCACCACGGTTCGCGACGATAACACGGGTGCCGGCGAGAAACCGATCCAGATTGCGAGAAAAAATTTACGCCTGCTGGCGGCCAATGAAACTCGTGAGGGTAGCTCGGCGTTGCGCATCGCCAACGTGGAGAAGACCGAGACCGGCGGATTTCGCCTGAACCCGCGCTTCGTTCCACCAATGCTTGAGGTGCGTGCCAATGAATATGTACGCGGATTAGTGCACGGGATTCTCGAAATTCTTTCCGCGAAGAGCACGCAGCTATCCGGTACCCGGAGGCAAAAGAACCAGAGCCTGGCCGACTTTACAACCGCGGACATCGCCAATTTCTGGCTCCTTTATACAGTGAACTCCAACATACCGGTGCTCAGCCATTTGCTGCAGGGACAACGATGCCATCCAGAGGAGCTCTTCTCGGCGCTCACCACGCTGGGTGCATCACTGACTACATTCTCCTCGACGATTCGACCGCGTGACCTTCCACTTTACGATCATGCCAATCTGAGCAAGGTTTTTACCGACTTGGACGAGAAACTGCGGCTGCTGCTCGAGACGGTCGTTCCCACCAATGTGGTTTCGCTTCCTCTGAAGCACGTGAATAACACAATCTACGCAACGGCGGTCGACCAGGACAAGTACCTGACGAACACGCGAATGTACCTGGCGTTTGCTGCCGACACTAACGACGAGACAATCATCCGGCGGGTTCCGCAACTCGTGAAAGTCTGCTCGGCGACCCACATTGATCAGCTCATCAGCAATGCCCTGCCCGGGATCACCCTCACGCATGTTCCTAGCCCTCCCAGTGCGATTCCCATCAAGATGAAGTACCAATACTTCAGTCTCAATCAATCGGGTGCAGCCTGGGAAACGGTAATGCGGGCGCGCAACTTTGCCGCTCATGTTCCGGGAGACATCCTGAACCCGCAGATGGAATTGGTGATCCTGCTACCGCAGGCGGGTGGAGCCCTATGAAGACGCTCACCAAACCCGTTTGGTCGGAAGGAATGTATCTTGGCCCCCATCACTTTCAAGCGCAGAATCGCTACTTTGAAGATGCACTGGACTTTGTTACGAGTAGCCTGTGGCGGGATGCATGCGGCTTTGCGGGTCTGCAGTTTGACCAAGATGCGCTTCGCAACGGCACATTGGCGCTAAGTCACGGGCGCGGCCTGTTTGCCGACGGGCTCAGCTTTGATCTGCCGGGGTCTGATGCAGCGCCCGCACCGCGAAATTTCGCTGCGCTGTTCTCGCCGGTTGCCGATCATCTCACAATGCACCTTGCGATTCCGGCAATGATCAGGGACGGGCAGAACACCAGCATGGGAGGCAATGAGGTGTCGGTGCGGTATCTGTCGCTGGAACAGAAGCTGCCCGACCAAAATACTGGACTCGACGAAAAGCCAATCCAGGTCGGCCGCAAAAATATGCAACTGTTGGCGGACGCTGAAGTCGGAAATGTTGCGGCGCCTGATTGAGATTCTGGACGAAAAGAGCGCCGTCTTCACCCAGGAACAGCAACAGCGAAATGGCGTTTTTCAGGCCGGCATGTCTGCCCGCCATGTGGCACAGTACTGGTTCCTGCATGCATTGAACTCGAACGTTTCGACTCTGCGTCACTTTCTGCTCTCACAGCATGCGCACCCGCAAGAGCTATTTCGGGAGATGTCACGACTGGGGGGAGCCTTATGCACCTTTGGTTTGGAGGTCCATCCACGCTCGCTGCCGACCTACAATCACTGGGAATTAGGTGCATGTTTCGCAGCGCTCGACGATCACATCCGGCGACATCTCGAGATCGTGATGCCATCAAAAGCAATCAAGATTGCGCTTCAACCAGTCGAGACCTTCCTATATAACGGCGAGGTGAAGGATGAACGATGCCTTGGAGCGGGACGATGGATTCTCGAGATTCAATCTCCGATCGGCGAGGCCGATCTGATTGCCCGAGTGCCCAAGCTTACGAAGATGTGCTCTGCACGGTTTGTCGTGGAGTTGATCAAGCGCGCGCTGCCTGGCATGCCGCTCAACCATCTTTCTGTTCCGCCACCGCAGATCGCCAGCCGGGTAGAAAGTCACTACTTCTCGATCGAACGCGGCGGCCCATGCTGGGAACACATTGTGCAAACTCGACAGGTGGGGCTCTATGTCCCTGGGGAGATTCCGTCTCCGCAGGTCAGCCTGATCGTGTTGCTGGACGAGTAGCGATTGTCCTCGTTTTGGCGATTCGGCCCTCGCAAAGACTTACAAATGCACCTGAATTTATGATCAGCTTGGGTCGACCGAGAACTATCAGCGATATCGAAGGACTGAAGCATAGCGATGGCATTTGAACCAGGGCAGAAGATCGGCGATTACGAAATTGTGGCGAAGCTGGGCGCCGGCGGCCTCGGTGTGGTCTACGAAGTGCAGCACATGATTTCGCAGCGTCGCGAAGCGATGAAGATCCTATTACCTGACCAATCTGGGACGCCGGAGATGGTGGAGCGGTTTCGCCGCGAAGTACAGACACTCGCGACACTCAGCCATGTGAATATTGCCCAGCTTCACACTGCTTTTTACTATGATAATCAGTTGGCGATGATCATGGAACTGATTCATGGCGAAACACTGCGTGATCGGCGCCTCAAAATGGCGATCACGCTGCCTCAAGCTCTGGATACTATTACACAGGTGCTGCAAGCGCTGGTGTATGCGCATCGACTCGGAGTGGTGCATCGAGATATCAAGCCATCAAATATCATGATTACTGAAAGTGGCGTGGTGAAGCTGCTGGATTTCGGAATCGCTCTCACGGAGCATGCCAGCGAATTGACGAGCGCCGGATATTTACTCGGCTCGCTGAATTACATGTCTCCCGAGCAGGTGGGAGGCAGCAAGGCGACTTCGCGTTCTGACATCTATTCGGTGGGAGTGACGCTGTACGAGATGCTGACCGGCAGGCTGCCCGTAACAGGATCAACCAACTACGAGATCATGACGGCGATCATGAACAATGCGCCGGCACCGCCCCACCACGTTGCTCCACTCGTTCCGGTCGCCATGTCAGAAGCCGTAATGCGGGCGTTGACGAAAGACCCAGCTCAGCGTTTCGCCACCGCCGGTGAATTTCTCGATGCTTTGCAGTTGGGCACTGCCGGTGGGCAGGATGCGGCATTCACGTCGCCGCTCCCCGTGTCGACGGCTTCTGGCGCGCGACCTTCGACCGGATCGATGCAGCAGAGGCCGCCCTCAGCAAGCGGGTTTCAGAACCTGCACCTCGAAGAGGTGAGCCGCAGGCTTGCCGTGTACATTGGCCCTGTGGCGAAGTTCGTGGTGAAAAAGCTGGCCGTCCAATCTGACGATATCGATTTCATCTATCGGGAGGCGGCCAAGCAGATTCCCTCCGATGCTGATCGCGCCGCTTTCTTGCGTTCGAAGCGACAATAGCCTTAACTGTTGAGCATTTCAAAGGCCTTGATGAGACTGGTGTGCATGCGGTTGAAGGACGCGGTCACCTCGGAGATCTCGTCTTTGCCCTTCACCTCGAGCGGGGGCAAATCGATCTCTCCTTTACTGATGACGTCAGCATTTTTTGACACGCGTCGCAGCGGCTTGATAACGATCAGATACATGGCGAGATCGATCAGCACAATGGTGAGCAGAAAGATTGCACCCAGGCCGATGAGCAGTTCTTGAAACCCCTTGTTCGCCAGGGCGATCGGAACTGACATCGGTACGGAGACAATCTGCGCACCTATGATCTCGTTCGGTTTCCAGCCAAAGCCGTGGTCAGGACCATAATGCTTGATCATCGCCTTTGGGGCGATCGAAGTCTGGCTGTGACACTGCAAGCAGCCGGTTGCAGCCACGATCGGGGCGGCGACGTAGAGCACCTGGCCGGTGGGCGTATTGCGTTCTCCGACGTGCTGGGTTTGACGCGGATTATTGCGAAAGTAATTGATCAAGTCCACTTCCCACTCGGTCGCACGATCATTTAGGTTGGTAGGATTCAGCGCCGCCTCGCGTAGATCGTAATCGGAATAGGAAGCGCGCAAGTGCTTGAATGTCACATTGGCCGCGTAGAAAGGGATGGTCTGCGCCAGAAAGCTGCTATTGTGCTGCGGCGTCTTCTCCAGGATCGGACTTACCTCGTCATCGGTGTAGTCCTTGGTCGCGCTTGCGCTGGCGGCCATGAGCTGTGCCTGCCGCAGCACCTGCTGCCTCGCATCGGCCATCAGAAAGTTATAAGCGTAGTGGGAAATGAGATACATCCCCAATCCAAAAACGAGAATCAGTACGAGATTGAATTTCGTGAGTAGCTTCACGTAGACCTCCTAAGTCGACAACGATGTGAGGGTCGCGCAATGGCGGAGATTCCAGTCGATGGGAAGTTACTTCCTATGAGTAGGAGAACCGAATGGATTATAGCGTTCCAGCGAGAGTCTGACTCAATGAAAAACAGTGGAACGCCTAATTACAGCATTTTAGGAAATACCGTGATCCTTCATGCTTTATTGGAAGCCGCCGTTTCCCGATGTTCGCAGCTACCAGCATTGTGGTTTTTTGGTCTGCACCATTTCCGAAAATGCGTTAGTCGGGTGCTACCATCCGAGGTCGTTTATGGCTATGAGCATCGGGCGGGTGAGCGGCGCGAATCGCACCATCCAGTGCGGCCGCTCAGTCTCAGAGGATCGCGCTACCAAGCATCTCGACCATGCGCACCGATCAGCTATGAGCGCGTTTTCCATTTCGCAGAGAGGGTAGCGAGTTTTTCGCTGGCGGTGGTTCCGGATCTCGGGACTTGCTTTGCTGCAGTGCGGGGTGGGGGAGCGGATAGCGCTTTAATCGAAAGTCCAATACGCTTCGCTTTCACATCCACACTGAGCACCTTGACTTTTACGATCTGACCGGTCTTCACCGCCTCTGACGGATCTTTAATGTAGCGATCGGAAAGCTCACTGATGTGGACAAGCCCATCCTGGTGAACGCCGATATCCACGAACGCTCCGAACTTGGTCACGTTGGTAACTACGCCCTCTAGAACCATGCCCACCTGCACGTCGGAAATTTCGCGAACTTCGTCATGGAAGCTCGGCGCGACGAATTTGTCGCGTGGATCTCGACCCGGCTTACGTAATTCCGTCAGGATGTCGTTGAGCGTATAAGCACCGACGGAAAGTTCGCCGAGATTGAGTTCCGCAAGAATCTGCGGCTGCTCGATGATTTTTTTCACAGAGGTTTTCAGCGATTGCGCCATCTGCTCGACGACCGGGTAAGATTCGGGATGCACGGCCGTCATATCGAGGGGGTTGTCACCATTGCGGATGCGCAGAAAGCCGGCGGACTGCTCAAAGGTTTTGGGACCGATGCCCGGCACCTGAAGCACCTGCGTGCGGGAGCGGAAGCTCCCCTTCTCATTGCGATAGCTCACGATGTTGAGTGCGGTGCGCTCCGTAATACCGGCGACGTGCCGCAGAAGGGTCCACGAAGAAGTATTCAGATCGACGCCGACTCGATTGACGCAGCTCTCGACGACACTCTCCAATGACTCAGCCAACTGACGTTGATCGACATCATGCTGGTACTGACCGACGCCGATTGACTTCGGGTCAACCTTGACGAGTTCAGAGAGGGGATCTTGAAGTCGACGAGCAATGGATATGGCTCCGCGAACAGTCAGATCAAGATCGGGAAATTCCTGGCGGGCAACATCGGAGGCGGAGTAGATGCTGGCGCCTGCCTCGCTGACGGTGACCGAGAAAATGTCGTGAATGCCTTTGTCGCGCAGGAATCCACGCACGAAAGCATCAGTTTCGCGCGATGCTGTCCCGTTGCCGATGGCGATGGCGCGAACATTGTGGCGGCGCAATAGCGACTCCAGCTTTGGCGCGGCCTCGGTATTGCCGTGCTTGGATGTATGGAGATAAAGCACATCATGCGCGAGCAATTTGCCGGTCTCATCAACCACGGCGACCTTGCAGCCTGTGCGCAACCCCGGATCGATGCCTAGCACGGAGATGGGTCCTGCGGGCGGAGCAAGCAACACGTTATAGAGGTTGTCACGAAATACTTTGATGGCCTCGGTATCGGAGCGGCGTTTCAATTCGAGGCGAATCTCACCTTGAATGGATGAATTCAGGAGCCGCTTCCACGCGTCGTCGATGGCTAGCTCAATGTGGCGCGTCCAGTCACCGCGCTGGTGCAACACATGACGCTGCATGATCACAATGGCGCGTTCCGGCTCCACCTCCAGAAGGAAGTAGAGCACGTTTTCGCCTTCACCCCGTCGAATGGCCAACATGCGGTGTGAAGGAATCGTCTTTACCGGCTCCTTGTAGTCGTAGTACATCTTGAACTTTTCCTGTTCATCAACAGCATCCATCACTTTACGGCTCACGACAATCCCTTCATCGAAGACGAGTTGCCGCAGCGTTTTGCGCAGATCGGCATCTTCACTGATCCACTCGGCAATAATGTGCCGCGCACCCTCGAGAGCCTCGTCCGCCGTGGTTACACCCAGTTCCGTATTGATAAAACCAAGAACGAGCTGATCGAGGGATTCTGCGGCAGACTGCTGCGCCCATAGGTAGGCAGCCAACGGCTCCAGTCCCTTCTCCCGGGCGATCGTTGCCTTTGTGCGCCGCTTAGGACGATAAGGAAGATACAGGTCTTCGAGTTCGTTCTTGTCAAGCGTGGCCTCGATGCGCGCCTTGAGCTCTTCAGTCAACTTACCTTGTTCAGCGATCGATACAAGGATTGTTTCGCGGCGATCTACGAGATCGCGGAAGTACGCCAGTTTCTCCTCAATAGCGCGAATCTGCACCTCGTCAAGGTTGCCGGTTGCCTCTTTGCGATAGCGCGCAATAAAGGGAACAGTTCCGCCGTCGTCAAGCAGTTCAATGACAACGGTAAGTCCGCGGAAGGGGACGCTCAGTGATTGTGAGATATGAAGGAGGATTTCAGGAGAGAGATTTTTCTTGTCGGCCATGAGCAGTCTGAATTGATGGTAAATGCAACGGCCAAGACAGTCCCACCGGACCGGTTGTGCAAATTACATTCTTCAGCAAAGAACGAACCCAATCTGAATCGCAGAGGCGACAAGGGCGGGAACATTTCGTACTGTGACTTGACTGCGCATCGATGTTTTCCTTGACTAACGCACCGACTTCCGCGCACTGTGTCCTTTATGATTTTGAATACACCATCAATGCCGGCCGGGAAGACCAGGTGAACCTATGACAGCGTCTGCGCCTGCTTCACTCGATTCCAAATCACAGTTGCGTAAGACGATGGGATTTTGGGATGTTCTGCTCTTCAATATTGCGACGGTACTGGGACCGCGCTGGATTGCAGCCGCTGGTCACAACGGCACATCCTCGATAAGCTTGTGGGTGCTTGCCGCGGTGTTCTTCTTCGTGCCCGGCGCGCTGGTGATCAACGAGCTCTCGTCGCGCTTCCCTGAAGAGGGTGGCCTGTATGCCTGGTCGCGCGAAGCGTTCGGACCGTTTCATGGCTTTGTCGCAGGCTGGACCTACTGGATCTACACTGTGTTCTATTTCCCGGGTTTGCTGTTGGCCAGTGCTTCGATGTCAGCGTACATTGTGGGCGGGCACGGTGCGGCGCTCGCGCAGAATCGGACTTTCCTGCTTACCGTTTCTCTCTCGCTGCTTGTTGTCGCAGTTTTGCTCAACATTATCGGGTTGAATATCGGGAAGTGGCTTCAGAATGCAGGCGGGGTTGGAACGTATGTTCCCCTGCTGATGCTGGTAGGCATCGCCGCGCTGGTTTGCTGGCGACACGGTTCCGTGACCCATTTCACCGTCAAGAACATGCTGCCTGCTTGGAACTGGGACACCGTAAACTTCTGGTCACAGATCGCCTTCGCTTTCACGGGACTGGAACTTGTCTCCGCGATGAGCGAAGAGGTGCGTGACCCGCGGCGTACGCTACCACAGGCGGTGTTTGGCGCTGGAGCGATGATTGCCCTCATGTACATCGTGGGCACCTTCGCGATCCTCTCGCTTGTGCCTGCTGCCGATCTTGATCCGCAAAGCGGTGTCTTTCATGCGATCAGCGTGGGATCGATGGTGATGCGCCTGGGCGCCTTGGGTATGCTCGCAGCCATACTCGTAACCGTAGGTAATGCCGGTGGGGTCGGCAGCACGGTCGCCGGCATTGCGCGTGTGCCGTTTGTCGTTGGAATCGATCGCTACCTGCCCGCAGCGTTTGGCAAGATTCATCCACGCTGGAAGACTCCCTACATCTCCATCCTCGTTCAGGCGGTGGTTTCCGGCGCGATCCTGCTCGGCAGCCAGATCAACGAGACCACACGCGGCGCTTACCAACTGCTCATCAACGCCGCCATCATTCTCTACTTCATTCCATTTCTTTACATGTTTGCAGCTGTCATCAAACTTGCACGACGGAAAGATCGGGACGCTAATCTCGATGCCGTGCTGGTGCCCGGAGGTTCGGCCGGCGTATGGATTTGTGGGGGTCTGGGGTTCCTGGTAGTGCTGGTTGGAATTGCTGTTTCGCTCGTACCGCCAGGAGACTCTGCGAACAAGCTGGTATTTGAACTGAAGCTCGTTGCGGGTACGGTGGCGTCGGTACTGCTTGGCTTAGCACTCTATTGGCGCGGCGCACGTGCGAAACAAGCCGGCTTGTGATGCACAGGCTGCGCGTCGGAATAGAGATGTTTACATGTCATGGTTTCGCTAATGCGAAGCGTTCATTTTGTTTTGCTCTTTGAGCCATGCATACAGCGGAGCGAAGTAATCAAGCATTGGCTGAGCGTCAAGATGATCGCTACCGGTCATCTGCTTAAGTATCTGCTGCCATGGGCGCGATTGGCCAGCCTGGAGCATCCTGTTCAGCTTGTCACCCGCGTCTTTTGATCCATAAAAGCTGCAGCGATTCAGAGGCCCTTTGTAGCCGCTCGCATCGCACATCGCTTTGTAAAACTGGAACTGGTAGACGCGAGCAAGAAAGTAGCGCGCATACGGAACATTGGTGGGGATGTGATTCTTTGCGCCGGCATCGAAGTCCGCCTCGGAGCGCTCGACGGGCGGTGCAACACCCTGATATTTTTCGCGGAGCGACCACCATGCCCTGTTGTAGTTGTCCGGTTTGATTTCGCCGGAGAATACCTGCCAGCGCCACTTGTCCAAGGCCAGCGCGAAGGGAAGAAACGCTACTTTGTCGAGAGCTGTGCGGAGTTGCAGCGGAATGTCGGCCTCGGCCGGAGGTTCCGTCTCCGCCAATCCTAGCGTCTTGAGATATGCCGGAGTGATAGAGAGTGCGATTGAGTCGCCAATCGCCTCGTGGAAACCGTCGTTCGCACCGTTGCGAAAAAGAAACGGCTGCTTGTTATAGGCGCGCTGGTAAAAGTTATGGCCGAGTTCGTGATGCACCGTGGTGAAATAGTCGGCGTTGACTTCGATGCACATCTTCACACGTAGATCGTCGGCAGAATCGATATCCCATGCTGAGGCGTGGCACACCACGTCGCGATCGCGCGGGTGTACAAACTGCGAGCGCTCCCAAAAGGTCGTGGGCAGTGGAGCGAATCCCAGCGAGGTGAAGAAGTTTTCGCCGTAATGAACCATGTCCTTGCCTGCCGCCAAGCTGGCTGCATGGTCCCGATCTGAACTGAGATCCTGATTCGCAGTGAACGCAGCGCCAGCAGCCTTGTCCTTTGAGGCGATCTGTTCCTTCAAAGCCGCCTCAATATCGACCGGCTTGAATTGCGACAGCTTCGGATCAGTAGGAGCCACGAGGTCATAGATGTTGCCCCACTCCTGGGCCCACATATTGCCCAGCAACTGCGCCGGGATCATGCCATCGGCACGTTCGGCTGCCTTGCCGTATTGCGCGATCAGCTTTGCCCGAACATAAGTGTGCAGTTCTCGATAGAGCGGCTCGAGTTGCGCCCAGGTACGTTCCAGTTCAGCGGAAAACTCTGCAGGCGTCATGTCATAACCCGCGCGCCAAAGCTCGCCCGTGTCGTGATATCCCAATTCTTTCGCGCCGATGTTCTGCAACTCAATAAAGCGCGCATATTTGTCTTTCATCGAAGCACCGATCGCGTGCCAGCCTTCCCACAGCCTGGTCATCTCCTCCGGATCGCGCGATTTCGCGAGGACGTTGGAGAGGGCATCGATACCCAGGCACTTCGCTTCCGGTGCGTGCTGCTGGCCTGCCGGAGTGTCGAGACAGAACTTCCCTTTTCCATACATTCCAGTGAGTTGGGCGGCAAGCTGTGTCTGCTCCGCAAGTAATTTGGGGTCCTTGGGTGCGGCCGGCGTATTCAGCTGCATCAGCATGATCTGGCGGCGCAACTCCGCGGGCAACTCCACGTGATCGAATCGGTGGCTTTCGGCGGTCAATGCCAAAGTACGCGCCGTGGCCTGCTCATTCATACGTGCCGAGGTTGCTTCGGTGTCGTCTGTAATATCCGTTTCCGCGGTCCACTCTGCATGCGAAGCATCTGTTGTCAGCTTCAGGAGTTCTGCGTTTGCGACATCGACAAACGCCCGCGCTTCGGCAGGTGTCGGATGCTGTGGCTCGACCATTTTTTGGGCGAAAGTCACTGCCGACGCGGCGGCGAGTAAAAGGATGCCGGGAAGAACGTAAATTCGCATGGCCGGAGTATATAACCCGCGGTCAATCAGCGTCTCCGATCAGCGCGCAGGCGAATTCTTCCGTTCATTTTGCCGATTCTGCCGGATCGCGTCCGGTCATTGCGTAGAGAATTATGCGGACGCTCGAACCCTCATCCTCATGCGAAGAGATCATCAAATTGTAAAGGTGGGGATCGTTCCAGCATTTGCCGAAGTATTGCTGCAAGTACTTTGCCCGTTCCGCATCGACGGTCCGTATGCGCTGCTCAACGTCTGCGCCTTTTTCGAGACGCTTTCGCAAGCGAAGGATGCGCTCTTTATAAGGGGCGTAGACAAACGCGTGAAACACATCTCGCTTGTGTTGAAGGATGCATTGGGCACCGCGGCCGACAATCACGCAATTCCCGCTGGAGTAGGCTTCTTCGATGATCTTCTGCGATATCTTTACCATTTCATCTGCGTTGAAGACGGCGCCTTCTCCTAGTTCCAATCCGGCGGCCAATGCGGCACTGCGCATAGCTCCGCGGTTGATACGCCGCAGCCATGACTCCACATGTTCATCGTGGTTACGAACTACATCGCTATCCACGTGAGCCGCGTAGGCAATAGCATCGATGATGTCGCGGTCCAGCAGCTTCCAGCCAAGCTGCTCCGCTATAGTCTGCGCGATCCGTCCACCGCCGCTTCCAAACTCCCTGTTAACGGTCAAAAGTCTGTATTCCATTTCGCGCTCCGTTCTTGCTGAGCCGCTACGGGCGCTATAGAATGCGCACCTCGACAATAATTCGCACTCTGGGCTGTTACTTCTTGCGCGCGTTCAATTCCTCGAGTTTCTGTTTCAATTGATCGAGCTTCTGTCCAGCTTCGCCAAGCTTGCCCGCGGCGGTTAGTCGCTGATAGTCGGAGAGGTCTCGCGCAGCCCCGTTGATGAGTGTCTCGATATCCGCTGTGGGCTTGGCTGCACCGCCAGCCGCTTCTGTGCTTCGTCCGCTTTCTGGAGCGGGTTCAGCGCTGAGCGACGAAGCTCCGCCGGCAAACAGGGCTCGCATCGCGGACTCAAAGGTTGAGCCGTACGCCAGTTTGTCCTGTAGTGCCAGAACCACGAGGCGCAGCTCGGGCATCGGGCTCCGCTCCGCCTGAAGATAGATCGGCTCAGCATACATGAGCGCCTTGCCGCATGGAATCACCAGAAGTGTTCCGCGTCGTACGTGAGATCCTTGCTGATTCCAAAGCGTGAGTTGCCCCGACAATTGCGCATTCTGATCGCTACGCGCCTCGATTTGCAGTGGGCCGTCGATGAGTTTTGTTTTGGGGAAGTCGTAGACAAGCGATGTGCCATACTTCGTGCCATCGCTGCGTCCTGCGATCCACCCGATCAGGTTATTGCGGTTGGCGGGAGTGAACGGAAGAATCTCGACAAACTCGATGGCCGACTCGCCTGGTAGCTTCATGAGTACGAAGTTCGGCACCATTGGTTGAGCGGCTTGTTCGCCGGACTGGCTTAAGCCGACTTCAGAGGCAACCGTCCACAGGTCTTCGCGATTGTAAAACACCACGGGGTCGGTCATGTGGTAGAGCCCATAGACGGACGCCTGGAGCTTAAGCAGTAATTCCGGATAGCGCACGTGCTGACGCAGGTCAGCAGGCATCGTTGACGCGTCTCTGAATAGTGTGGGAAAGATAGCGCGATATGCCCCGATAACTGGGTCTGCGGCATCGAACACGTAAAAAGTGGTGGCGCCATTGTAGGCATCCACTACGACCTTTACGCTGTTGCGCATGTAGTTGATTTGCCTGTCGCCAAGTGAATAATGACTCGCATACGGATAGCTGTCGGCAGTTGTAAACCCGTCAAGCATCCAAGACAATCGCCCGTCATTGCCTACGATGATGTAGGGATCGGAATCGAAGGTCAAAAATGGCGCAAGCGCCTTCACGCGATCCTGTATGTTACGGCGCATCAACAGCCGGCTCTGCGCGTCAATGTCGTCGCTGAACGGCAGCTTGGTCAGATCATCTCGATCGAAGGCGATCAGAACCCGGCGGAGAAAGCCTCCGAGCAGTATGCCCCCATCTCCTTCATAGGAGGTCACGCTGTTCGTCTCACCTTGCGGGTAGTTGAATTCCTTCTGATGTGTCTTCACGTACACGTCTGTGCCGGTCAGTTGTCCAAAGTAGATCTCTGGCCGCTTTACCGACAGATCGGGGACAGTGCTCTGAATAGGCATGTTGCTCAGTAAAAGGTTGGGCAGCCCTTCTGAGGTGAACCCATTGACTGGATTCATCGTGATGCCGTAGCCGTGGGTGTAGATGAGCTTCTCGTTGATCCAGTTGCGGCTGCTCTCAGGAAGTTTTTCGACGTTCAGTTCGCGCGCCGCAAGCATAACTTGCCGCATCTGGCCGTCAATCATGTATCGATCGATATCTACATCGGGAAAGTCGTAATAGGTGCGGATCTCCTGGATTTGGCGCAATGTATCCTGGAGCGCGTGCCAGTCCCACAGGCGAATGTTCTGCAGCGTGGCCTGGTTGTTTGTCGGGTCGGTTGCCTCTACCGTTGTTTCGGCTGGGAACTCATGTTGGGTCACGCGGTCAAGTGCATAGGCCTGCCGGGTGAATTCGATGTTATGAGCGATGTAGGGCCGCTCGCGCACGAGTTGATTAGGCTTAACAATGAAGCTGCCCACGTACCACCCAGCAATCTGCACGATAAAGTAGCAAACAACAGCGGGAATAGGCGCCAGCACCAGCCAGCGCATGCTTGGCCGGGAGAACAGGTTGACGGATGCAATGGCGACGCCAAGAACGAGCGCGACGCAGACTAACAACAGACCACGTAACATTACATGCGCGTCGGTATATGTGACCCCGCCAAATACGGTGTGATCGGCCAGCAACTGTTCAAATCGACCGATGTAGACGCGCATTGCCACGACGAGCAGAAGAAACGATACGGCGATTGAAAACGTGCGCCAAGGCAGCGGAGTGGAACTATCGAATCCCTTCGCAGACAACCGGCTGCCCCCGGAGATGACCACGAAGAAAACAGCGGCGGCACAAGCCATGATAGCCAGCATCAGCAGCCAGCCCGAGATGGTTTGCCATACCGGAAGCGTAAACAGATAGAAGCCCAGCGGCTTGCCGAAGATGGGATCGACCGTGCCGCCAGCGGGGCGCGGTTGAAACCAACAAAGCGCGAACCTCGGCCAGTCAGCCATCATGCTCGCTCCTGTTGCGAGCGCAATTAAAGCCGCGAGGAGCAGCGCGCCCATTCGCATCGCACCCTCCAGCGGCAGGTTAAGTGTGCGGTTGCCGATCACGATCGTGCTTGCATTCAGCAGATCGGGCCGGCAAACTCGCATGAGGATCAGGAACCATCCGAAGAGGACGAGAAACGTTGCGACCGCAAAGACCGCGAACACAGTCCACTGCAGGCTTAGCGCCTTCCAGAACACGCCGCCGTATGCGAGGGATCCGAACCAAAGGCTCTCGACAAAATAAGAAATCGCAGTTCGACCGCTGAACAACAGGATTGCGACAAGCGCAATGAAGAGGATCAATAGGCGGCGGGAATGCTGCGGCCGGTGGGTATGTGAAGGCAATAAAATTGTCTCGTGAATCACAAATCCAGCTTTCACCAGAGCTCATCTCTGGAGTTCGAAGCAGACGCCATTGTACCGCGCAGCCAAGAAGAAGGATGTGTTACTGCGCTCGGCAGCGGGGGGATCGAGAACTCATTCTGAGAGGAAGAGACAAAGAGCGGCCGGCTTTTGGCATCGAATTTTGGGAGTGTAAGAGGGGATTATTTATGGACAAAGAAGTTCAGGATCGAGAGAATCTGTTGCAGTCTTCCAAGCAATCACACCGGGCAAAGAGAGGGAAGAGTTGCCAAAATCTGACGAAGGGGGTGAAGCCCCGATATGACGAAGGATACGAATGTTGTCCGCGGCGATGACCGTCCCCAATCTGTACGCCAGCCTGGCTAGCCGCCGTTTTCTCAGGCCGCAACTGGCATCCTCACAACATCCCGGCGAGATCGATATCGCTCAAATTCAATCCTGCCGCCGCGATGTTTTCTTCAAGGTGTGAAACCTTTGAGGTACCGGGAATTGGCAGCATGACCGGGGACCGGCGCAACAGCCATGCGATCGAAAGTTGCGGAACCGAAATCGAGTTGCGAGCGGCAATCTCAGCCAAACCCGAGGTGGATGGTTGATCCGTTTTCAGCAGTTTGCCCCCGGCGATCGGGTACCAGGGGAGGAATCCGATGCCCTGCTGTTCGCACCACTTCAATGTTTCCTCGTGGCGCCGGTCGGCAAGGGAGTAGCGGTTCTGCACGGTGACGATCGGTACGATTTTTCTGGCCTGCTCGATCTCGACTGGGGTGACCTCGCTGAGTCCAATGTGGCGAATCTTGCCCTGCTGCTGCATCTGCTTCAAGGCGTCGAGGCTCTCTTCAAGAGGGGTGCGCGGATCGATACGGTGAAACTGGTAAAGATCGATTCGTTCCAGCTTGAGCCGCCGCAAGCTCATCTCCACACACTGGATCAAGTAACCGGCGCGGCCGACGTACTCTGTCTTTGCCGGGCCTTGGCGGGTGATTCCCCCTTTGGTGGCGATCACCAGGCCGGCAGGATAGGGATAGAGCGCCTCTGCAATGAGGCGCTCGGCAATCCGGGGTGCGGTATGGGACAATCAGCCAAAGTACCCTGATGACGAAGCGGACGGGAACCGGAAGCCTGACCGCGGCGTATCAATGGGTGGAAACAAGGAGAACCGGTAATGAGCGGCGTACCCTATCCCAACACGCAAGCGATCTTCTATGAACAATATGAATCGGCGCGCCGTGACGAAGTAGTCGGCATTCTGCTGGCGTTGTTTTTGGGCACATTTGGCATTCATCATTTCTATTTGCGCCGGACGGGTCTGGGAATCCTTTACTGCTGTTTCTTCTGGACGGGGATCACGGCGATGCTGGGCTTCATCGAATGCTTCTTCATGCCCGGGAGGGTGCGGGAGTTCAATGCCATTCAGGCGGCAGGGATTGCCGCCGCACTGGGAATGAACGTACCGCCGGGCTGGGGCTGGCCTCTGAATGTCACGGTCAACATGCCGCCCACGTCTCCCAACGCAGCACCCTCCACGACTCTGCCCTTGGCGGGCGCGCTGATTGCGTGTGGACGCTGCCAGCAGACCAATGTTCCAGGTTCGCGGTTCTGCTCAGCTTGCGGAGCTGTGCTGTAGGCATCCACAAGAACGCAGCTACATGTTCGCCTGGCCAGAACGCATCGACTCATTGAACTGAGGCTTGGTGAAGTTCAAGGCAGTCTCGAGGGCGGCCTGGAATTGAGGAGCACGCGCCATCAATTCAGGCGTAGCAGACGCAAATCCACCATCGAGTGCCATCAGTAACTGGCTTGCCCGCTCCCAGTACACCTGAAAGCCAATACACCTTGCAGAGCAGGTACTTGAGCCGTTCGTCGTCATTGGTGTCTGTAAACACGAAACGCTTTTGCCAGCGGCTATAGAAGCGGGTGGTCACAGGAACCGGCTGGCGATTGCCGCTCTTGATGAACTCCAGCTGCCCCAGATCGACGGTTTTACGAATGGCGTTGTAGACGAAGGTCTCAGCGTAGGGCTGCTCCATGGCGGGCACAATCTCGGCAAATGTCACCGTCACCGAGGCAGCCAGCTTGGCATGCAGGCTCTGCGTTCCACCATCGGCCAGGTACATTTCACCATGCACGATATAGGTATCGGAACCCGATGTGGAGCGGTGAAACGGCCATTGGAACTTTCCGAAGGCGAGCGGCAGGCCCGCCAACGTGACGTAGCACTCCGGTCGCGGATTCCGCAGCCGCTTGGCCTCCGCCGCCAAGTGAGCGGTGATCTCGGGGAGCAGGTGCGGCTTGTCGAAGTCGAACGCCTCGCTCAATTCGAGGCGCAAGGATCGGACGTCATTTCCGGTACCCGGCAATCCCAGTTGAAAGACCGCTGTGGGCTGGTTGTGAAAGTCACTGCCTTGGGTGGCGGAAATCAGAACCAGGCCAGCCTTTTTGGCGGCTGTTTCAAGCGACTTTACGAGGGATGATTTCAATTCAGCGGTCATTCCGGGAATCCTGACTTGGGAATCGGTGCATGTCTATTCTAAGGGACCGGCGCGGAGGACGTCGCATTTACAATACTTGCTGTGCAGGTTCAAGATGTGTCGCCTATTATTCTCGCCGAAAATCTGACCAAGGTTTACAGGTCGGGCAGGATCCAAGTTCCCGCCGTACGCGGCGTCTCCTTTGCTGTGAAATCAGGGGAATTCGTAGCAATCGTCGGTCCGTCGGGTTCAGGTAAATCCACACTTTTCTACCTGCTCGGGGGGCTCACTCGCGCCACGGAAGGGCGAATCGTCGTCGATGGCGTCGATTTCGCCTCGTTGAGCGACGGCGAACGAACCCGTTTGCGCAAGCAGCGCATAGCATTTGTCTTCCAGAAGTTCAACCTGTTGCCCACGCTCTCTGCCATGGGAAATATTGAGATCGCATACTCCGTGAGCGGGCGCAAGGAACCCCTGGACCACGCTTATCTTGACCATCTCAGCGATTTACTGTCGATCCGCGGCCGACTCAAACACAGGCCATCTGAGCTGAGTGGAGGCGAGCAGCAGCGTGTGGCCATTGCGCGGGCCCTCATCACACGGCCAGCCATCGTGTTGGCTGACGAACCCACGGGCAATCTGGACACGAAGAACTCCAACGCCGTGTTGGAGATGCTGATGCGCTCCAATCGGGAGTTGGGCCAGACTACGTTGATGATCACGCACAACCCTGAGGCAGCGGCCATCGCCGGCCGGATCATGCATATGCGAGATGGGGAGATCGTTAACGGAGAGACGGTCGAAAGCGGATCTTACGTTTAATCAAATCTGAAGCTTATGGTGGGTGGTGCAATGTTGCTTAAGCGCGATTCAGATGTGGATTTGCATTGGGATAGATGAGTTTGACCTCATTTGGCCCCCCCGGTATACTCAATCTTGCGACAAGCGGGAGTAGCTCAGTGGTAGAGCATCGCCTTGCCAAGGCGAGGGTCGCGAGTTCAAATCTCGTCTCCCGCTCCATTCCGCCCTCCGGCACCCCGCCGGGTTGGCTACGGCGGTTTGGAGCGATCCGCAACTCGATAGGCTGCCCTGCCAAGGCGCGGTACCCAAGTGGTAAGGGAGAGGTCTGCAAAACCTTTATGCGCCGGTTCGATCCCGGCCCGCGCCTCCAATTCATTTCATAAGAGTTACTTAGTCTGAGTGTTGCAGTTCGAAAACTTCGAAGTTCTCGCATCAAGGCGGACCAAAAGCGGACTGTTAAGCTCAATCAATTCAATTAGTCTCGTGCTGTTACTGTTTAGAACAGACCTCTCCAGAACAGACCTCTCCCTCTGCGGTGAAAAAGACCGTGGCTAGGCACATCACGAGGTTTAAATCCGCGTCGTTGAACACTCTGACCTCTTAGTCATTAAAGAAACGGTATTTCGAACATTCAGCA
>WNGK01004167.1_pt1 | contig 34255 bp, 33 predicted proteins | sample 5400601 | NCBI WGS metagenome assembly WNGK01 (sample SAMN13153376, study PRJNA577476) | soil metagenome | isolation source: 60 cm soil or saprolite under Garry oak tree replicate 1 | place: USA:California | collected 2016-06-15 | reverse complement strand
AGGTTTCCTCTTCATGTTAATTTCAATCTGCGGGCAGCTGCAATTCGTCAACAAACTCAGCGATGGCCTCGAAGATCTGTCGATCGATATCTTCCTGAGTTTCGCTTGTTCCTTGAAGTTGGTGTTTAGGCACGCGCAAAGAATGGTCGCCGCCTTCAACGACATGCAAACAATTCGGCGCCTTCATTTCGGAACGCACTGGCTCGAGAAGGTCCAACGGACAAAGAGAATCGCGCGTGCCTTGCACAAAGAGGATTGGTGTATTGAGGGCGTGTAAAACGTCATCGCGGAGTCTTGTCCGATCACCCATCGCGCAAAGCGGATATCCGAGGCAAACAAGTCCGTCCACTTGTTCTTCGAGCGACACGTGACATCCAACGCGGCCACCCATGCTCTTGCCGATCAGAATTGCTGGTTGGGTTGGATGTCGTGTTCGCACATCGGAGGATGCTTTTCGATGCGCCGCGATGAGTTTTGGCAAAGGATCGGGGCGTTTTCGGCCTTCGCGCATGTAGTCGTAATCGAAAGTCTCGACGTCTGCGATCGCGGACAAACGATTCTTCCAATTTTGCATCCAAGGATGCGACGAAGGCGCGCCTGCCCCGGGAGCGAGCAAGATTAAAGGTTTCATGTGTTACTGTCGCTAACGCCCATTACGGAGTGAATCAAACTGCGATCACGCCCCGCGGCCTACAGCAACATGCGGAGAAATGATCGGTTCGTCATTTCACCGTCACGAGTGTGCCGACCGGGATTTCGGAGAAGAATTTACGCGCCGCTTCAGGTGGCAGCCTGATGCATCCGTGTGATGCCGGATGGTCAGGCACAAATCCCGCGTGCATTCCGAAATCGAGGCAGCTAAGTCGCATGAAATATGGCATGTCCACTTTGTAGATCGTGGAACGATGGTTTCGCTCTTTATTGGTGATCACAAATTGACCGGTCTTCGTCGAGTAGCCTTGGCGGCCGGTCGAACATTGCGCGCGGAATATCGGCACACCATCTTTGACGACAGCGACGCGTTGCAAAGCAAGCGAAATTTCGATGCGCAGTTGGTCTGGTGACGGGCCGCCACCGAGCAGAATCTGCGCGGAACGCCATTGGCCCGTCTCGGCGGCGATGTCCAACGCAGACATCTTGTACCGCTTGGTTAGCCGGCTCCGATTGGCTCCGGCGCCGAGAAGCGTGCGCAAGTAATCCTCTTGACCGAGGCCTGCCGTGAGCATCAGCACCGTCAGATTCTTGTCCTCTTCAACGTAGGTGCGGAGGGATTTTGACGGAAGTAGCGCGAGAAAATCTTTATCGCACCGGGAGGGCAAGGCAGTGTTGGGATCGGCTCCGCAAGTCAGAAGCGTGGAAAATAGAGGCGCGTCGTTCTTACCTATGGCGTAGGCGAGTAGTGGCACATCTTTACCTTCAGGAGTCGGAGGCGTGGTACGTTTGCTCAAAAGAAGCCTGACTTGATCCTTGTCTTCGGCCAGGAGGGCTCCCCCCAGTGCGCGCCGTGTACTACTCGTCCATCGCGGCATCACCGGTAAGCGCTCCTCTACATTCCTGACAATCTCCCGGTTGCCGCCATCGAGAGCCATTTCCAAAAGATCCCGACCGTCATCGCACCGAGCTTCCACCTGAAGCTTTGTCAACCGAGCCAAAATCGCCCTGTACATATCGAGCTTGCCGTGCAGCGCTGCTGCCATCAGAGGCGTAAATCCTTTCTTATCAGCCAGACCGACGAGTGCGCCAGCATCGATCAGCCGCTGGGCTGTTTTCAAATCCTGTTGCGATGTCGCGATCAATAATGGCGTCCGCCCCTGAGTGTCGCGCGCGTTTGGATCGACATGTTCGGCCAAACACAAGTCAATCAGAGAAGCGCGGCCGATCGTGACAGCGCGAACCAGTTCGCTCGGTGAGATGGAGATGCGCGCAGGAGGTTCGGGTGCAATCGCAGTCGCCCACAGAACTATCAAAAATATGACGCCGGCCCGAAACACGATTCGCCTTTTAAACATGCGCATATGCAGGGCTTGGCCGGAAATTATATAAGCTCCGTCCAGCAATGTAATAGAGCTGCCATCGGCCTGCGAGTGCACCTTTGCCAAGGCCGGGATTGGACGTATCCGGTTGAACGTTGCATGTTCCATGCTGTCCAAGTTCCAACCCATGCGTTTGTCCATTTTAACCCTGTGCGTTGCACTCAGTACATCGTTTTCGGCGCAACCTGAGGCTGTCCCGACTTCTACGGTCCCAGCGGCAGCGGCGGAAGCGGGCAAGGACGTCGTTCATCAATTGAATAATGCTTTCGCCAAAGTGTTCGAAATTGTCGCGCCGAGCGTCGTTATTATCGAGATTTCAAAGAAAACCGAGGCCAGCGAAAGTTCGTCCCTCGACGATTTGTTCTTCCAAGGACCGCCCGATGAAAATAATCAACGGGGAAACCCGGGGGGGCCCCGGCCGATTCAGAGCGAAGGCTCCGGCTTTATAGTTCGGCCAGATGGCTACATCCTCACGAATTTTCACGTCGTCGAAGGCGCTGACAAAATCGACGTGAAATTGCGCGATGGCCGCGATTTTCCCGCGAAGGTAATAGGCACGGATGAAAAAAGCGATCTTGCCGTCATTAAGATTGCGGCAAAGGATTTGCCGGTCGTCCAGCTTGGTGACAGCGATGCGGTGCGAGTGGGGCAGTTTGCATTCGCGATCGGTGCGCCGTTCAAGCTCGACTACACTTTCACCTATGGGGTGGTAAGCGGTAAAGGTCGAAACAAATTGCTGGCGGCGGGTGGCTATTCCGTCTCGGACTATTTGCAGACCGACGCATCGATTAATCCGGGAAATAGCGGAGGCCCGCTCTGCGACATTGATGGCAAGGTCATTGGGATGAACACCCTGATCAATGGAATGAACCGCGGCCTGGGCTTCGCAATTCCTATTAACATGGCCAAGGAAATTGGCGGCGAACTGATCGCTGGTCATAAAATTGTGCGGCCGTGGTTGGGCATTCGCATCGAGACGCTGGGTGACGATCCTGCGATCCGCGACTTGTTCAAAGGCGCGGACAAAGGCGTCGTGGTGCGCACAATTGAAGCTGACGCGCCTGCTTACAAAAGCGATTTGCGGCCGTTCGACGTAATTACGCATGTCGATGGAGCGCCGATCCAGACGGATTCGCAGCTTCAGCATGAGATTTTGAAAAAGAAAATCGGCCAGAAGTTAGAGCTGACCGTTTGGCGCAAAGGCCAATCCATAAAGGTGCCAGTCAAAACCGGCGAATTGCCTAACGAGGTCGCGCGAGCATCAAATGAACCCATCCAGCCAATTCAACCAAACCAGCAAAATGTCGGCAAATTTGGATTGCAGGTGCAGGAGTTGACGAAGGATGTTGCCGAACGTCTCCACCTTCCGCTTCAGCAAGGGGTCGTCGTAACGGGCGTAGAGGATAACAGCATTGCCGCGGCCCAGGATATTCAGCGCGAAGACGTCATTACCGAAGTGGACGGCAAGCCGGTCACAAACGTGCAATCATTCCGCGAGGCGCTCAACAAGGCGGACCCGAAACGCGGGGTTCTTCTCTACCTCGACCGCAAAGGCAGCAAAACTTTCGCCGTGCTAAAAGCGGGCGGCTAAGTTTTTCGGCTGCCGACAATTACCAGCACGATTCCGCCCACCAGGCAGATGCCGCCGAGAAGTGGCGGAAATGGAATCGTGTGCTGTTTTTCTGCCGTCGCTTGAATCGGGCCGATGTCGAGCACTTTCTCGCGCTTGGTGTAGGTGAATCCGCCATACACAAGCGTTATAATCCCAACGATAATAAGAATAATGCCGACGATGCCGGCCGGTTTCATTGGCGCGAGCTTATAACGGGCGGCGGCCTTGGATCAATTGAATAATCAGCACCACAATCGCAATGACGAGCAGGATGTGAATGAATCCGCCCAGAGCGTGGAACGTGGTCCACCCAAGCAGCCAGAGCACTAACAAGATTATGAATATTGTCCAGAGCATAAGATTCCTTTTGGTTAAGTCTTAATTTGCTTCGCGCGAGAAGGTTCCGCTGCGCTTATGAAAAGCGAAAAAATATGCGCGCGAGTTTCTAATTATCTCCGGCAATTCGCAGAAAATCTATGGAGAATGCCATGTCAGCTGCATTCATTTTCCCCTGCAGGCAACAGACCCTGCCGCCACAGCTACTTCTCGATCTTCTCGACTACGGCGCGTAAATTCCAGCCACTTGCTTCAAGCAGCCTGCGAGCGGAATCGTAATCGCACTGCATCAACTCAGCGACCACCCGCACCGCGCGATCGCGCAGTTTCGAGCTGGTGGTGTGCAGATCGATCATCAAATTGCCGCGCACCTTCCCAAGGGCGACCATCGCTCCCGTACTGATGATGTTGAGCGCAACCTTTGTCGCCGTCCCAGCTTTCAATCTGGTCGATCCTGTGAGGACTTCCGGTCCAACGGCGAGATAAATCACAAGATCGATATCGCTGTAACCAGCGCCCTGTGGGCCGTGGCCATGACCGGCCATAGGCCGGTGGCTACAACCGGGGTTGGAGGTGAGCAGAATCGTCTTTGCACCTAACGACTTCGCCCGCGCCAGCGCACCCAGGACGAAAGGCGTTCTGCCGCTGGCCGTGATTCCAATCACAACATCGGTATTTTTTAGCCGGCGCTTATCCAAAGCTAACGCTCCCGCGCTTTCCTCGTCTTCCGCGCCTTCAACGCTGCGATAAAGCGCAGTGATCCCGCCAGCGATCACTCCCTGCACAAGCTCGGCCGGCGCCCCAAAAGTCGGCGGGATTTCGCTCGCATCGAGTACCCCGATCCGCCCGCTGCTCCCGGCGCCGACATAGAACAAGCGGCCGCGATTTCGCAGCGATTCGGTCACCATTTCAACAGCTTTGGAAAGCTCGACAACCGCCCCACGCAAGGCATCTCGAACAAAGTTTTCTTCCTCGACGAAAAGTTCGACCAGTTCTCGCGCGCTCATTTTTTCCAGGTTCTCTGACCGCGGATTGCGTTGCTCGGTGAGCGCGGCAGCCAAATCTTCGATATCCTTGTGAGAAGGCACCGACTGGAACGTTGCATGGTCGGGCATCTCTGCCGCAAGCCAAGCGGCGCCCAGCTCAGAAGCTCGCTCCGCAGTCGCCACTCGAGCATCGGGAAGATTCTTTTTTAGCCGTCGCCGGAAGGCATGTGCATAGATCGAGTCGCGATAGAAAAGACCGCCCATCAGCACGACTTTGGGCGCAAGCAGATGCAAACGAGCGGCAACCGCCTCGGTGTACTCGCTGAGAACACGTGCGCCTTCCTCGATAATCTCTATCACGCGCGCATCGCCGCTGGCTGCGGCTTCAAATACTACCGGGGCCAGCATTGCGATCTCCATTTTGTCTGCCGTCTGCGCCCAGCGAACCAATTCATCAAGATTGTTCAACGAAAGCGCACGCAGGATTTTCGCAGTGAATTGCATTTCGCCACGATGCAAATCGTATTCGTGCAAGATCAGGCGCAACGCCTGGATGGAAAGAAAATAACCGCCGCCGGAATCGCCCAAAATGTGCCCCCACCCACCGGCTCTCTCGATTCGGTCGCCGCGGCGTCCAGTGACGGAGGAGCCACTTCCGGCATTGACAACAATACCGTCCCCATGGTCGAGAGCCGCAGCCAGACCAGAGTCACGGTCGCTACCAGTCACGATTTTCGCATTTGGCCAAACGTCGGCGCAGATAAGCCTGAGCGAGCGTCGATCTTCCTCTGTGCCGCAACCGGCAAGGAAAACTCCCGCGCGATCGATTTGCTTGGGCAACTCGGCGAAGACTTCGCGCAAACGCTCCGGCGTTGTGAGGCGCAAATTGGATGGCGGCAGTTTTCCCTGATCGAGGATGCGCGCTGCCCAACCGGGATCACTGATGCCGGCTACAATTTCCACCAGCGCCCAGGCGGTTTTCGTGCCACCGCCTTCAACCCCGAGAATTCGCTCGCCAGGTTCCACGATTCCTTATCCTATCCTGATTTTGCGGGAATTTGAAAGTTTGTTGCAAAGACACACACAGGCGGACCTGCATGCCCGGCTTTTGCGGCATCTGTGCCGTTGCCGAGATTTTGCGCGTTTGTATCATGGAGTATGTCTTTCAACGAGAAGGAAGCCGCGGAGCGGGTCGCGCAGCTGCGAGACGAAATCCGGAAGCATGACCGGCTGTACCACGAAGAAGCCGCGCCGATCATCAGCGACCGTGAATACGACCGTCTCTACAAAGAGCTAGTCGATCTTGAAGCGCAATTCCCCGATCTCGTCACGCCGGACTCACCTACCCAGCGTGTTGGCGGAAAACCACTGAAAGCGTTCGAGCAGGTCTCGCATCTAATCCCGATGCTCAGCCTCGACAACACCTACTCGGAAGGAGAGGTGAAAAATTTCTACGCTCGCATCCGGCGGCTTCTGCCGAACGAAAAGATCCCGGTGGTGATCGAGCCAAAAGTGGACGGCGTTGCGGTTTCGCTCATTTACGAAAACGGCAAGCTGCGCCAGGCGGCGACGCGTGGGGACGGAAACGTCGGCGACAACATCACGCAAAATATGCGTACGATCCGCTCGGTGCCGGAGCGACTGCGCGGCGCTGCGCCGAAACTTCTGGAAGTGCGCGGCGAAGCTTACATGGACAGGAAGGGTTTCGAAAAACTTAACGAGCAGCGCGGGAAGGAAGGCCTGCCGCTGTTTGCAAATCCGCGCAACGCCGCGGCCGGTTCGCTCAAGCAACTCGACCCGGCGATCGTGGCGAAACGTCCGCTCGGCGTCGTCTTTTACGGAACTGGGGCGACGCAAGAAGTGAACGTCAATGTTCACTCGGAAATTTTTCCGCTGCTGAAAAAGCTAGGCTTGCCAGCCACCGAGCGTTGGTGGCTGGCCGAGTCGGTCGAGGAAATCTTGTTTGCGCAACGCGAGCGTCTCGGATTTACCGCCAAGTCGCCACGCTGGGCAATTGCCTACAAATACGAGGCCGAACGGGTGGAAACACGCCTGAACGACATCGTGATTCAGGTGGGTCGAACTGGAATTCTCACGCCGGTAGCGGTGCTGGAGCCGGTGCTGGTGAGTGGAAGCACCGTCGGCCGCGCAACATTGCACAACGAGGACGAAATCAAGCGCAAAGACATTCGCATCGGCGATACGGTGGTGATCGAAAAAGCGGGCGAAGTCATTCCGGCGGTTGTCGAAGTGGTGAAATCAAAACGTCCGCGCAGCGCGAAGCCGTTCGATTTTTCCGAGCACATCCACGGCAAGTGCCCGGTATGCGGGGGCCCGACCCGGCGCGACCCGCAGTTCGTGGCGTGGCGTTGCGAAAATCTTCAGTGTCCGGCGCAAACCACGCGACGTGTCCAATTTTTCGCGGCGCGCAGTGCGCTCGACATCGAAAGTGTAGGCGGAATTGTGGCGGATAAACTAGTCGAACGCGGGCTTGTGCGCGAGCCACTCGATCTTTTCGAGCTAAAGACCGAGCAACTCGCCAAATTGAATCTAGGGACCGATGAAGCACCGCGCATGTTCGGCGAGAAAAATGCGACGAAAGCGATCCATGCGATCGAGCGCGCGCGAACGTTGCCGCTTTCACGTTGGCTTTTTGCTCTTGCTATTCCGGAGGTGGGAAAAACCACGGCAACACAGATCGCGCATTTCCACGATGCGATCGACGAGGTGGCCAATTCACAGTTGCTCCGCGACATTTTGCATTACCACGAAAAGCGGGAACAAAAATCCCGTGACGGCGGTACGAAAGAAATTGCCGATCGGCTAATTCACGCTGGTTTCGCGAAGCAATCGAAAAGCAAAGCCGAAAAAGAGCACGCCATTGTCACCGAAGTGGGGCCAGTGGTTGCAAAAAGCGTTCTCGATTTCTTCGCATCGACAGCCGGGAAAAAAATCCTGCAACGGCTAAGGCAATTGGGAATTAGGCCCAAGAGCGAAAAGCTTTCCGTAAAAAAAGCGGCGAAGTTGCCGCTGGCCGGGAAAACTTTTGTTCTCACAGGAACGCTGCCCTCATTGACACGAGAAGAAGCAACCGAAAAAATCGAAGCGCTCGGTGGACGCGTCAGTGGCAGTGTGAGCAGGAAAACCGATTACGTGCTCGCCGGCGCTGAGCCTGGCAGCAAACTTAAGAAGTCGAAAGAACTCGGCATCCGCATTCTCGACGAAGCGGCGTTTCGAAAAATGCTGTGAGGCGTTGTCGCCGGGGCTATCAAACTCTCAACCAAAACTACTACCGGCTACGGCCTGCGTTGCATGTCGGAATCGAGCGTAAGCGGAATCGCCTGATTCATCGCAGGCGAGGCAGGGGAAGCGAGTAATGGTCCACTCCGGCTGGCTGGATGAAGACCAGCCTGCACGTTGAAAGTCAGTCTTTGATTCCCCCGGATTACACTGATCGGGACGGTGTCGCCCGCAGTGATGAAGAACGAAGCATCCAGCACATCTTCCGGCTGAGTCACTTTTTTCCGTCCTACTTGTACGAGAATGTCGCCGGCTTTAATTCCGCAACGGGCGGCCGGTGTATCTTCCATGATCTGTGTCATTTCAGCGAGTGAACCTTCCACCGGCTGGCGCGCCATGGAAACATTGATCCCGATCCAGCCGTGTCTGGGCTCACCGAAACGCACGAAATCGCCTCGAATTTTCTCTGCTGCTTCGATTGGCACCGCATAACAGGCCGAGTTGTTCTCAAGACTGCTGACCACAATGCCAACGACTTCCCCTTTCATGTTCACGAGCGGGGCGCCGGCTTCTCCGCGCTGCGTCGGCAGATTAAGGCGCACGTGGGTGGTAGAAAAATAACGGCCGAGACATTTCCGATCAAATCCTGCGACCATTCCGAAACTAGGCGTTTCCGGCAAATCCAAAGGATAACCGATCGCCACGACGGGCGTTGCCACTTCCAGTTCTTCGGATTTACCAATCGGTAGAGTTGGAGTGGCTTCATCTATTTTTAACATGGCGGTCCCACTGCGGATGTCCGCCAAAAGCTGGCGCGCGGGATATTTTTTACCGCCGAATTCAACTGTGAAATTCCCCGCTTCACCTCCAACCGTGTATGCGGTGTAAAGCGTCCCTGTGGGATCGATGAAAAATCCGGTGCCGCAAATTTCGCTGTGTTCATCGACGCCATGAATCTTGACCACCGCTTTGGCGGCGCGCTCAAAGATGTCTTTAACCTGGTGGCTAATTGCCGTAGCGGACTGTTCCTGCGCAAAGAGCAAACTCGCGCCTGAGAAGAAAATCAGCGCGAACGCAGCTTTGCGGGACATAACGTGGCGCAGATTTTCAACTTGCAAGATAAGAATGCGCGATCTGCTGGAGGCAAGTCGCGCTAGAACGCGCCTAGAATCTGAAAGTCGGCTCATAACTCACGGGGACGCTATCGAGCACATAGCGCGGTGGGGCCGCGGCTCGGTGAGTCTGGGCGCTTTCATTAAAACTGCGAACCGGCTGCGTCCTGAAAATCGGCGTAGCCACCGGAGATGCAAGAGTCCATTCTCCTTCAGCACCCGCCGGCGCCGATAAGGCGGGCATACTCTGGATGGCGACCCGAGCCGTTTCCGGTTGCTGATAAATCTTCAATGAAATAACTGCGGCGCAGACCAGGACCGCCGCGACGGCAGCGGGATACGAAGCGAGAGAACGAACATCCAGCCGGAACATGAAGTCGTGAGCGCGTTCCAGGCAGATACGCCAAAGTGGCTGGCGAAGCAATTCATCGCGCTGGCGGCGGTGAAATTCGTGCAGGAAATTTTCGAAATAGCCGGGTGGCGGTTGCTCATAGCGCTTCAATCGAAGCAGTCTCGCGATTTCGTTATCGTTAAATTCGTCCATTTTCAGCGCGGATTAAGAAACAGGGTTTTTCCGAAATTCGTCCAGATAATTTTGCAACTGCCGATTCGCGTAGAAGAGCCTCGAACGTACCGTTCCTTCCGAAACACGCAAGATTTTACTGATCTCCGCGTGGGGCATCCCTTGTATATGAAACATGGTGACCACGGCTCTGTGTTCATCAGACAATTTCATCATGGCCTCGTTCAATCTTCGCTGCAGTTCGGACAGATCCGCTTCTCGCACTGGACTGCTCGTCGCGGTCAATTCCAGGAACTCCTTGTCGTTTTGAACGCTGGCATCCACGTCATCAAGACTCAGTTGAAAACGCCGTCCGCGTTTCTTGAGAAAATTGAGCGTCATGTTCACCGCGATGGAATGAATCCAGGTGTAAAAGGATGATTTGCCACGGAACCCGCGAATCGCCTTGTAAGCTTTGGAAAAAATATCCTGCAAAAGATCGTTCGTGTCCTCGTGGTTCGAGGTCATGTTATAAACCAGCCCGTAAAGACGCGGCGTGTACTTGATCACCAGTTGATCGAAGGCGCTGGCATCGCCCGATTGCGTACGCTTCACCAACTCTTGATCTGCGTCGGTTCTTGGCTGGTCCATTGCCTGACGCTTAGACTTAACACGAGCATCAAGACCGGACGACAACAAATCGGAAATCCGACGGGCGGGTTCGCCACGGCCCCGAAGGCTTTCGGGGGCGGGAGACAAGGCGACGGCTGAATTCATCTTTCGCAATCCCGAAAACATTCGGGAATCAGCGGCGGTCGCGAATCGATAGCAACCAGAGCAAGTTGCCCAATGCCGCGATGAATGCGGCCACGTAAGTGAGCGCCGCCGCGTTCAATACATTATTCACGCCCGCGACTTCGCGCCCTGGCTGCACAATCCCCATTTCGCGCAAAATAATTTTCGCGCGGCGCGAGGCGTCGAACTCGACCGGTAACGTGATTAGCTGGAAGACCAATAGAATCGCATAGCAATAAATGCCCAGCGTGATCAGGCCGGTGATATGAAAGAACAATCCGCCCAAGATCACGAATGGCAGCATTTGCGACGCGATCATTGTCACCGGCACAATCGCCATTCGCGCCTTGAGCGGCGCATACGCTTTGGCGTGTTGGATGGCGTGCCCGGTCTCATGAGCAGCGATGCCAAGCGCTGCGACCGAGGGCGTGTGATAAACGCTGCTGGACAGGTGAAGTTTCTTGTTAGTTGGATCGTAATGGTCTCCGAGAAAATCGTTCGTCTCGATCACATCGACATCTGGTATTTGGGCCGCTTGCAGGATTTCGCGCGCGCATTCTGCACCGGTGATGTTCGAGCTTGCGCGGACCTCACCCCATTTTCGAAACGCGCTAGTTACTCGAATCTGGGCCCAAATGCCAATGATTAACGGGATGCCGATATACAGCAGCCAATGAGATCCAAAGCCAAAACCGTAATACATATGGACTCTAATTTAACGCGGCCCAGCGACTTGTCACTTTGCCGCTGGAACAATTAGACGCGCAATGATGCACTTCGTTCATCCTCTATTTGTCATTCCGAGCGTAGTGAGGAACCTGGATCGCGTTGCCTTACTGCTCGATGCTCAGTTGAAAAACTGCCTGGCCATTCAGGAATTTCTTGTCCGCGTACTCGCCTCCCTACAGTGGCTCTGCCGGTAACGTCTTAAGCGCAGGTGTGACTAGAACAGTCGAAATCAAAAGGGCAACACTGCCCCACCTCATGCGCACAAAATAGTGACTGACGAAAACGCAGCAAGTGACGCCCGCAAAGTCCGATCGCCGCCATCGCCAAATCAGCCGTCGATCTCAATCAAATCTTTTCCAGGTTTCACTACTTTAATTCGTCGTGTGAATTTTCCAGACGCCTGCGGCGACGGCACGGTTCGAAATCTAACAGAGACCAATGGCAACGGGATCACTCAAGACATACCGCAAGAAACGCAATTTCCGCCGTACGCCGGAACCGAAAGCCGCGGGGGGAAAGACGCGCCACTCAATCGAGTTTCGCCATAAGTCATGGTTCGATGACGAAGTAACCAAATGCCTCAAGGCCCATGCGGTCGCCGTTTGCATGTCCGACGCGCCTGACTGGCCAATGTGAGACGAAGTGACGACCGACCTCGTTTACATCCGGATGCGCGGTCATACCCGGAAGTATGCTTCCAGCTACCGCAAACCCGCGCTCAGAAAATGGGCTGCGCGCATCCGGGCGTTGGCTCAACGAGAACCGCGCCGTGCACGTCTATTTCGACAATGACGCTGAAGGCGCAGCTCCGTGAAACGCGCTCACGCTTCTGGAAATGTTGCGCTGAGAAGAACAGCCGCCCCCGGCAGCGTTTGACCCGAATGCATTACAACAGCACCGATTGTTCTATTTTTCGACTTCGAGCTCGTTTTCCTTCCAAGCCGCGAAGCCGCCTTCCATTTCCATGACCGGATAGCCTCTGCTGGCAAATTCCAATGCGGCGTTCGCTGCGAGATGACACTGCTGAGTATAGCAATAAAGGACGTTGATCTTGTCTTTCTTCAGCCCTTGGCCGGCATCCCATTTTTCCTTTGGCAGATTCACCGCACCCGGCACATGGCCTTTGGCAAAATCGCCAGCCTCACGTACATCCACGACATTAACGTTTTCATCCTTCAGCATCCGGTTCAGTTCCGCCGGCCCGGTGGTGAAGGTCATTTTTTGGTCAAAGAATTCTTTCGCTTTCGCTGGATCTGGAAATCTCATCTTAAAATCCTCCTTAAATGTTTCGAAGCGTGTGTCTCGTCTGGTTTCATGTTTTGAATTGATCTGACATCTCCGAGAAAAGCTGCTGGCGGTTGTCCGAGCGAACCTCGGCGAGGGAGACATCGGGGCGCGTTTTGATCGCGTCGGCGAATGGCAGCGATCGAGCGACGATGGTCGCCAGCACCGGGGCACCGCTATCGAGTGCCTCGTTTACTGCGTCGCAAAAAATCGCCGATCGGATTTCCATCGGCCCGATTTCATCAATCACAACAAGCAGTCGCCCGCGCACTGCCTCGCGGACTGCTGCGACGCCGACGGTTTCCAGCGCGGAAAGGTCGATCCCATATTTTCCGACACGCTCACGCGTTTTAAAATTAATGTGGGCAAGCACAGCCTCTTTACCATCGAGCGTGACGAGCTTGAATCCGACGCGTACGCCGCGTTCGCGGATCTCCTCGGTGTAAAAACCGCCAGCGGGTCGCGCCAGATCATTCAGGAGAGCCTTGATGAGCGTCGTCTTCCCGCATCCCGGGCGCCCCGTAAGTAGAACTTTTTGCTTCATAATCGCTGCGTCACCTTAATCGTCGGTGCTTGCCGCTGGCGTCTTGCAAAGACCACCGGGGACACCTGCCACGAATCTCTTTGAGGAGGACAAGACAGCCATGGCAACCAATCACGACATCATTAATGAACTAAGAAAATCGTACGGAATGGAACTGGAGACAGTGGAAAATTACCTGGCCAACTCAATTGACCTCGACGGCGTGCGCGCAGAAGAAATCAAAAAGGCGCTTCTCCGCGAGATTGAGGAGGAGCTCGGCCACGCGCGGAAGCTGGGCAACCGGATCAAAGTGCTCGAAGGTCGGGTTCCTGGCTCGCTCGATCTGGAGCGCGCGCAGCGTTTTTTGCAGCCGCCGAAAGATAGTACCGACCTCATTGCGGTGATTCGCGGCGTGATCCGCGCCGAGGAGGAAGCGATCGATCAGTACAAGAAAATTATCAAGATGTGCGATCCAGTGGATTTGGTAACGCAGGATCTCATTCTGGAAATTACGGCGCAGGAACAAGCGCACCGTCGGCAATTTATCGGTTTCCTGTACGAATACGAACGCGGCGAAGCGAAAAAGCTTACCGCCGCCGCGGCGTAGCGGCAGTCCTGTCCATTCGTGCTGCGAATTTACGGTGCGCGCGTCGCTAATGATCTGATCTTATTAACGCGTTGTGACTCGCAAACGCCGTAGGCCGTTTAACGGCTTTCAGAAGAGGAGAAGAGGCGGCCGCAAAACCGTTGAAAACGGCTACTTGTGTCAGCACGCTGTACCACCTGGCTGAACCTAGGTGCTAATCAGATTCGCTTCTGGCAATGGACGCAAAACCAGGCGGTGCGCCCGCCGATTTTTGCCGTTCTGAGCTTGTGCCCGCAGCGCGGACACTTTCCGCCTTTGTGCCGTTGCGGCAAAAGCCACGATTTCGGCATGAGATCGACGTCGGCTTTGGCTGCGATCGCTTTTTCCAAAATGTAGCGCGTGGCCCGAAAGAGTTTTTCGAGGGCTTTATCGTCTAGGCCGGAGATTTCCGTCGCCGGATGCATGCGGGCGCGGAAAAGAATTTCGTCCGCGTAAATATTCCCGATGCCCGCGATCAACTTCTGGTTCATTAAGATCGATTTCACTGCGCCGCGACGTTTCCCCAGCACCTTTCTGAATTTTGCAAGATCGAGATGGAGCGCATCCGGGCCGAGTGCACGCTTTTTCAAAAATTCATCGACATCTTTCAGCAATCCGATCTGGCCAAACTTGCGCTGATCGTCGAACGCCAGGCGATGGTTATTGGCGAAAATAACGAGTACTCGTGCATGCGTCGGCGCTCGTTCCTCATGCTTAAAATACTGAAGCGAACCGGTCATGCCGAAGTGCAGTCGTAACCAGAGGTCTCCATCCGCGCGCACAAACAGATGTTTTCCATGGCGCCGGCTGGATTCGAAACGGCGCTTTTTCAATTGGCGTGCCAGTTTACCCGCCGAAATATCCTTCAAAATATAAGAGTTCCGCACGTCGACATCATCGATGCGCTGATGCAGCGACGTAGCGTCGAGGTATCGCTTGAAGGTCTCGACATCTGGCAACTCTGGCATTGGGAATCTGTGATTTTCTTAGAGCCGCTGGAGATACACCTTCAGTGCCGCAGCATCGTCATGCTCTGCATCCTTTGCGCTGAAGAGCAATGTGATCGTGCTTTTTCTGGCCTCCTGCGCGAGCCGCTCCACTTGCTCGCGCCGATCGTCCAGCTCCGCCGCATATCGCTTTTTGAATTCCGTCCACCGTGCTGGATCGTGCCCAAACCATTTTCGTAATCGAGTACTGAGTGCGATTTCCCTGAGCCATTCATCGGTTTGCGCTTCTTTTTTCTTCAAACCACGCGGCCAGATGCGGTCAACCAATACACGCCGCCCGTCAGCTTTGGTTGGCTTGTCGTAAACGCGCTTGAGCCGAACGCCCACGCTCAGCTATCGGAGCGTAGGCTCCACCCGGCCGTGCGCGACCTGCGCTGTACGACAACACTCCAGATCCACGTCAGCGCTATCAGGTCGCGCATCACTGGCGCTGCTGTCCAAACTCAAGCAGCCACGCGCGAGGCGTGCTCACTGGGTTCGGAGACTTGCTTCAACACTTCAGCTGTCTTTTCCGTGGGTGCAGCCTTTGCGATATCAGCCTGCGAAACGATGCCACAGCAGCGCCCGCTTTGATCGACAACTGGCACGCGCCGGATTTGGTTTTTTTCCAGGAGACTGCAGCAATCCTCGATGCTCGTCTCGGGCTTGACGGTCACAGGCGGACTCGACATGGCGTCGCGCACTCTCGTCCGTCCAGGATTCTTGCCCATGGCCACAACGCGGCAGGTGATGTCGCGGTCAGTAATGATACCGACGGGCTTCGGGTTGTCTTTGCTCTCGACCACAGGGATCTCGCCGCAGTCATGTTTCACCATCATCTGTGCCGCCTCCTCCACGCTATTCTCCGGCGTGCAGCAGGCGGGATTAGTCGTCATTATGTCTTTTGCTTGTTTCATGGATTTTGCTGTTTTGGATTGCGATTGTTTCTAATAAGAATTCGCATCCCATGCGTCTCTGGCGCGTAACGTAGCGTTAATTCCAGCAGCGATTAACTGGCTCCCGCACGAATAACAAGTATATGGCCGCGGAGAAATTTGTGCTTCGGTTCGATGAGCTTTCCTCCAAAGACGGTGGCCGAGTCGGAGGAAAAAATGCTGCGCTTGGCGAGATGATTCGCGCGCTGAAAAAACAAGGCGTGCGCGTGCCAGATGGTTTCGCCACGACTGCCGATGCGTTCCGGCAGTTCGTGCGTGAAAATAAAATCGACAAGAAAATTCGCGGAGAAATTCATCGGTTGAAGAAAGGCTCGAAATCACTAGCCGCTACTGGCAAAGCCCTGCGCGATCTTTTTTTGAAAGGTAAATTTCCAAAGGAAGTAGAGGAACAGATTCGGGGAGCGTATCTCGACCTTTGTGAGCGCTACAAGAAACGAGCGGTCGATGTTGCGGTGCGGAGCAGTGCGACCGCGGAGGATTTACCCGAGGCGAGTTTCGCGGGCCAGCAGGAGACGTATCTTAATATCTCCGGCGATGACGCGGTCGTCGATGCCTGCCGGAAATGTTACGCGTCGCTTTTTACCGATCGAGCGATCAGTTATCGCGAGGAGAAAGGCTTCGATCATTTCAAAGTTGCGCTTTCGGCCGGCGTGCAAAAAATGGTGCGCGCCGACAAAGCCTGTGCCGGTGTCATGTTTTCCATCGACACCGAGAGCGGTTTTCCGAAGGTCGTGCGCATCAGCGCCGCATGGGGTCTGGGCGAAGTGGTGGTAAAAGGCGCAGCGAACCCGGACGAATACATGGTGTTTAAGCCGTTTCTCGGCAGGAAAAACACGCGGCCAATCTTGGAAAAATCTCTCGGCGACAAAAAACGCAAAGTCGTTTACGCGCGCAGTGGACGCGCGACGCGCATGGTCAACACGCGGAAGAAAGAACGCGAGTCCTTCGTCCTGGGGAACGATGAAATTTTGCGTCTGGCCAAATGGGCGTGCGCAATTGAGAACCATTACAAGAAGCCCATGGACATCGAATGGGCAAAAGACGGCGGCACCGGCAATATTTTCATCCTTCAGGCGCGACCAGAAACGGTGCAGGCATTGAAAAAAGCCGGCTCGCTTACGACTTATCGGCTTAAGGAAAAAGGCAAGCGCCTCCTCTCCGGTCTCAGCGTCGGCGAAGCTATTGCCGCGGCGAAGGTGTGTCGCATCCAAAGCGCGCGCGATCTCGGCAAATTCAAGGAGGGCAGCATTCTCGTCACGGAAATGACCGATCCCGACTGGGGCCCGATTTTCAAAAAAACAAAAGGCATCATCACCGATCTTGGCGGGCGCACCTGTCACGCCGCGATTGTGAGCCGCGAGCTAGGCATTGCCGCAGTCGTCGGCGCGGGAGAGGCCACAAAAATTCTGCGCGACGGTCAGGAGGTGACGCTCTCGTGCGCTGAGGGCGACGAAGGTTTTGTCTATGATGGCTTGCTCGATTTCGCCGAGGAGAAGGTCAGCCTAAGAAAACTGCCAGACACCCGCACGCCGATCATGCTCAACATCGCCAGCCCCGGCGGCGCGTTCCGCTGGTGGAAATTGCCATGCGACGGCATCGGCCTGGCACGCATGGAATTCATCATTGCCAATCGCATTCAGGTTCATCCGATGGCTCTTGTGCATTTCGACGAGCTTGACGACCGCGCCGCGCGCAGGCGCATCCAAAACCTGACTCGCGACTACAAAGACAAGCGTGATTATTTTATCGACAAACTGGCGCAGGGCATCGCCCGCATCGCCGCCGCGCAGCATCCGCATCCTGTGATCATGCGACTGAGCGATTTCAAGACGAATGAATACGCAGCGCTCATCGGCGGCGCGCAATTCGAGGCAGACGAGCAGAATCCAATGCTCGGTCTGCGCGGAGCTTCGCGCTATTACCACGAGAAATATCGCGATGCTTTCCGTCTCGAATGCGAAGCGATCAAACGTGTGCGTAACGAGATTGGCCTGAAAAATGTGATCGTGATGGTGCCCTTCTGCCGCACGCTCGCCGAGGCCGATAAAGTTCTGCATGCGCTCGCCGAGAACGGTTTGGTTCGTGGCCGCGGCGGGCTCGAGATTTACATGATGTGCGAGATACCATCGAACGCTGTACTCGCCGAAAAATTCGCCGAGCGCTTTGACGGTTTTTCAATCGGCAGCAACGATCTTACCCAGCTTGTGCTCGGGGTGGACCGCGATTCTGCCGAGCTTTCCGAGTTGTTTGATGAAAGGAACGAAGCTGTGAAGAGCGTGATTCACGATGTCATTCGCCACGCGCACAAGAGGGATTGCAAAGTGGGCATCTGCGGCGAAGCGCCGAGTAATTATCCCGAGGTTGCTGCGTTCCTCGTCCAGTCCGGCATCGATTCGATCTCCATAAACCCCGACCGCTTCGTTGAGACGAAGAAAATCGTAGCCAAAGCGGAGCGGAAACGCTGATTCATGCCCGCCAAATCAGTCGAACAGTTCATCCGACTGTTGAAAAAGTCGCCATCCGGCGCGGTCTTCAATCCATGGTGGGAAGTGGACAAGCAAAACGACATTGGCCCGAATGCACCCGCTATTCGAAGAAAACAGTTACGCGCTTATCTTCGAAAACGCGTTGGAAAGGCGAAGCTCGCAGTAATTGGCGAAGCGCTTGGATATCGCGGCGGCCATTTCAGCGGAATCCCCATGACTTCCGAACGAATGCTTCTCGGAAAAATGAAAGATAGCGGGATTGAGTCGAAGCAAATCTTTTCGGGCATCACACCACGCCGGACGAGTAAACGTAAGAGATTTCGGGATGGCTTTTCCGAACCAACCGCCACGATTGTGTGGAGCACGTTGTTACGGCTTGATCTAAAGCCAGAGCAATTCGTGCTGTGGAACGCATTCCCGTGGCATTCGTTTGATTCGCGTCGCGGCATGTTGAGCAATCGGACCCCAACCAAGTCGGAATGCTCTGACGGATTGCCCGTGGTTGAGGCATTTCTCGATTTGTTCGTGACAGGATTGTTCTCACAGAATCAGAAGCCGCATTGGTCGTTGAAATTTTGATCAGATCGGCTGGCAGTTCCGGGGGCGGTTCGTATGCAGCGGTCAATTTTTCAAAATCTTCCAGACGCGCGTCGGATATTTCGCCAGCGCTTTTGTCTCGCGCCGAGAGTCTGGCGCGGATCGTGGCTGGATCGGCATCGAGCTCTACGACTTGGAGACGGGTGTCGGCTTTGGCGCATTGTTCGCGCAAAGACTCGCGGCTCGCCCGACTCGAAAAGGTTGCATCGAGCACGACGGCATTGTGTGTTTGGAGCGCGGCAAGCCCATGCTCCACAAGCTTCTTGTAAGTTTGTTCGGTCATCTGTTCCGAATAGATTTTGTCCCGCAGATCCGACGCGGTCCGTTCTGTTAGCGGCACGCTGGCCAGCGTTTTGCGAATCTTATCGGATGAAAAAACCGGCGAATCTAGTTCACTGCCAAGGTGCCTCGCGACAGTCGTTTTACCGGTGCCGACTCGACCCATGACAACCAGGACCAGAGGCTTAGAGCCGGCCACCGCATATTGCAGAGCGAGTCGAAAATACCGCGCCGCTTTTTTTTCGTTTTCCCGAAGATCCGCCGTTTCTTTCTCTGTGGCTTGAATGCTCTCGACTTTTCCTCGCACGAATGCGCGGTAGCATTTGTAGAAATCCGTGACCTTTAGCATGCCCGCGTCGTGGAACTCGCGCGCGGCATTTCGAAGAAGCAGATCCCCCAAGTCGCGTCGGCCCTCAAAATCAAAATCCATCGCCAGAAACGCGAGATCGTTTGCAATGTCAATGAAACGGAATCGGTCGTTGAACTCGATGCAGTCGAAGATGGTGGTCGCTTCCGGAGCAAGATGAACGTGGTCGAGATGCAAATCGCCGTGGCAATCACGAATCCGATGCTGTTCAATCCGCTCGCAAAATAATTTTTCATTCGCCGCATAGAACTGGGTCGTGAAATGGCGAATCGTTTCGAAAGCCAGCGGCGAAATCGTGCGGCCTATGAATGGTTCCGCCTGTGCGAAATTTTCGTCCGTGCTGATTTTTAGTTTCTCGGGCATCCCCCATTTCTCGATCTCCGGCGTTGGAGTTTCCGACTCATAAAATCGATGGAGCCGCGAAATTACCCGATCGATTTCTTTTTCGCCTACCAAACCTTTTGCGAGTAGTTCGCTTAGGAACCAGCCGTGCGCCAGTTCCCGCATCTTCACGCTGTACTCGGCGATTTCGCCTTCCGCATTGAACGAGAACCCCGAGCTGGTTTTGTAGATCGGGACGACTCCCAGGTAGATTTCGCGGCAGAGCCGCCGGTTCAGATCCACCTCGCGCTGGCAAAAGTGGCGGCGCTTTTCCAGTGTGCTGAAATCGAGAAAGCCAAGGTTCATCGGCTTCTTCACTTTCAAGACAAACGGCGAGGCGACAAACACCCACGAGATGTGGGTTTGCATCACACGCACTTCCGGCGGGCCATGTGGGTATGAGGCAGGCGATTCGAGGAACGATAGCAGTTGCTCGTTGGCGTGTGACGCGGTGCGATCTGGCGGTTGCGGCGCGCCCGGCGGTCGCGCCCTACCAGTAGCCGATCCTTCGTGCCCTTCTCCGGAAACGTCCATCCCAATCCAAGATAGTTATGGCTTGGGCGGTTCGCTCTTTTTGATTAGTGCCGTCAAGAGATCGATCGGAAGAGGGAAAAAGGTCGTGGTGTTATGTTCGCTGGAAATTTCGCGCATCGTTTGCAGGAAGCGCAGTTGCAGCGCAATCGGCTCCTTGCTCATCATCGCTGCGGCCTGCACCATTTTTTCCGCAGCTTGAAATTCGCCCTCCGCGTTGACAATTTTCGCGCGGCGTTCGCGCTCGGCTTCGGCCTGCTTCGCCATTGCGCGCTTCATGGTGTCGGGCAACGCCACGTCCTTAACCTCGACTGCTGTGACTTTAACGCCCCACGGTTCGGTTTGCCGGTCGATGATCTCCTGCAACTTCTGATTGATCGACTCGCGCTGCGAAAGCAGGTCGTCCAAGGGGGCTTGGCCCAGCACGCTGCGCAACGTGGTCTGCGCGATGAGGGAGGTGGCTTTGAGAAAGTTCTCCACTTTCACGACCGCGGCTTGCGGATCGACCACGCGGAAATAAACAACCGCGTCGACCGACACCGGCACGTTGTCACGCGTCATCACCTCCTGGCGCTCGACGCTGATGGTTACGACGCGCAAATCCATTCGCACCATTCGATCGACGATGGGAATGAGGAAAATTAGCCCTGGACCTTTCGCGCCGAGCAATTTCCCCAGACGAAAAATCACGCCTCGCTCGTATTCGCGCAGGATGCGGATGGCCTGCGGCAGAATGATTATGGCAAGAATGACGAGCGGTACGGCCCAAGTAATTACCTTTGGCAGTGCTTCAATTAATGGCATGGCTTTGTTCTCCTTTGGCTTTCAGTTTTACAGTTAATCCCCGCACGGCTGCAATCTCGGCTACTTGGCCGGTTTCGATGGGGGCGTCACTGACCGCGTTCCAATATTCGCCTTCGATAAAAATCCAGCCGCCGCGTGAATCGATCGGAGTCAATGCGGTCGCCGTTTTTCCAATCAGCGTTTGCGCTCCTACTTTCACCGGCAAGAGCTGTGCGCGCAGCCCTTTGCCGATGATGAAAATAAAGAACGCCGCGGTAACGAGTGTTGCCGGAATAATGTAGCTGAGCGACAAACGATAGAGTGGGTCGGCGCGGTTGAAGAGCATGAGCGAGCCGATCAGAAACGCTGCGACTCCGCCGACCGTCAAGACGCCGTGCGTAGGCGCATAGACATCAAAGATGAAGAGCATGAGCGCAAGCGCGATCAACACAAGTCCGGTTACGTTGACCGGCAGGATGGCCGCCAGATAAAGCGCAAGGATGAGCGCAATTGCGCCTACTACTCCGGGAAGGATCGCTCCTGGTGTGGTCAGTTCACCGATGATTCCGTAGATCGCGATAAGCATGAGAACAAACATAACCTCCGGCCGCCAGAGCTTCTGAAAGACCCGCTCGGCTGGCGACATCTTGATCTCCGCCACTTCGGCGCCCGCCGTCTTGAGCGTCTTCCCATCGACCACGCGTTCATTCAATTTTCGCAACAGATCGGGGAAATCGGAGGCAATCAGATCAACGACCTTTAGTTCAAGCGCTTTCTCCGCGCTGATCGATGCGCTCTGCTTTACGGCGGATTTCGCCCACTCGACGTTGCGTTGCCGCCTGCCCGCGATCGCCTCCATGTAGCTCACTGAAAAATTCTCCAGCTTCTGCTTCATGGTATCGTCGGTTTTTTCTTCTCCGCCGCTGGGAAAACCGCCTATGGAAACCGGATGCGCCGCTCCAATGGTTGTGGCCGGCGCCATAGCGGCGACGCTCGCGGCAATCGTAATGAAACAGCCTGCGCTAGTCGCGGTCGCGCCCGTCGGAGCGACATAGACTACCACCGGCACGGTGGAACCTAAAAAGCTTTGCACGATCGTTTGCGTTGAGTCGAGCAAGCCGCCTGGCGTGTTGAGTTGAATAACCAGACACTGGGCATTCTGTGTCCGGGCTTCTTCGATGCTTCGCGAAATGTAACTTGCGGTCGCCGGGCCAATTGCTCCATCGATTTTGATGAAGGAAACCTTGTCCGCAGCGATCAACGTCGTGCACAGCAACCAGAGAGCCAACCCTGTCCACGCGGTCTTCATCCCGATTTCATCGGCTGAATCTTGACGGCCAAATCTTCTACTTTTGGCTTCACGATTTTCTCGTAATCGCGATAGCTCATTTTAATCGCGTCGGTGTGCGTGCCCGCTTCGAACACAATGTAGTCTTGCTCCGCCAGACTCTTGTCCACACAGGTTGGCAGACCATAGAGATTGCCAAAGGGCGGCATCGCGCCAATCGCGCAATCTGGAAACAGGGACTTAAAGTCCTGTTCTTTATCAATTGAAGCAGCTTTGCCGAGCATCTTTTCGACCTTTTCCAGATCGATTTGGTGGTCAGCTGGCAACACCATCATCATCCGCTGCTCTCCCGATCTTACTATCACAACCTTGGCATGGTGCCGGCCTTTCACATGCTCGGCCTGGGCGATCCGCTGCGCGGTTACGGCCTCGGGATGATGCAATATCTCGTAACGCACTTGGCCTTCGTTCAAACAATCGATGAGTTGCCTTGGTATCTCCATAACCGGCTCCTATAGAAACGTATCACTTCCTCGCGCTATCTCTACTTTCCAAATTGAGCTCGAATCAGCGATCCCAGCTACATTCTTGAGCTACGAAAATTAAGCCGACACCGCCGCAAGGCTCGCGGCGCGCGAAAGAATTGTGTATGGCTACATGTGAAGTTTGCGAAAATGAATACGACAAAGCATTTGAAGTGGTCGTTGGCGGCAAACACCACACCTTCGATAGCTTCGAGTGCGCGATCCATGCGCTGGCGCCGGTTTGCCCGCACTGCCACTGCCGGGTGGTCGGACACGGCGTAGAAGCCAATGGACAAATCTTCTGCTGCGTCCATTGCGCGCGTACGGCGGGAAAAACGCAGTTAAAAGACCGCGTTTGAGACCCTATAGGCAATTTGTTGTAGAGGCGTTTGTGTCAGACGCCTGGTTAAGACTTCGGTGCTTGACACAAGCACCGCTACAACTCGTACTTCTACTGATCGTTACTCACCACTTGCGGCCGCACATTTGCTCATCTCAAGGCGCGCGTTCCTGCAACAAGCTGGCAAGATAATTAGCGTCATGATGCGGCTGGACTTATCGAGCATTGCGAAATAGAGATGCTCATATGAATTCTTTTCAAGCTTCCTTGATTGGGCTGGTATTTTTATCGTTCGCGGGCTTCACCGCGCGGGCGCAGACGCCGGAGGAAAAACCGTCGGCTCCTTTAAAAGCCGTAGCGGTGCTTCATCCCACCGCAGGCAACAAAGTGAGCGGCACTGTCACGTTCACCGAAGTTGCCGATGGCGTGCAGGTCCAGGCAGAGATCACCGGCCTGACTCCCGGCAATCATGGCTTTCATGTGCACGAATTCGGCGATTGCAGCGCGGCCGATGCGAGTTCCGCTGGCGCTCATTTTAATCCAACGAACAAACCGCACGCAGGACCCGACGCACCGGAGCGGCACGTGGGCGATATGGGAAATGTGGAAGCAGACGCTTCGGGCAAGGCGAAATTAGAATATGTGGATCATCATATCTCGCTGACAAATGACCAGCAGTCGGTGATCGGGCGTTCCGTTGTGGTTCACGTGAAAGCGGACGATCTCAAGTCTCAACCCGCCGGCGACTCCGGCGCGCGCGTTGCCTGTGGCGTAATCGGGCGGGCAAAAAATCAGTAATCGCAAGTCTGCCGCTGAGCCTGCTCATCCTGGTCTGGATCAACGCGATCCCAAAACTTTTTGTCAAATCTCTTTGCTCGACAGCGCACTTTTCATCTGTTCAAATAGAGGAGAACCTGCCGCTTATGAGACAAATACCGAAAACTGAATTGTCGCCGGACAACGGCTGCATCATCGACATGAAATGGAAACTTGGTCCGCTGAGTTATCACTCTTCCGCGGCTGGGAAAGAGCAGGCGCCGCTTGTCACAGAGGTAATCCGTCTGCCGGAACTGGTGCTTTATGATCACCCTGGTTTCAAGGGGGCATTCGCGCGCACAAATCTGAGTTTCCATTTTGTCGGCGATTACTGGAATGATCGGATTAGTTGTCTCATCGTCGTAAACGGCGTTTGGCGATTTTATCGTGATGATTACTACAAGGGTCCTTACTGGGACCTCGGACCCGGCTATTACGAAAGCTTCTTTGCCGAAAAAGGTCCCGACGACGTCGTGAGCTCCTTCCAGTGCATCGCACTGACGTAGTTAGCTGGGCGGATTAGGCGAAGCTGTTCCATCTAATTCTCGTCAGATCTCATCATGAAGGCGTCCGTGGTTCTGGCGATATGTGGGTAACGCATGCGTCCCGCGTGCACTACGCAGCAAGATCGGCAACTTCGCGCGCGCAGCCCCAAGAGAGTGTGAAGCCGGAGCCGCCGTGTCCGTAATTGTGAATGGCGGTGCGATCGTCGCGCAGGCGATCGCGTTCGATCCGGAGGCCTGACTTGCGAAATGGGCGCAGCCCGACGCGCTCGGCGAGCACTTGCGGATTGTCGATCTTCAGTACACGGCTGCATTCAGTGACAATTCGCGCTGTTGTTGCGGGATCGGCGGCAAGTTTATCACTTAGCTCGTTTGTGCCCCCGAAAACGCAATCGTTCGTGCGCGGGATTGCGTACATGAGCGGTGCGTCATCGCAAACGATCGCGCAGGAGAGATTGTCAATCTTCGGTACGATTACGACCTGTCCGCGATGTGGCTCAAGATCGGCATCGTGTACAAGAGTGCGTGCACCAATTCCGGCGCAGTTGATCACCAGATCGAATTTTGGATCGACGTCTTCGAGTTTTTCAAAGCGCACATTTTCTGTAATTGATCCGTGCGCGCCGAGAAGACGCTTCGCGAGGTAATCGAGGTAGATGGTCGTGTCCATCAGTGGAACACTCAGCGAGAAGCCGCTGGCGAATTCCGCAGACCTTCTATTAAGAGATGTGTCGATTCCGCTCGACATGACAGAAAAAGGAACCGGCCGCGCACCCAGCGGAATCGCCCAATGTGGAATCTGAATTTCTCCAGTGCGCGAAAATTGGCGCAGTTCGATCATCGAAACGCCGGTGGACGGGTTGCGGCTAAGATTGACGAGTGCCCTGTAGCTGTTGAGCGCCCACGGAATCACTTTGTGGGGCGGCTCGGCATCGTAGGGAAACCAGAGAGCCGCGGCCGCGCCGGAAGTTGTTTGCTGGCCGGTCTCCCTGGCAAAGATCGCGGTGCGATATCCGCGCTCGGCGAAGAGAACACCGCACGTCAGCCCCGATACGCCAGCGCCGATGATTGCCACACGATGCTTCATGAGAATGATCTACGTGCAATGGGCCGCAGCGTCATATAAAATGACCGGCGATGATTTCACTAAATCGAGATGCGCTTGTGGAAAAGGTGCTTGCCGGCAAGCGGGTATCGTCCGGTGAGGCGATTGGGCTTTACCAATTCCCTCTCGAGGAATTGGGTGCCCTGGCGAATACGCGACGGGATTTGGCGAAGGCGAAAAGCTACTGCGGACGCGGACGCGATATCGTGACGTACATCGTCGATCGAAACATCAACTACACGAACGTTTGCAACGTTTATTGTAAATTCTGCGCGTTTTATCGGACGGAGAAAGATGAGGATCATTACGTGCTGTCGTTCGAGCAGATTGATCAAAAGCTCGACGAACTTTCCGCGGCGGGCGGTGTTCAAATCCTGATGCAAGGCGGGCATCATCCGAAGTTGCCGCTCCAGTGGTATATCGATCTTTTGCATCACATCCGGGGAAAATATCCGCACATCAATATTCATGGGTTCAGTCCGCCCGAGTTTCAGCATTTCGCGGAGACATTCCGGATGCCGCTGCGAGAAGTGATTTCGGAATTCACGAAGGCCGGACTCGGATCCATTCCCGGCGGCGGCGGAGAAATTCTGGTGGATCGGGTACGCAAAAGAATTTCGCCTTTGAAAATTAATAGCGACCAATGGCTGGAGGTGATGCAGACTGCCCACGAACTGGGGCTGAAATCGAGCGCGACGATGATGTTCGGCCACGTCGAGACAATCGAAGAGCGCATCGAGCATTTGCAGCGGATTCGGGATCAACAGGACCGGAGCGGCGGATTTACTGCGTTTATTTGCTGGACCTTTCAACCGCGGCATACCGTCCTGAAAGTGAAGCGGCCGACTGGAGTTGCTGAATACTTGCGGACACAGGCGCTGGCTCGGATTTTCCTGGACAACATCGACAATGTGCAAAGCTCCTGGGTGACGCAGGGTCCGGAAATTGGCCAGGTCGCCCTCAGATATGGCGCGAATGATTTCGGATCGGTGATGATGGAAGAAAACGTGGTGAGCAGCGCAGGGACAACATTTCGGTTAAATGCCGCGCAAATTGAATCGCTCATTAGCGATGCGGGCTACGAAGCGCGCCGGAGAAACAACTGGTACGAACTTTTGAACTAAGAGTGCAAGCACGCCCGTCTATGGACAAACCGCCTGCTTCTGTGGAAAATCTCGCCTTGACGATTGCCATCTTCTTTCCGATATAGCTCGCCTGTCCCGCGTGGGTTCGTTGCGTGGGACTGCGGCTCTTAACCTATGAGACATTTTTCCGGATGGATGCGCCCCCCGCCATTTGCAATTTGGGCCGCGTCTGTCTGCGCGCTGCTTGGCGCCGTACTCGCGCGGGCGCAGCCTCCTCAGGCGCCACAGGCCCCCCCCATCATCCGTTCGATCGAAGTGCAATACACAGGGCCTGGGACGGTCAGCAAGGAACGGATTCTCGCGCACATGCGGACCAGGGTAGGCCAGCCCTATTCCGATCAAGTGGTCGAGCAGGATATCGAGGCCCTTTACAAGACCGGTTCCATTTTAAACGTTCGCATTTTTGCTGAGCCGCAAGGCGATGGAGTGAGGGTGATCGTCGCCGTGCAGACGCGTTCGATCATGCGCGAGATCGAAATCGCTGGAGCCGAACGGGTCAATCCGAAAAGACTGCGCAAAGAAATCAAATTGAAACTCAACCAGCCTGTTAATGAACAGCAATTAGAAGAAGCCCGACAAAAAATCATCGAAGTGTATCAAGGACGAGGCTTCAATGACGTCAGCGTTCAATTTCGGGTTGATCCAATTGACGAGAAACGCGGCACCGCGCGCGTTATTTTCACCGTTAACGAAGGTGTGAGAGGAGCGGTGCGCCAGATTCGTTTTCAGGGAAACGAGCACTTTAGCGAAAGGGTGCTGCGCAAACAAATGAAAACCCGGGGTAAAACCCCCATTTATTTCTTGGATAAATCCGGCCGCCTGGACGAGGTCCAGCTGCAACAAGACTTGGACAAGATCCGCGAGTGGTACCAAAACCACGGCTACATCGATGTGGAAATCAAGGATGTGCGCCGGGAACGGACCGAAAAGGGTCCAATGATTCTCACCATTGTGATTGCCGAAGGGCCACAATATCACGTAGGGAAGCTGGTCATTTCGGGATACCAGGCCTCCACCGAACAGAAAATTCGTGCTCTGCTAAAAATGAAGGAAGGTAGCGTCTATTCGCCAAAACAGTTGCGCGACGATGCCAAAGCGATTGCGGACGCTTACGGCAGCGGCGGTTATGTCGATCTTGTGATTTTGCCGGAAGGCACGCCAGCTGGTCCCGCCCGCATCGACGTGCAGTATAAAATCGAAGAAGGCACTCGCTCGTTTGTAAACCGAATTAATATTGAGGGGAACACGCGCACGAAGGACAAGGTGATCCGGCGCGAAGTGCTCGTCGCCCCGGGCGATGTCTTTAACACCGTTCGCGTCGACATTACCAAGAAACGCCTGGAGAACTTGGGTTACTTTGCGAAAGTCGAGACTTACCCAGAAGAGACAGACGTGCCTGGCCGCAAAGATCTCACCATTCTGGTGCAAGAAAAACGAACCGGATCGCTCAGCTTCGGTGGCGGATACAGCACCGTCGACCAGTTGGTTGGGTTCGCGGAACTCACCCAGGGCAATTTTGATCTGTTCAACTGGCCTTCCTTTACTGGTGGGGGCCAAAAGTTCCGCTTACGCATTCAGTACGGCACGCAGCGAAAGGACCTTGTTCTCGCGCTGACCGAACCATATTTCCTTGATCGACGTTTTTCGCTCAGCGGCCAGCTTTTTTACACCGAAGCAAACTACTTGAGTTCGGAATATGACCAGCGCAATTACGGGTTCTTGATCGAGGCGCGCAAGCCAATCAACGCCTCCATGTACGCGACATTGGGGTACAAGCTGCAAGACGTCGATATTTTTAACGTAAGCGCAAGTGCGTCGGAGACCATCCAATCCCAAAAAGGTTCCTTTGTGGAGAGCGAAATCCTCACGAGTCTCGTGTTTGATCGGCGCGACAATGCTTTACTGACGCGCCATGGGCAGCGCGTAACTTTCGCACCCTATGTTGCGGGCGGTCCTCTTGGAGGTGACGTACAAATCTATGGGTGGGACTTGGAAGGATCTCAATATTTCCACTTTCCCTGGGACACTATTCTGCTCATCAATGGCGAAGTTGCGACGGTTAATACGTGGGGAAGCGGCGACTCAGTTCCACTTTTCGAACGGCTCTATCTCGGGGGCTCAAATAATCTGCGCGGATTTCCTTTCCGCGAGGTTGGCCCGAAAGATGAGAACGGTGAACCGACCGGCGGTCGATCCATGGCGCGCGCCACGATCGAGTTTACTTTTCCGATCATCGAAAAAGCCCGTGGCGCAATCTTTTATGACACCGGCTTCGACAACAGCGATGCGTGGTCGTTTGGGTTCAATCATATCGCCTCGGATATTGGCATCGGTCTTCGGCTCGATTTGCCAATTGGCCCGCTGCGTCTCGACTACGGATACCCGGTTCAGCGTGACGGATATAACGGGGGCGGTCGTTTCAATTTCAATGTGGGTTATCAATTTTGAACGAATATAAATGGTTGCAGTCTAACGCGGTTCCAACCACTGTATTCGCTATTTTATGAAAAAGTTTCTGTCCATAATCTTTGGAGTAACGCTAGCCTTTCCGATTGCGGCTTTCGCGCAGGGCACACTGAAAATCGGAACGGTCGATATGCAGCGCGCTTTTAAGGAATACAACAAGACCAAGGAAGCCGAAGTAAAAATCAACGATGCCAAGAATGCCGCCAAGAAAGAATACGATGATCGAGCGGAGTCTTACAAAAAGGCGCTGGATGAAATCAATAATCTTAACAAGCAACTCGACTCACCGGCATTGAGCGCGGATAAGAAGACGCAAACGGCAAAGGAGCGCGATGACAAAATTGCCAACATCAAAAACATGGAACGGGAAATCAGCGACTTCCGCCAAACCCGCGAACGGCAGTTGCAAGAGCAGTTGATGCGCGTGCGTGAGGGGATCGTAAAGGAAATCACCGACGTAGTAATAGAGAAGGTAAAAGCGAATAATCTGGATCTGGTATTCGATAAATCGGGTATCAGCATCAATGGTGTTCCCGTTCTGATGTACTCACACGACAATATCGATTTTACGAACGACGTAATCGCTGTGTTAAACAAGCCAGGCCGTGCCACAAGTTCAATTGGGAAGACCCAGGCGATTCCGTCCCCAACGCCGGCGAGAGCTTCAAGACCTTAATTTACATTCGACAATTCGGAAATACACGCGAGCTAAAACTCGCGTGTATTTTTTCGTACAGGTGAAAAGCAGGCGTCCACACGACGGGGAAACCATTCGTGCGCGATTGCAAACTGCAAGAATGTCCGTTCGAATTAGATTTCGACCATTACAATTTGCGCTCGCGGTGTTCGTCGCGCTTTGCTCGGACTCATTCGCAGGGAATTGGCAGGCGACGGTCAGCAAAGATCCAGCTGGGAATTTTCCGGAGCTGCGTCCTTTGGGTGCGTCCTATCGTTTCGGATGGTCTGGGCTTACGGCAGCGACCGGAGAGGTTCATTTTACAAAGCCGTCCGAAAACAAGTTTCAACTCGACGGAACGGGCCGAACCACTGGCCTCGTTCGGGCCTTGTGGAGATTTGATGTGAACCATCATGCGGTTGCCAGTGCGGACACACTCCGCCCAATCGAGACCGAGCAATCAGAGAATTATCGATCAAAAAAAATCGTCACCCGCCTCACTTTTACAAATAGTGGAGTAACTCGCGCGAGAACAGAAGGCGAAGCCGGGGCTGCCGGAACAAAGACTCGTCAATTTAGTTTTCCCAACCTGTTTGATCTGCATTCGGCCATGCTTTATTTGCGCAGTCAGCCGCTTAGAGATCGCAGCGTTTACCGCGTCGTGGCCTACCCCGCGACCAATGCTTATCTTGCTACAGTCACAGTGATCGGGCGGGAAAAAATTTCCGTGCGCGCCGGTACTTACAACGCCATAAAACTCGATTTGCAGCTTAAGCGGATCAATAAGCATCTCCAACTGGAACCGCACCGGAAATTTCGTCACGCAACGATCTGGGTGTCAGATGATGCCGAGCGACTTCTGCTTCGCATTGAAGCGCAGATTTTTGTCGGCACAGTTTTCGCCGAACTGCAATCGGTGCGTTTCGACGATGCACGCTCGTGACGCATCGTGACTGAATTTTCTTCGGTCGGCGTTTATTCAGGGATCCACTGGCCGCGGATCGGTTCCTCAGGCCGAGGGCGAATATGCTTCCGCGGCGGATGGAAGACTGGTGCGCGTGCTCCCGGCAATAACTGGAGCGCCGCGAGCGTTTCCAGATCCAAGCGGCCGGTTACCGGTAGTCTGGTCCGCGCTTGATATGCGCGCAGCGAAAATTCCATGGCTGGTCCATAGACTCCGTTGATCTCCTCGCGGAAGAGGCCGCGGCGGGCCAGCGCTATCTGGGCGGAGAGCACCACATTGCGTTGCACATCAGGCGGGGCAGCCTCGAAAGGAGTGCCGGCAAGTAGTCCTCCTTGTGGATTGCCGGGAGTAACGGGGTTGGATGGATAGAGTTGCTGATCCTCCAGTGCGTTGGCGAAAGGCTGAACTGGTATCGGAGTCCCGTTTGCTGCCTCGCTCGAAGATTGTTCGCCGGGTTTAGTCGCAGCGGGGCTTGGCGATGCAGGCGGTAGCGCCGCTCGCGTGGCGGCCGAAGAACCAACTCCAAGCGACTGAAGCGTCTCGCTATTGAGCTCGCCGTTAACCTGCAGCCCGCTGCGAATTTGATAGCGGCGAATGGCTGCGGTTAAATTCGCATTCATTTCACCGGAGACCTCGCCATAATAAAAGCCCTGGTCCTTCAAGGCTTGCTGCACTCTCTCAATCATTTGATCAGCTCGCGCCAGCATGATCGAACCGATGAAGATCAGCGCAGCGATCTTGGTTTTCATTTCGATATACTATTTTGACGCCCCTGCTTTTTTGCTTATTCAGTGCTTCCCCGATCTGTCGCTGCCAGCGTGGACTTCCCCTGGTTTACCGCGTCACGGTAGCGTAGAATGCCGTCGCAGACGGCCGCGGCAATCTGGTCGCGATAATCTTCGCTCGCGAGTTTGGAAATGTCTTCTTTGTTGGTGAGAAATCCTGCCTCGATCAAGACAGCGGGAGAAGTCACGTTTGCGATCACAAAAAATTGTTTGGCTTGTGTTCCCCGATCCAAGGCCCGGGTGCGAGCGACCAGCGCTTCCTGAATAAATCCAGCGAGATTTCGACTTTCGAGATTTGGCGATTCGGCAAGTGGCCGCCATAAAAAAGGCAGCCACGAAGCCAAAAACGAACCCGCCGTGATTTGATGCGCAGCGTAGTAGGTCTCCACCCCACTGGAGACCGGCTTGTTATCTTCGTTGAAATGAATGCTGATAAAAATACAATTTCTTACCCGATTGGCGAACGCCGCTCGATCCGCCAACGAGACATACGTATCTCCCAGGCGGATCATCAGCGTCGCTATTCCTTCGGAGTCCAGCAATCGATCGATTCGCCGTGCCACGTCCAGAGTCAGATCTTTTTCAAGTACGCCGCCGCACATCGCGCCGGAGTCTTGTCCGCCGTGACCGGGATCAAGAACAACCACTGCGAATGGCGCCGGCGTAGTGGAGGTGTGCGCAGTTCTTTCCTTTGTTGCGGGCTCGCGTCTCGGCGTCCGCTCCATCCAGATGAAGGACGCGATCATCAACAACAAGCCTGCCAAAGCCAGGATATTCCGAAACGCTCGTTTCATTCGTGATTTCCAAGCGAAGATTCCTCGCCATATATTAATCGTGAATCAAAGGGCGTAATTCCTTATCTGATAACGAACGATAACGAATCGCCTTGCTTGCATCGCGCTCGAGTAGCGCCGCTTCGATTCCCATATTAGCGAGCTGCTCCTGTCGATATTTCGTAACGGCAGAGCGCTCTGGCAGTTCCTTTGCGTCGCTTGTCTGTAAAGTCATGTGCCCGACGCTCCATGCGTCGAGCGCGAAGTTCACCGCTGCTTTCAAGCTGGCGTCCGCCGCATGCTGGGTTTTGAGGAATGCTTCCATCAGCTCCCGCGATTGCCGGGTGCCGCTGAGCGCTGCAAAATCCTGCCGCGCCTGCGCGTAGGTTGCGCCGTTGGTCGCAATCTCACCGTCGTAGTCCAGCCGTAAAAATAAATCTTCCTCAGGCCGTTCCCCAACCTCGGCAAAGAGCATTCGGGCCAGGTAAGGTGGGCCATAGACTTGCTCAAACGCGCTCTTCATTGCAGGACTCAGCGAATAATGCACCAGTCGCCTCAGTGAAACATCCGTCGCTGAGCGAGTGAAACCTTCCGTGCTGGCCAGCTCAATCGCCGTCATTCGCAACCGCTCGATGTCTCCCGGATGACCAATTGCCCCCATTGCGATCCGGTCGTAAATCTCGAAAATCTTCTGTCGCGTCTGGCCGATGGTGAGAAACAAAATGCCGTCGCGATAACCCAGCGCCGCGATCGGACTCCCCGGAGCGAGCTGCGCTTCGACGTACTCGCGGCGGTTAGCGATCGCTTCGACCCAACGATACGGCTCTTCGATCATGCAACCGTTTCCTTGAACACGGCAGCGATTTTCTCCTCCGGCAGAGTAGTGATGCCTTTGCGCGATACAATCTTGATGAGGGGATAAATCTTCCCACTCCGATCCACGCCGCCCGTCGATGTGTCGGACTCCGCAGCGGTATCAAGCGCCCGCAACGCCACCGATACCGCTTCGTCTTCGCTCAATTCTTGCAGCGGCTTCGCGCCCCAATTGTTTTCGTAATAAAGAATGCCCCGAACTGCAGGCGATCCCGATCCCGTTGCGGCATAATCGGCCGCTTCAAATTGTGCCCCCATCGCGTCGTAAAAATAAAGACGTGCTTCAGGCTTTGGATGAGGATCGTAGGTGGCGAAAATCGGTACCACTACGCCGACGCCCTGCATGACAAACCCGAAATTATCACGCAATAGCTTCGAGAGAGCGCGCACTTTTCCGTCGACGCTCATTTCCTGCAATTGCGTGCGCCGAAAATATTGGAACGAGTGTTCGAGTACGCGCGCCATTTCCCACGCCGTCGCCGGCACGCCGGCAATGGCCATGATTGAATGGCGATCGATTTCCAAGACTTTGTCCGCGCGATCATAGACGACGGTGTTGCCGGAGGTCGCTCGGCGGTCGCCCGCTACCAACACGCCGCCTGAAAATTTGAAGGCCAGAATTGTGGTCGCCTCGGTCGGCTGCCACGTTTTTTCATGGGGCCTCTCCGCCGTTGCCACTGGATTCACAGCCGCCGGAGCAAGCAGACCGTTGCTTCGTAGCAGCGCGGGAAAATCGCCGGCTGCGCCAGAAAAATTCTGGCCAAACGCCACCGGGGAGCGCTCCATTATTGGCCCGTGCGCTGGCGATAGCGCTTGGATTGATTGGGATCGACCTTGCGCATTTTTTTTAGAAG
>WNGK01001481.1_pt1 | contig 34265 bp, 37 predicted proteins | sample 5400601 | NCBI WGS metagenome assembly WNGK01 (sample SAMN13153376, study PRJNA577476) | soil metagenome | isolation source: 60 cm soil or saprolite under Garry oak tree replicate 1 | place: USA:California | collected 2016-06-15 | reverse complement strand
CATGCGCGCAACCACGGAATACTGGGCTAAACGCGCTTCCAGCATATCCAAGACGGGCCCGTAGCCGAAGCCGGCATCGGCCCGTACTCGTATCTCCCGAATGTCGGAAGGAGTGGAATGAAAACAACAGGCCAAGAGTCCTTCGCTGCCCGCCCAGGTTCCCGCATCGCCGCACCGCAGTTCGACATCCCAGAGGAACGAAGAATTCTCTTCCACACAGAGCAGTGGGTCATAGGATCGCTTGCCGCGATAGCGCGGATTGTAGCCAACCTCAGCGCCTTCTTGATGACCAAACACGGTAAGTACGCTGCTGTCTAGATCGAAGATGAGTCGCGAGCGATGCTCCGGCAAGTGAATAAATCTTTGCAAAAGTCGGTCATTGGCAAAATGCAATTGCTTGCGGAGATGATCCGGGGCGTTCAACAAGAATCGCCGCAAAGTCTGTGGGTTGGGAAAACTCTGCAAGCCCGTCAGGTATTGAAAGCTTCCGTTTGAATTCAAGAGTGACGCGGTCTCGATACGGTCCAGTCCCAAGATGATGGGATAGATCAACGCCAGCAGCATCTGGGATACGCTGTAATCGCTGTTGCGCCGGTGGTAGGCCAAGCGCCGACTAAGGTAATCACGCAATTGCAGCACTCGTATAAATTCGTGAAGGAAGTATGTGCCGCCGAAGTGTGTCAAGCCCCTATGTTTATAGGCTAGTCTTACATTTCTAGGGATATATTTCATTTCGAGGAAATGCTAACGAAACGGTAGGAATTCCTCAACAACGAATATATGTCACGCGCCCGCATAAATAGAGGCTTTTTTAACTTTCAACAGTGCCTGAATGCGCCGAATTTAAGTGTTATCCGATGCCGAAAAAGCTACGCTGGCCGAAATCGCCCACCGGCTGCAACGGAAGGCCTTGGAAGAATTGGCGGCTGTCGCGAAACCGGATACGCTGCTGGCCTGGTACCGAAAGCTCATCGCCAACAAGTTCGACGGATCGAAGTTTCGCAAATCCTCGGGTCGTCCCCGAGAAGCAGTCCGTGGAGAACAGGAAAAGGTGCGGTGTCGGGAGCGGCTGGGCGGCCTGCTGAAATACTATGAGCGTGAGGCGGCATGAGCAGCAAACAAGAACATCCGACAACCTTGACGGTGACCTTTGAGGAGTTCAGCCCTACGCACGACTTTCTTGACTATAAGGGGACCAAGTGGATCTTGCCCACGGGGTCATACATCTCGGCGGCAGTGTCAAGACGGCTGACTCAGCTGCTCAGCTCAGCCGCTGCCTTTGAGCCGATTGGCTGGCGACGTTCTCAAGGAGTGGAAGAAGGAGCGAGGTTCGGAGAGTCCGTTTGTATTTCCGAGCCCACGCTCGCCGGGCAAACCAATACGCAGCGTCAAGCACGCGTGGCCGACGACTCTGAAGAACGCTGGCGTGCCCTACTTCCCGATTTACAACCGAGCTGTCTCCACGAACATTCTGCATTTTTTCGCGCGAGTTGTCGTTTTCACCTGTCCGGATCGTCTCACAGCGGCGGCCCTCCCGTTTGCTCCGGGCGCTGTTGATCGGCGGTGATCCGAAGGCCGATGATCAGTCCTATGACCACGGCCCGTCCTCAGCAATGCTACGACCACCGGCTGCGCGAGCTTGTCCACCGCACCGGGGACCTGACCATCGCGACTGATCTCGGCGTTCCTCCGTCGACGGCGCGGGGGTGGCTCGGCACCGCGCCGACCGTGGTGGTCAGTCTGGAAGTGGCGGACCTGACCGAGCTGGAACTCCGACAAGAGGTCCTCACACTCCGACGACGCGTCCAGAAACTCGCGGCGCTGCTCCGGCTCGCACTGGTCCTGCTGCGCGTCTCGGGCTTCACCTTGTCAGGCGAGCGACTGCTCGATGGTAGCGATAAGCTGCGGATCCTACGTGCCATCGATCAGGCCCGCGCAGGCATCCCGTTGCGGGCACTCCTGCGGCTCCTACGTCTATCGCCGAGTCGGTTCCACGCGTGGCGACGCCGGCGCATCGCGTGTGCACTCGACGATCAGTCGTCCTGTCCGCGCACCTCCCCGCATCGATTGACGCCATCGGAGGTCCGGGGGATCGAGGACATGGTGACGTCGCCCGAGTACCGTCACGTGCCCACCGGGACGCTGGCGGTCCTGGCCCAGCGGCTCGGCACGGTCTGGGCTTCCGCCTCGACCTGGTACCGCCTCGTGCGGAGATTCGCCTGGCGACGGCCCCGGCTCCGCGTGCACCCCGTGAAACCCAAGATCGGGCTTCGAACCACGCGACCCAACGAGATGTGGCATATCGACACCACCGTCATTCGCCCCGTCACCGCCCCAGTCGTATTGGCGGATGCTGGGGTTGAGAACGTGAACGCCCAAGTCGACGAATTGATCATCACCGGTGTTCTGCGCCGTGTGCTGGCCTTTACGGAGCTGCGGTTCTCGAACTCCATGATCGAGGCGTGGTGGCGGTCGCTCAAACATCAGTGGCTGTTCCTCCACTCGCTCGACAGCGTCACTACCGTCCGTCGACTCGTGGAGTTCTACGTCGACGAACACAACCGCGTGCTTCCGCATTCGGCGTTTCGCGGGCAGACGCCGGACGAGATGTACTTCGGCTCGGGAGATACGGTCCCCGCGGACCTGACGTCAGGCGCGGCCGCCGCACGACGGGCCCGCGCTGAGGCCAACAGATCGGCGGCCTGCGAGACGTGTCCATCACTCGACACAGTCGCGTGACCACCGACTGCTGACCGTCCCCTGCGACGCAGGCCCCGCGGGCCCGTGTGTCTTGGAGGCGACGGCCGGGAGAACCGGACCACGCGGTCGCTCGACGGCACGGCCGAAACCGTCTCCGGGGTCAGAGGCTGCCCATGGAACAGCCCCTGGCCGTAAACGCCGAGAACTCGCGCGCGAAAGTGCAGAATGTCGGTGGAGACAGCTCTGGTAGTTCCAAGGCAGATCACCTCGGCCGCCGACATGCGGCAAATGCAATTCGGCTTGCATTTCCGTTTTTGAGTTAGGTTGATTCCAGAGACGCGCGGCAAAGATCTGAGTTGTGGCCAGTTTTTGTGTACATCCTTGCTGGTTCGATCTCCTAGATTCGGAGGAGCACTCTCGATGAGAACGCGAAAGCTGCTCGGTTGGTGCATTCTGCTCTGGTTTTTTTACCCTGGAATTTACGCACAGCAAGAAGCCTCTCGAAACCCCGGACCTGATGCCCGCTATAAAGTGGATGGGCTCGTTATAGTCGGCCACCCCGATGACGACATCGAGGTCGCCGCCTACCTCGCAAAGATGATCGAGCAGGAACGCAAACGCTTCGCGGTCGTTTACACCACAAGAGGGAATTCAGGCGGCAATGCCATCGGCTATGAACAATCTACGGTTCTGGCTGATGTGCGCGAGATGGAGGCACGGCGCTCGCTCGCCACATACGGCGTCAACCACGCCTGGTTCTTACATGGTTCCGACACGCCGGGCGCTGACGTGCTTCACTCTCTCGAAGCTTGGGGCCACGGCCAAGCCCTGGAAGAAGTCGTCCGTCTTGTACGACTCACGCGCCCCGAAGTCATTCTGACCTGCTTCCCAATTACGTCGTTGGCGAAAACCACGAAGATCACCAGGGCGCGGGAGTTCTCGCAACTGAGGCTTTCGATCTTGCCGCCAATCCCCTCGCTTTTCCCGAGCAGGTCACTGCGCCGCGCAACCGGCTCAACATCAGTAACTATGGCGAGGGCCTCCGCGTCTGGCAACCAAAGAAGATCTACTACTTTTCGGACACCATTCACTTCGATTTCTTCAAGGGCAAAGGTCCGGAATATCGCACCAACGAGATTTCGCCTTCTCGAAAGATTCCCTATTCGCAAGTGGCAGCGGAGGCTTGGAGTTACTACCAGACGCAGAACGATTTTACCGACGCCCAGCTCAAAGAATTCACCGAGGCGCCCGTCCGTTTTATCTTCGGAAAGTCTCTGGTTGGCGGAACGCCCATGAGTGACATCTTCGAAGGTATCGCGCCGCCTCCCATTGGGTATGTCCGGGCTCGTGGTTATGAGCCACCCTCGGCACAAGTGACCCTCGAGCTGGGCGGACCCTGGGCCTTCTATCAGGACTTTTGGCGAGCGCACAACATCGAGCATCTTGCTGATCTGTACGCGCCGGAGGCACAAGTTGCGCCTGGCGATTCGCTGTGGGTACCCCTGTTTATCCGCAATGACACCGATGCGGCAAAAAAAGTTAGGCTACGCGCTGTGCTGCCGGCGGGCTGGAGCGAGAGGCCCGGCACCGAGGTGTACTCGGTTGAGCCGCACGATTCCTATCCGGTTCAATTAACCGTTACGCCGTCGGAGTCCCACAAGAACAGTTGGCAGACGCTTGCTTGGGAGGCCACAACGGACGGCCGGAAGATAGGAACGGTTACCCTGCGGGTCGACGTGGCCGGCAACGGCCTTCCACAGTAAAAGGTAAAAGGCGCTACTTGACCGTTTTCCTCAGCCAATCGGTTAGCGCTTTCTTGTACCAGAGAAACTCCGCGTGCGCTTCCCAACGGTCCATGCCGTGCGGCGCGCCATCGACGGGGATCAAGTCACAGTGGCCGCCCGCGGTCCTCGCCTTTTCGCACATCTCCACTGATTGCTCGTAGGGAACATCTTCATCTTTTGTGCCATGTATTAACAAAAACGGTGGCATGTCCCGATTCACGTAGATTACCGGCGAGGCTGTGATCAGCAGGGAGACCGTATCGGCATCAATGGAGCGAATTCCGAACAACTCGAAGACTTCCTTGGGGACCGGCTTCCACGCCGCACACGCCGAGACAAAATCGTGAATTCCATACAGCGAAACAACGGCAGCGATCCTTGATTTCGTCTGGTTGCGGGCGCCAATGTAGGAAACCAACTGCCCTCCGGCGGACTCACCGATCAAAACGATACGCCGCGGATCCACCCTGTATCTGCTCGGGTTCTTTTGCACGTAGTCGATGGCGGCCTCGACGTCTTCCGCCGCGGCAGGAAACGTAAACTTTGGCGCCAAGCGGTAGTTGATGCTGAACCACGCAAATCCAGCCTCCGCCAGCGGCTGAAAAAGGTAGGTTATGTATTGCTGTTTATCGCCCGCAATCCATCCTCCGCCGTGCACAAGAACGGCAGCCGGAAAGGGCCCTGCCCCATCGGGAAGGTGCGCGTCCATTAGGAGTGCAATTCCTTGAACCTCTCTGTAGACGATGTCTTTGAAGTCTTCAGCGCGGGCGGAAACACAAAAGAAAAGCAAAATCACGACAACAAATACAGCCTGAGTTCGTGAACAGATCATGTGGACAGAGTATATCCTGACGGCTACCCGTCAGGTGAGCACAAATGATCTGTCATTCAAAGCTTGTCCGGCCGGGTTGTAAAAAAACGAGCATAACCGTCACCGGGAGTATCCCTTTCTTCAAAGATTCGGGCGAGCGGGCCGGCGAAAAGCGTCATCCCCTGGCCTTCTTCGAGGAGCCTTACTTCGGTTCCCAGAAAAGGGACCATCGTTAAATGCCAGCCTGGGACTGGGCTGGCAAGCAGTTCCTGAAATCGAGTAGTTGATATCCGCAGATCGCCTCTGCCCGGTGTTTCAGACAAGCCTCTCTGCCTAATTGTAAAGTCCTTGTAAATTCGCGTTTTAACCACGGCCTCTTTGCTCGAGAGCATAGATTGTTCGGTTTTGGTCCCGATACACTCGCTGGCGTAAGCGTTTATTGCCTCCGAGTGTTCCCGAATACAGGAAGGAACTTGTCAGACATTGAAGTGAAGCTGACATAGGTCCTGTGGAAGACGAAGAGTGATCCGTGGCGTAGTCGCGCTACGCGCCGGATAGGAAGCAAGGCGCACTTTGCAGAGAGCGCTTACCCCAGCCTTCTCCTCCGAGGGATGGCACGCAGCTTTCTGCGCGCCATTGAGCCCAACGAGGAGCCCTGTAGTGATCATAACTCCCTTCACTGTTGACCTGCGGGCCGCGGTGTCTAAAGCAGGCCGTTCCGTTCGACGATTCTTTCCCCTGCAGGCAAGAATTCACAAACCCATTCGCCGGGTACCGGTCTACGGAGGTTTATATGACTAGGAAAGTCAGAAAGCTGTTGTCAGTGTACTTCGCTACCGTTGCCATGCCCTTGGGAATCGCCACTGCTGTCGGATTGGCTACGCGCGCAAGGGCACCCCGCGCAACAAATGGCGTCAGCGCGGAACAGCAGGCAGACGCTGCCTACCGCGATGGGCTTTTTTTGGGCAAGCTGGATGGCCGGCAAGGAAGAGAGATGCAGCCAGCCGTTGGCCGCTGGAATTCCGACAAGGATCGCGCTTCTTTCCGCGCCGGTTACGAAAACGGCTACAGGGAAGCCGTGGCCTCGCGTAATGCCGAGCGGCGGTAAGAGCCCGACGCAGGCTGGATAGAAAAGGCTCTCCTTGCGCGAATATCTGTCTCCTTCCTCATTTTATTGTTGTTCAGGTACCCGAACGCCGCTCCTGGCTGGCGACTCTTTTGGTTCTGATGGTTTTTGTCGCGTCCCACTTTGCGGTCCGGACGTTCCTGCGGAGCCTGGCCGAGGAGGAAAACGAAAAGAGAGACGAGTTAGGCAACCACGAACCGTAGCTCCTCATCCGCTCCTCCGGCTACTGCGAAACGCTGGATTCTCGGGAGCTTCGAGGAAACACGGAAACGCGTGTAGAACTGGCTGAAAATCCGTTCAAGGTTTGCGGAGGGTCCACCGAAACGTTAACTGCCGTAGGGCACAAAATCTCGTGTGCTGCGTCCTCATATCGCCAACCTTCGGCATGCTGGTTGCGCTTGCGATAGGCCATGATGGCGATGCCTGTGCCGATGCACAACGGAGGGAAGAGCAGGATCAGGATGCCGTGCTTGAGAGCCTGAATAAAATGCGCACCTGAATGGGCAGCGCTCTGATAGCACAATGCGCAGCTCTGCGCGTACAGGGCCGATGGACTTGCAAGCATGGCGAGCGCAGTCAGGCCGCGCTTCAGAAGCGGATGTCTAGCTTTTGACCCGCGATGCATCTTGATTGCTCCATTTCCATAATTTCTTACCGCAGGGGACTGCCGCTTTCGCATGCCTTAGGAAATTACAGTGACGACTCCGCCACATAAATGCGGGCGGCTTCTTGGGACTGCCACCGAAGCGTGTTGCGCAACGATACGCACGCTGGCGGGACTCTTGACCCAACGGCTCGATCCGAGCCGATTCGTTGCGGAAAGGAGTATATCGCATTCCGCTGCCGCTTAGCAGGTGACTGCTAGATAACAACTACCGGTCACCAATGCACAACCCGCAGATGCTCGAGCCGGAGCGCATCTGGCCAGAAATGATCCATCATGAACAGCACGAAAAGCAGCGCCGGGACTAGGCTCCAAAAAAGGCTAGGGCGTTCGTACTTCAAGTGCATGAAGAACATCACGGCGATGCTCGCTTCGATGCACGCGAAAATGAGCAGGAACAAGAGTAGCTTCTGCGAGGAGAAATGCCGGTAGGTCAGGAAGACCTCGATGCCTACGATGCACAGCAAACCGGCCCAGATGGCCACGAAGGATCCCATGCTCATGCCGTCTTTTGTCTTTAGAGCGCCCATCTCGCCTCCCCTCTCTGCTGCGTCGTCCTATTTTGCGTTCATTAGATACACAAGCGGAAAGACGAACATCCAAACGATATCCACGAAATGCCAGTAAAGACCAACGGTCTCCACATGGCCAGCATTCATGCGACTCCGATGGAATTTGCCGGCCACGGCAGCGAGGGCCACGACACCGGCAACAACATGCGTCAGGTGCAGACCAGTGATGCTAAAGAAGGTGGCTCCAAACAGGGCCGGCCCTCCCACAGGATTCTGGAAGAGCCGCCAGCCGTCCTCCATCATTTTGAGCCACTCGCGAATGTGCAAGGCCGCGAAGAGCGTTCCAAGCAGCATGGTCGCGCCCAGCCAAGCAAGGCATCGCGACTTGTTGTCGTGTTTGGCAGCTTCGAGCGCTCCGAGCATCGTGAGACTGCTGGTGAGGAGCGCCAGCGTCATAACCATTCCGTTAGCGATGGTGGGTGAGAACTCAAATGGCCTAGTCCAATCCGGGCTTCCGACGCGCACGTATCCGTAAGCGAAAAGAACGGAGGCGAAGGTGACGGCGTCAGATAGAATGAACAGCCAAATCCCCAGCTTTTTGTGCTGAATTCCGTAGGGGGACTCCTCTCTTACAGCCTCGTGGCCCGCCATCTCCATCTCGGATTCGCTCACGGCACCTCCTAGGTCACGTTCATCCGCGTCATCATCAAGAGAAGCAAATACACCCACAGCCCGTCCATAAAGTGCCAGTACACCACGGCGACTCCAAGTGCCGTATTTGGCCGTGAACCAGTGCTCCTGCTCATCCGGTGGAGGGCATAAGCTAGACCGGTGATGCCACCGAGCAAATGCAAGCCGTGGACCGCGGTTAAAACATAAAAGAACGAAGTGCTGGGAGTGGTGGCAAGAAACAGCCCTTGCGCCGCGAGTTCGCGCCACGCGACTAACTGCCCGAAGACGAAGAGGAGTCCAAGCCCCATCGTGGCATAGAGCCAGTACAAGACCTGAGCCGATTGTCCCGCATTCCCGTGCGACTCTTCTCGCCCGAGGCCGGGGTCTTGGGCGAACCGGCGGCGCGCCAGTTCGAGCGAGAAACTGCTAAGCAGCAGAATCAGCGTGTTGAAGTACAGAATTCCAGGCAGCTCGAAATGTCCCCAATCTCTGGCTGCACCCTGGCGAACAACCATGGCGCTCGTAAGGGCGGCAAACATCATCGAAATGGCCGCGAGCGCCACCCCAATACCGGTTTGTGAAGGTCTAACAGCGGCGGGAAAAGTGGAAACGGGCGCCGGCCGGCCATGCTGGAGACCCCCGCCTCCTCCTCCGGTGGCACCCCAATCGCTTTCGGTGCCAGGTGGCGGGGCCGAGGTCGTTGATGCCATAGTTTCACCCCCTCGCTCTAACCGTTCAGCTTGCCGCAACTTTTTCGGGCGAGACCTGCATTACGTAATCGCCGCTGGAACTTTCCACACCGTATTCCTCCGGGCCATGATGGACCACAAGATGTCTCCCGCCGAAATTGTCAAATGGAGGCGGCGAACTCGTAGACCACTCTAGCGTGGTCGCTTCCCAGGGATTGTCAGTGGCTTTCGGGCCGCGGAAGCGGCTCCAAATCACATTGCAGAGAAAGAGGAGCTGGGCGGCCCCTGTAAACAGGGCGGCAATGGTGATGAACTTATGCACGGGAATCAGCGGAGCCAAGTAATTGTCCGTAAATGCGGCATAGCGGCGCACGTTTCCGGCCAGGCCCAAATAATGCATGGGCATGAAGATGGCATAAACACCCACGAAGGTCAGCCAGAAGTGCCACTTGCCCAGGGTCTCATTCATCATGCGGCCGAACATTTTGGGAAACCAAAAATAGGTGCCGGCGAAAATTCCGAACATGGCTGCAACCGCCATCACGAAGTGGAAGTGCGCCACAACGAAATAGGTGGCGTGCAAATACGTGTCCAGCGACGGCTGGGCAAGAAAGAACCCGCTAAGCCCACCGGTGATGAAGACGGAAATGAACCCGACGCAGAAAAGCGCGGGCGTGGACAGGCGCATGCGAGCGCCATAGAGGGTTCCGAGCCAGAGCAGCACCACAATCGTCGCAGGAATGGTGATGATCAAGGTGGGCACGGAGAACAGCAGCGCCGAAAACGGGTTCATCCCGCTCACAAACATGTGATGTCCCCATACCATATAACTGAGGAACCCGATGGCGACCATACAGCCGATGACCGCGCGCGAGCCAAGAAGACGCTTGCGTGCGAAAACGGGAAGAATCGTGGAAATAATGCCGAAGCCCGGAAGGATGGCGATGTATACCTCGGGATGTCCGAAGAACCAAAACAGGTGTTGCCATAGAAGGGGCGACCCACCGGAATGCGGCAGCGCCTGATCATTCACCACCAGACCGGCGGGATTGAAGAAGCTCGTTCCTGCTACCCGATCCAGGACCAGCAACCCGCAAGCCGGCAACAAAACCGCAAACGCCAGCAAACCGATGACCGAGGTCACAAACCAGGCCCAGGTGGAAAGCGGCATCCGTGCCAAGGACATCCCTCTCGTGCGCAGGTCTAGGGTTGTGGTGATGAAGTTCAGCGAGCCCAGCAACTGGCCAACACAAAAAATAGCGATGGATAGCGCCCAAAGGGTCTGACCGGTTCCTTGTCCGGGCCCAGCCACAGCGCCTACGGAGCTAAGCGGCGCGTAAGACGTCCACCCGGCAAGCGCCGGACCGTCCCCGATAAAGAAGGACAGAATCAGCACGACGAACGCTGCAAAAGTGACCCAAAACGACATCATGTTGATTCGCGGGAAGGCCATGTCTTCGGCGCCCACCTGAATAGGCAGAAAATAGTTTCCGAAACCTGCAAAGGGCGCGGTAGTCAAGACAAAAAAGACCATGAGGGTGGCATGCATGGTCATCAAAGACAGGTAATATTCCGGAGTCACGACGTTTCCCGGCGCTCCGGCCGGCGAGAGTTTTTCAAGCAGCGGAATGTGCGCCGTGGCCCAGCCCAGGTGGATGCGCATCAGCCAGGACAAAACCATCCCTATGCAAGCAGCCAAAAGAGCCAAGCCGTAATACTGTTTTCCGATAACCTTGTGGTCCACGCTGAATAGATATTTTCGAATGAACCCCTGCGGTGGCGCATGGTGACGAACCACTGCTTGCGATGAACTATCCATGTGCGTACCTCGAAAACCAACTTGTGTCTGGCTCCAGGGCTTAAGCCGATCCCCTAATCGCCGGACTGGCTTTTCAGCCACTGATCGAACTGATCTGGCGGCAGCACCTCAAGAAAGGACCTCATGCTGTAGTGGCCGAGACCACACAACTGAGTACAAACGATCTCGTACTTGCCCGCTTGTGTTGCCGTGAAATGGAGCGGAATGGTCAGGCCTGGCAGGATGTCCTGCTGCATGCGCAATTCAGGAACATAAAACGAGTGAATCATGTCCTTGCTGTGCATGGTGAGGAGGATGGGCCGATCGACCGGCACGGTCAAGGTGCCCACGATGACATCATCCCGCGCCGCGACGTCATTCGCAGGGTCAAGGCCAAAGTAGTTCCCGTTTCCGTCCCTGACCCTTTCCGGATGGATGACACCGAACCGACCATCTGGGCCTGCATAACGGAAATAGAAGGCAAATTGTTCAGCGGCTACATCAACATGCAGGGCGTCCGGCTCGGGGGGCGTCATATAGACTGCCGCCCAGACCTTGGAGCCCCCAAAGGAAAGAACTAGGATTTCGATTCCCACTAAAGCGATGGCGAACCCGATCAGAGGGCCGGAGCCTCCCGGGAAGTATTTGATCTTTCCTCCGTCCCGCTTGTCGCCGAATTTCCAGACAAAGCAGGCCAGAATCAACTGTGAAGAGAGGAAAAGGACGCCGGTGGCGACCATGGTCTCATCCATCTGGCGGTCGATCCTCGGTCCGATGGTAGAGATATCGACCGGCAGCCACCAGACGTGCGCGGCAATAAGCCCGGCCGATACCAGGGTAATGATCGTCAGAACCACTGCGAATAATTTGCCCATGACCCTTGGCCTTTGTGCTTCGTCCCGATACGTGCAGTGATTGGCCGTTTAATACAGATAAGGAGTAGCCTTGTAGGTGAAAGTGATCGATTTCGTCTCGCCCGCCGCGAGGGTAACCTCCTGACTCTTCGTGCCATACTGTTCTTGCCAACTGGTCACCGTGTATTTGCCCGGCGTGAGGTCCTTTAAGCTAAACGAGCCGTTGTTGTCTGTCACCGCGTAGTGAGAAGTCTTGAGGACGGCGAAGTACCCGTGCATCCACGGATGGATGTTGCACTTTACCTGGATGAACTCCGCCTCGCTCCACTTGGTCTGGATCGGCGGACTCCCCGGCAGCTGCGATTTATTCCACTCCGGATTCAGTTTCGGAACCGGGTGGATATTATGTGAGAACGGATCATCGGTATAGATCTGAAGAGGCTGATCGACCTGCATGGGAAGGACATGCGGGATATACATACATCCTTTTTGATCATATCGGACGGCTTGGCTGGGAGCCGGAGAAGGCGGCTCGCCAGCTGAGATGTAGACAACCACATCTTGAAGCGCGTTGCCTGGACCAGTGACGACATTTTGGGCCAGCTCGGGCGGGTTGTGCTCCTTAGCACAGATGGGCTCCTTAGACATGTCAATCGGCTTCATCTTCGGGGGCGTACCTGTATAGGTCACTTTCCCTTCGATGGTGCCGGTGTCCGCGGGCGGCCCGGCCAGACTAGCCAATACCGAGACCGCAAGAACAACGACGACCGGAAGTACAACGTATTTCAACCGCATGACGCAAACTCCTTAAGCAATCAGTAAAAGTCAATCCGGCGGCTGCTCGATGGGCTTGAGCTCTCCCTTATCCTTCGCGCCGTAAAACCCCGCCCTTGGCTTGGCTTGATGTTGTCGGCTAAGGAAGGCATGGCGTCCCATTCAGGCCAAGTCATGAAATCGGGTACGGCTCGAGACGCCGCACCTAAAGCGCTCGCCGGTAGTAAAGCCATAGGGCGTATCGGATTGCCTCTGCTGTCCGTGAGGGTCTGGGTTGACGGACCGTCTTCGCGTCCTTCCGTCCCGTAGCACTCCCAACATTGCATTTTGTCGAAGAGTTCGCGACCGTGAGGAATGCTCTCGAGTCGCGGGCACAGACCAAACTTCTGGTCCTCGGGTGGCTTAAGAACCACGCGGAAATCGGCGATGAAAAAGACGCAACACGTCCATTGGAGACCCCGCCCTTCCTTTCACCAAGAAAAGCAGGACCGAACTCCCTCTCGAGTCCCTGGACTCAGGGGAATTTACTCCTGAAAGAAAAGGATTGCAAGTTTCTCCCGCAGCTCCCATCTTACCCGGCTCATTGTGGCCCATAACCTCTGGTGGGATGCAGAAATGGAGGGGCGCGTACACCGGTCCGGCGAAAAAGATGGCAAGAACTTATGTCCGTTTCCGCGTCGGGATGTCCTTTGTCCGTAGCCGGTGCATCTCGGGGGCGTGCTCCCGTTTGGTCAAAAAACTCGTCCTGGTCGCTGCCATGAGCCAGAAATCATTGCTCTGTGCACGTTGCTGATAAATCAGGCCCGGGAGGTCTTTTGCCAGAAGAGTTCCCCGGCATCCTTAATATGTGCTGATTGGGAGCCACGGCCCGCTGTCTCGTCAACTTTTATGCCGCTTCCCTCTCGTAATACTTCAGCAGGCCGCCCAGTCGTTCTCGACACCGCACTGCTCCCATGTTCCTTCTTGCCTCCGTCTGCGAAGGAAACAAGATCCGATTGCCTTTGCCCTGATGGTTGCGCTCCTCGTGGTAATGTACGATATATTGCTGCAACGCTCGCCGCAGCGACGATTCTCCAAACAGGATCAGCCTCGACAGACATTCTTCTTTGACCGACCTCACCCAGCGTTCCGCGTACGAGTTCAGATTCGGGCTTCTAGCTGGCAATCGAAGCGGATTCACGCTTCCCGTCTTGATCAGTTCTCGAAATGATTGGCAGAACTTCGCATCTCGGTCATGCAGCAGATAGCGACAGCCTCTCAGGCATCCCCACTCCTCCATCGTCACGTTTCGCGCCTGCTGCTCCATCCACTCCTGATCCGGGTGCGGCGTGAATCCTGCCAGATTCACCCGCCGAGTCTCCAAGTGGATGAAGAACAGCACATAGTAGGTCGTCAACCCTTTGAGCGTTAGGACTTCCGTCGTGAAGAAGTCCATTCCCACCAAAACGTCAAGGTGTGCGCGGATAAAGTTCTTCCATGAGACCGATTGCTTTCGCTTCGGCACGGGAGAAATGCCGTGGCGACGGAGGACGTTGCCCACCGTCTGATCCGATAGACGATGGCCTAGATTGGCCAAGGCACCTACGATCCGATCGTAGCCCCAGCTCGGATTTTCCCTCGCCATCTGCAAGACCAGGCGTTCTGCTTCCTGATCTACTTTTGGGCGCCCTACACTTCGACGGAATTTCGACCCAACTTCCGATACCAACCCAGAATCGTATCGGGCCTGGCCGTTGCCGCCACGTCCTCCAGTGTCATGCGACCCAGGCGGTGCGCGATCTCGGCCAGTGTCGCCTTTTCTCCTTCTGAAAGCAGCAGCCGGCCCTTGATCTGCCCTCTCAGGATCCGGTTCTCCGCCGCCAGATATTCGTTTCGCAACAGGAGTTCTTGATTGACTGTTTCGGTGACATAGGCGAGCAGGCGCGCCCAAAGCATCTTGGATTCCCCTGTAATCTATAACTTCGTGAAAGCGAGATTGTAGGCGCAGTTTCCCGGTCGGAAAAGCCCATTCGAACAGGGAGCCTGTGCAAAATCCTAAGCCACGCCATTTCAAGCCGTTCGAGTTTTTTGACCACACGACCGCCGTCGCATTATCTTCCGATGGACGAATGCTGGAAAAGGACGGGAATGGCATCGAAATCATCGACCTGCCGTCGGGTGCTGTAAAAAGAACAATTCCATGGTCTAGCGGCATGGGTTCCGAAGACCACACAATCCAAAGTGTGACCATGAATCCGAACAATACCCAGTTATTAGTGGCCTCGAACGGGCAAGACCTCAAGGTGTTTGATGTGACCAGTGGGGCCCTTTTAGCCACGCTTACAAATACGAGACGAGGCACATTTTCACCAGACGGAGCTATGGTCATCGGCGGTGACTACCGCCACCTGATGACTTGGAATGCGGTGAATTGGGAAGTTGTGCGGGACCTGCCTAACGCTGGCCCTGGCTACGTGACGACGATAGCCGCTGACCCGGCGCACGATATCGAAGTCGTCGGGGGGTCGAAGTCGGCCCGTCTGCTGAGGTTAACGACTGGAGCACAACTTGGCACTGTCGGGGATGCTACGAATTTCGCGGCAATAAGCAACACTGGGTCGCTGGTATTCACTTACACCAGCCGTGGTTTTGCGATTTGGGACGCGACAGGCCGATTGCGCTGTCTCAAACCCGGAAACGGTTACTACGCGATGGCAATCAGCCCAGACAACCACTGGCTGGCGGCGGCTCCTTCCAATCAACTAACTGACGTGGCTGTTTGGGAGTTGTCACAAGTCATAGCCTCCTGCTCCAGTGACATGGGCGCTACAGGTAGCCAGCCAAGATAGCTCGTCAAGATGGCTTCAACCCGCTCGAGAGAGTTGCACTGGCCTGGTAAGTGGCGTTCCCGTCCATTTGACGAGGCTCCCTTTCGCGGCGGATTCCATGTGGACGGGAACGCTGTTTGGGATCTGACTGAATCGGGTACACGATTTCTCAGTTTTTCGTTCCCAGCGATTCATAGGTGGGAACATTAATCTGGGTACGGTGTACGCCTGCATCGCCTGTGGTCGCATTCTTGGTCGCGATCGCAAGCTGATACGTACCCGGTGCAACGGGAACATCCAGATGAGCAGTCAGGGCGAGCTCGGAATCGGACTTATCGTGCATAGCAACGCCCGCGACCAGCTCCGAGGTTGCGACAACCCAACCCAACGGCTTGCTAAGGCGGACAAACAGAGGGTATTCGGCAGCGGTTTGGGTACAAGTGTCGCAAGGAATTTTAATTTCGATTCGCACCAACGTGGTCGCATGCGTCGCTGCGGCGAACTCGATTCGATTGCTGAATTTCACTTGATCGCGGACTATGCGGGCAACCACGAGCGCTTCCAGATCCTTGAACCTTATCTTGGGAGGCCGTTCAGGGCCGATGCGCAGGTCGGGATTCGACTCGGCCTGACCAACCAAATCTCGATCAGCGTCTTGGAGAACGTAGTCGCCATAGCGGGTGACGTACTCAAAGTGGATTTGTACATTTTCGCCGATCCCTTTGATGTAGTGGTAGTGCCACGTCTGCATTGAATGCGGGGCAGCTGGATCAGAGTTTTCATCCACAGAGTCGGGTGGCCCGAAGATCACATAGAGTCTTCCACGGTCCGTGTTCCGTCCGGCGAGTAGTTTGCTGCCATACTTTTCATTGGCGAAGACAACGCGGCGGTAGAACTCAGTTTTGTAGTCATAATCCAGCGAAATGGGATCGACGGAGCGGCGAAACCAAAACTGCTCAATGAACTGCTCTCTCTCTTCGTCGGTATTCAGGTGCAAAAACGCGCAACGTTCCTGTGGCGTAATGATGTAAATGGCATCTTCTGCCAGCCAATAACGAGCACTCTCCGGAAGTCGACGAATCGCCTCCTTTGCGCCATTCGGTTGTTCAAAGCAGGCATGAGGCGACTTCTCCTGCGCGAGGAATGGCTCCGCGCAAAACAAAGGAAACAACAACAGAGCTGCGCGTATTGTGAAGTGAAAGATAGACATGCTCGAACGCTTGTTGTCAGTAGAGATTCGCTGCCGCCGATTTAGGTTGTCTAAGACAGCTTGCTTAGTGACCGGGAGCACTCAGCGACGGATTTCAAGTCTCCGAGATCGCTGTTTACCAGGACCTTCCCCCCTTTTCTGTGACGCTACGTGGCCATTCTTTAGACGAGGTAGTAGAATCCGGCGCAGCGTCGGCTCGCTGTCACGATGTGGTGTGATGGAAATCGTCTTTTACGCCGGACTGTTGTTGTTTGTCCTGTTTGGCCCGTGGATTCTGGTTTGGCGCATGAATCGAGGGCGCAAGCAGAACCGTGAGGAAGATCAATCGCGTTTGCGCGAATTGACAAATCGCGTACTCGCGCTGGAGCTGGGGTTGAAGGAGCTCCGAGGTCGTGCTGCCCCGCCCCTCAGGCCAAACCCAGTCACAAAAGAAGCGCCGGTTCCGGAGCTGCCTACGCCCCCACCTGCTGCTCCGGAGGGTCCAGCGCAGCTAGCAGCCGGGCCCCCGCTCAGTCCAAATCCGGTTCAGCAGCCGACGACCCCGCCGCCGCTGATTTCCTCTTCCGGTGCGGCTTCCATTCGACCGCCCTCGTCTCGGACCACCAGCCAGCTCCCGCCCTCCCTGGCACAGCACGTCAAGTCTTCGCTTGATCTCGAAGAAACTCTTGGCACCAACTGGCTGAACAAGCTGGGCATCGCGATTCTGGTGCTCGGAGTGGCCTTCTTTCTCGCTTACCAGCTCAAGACACTCGGACCTGCGGGCAAGGTCCTGGTGGGATATGCAGTCGGCGGACTGCTGCTGGGCGCGGGAGTGTGGTTCGAGCGGCACGACCGCTACCGAGTCCTGGCGCGTGCGGGCGTGGGCGGAGGATGGGCGCTGCTGTTCTTCACGACCTATGCGATGTATCACGTACCCGCGGCGCAGGTGCTTACGTCGCAACTCACGGACCTGGTGCTGATGCTCGCGGTAGCCACTGTGATGGTATGGCACACGTTGCGCTATCGCTCGCAAGTGGTTACGGGATTGGCCTTTCTGCTGGCTTTTCTGACCGTGACGGTCAGCCACTCCAACGTTTACAGCCTGTCGGCAGGCGCGCTGCTGGCTGCCGGTCTGGTGGTGATCGTTGGCCGTATGCAGTGGTTCGAGATGGAAATCTTTGGCATCCTGGCGAGTTATTTGAATCACTACCTTTGGCTGCGGCCGATCATCGAGTCCATGGGTGGCCATCGGCATCCGTTTCCGGAGTTTGCTGCAAGCGCGGGGATCCTGGTGCTCTATTGGTTGGTCTTTCGCGTTTCCTATCTCTTGCGGCAACCGCAGGGTGGGCGGCAAGAGCGCATCTCTACTGTCGCGGCGTTGCTCAATACGATTCTGCTTCTGCTGCTGTTCAAGTATCAGTCGGTGCATCCGGAGTGGGCGTTCTGGGCGCTGCTGACAATTGGCGCAATCGAAACTGCGCTGGGGCAGTTGCCGGTCACGCGGCGGCGGCGCAGCGCCGTAATCGTTCTGAGCACGGTGGGTACGATTCTTCTCGTTGCTGCCTTCCCGTTCCGTTATTCCGGAATGCGGCTTTCGGTGTTCTGGCTGCTCGAAGCCGAAGCGCTGCTGCTGATCGGCGTTTGGACGCGCGAAATCGTGTTCCGCCGCTTGGGGGCGGTAGCAACTCTTTTTGCGGCTGGCCACATGATTAGCGTGGATGCTGCGCGCGTTTACGGAATGCGGATGGATGATGCTGATCTGCGCAGCCATCCGCGAGTGGCGATCCTCTTCGCGGTGGCGGCGATCGTGTTCTACACCAACGCCCACTGGGTGTCTCGGCGGTGGAGTGGTCTCTTCGAACATGAATTTGACCGTCGACTGATGGCGCGATTGTCGTACGCGGGCGCGTTCATGGCATTTACTGGAGCGTGGATCTTCTTGCCCGAGGCGTGGAGCGCAGTGGCATGGGCTGCGCTGGGCTTGGGGCTAGCACTGGCGAGAGGTCGCTGGACGCTCGCCGATCTGGGATATCAAGCGAACCTCCTTGCAGCAGGAACCGTAGTGCGAGCGCTGTCCATAAACCTGAACGCGGCCACCAAATTTCACGGGGTCACGCAAAGGCTGATTTCGATCGTGCTAGTGACCGCACTGCTGTACATCACCTCGCGCTGGAGTTGGGCCGCTGAGGACGACAGAGGCCTGACATTTGGCACGCATCTGTTTTCTGCGCGGCACGTGGTTGGCGGCGCCTATACGTGGACTGCGTCATTCTTGCTTGCTCTGGTGACGTGGTACGAACTGCGGCCTGTGGGCGTGGCGGTAGCTTGGATGGTGGGCGGGCTGATTTTGCTGGAAGCAGGGCTGAGCCGCAAATCTCTGCAATTGCGGCTCCAGGGTTACGCCGCGTTCGCAGCCAGCTTCTTGCGCATTTGGTTTGTGAACCTGAATGCTTCAGGTAGCCCTGGGGAAATCAGCCCACGCTTTTATACCCTCGTGCCTCTGACGCTGGCTTTCTTCTATGCGTATTGGAGGCTTCACGAGGCCGGCGACCATCTTCGGGAGCTCGAGCGCAAGTACCGGGCCGCAGACTTCTGCTGCTGGCTGGGTACGATTACGCTCGCCGCGCTCATGCGCTTCGAACTGCCGGCAGATTGGGTTGCGACGGCTTGGGCAGCCCTGGCACTGGCGTTACTCGCAGTGGCATGGAGGAGCGGGCGGCGCCTCTTTCTCCACCAGGCGCTGCTCGTCGGAGCAGGAGTCCTGATGCGCACGGTGCTGCATAATTTCTACGAGCGGAGTTATTTCCCTGCGCCAGTCCTGGAGAGCAGATGGCTGTGCGTGGGAACGGCGGTGGCGTTGCTGTTTCTTTCCTTGCCGATTTTGTTTCAATTGCGACGTAAAGGCATGGCGGAATTGCCGGAGGGAATTCTCTTTCGTGTGCTCATCGTGTTAAGCCGACGGCCAGAACAGGTCTTCTTTTTCATCGCGCTGACTCTGCTCACGGTCCTTCTTGCCCTGGAAATGCGGCACGGCATGGTGACGCTTTCTTGGGGCGTAGAGGGTGTGGCGGTTTTTCTGCTGGCGTTGTGGTTGAGCGAGCGCAGCTTCCGGCTTTCGGGGCTCGGCTTGCTGCTGCTTTGTGTCGGCAAGATCATCGCCGTGGACGTGTGGCGCCTAAATCCGCGCGACCGCTATGTGACGTTCATCGTGCTGGGCATCGCGCTGTTGCTAGTTTCTTACCTCTATACGCGGAATCGTGACACGCTGCGGCAATACCTATGAAGCGTGGGCTGACATTAGCGGGGATTTTGATGATGGGCGTGGCTGCGGTAGTGGTCAGCGAGCGGCGCAAAGTGGATGCGCCTGCAAGTCCGGCGGCTCTGTTGTACCTAATTGCCGATACCGAGCAAGAACTGACGCGCATGCCTGTAAGGTTCACGCGCATGTCTGACCAGGACGAAGTGCGCGTCGGCAATGAAATCGCAAAAAGCTATTCCGCAGCGCGAACTGACAAATCCGATGCGGAAGTCACGGAGATTCAGGCATACGTCACGCAGGTAGGGTCGCACGTGGCGGCGCATGCCCACCGCAAGTTGCCTTACACTTTCCATTACATCCCAGAGAAGTACTTCGTTAACGCCTTCGCCCTGCCGGGTGGGCACGTTTATATCGGCGAGGGCTTGCTGGCGCTGATGGATAGTGAAGACCAACTCGCTGCGGTGCTCGGGCACGAGATCGAGCATATTGATCACTACCATTGCGCCGAGCGCGTCCAGCAGGAACATGCCTTGCGAAAGATTCCGTTGGCCGAGTTGTTTGTTCTGCCGATCGAGATTTTTCAGGCTGGTTATAGTAAGGACCAGGAGCTGGAAGCGGACCGCGAAGGGACGCGGCTGGCTGTCGAGGCGGGATATTCGGCGAATGGTGCGATCCGGATGTTTGAGACGTTCCAGCGACTTTACGAGGAACATCACACACGCGCGAAGACTCCGGCGGATGAATTGTCACAGGTGGCGATCGATGCGCTGGAAGGATATTTCCGATCGCATCCGCTGCCCGCAGAGCGAATTGCACAGGTAAACAAAATGATCGCGAGCGAACGCTGGGCTCCCCGCGCGGAGCATGACCTGACGGTAGCGTATATCTTCTGGATGGCACGGGCGCAGAATGCATTGGACGCCGGCAAGTACCTTCAGGCACAGCAACTTGCGACGCGGTGTCTACAAATGCGTCAGAATCTGGAGAAAGCGCTGATGGTACTGGCGCAGGCGCAATTCGCGCAGGCCGATTTTGCAGGCGCGGCGGCTTCCTATCGCAAGATTCTCGAAGTGCACGGGTGGAGAGTCGACTTGGCCAATTCTTACGCTCTGTCGCTAGCTGCGGCGGATCGTCCAGGCGCAGCGAGCGAATTCCGGAAATGGATGACGCTGGCCAAAGCGGATACACGGGAACTGCAAACGCCGTTGGATGGTCTCCTGCTTCTGGCTGACGACACGGCGCCAGCCCGCAAGCTGCAGGGGGAAATCCGCGCCAGTCTCGAGGATCCTTCAGCACCGGGCAAGCTTTCTGACCTGGGCGGGTGGTGGTACATGGCTGGAGACTACGCGATGGCGGCGGATCTGCTGCAAGAGGCGGTGCAAAGGCGTCCTGGCAATATTCAGATGCTGCTGCGGCTAGCCTGGACACAGATCGAACTACGGCGCTTGGCCGATGCCTTCCGGACGCTCAATACTGCGCCCCAGGAGAGTACCTTGCGGCCGGAGCAAGTTATGGCTGAGGCCGTGGCGCGGTGGCAGGCACAGCAGCCCGATATCGCGTTGCGTGACTTCGAGGCGGCGACCAGCCGCCAGCCGGAGTGGGAGAACCTGGGTTGGGTCAAAGCCCTCTATTCGCCGCTGGTCAAGAGAAGCATCCAAGAAATGCAAGTCGAGCGGGAACGGCGAAGAAAAGCCGCGGTCACCGCAAGGCCGTAAGACAGCACCTGCACAATTTCCCGCGAAAATGTCGTGGTATGAGCTTACCGGATACCGGGAACAGGCTAGTTCTAGGTATGAACACCGTAAAGTGGGGTTCTCGTCCATTTGACCGGCCAGGGCCGCGACGGAATTCAAGTCTACGAGAACGCGGTTTCTCGAGACCTGATGAAGTCAAGCGGGTGGCGTGGGCACACAATTAAGAGCCAGCCAAGTTCCATCGCTTTTCGCTCCCATTCTCAGCCGGCGCTTGGTCAATTCCTCCAAGAATCTCTCGCGTGGGAGCCAGTCTGGCAAAGGAACGATTCCTCGACAGGTTACTTCTCCTCGGAGGAGCATTTGGGTGGCAACGGACGGCAAAAGAGCTGGGATCACTTCCCCATTTTCTCCAGCGAATACACTCAGCCACATTTTCCTGGCCCCCGCGTGAGTCTGGCCGGAAACCTCAACCATCACGCCACCCTGCGAAGTGCCAAACAAGGATGCTGCGTAGATCAAGGCCTTGGACATTGGCAACAGCCAATCCGCATTCTTCGAATTTAAGACTCTCTTGAATTGGCGCACGGCCGATAAGGTGCGATTCAATATGTCCAGTTCTGAGCCGATCTTGAACTCCACAGTCTTGACGCCGAAATAGATCGGCTGGAGGAAATAGTCAGCGATATCGACGACGAAATAGACCCAGCGATTTCCCATGGGAGGCGGAAAACACACTCGTTCACGCCCTGTCCAACCGCGCACGGTCTGTCGACCGCCGCCGCTCGGTATCAGAAATTCATTCCCGACAGTAGAGAGCAAACAGAGAAAAGAACCTCGACCCCTCGGATGCTGAGTGCCAGGGCTAATGAAGATCCTCGTTCGCTCAATCAAAGGGATTTCCTCCTGACAATACTTCGTCAACAACGAAGACATGCCAGGCACTACCGAACACCCGACAAATGCGGTAATGCCCGCCTCTTGGACTACGGAAGAAAACTGATGGCAACGCACCACGAAGTCCCTATCGTCGGCGACGTCAACGTAGGCGATGTGTCGTTCAGTACAGGCCCGAAGCAGGTTCAAGGACTGCCCTTGGTAAGGGCCGATGCAGGAGACTACAACCGCTGCACCTTCAATGGTCGAGAGCACCGAAGCGTAATCGTTTATATCTGATTCGACCTTGTGTACCCGTGTTTCGAACGGGTGGAAGGTTGTAGCCTTTGGATGCCGCGAGGCGATAATGATTTCTGCAGACGAGTATTTCAGAAGGTCCTCGACCACTAGGTGCCCAAAGAAACCGTCGCCGCCATATACCACGACTCTCGGAAGAGCTGGCTCTAATCGTTTGAAGCCAATTCCATCCAACTCATATACACGCTCCAAGAGCGCGGAGTCATCGCGCAAGATGTCTTCTTTCTGCTTTTTGAAGAGCGGCCGCAGCACCCAAAACAAAGGCGCCAGGAACCAATGGAATTTGAAGGTAATGGTCTCCGTTTGCGTCAGATCTCCGTCTTGGCCTTCCATTAGGCCATCGACGCGCATTTTGGCTAACGGGGTGACGAATTCGTACCAATACCTGTTTTCATCAATGGGTCCGCCACGGGCTGTAGTCTCTTGTTTCAAGCCATAAAAGAGGCTAGTCAAATGGTATTCGACGTAGTCTGGCTTCTGGGCAACGATTCGCAAATTTCGAAACCATCGCTTATGCAGAGTGCAAACGTGATCGAGATCCATTATGTTCTCGAAGACGAAACGTCGGCTGGTTTTCACTTTGTGCCGAAAAATCACGGTGGTCTGCACGGTTCGGCAATTATAGACCCGATGACTTTTGCCGGAGATTGACTGCTTGTTTGGTGTCCGGAATACGAAGGGTGGGCAGGTACAACCTAAACATTCGGGCCAAGTCCCGTGAAGTCGCGTTCGCGGAGAAGTGCTGGCCTGTACCGTACATCATGGACGTGTCTATTGGCTTTTCCTCTGTCGCCCGGCCCCGGAGTTTGTCATAGCGCTGCGAGTTGTTCATGGCATGCCGATGATACGGTCAGATCGTGGAAATCGACAGACCAATCAGAAAATGGTCTGGCTGGGAGTGATAACTGGATTTCAGGAGTCTGGCTCAATCCCTATCCGGTCGTTCATTGCTCCGCGGAGCCGCTGTTTGCAGCCAAGATATTTTTCAGTAGTCTGCACGGACACATGCCCCAGTAGAAACTGAATTTGTTCTAACTCTCCACCCGCCTCATGGCAGAGCCGGGCACACGACCTCCTCAGATCATGTGGTGCGAGTTTCGACACTCCAATCTTCGCGGCGTACTCCTTCACGACATGCCAGACTACTTTTTCGGTTATTCCCTCGCCCCAAACGGTGCCAGCTCGGCAAACACGCCGGAACAGTCTGCCGTTCGTGACACCAGCTTCTGTTAGCCAATCGTCGATTGTTCGCTTCACCCAATCAGGAACGGGGACGGTCCGAATGTGACGCCCCTTTCCGACCAGATCAATGATGGCCCAGTGCTCTTCGCGACGCTGGAGATGGTCGAGCGTAAGGTCGGACAGTTCTCGACGACGAAGCCCGCAGCCAAGTAAAACGGCCAGAATCGCTCGATCCCGCTTGCTTTTTGGCGTCCTGCGTTTGGGGGCTGCCAGAGGGAGCGGGCCTGTTCTGCGGTTAACCAATTCCCTAAGCGAACACCCAATCTCTTGGATCCCTTTACCCTGCGAATACCGGCCGCAAGTTCTGGGCTCAGCAAGCCGGCTTCAGCCGCCTCGTCGGCCAGCCTGCGCACGGCCGCGAGTCTCACATTCGTAGTTCCCGGCGCCAGCTGGCGATCTTCGAGGTGAATCCGGTAACGGGTGACAACCGTCTTGTTGAAGGACAAGCGAGGCTCTGAACAATACCATCCAACAAACTCGTCAATCGCATGCCGATAGCTGCGCTGCGATTCCGGCGAGTGTAAGCTAGCAAGGACGGCGGCTTTGGCATGATCCAGATCCGGAAGGCCGAGCTTGGTTTTCCGCCGAACCTGTTTCCGTTTCTTGCTTTTGCTCCTCATGGTTGGCCGCCTCCCGACGGCTGGCCCATGAGAATGTGACAACTTGGGCGACTTGTGGACGGGATCGCTGTTATTCAGGACCTAAGCCTACATTCGCCTGTTCCCGCGAACAGGTTGCCGCTTATGACCCGCGGTTCACCGTGATTTACCAAAGGGCGTTCAATAACTCTAGCATGATGGAGAATGAAAATCGCGCCGGTTCGACTAGCCATAACACTTGCGCTTGCCGCCCTCATTACGTCTCTTGTTCCGCCTTTCATCGATAGGCGAGACTACGCGGCAGCAGTGAACACCTATGTCAAAAATCCAACACTGCAAAATGGAGTGGTGCTTGCGCGTGAGCATGCTAAGAACCGCCGACTGGTTTTATTTGCGCGTTTGGGAGTAGGAGGTGTCTTGTTCGTGGTTATGAATATCGCTTGGTGGTGCGCGTCTAAAGACCGTGAGATTGGAGCGCAAGAACCGAAATGAAAGATTCTCGGCTCATTGGCACGTGGAAGTCCGACGGGCGGAAAACTGCGAAGGAGATTGCGGCACGACGCGACATTCCCGCGAGTAAGAAAGTGAAGTTGCGACACTTCTTCGGAAAACTCGAACTCCGCTATACAGAGAGCCGCTGCTACGCGCGCTTAGGAGACTATGTGTCGGTGAATCGTTACACCGTTGCTGCAAAGGATGCATGGAGCGCCGCACTTGTTGTGTTCAACCCCATTGCTGGAAAGCAGATTGTTCACATTCACTTTGAAGGCGACCGCTATTGGATTACTTTCGGCTCCGGGCGCATACGAGAGTTCTTTAGGCGCGTGTCCCAAAATCGACGAGAACTCCGAAAACAGATATACAATAGCTCCCGATAAGTGGCGTTCACGTCCATTTGACCGGCCCCAGGGCCGCGACGAAATTCAAGTCTAGGAGAACGCTGTTTATCAGATGGCACTAACATTTGTCTAGTCAGATAGCACCCGTTCGTGCCTGTTTGAAGCAGCAGTAACCGGAGTATACTCAACTCGTTGGATAGGTCCGATGGTTAAAGACCTCCTTCGCATTTGCTTGCGCCATTTCTGCGCGGGGACTGCAGTTTTGGCCTTAGGAGTGTGTTTTCTTCCCGCCGCTGTACTAGCGCAGAACCAGCCATCAATTCCAGATTCGCGAACAACTCAAGAAGAGGATATTCGCGAGGCGGCATTCCTCTTCCTATTGGAAATTGGAACCGGACCCAATCCGGATTACTCTATCTATTGCTTGGCCGTTAATTCCAGCGGACTCACCAGCGGCGATGACCCGTCAGAGGCGCTTTTGAAGCGTTTTCCTCGAATGCACCGCACTATCCGCAAGTCTTCAAATTGCGAAATCATTAACAAGCCGAAAGATTTGTTTAGCGCAGTCAGAGACAAGCAATCGGGAAAACCAGCTTGGATGATTTCTCTGACTTCGATTTACTGGCTAAACCATAAGGAAGTTCGAGTGGGGGGTGCCCGATATTGCGGTGGGCTGTGCTCGTGGTCCTCTATGTTGCAAGCGAAGCTTCAAGACGGCAAGTGGAAAGTGAGAATTGCGCCAGACGCCTATGTTTTGGTCTCTCAGGATTTCTCAGGCGCGGATTGGGTGAATGCGCGTGCCAACTCCTCATAATCGCGCAATCGGAGATGTGGGTTTTTGGAATTCCACTTGATGGACGGTAACGCTGTCTGCTCAGGCACAGCACATCGGAAAGGCTCGTGGACAGCGAACAGACCGCACGGCACATCCGCGAAGTTGAAGCCGAGTCCGTTGCGCTGATTTGTTGCGAAACGCTTGGCCTCGAAGGCACGGACTTTTGCCGTGGGTATATTCAGCACTGGCTCAAGACCGAGAAGGAAATCTCCCGTGGCAACTCTACTAGAGTTTGAATGTACGTCGTAAAGACCACCCCCGCGCTTTCAGGTCTGGGCTCACAACGGGGTCCCCGAGAACAGGACCCTCGAAGTCCGGCACCCAATCTGTTTTTCCTGTCATCGGATCTACCGGAATAGCGCGAAGATAACCGGCATCCACAAGATCCTGCAGAGATTTTGGACGCCGCTCTTTGTCCAACGTGTAGTTATCGATCGCGTCCCGTATAGTCCGCAGGTCCCTTAGGAGAACAGCTTCACGCGCTCGCTGACTTACCCGGACACTCTCTCTCCGCATCCCAAAGAATAGGAGACCAATGACACTTAGCCCGACGAGGACCACGCCCCCTCTCGACTTGTCTTTACGGAGCGTCACTTCGCTTCTCCTGCTCAATCATATATCATCTGGTGAGCGCGGTAATCGGAAAAGTGAAGTCCTGGACGGGACTTGGCCGATAATGCGACTAATAAGGAGTTGGCAATCTTTTGGAAGAAGCAACGCGGCGCAAGGCCCAGCCAAGCAATAAAAGAATTGCTCCAGTTAGAAATACACGGAACCGCGGAGGGTCACTCCATGATTTGTCGATATCCTTGCCAATGTTGAGAAGAGGCCAGAGAAGAAACGAGCCAGTACCGAAGTCCTGAACGACTTGGCTGGCTTGCGCAACGATTGATGGAAGGCTTTTGCGATTGGATGGGTCGGAGAGCCTAGCGAGTTCTTGGTCCGATAGCCCGAGACCCTCAGACGATTTGCGCATCAGAAAGATACCCTTTATTAGCAGAGCAAGGCTGCCAAGCGTGAAAACGAGGGGAACAGTTGTAAATTGCAGTTCAGAAGGTGAGAAAATCCAAAAGCAAAAGGCCGCGACGGCTAGAATCAAATATACAACAGCGCGCCGAGGGTTATACTCCAAATCACCCGCAAAGTTTTCTAGAAAGATTTCAACCGGCAGAAGAGGAAAAATTCCTGTGGCAGCGGCAACGTCAAAGCGACCGAGGGCTTGTTGACTCGGGCTTCAGCCTGAATACCAGTGTCCCCTTGTGAGAAAACGGGTGGGGTCGATAATTGGAAAGGAATTGGAATACGGAACAATGAGTACTATTATAAAAGCAGAAGTACCGATTGTTCCAGAAAGGATATATGGCAGCCCAATCTCACTACCTTCCCGCTCTCCACAAGCTGTTCCGGACCCGACCTGTGGCTCTTCTCAGCGACCTTCGTAAAGCTTTGCAGACGCCCTCGCGAACAACCGTCTTATCGCCAGATCGGCTTCTCCTCGCAGCGCACCTTACGCGCCACCCTGGTCCATTTGGTGGAAACCTCACCCGCCGGTCAGACCCATGAGGAACTCCAGGACGTGCTCCTTCTGCGCGTGCACAATACCCTGCGTCTGCTGGTGCGCGCCCGCGAACTGCAACGCAGACTATTCCAAGACGTCTACGTCTACCTCAGCGCCAAGCCGAAGCCAGCTTCCCGGCAATGGGCGGAACGACAGAAACTCGCGCGCGCGCCGTTTGCCAGCGATTGCGTGCCGGGGGGCACCCGGTCACACCCGAGCAGATCGAAACCATCTGGGCCCACTACCATCTAAAAAAAACTCCCCACGTACGCTCCAGGCACGGGAGGCCTTGAGAAGCGTCATCGCTTCTCTGGACCAGCGCTATCGCGAACAGGTGCACGAGGTGGAGACGGTTCCTCTGATCGTGCGCGAACCGCCCGAGGCCTGCGCGGTCTGTGGCGGCCGCATGAACGTACAGAAGACGATTCAGCGCTGGGGAAAAACTCTGGCTCACGGTTTGTTCCGCGTTCGGGAAACCATCTATGCCTGCGCTTCCCGCCGGAAGAAAGGCCACCGCGTGGTCACCGCGCGCTCCTCCTTTTTGGCTCAGCTGCTATTACCCCATAGCACCGTGGGGTACGACCTGCTGGTGTATGTCGGTTGTCAGCGCTTTGTGCACTATCGTCAACGCGAGGAGATTCGCGCCGAGTTGAAGGAACGGTATGGAATCGTTCTCTCCACCGGAGAAATCAGTGCTTTGGGTCGCCGCTTTCTCGTCTATCTGGAGGCCTTACACCAGAAACAGTCTCCCGCCTTGCGCGCGGCGCTGGAAGCCGACGGTGGCTGCCCGCTGCACATCGACGCCACCGGAGAAGATGGCCGAGGCACGCTGGTGACCGCTTGGGCGGGCTGGCGGGGCTGGGTTTTAAGCGCCTGGAAAGCACCTACAGAAAGGACCGAGTTTATTCTGCCCGGCATCCAGCGCGTCGCCGCCGAGTTCGGCGCCCCCTGCGCCATCCTGCGCGACCTGGGCCGAGCGATGACCGAGGCCGCTGCCCAATATGTGCAATCCCTGAAGAAGCCGATTCCCGTGCTGGCCTGTCATCAGCATTTTCTCTCCGATATCGGCAAGGACTTGCTAGAAGCAGGACACCATCAACTACGCGATGGCTTCCGCCAGATCCGCTTATTGCCGCGCCTGCGCGCCTTCGTCCGCCAGCAGGGCAGCCATCTGGGAGAATCGATCGGTATGGGGCGAGAGGCTCTCGATCACTGGCTGGCCGCAAAAGGCCACACTCCTGCCCTTCCGAAAGGCGTCGAGGGCATCGTCGCCGTGCGCAGCATGGCGCAATGGGCATTGGACTATCACGCGGATGGACGCGGTCTGGGTTTTCCCTTCGATCTTGCCTGGCTCGATCTCTCCGCCCGCTGCCTGCATCTCTTGGCCGCCCTCCGAACTTTCCTTCGCACACCTCCGGCCGACGCCCAAGTCCTCAAAGCGCTGGAAACTCTCGAGCGCATGCTGCGCCCGCTTGAAAAGGACCAGCCTCCTTTCCTCTTGCTTCTGGAGGCTCTTTCCAAACGCGCCGATCTGTTTCACCGTCTGCGCGCGGTTCTCCGGCTCGAAGAGAAAAACCCCACGGCGAAGAAGCTCCACCAGATCCGAGCGGCGCTCCAAGGCCTCAAGGCTTCGCTGCGCAGGAAGCGCCCCGAGCGCGGGCGGGCCAAAGACACGCGCGAGGCCATCGACCTGATCCTGGAACACCTGGATCGTCATGGCCCCTATCTTTGGGGACATGCCCTCCGCCTTCCCCGGCGGGTAGGCGGAGGGATTCGCCTAGTGGCCCGCACGAACAATGGCTTGGAGTCTCTCTTCCACACCGCAGCGGTCGCAAAATCCTGACTCAGGATTTCGAAATCCTTCCCCCTGCGGCCGCCCTGGCAACCAATCTCCACCATGCCGATTACGTGAGCCTCCTGTGTGGTTCGCTGGACCGGCTGCCAGAAGCTTTCGCTGCACTTGACGCCCCGCATCGGTCTCGTTCGATCGCTGTCGGCGCGAAGCAAAGCAGCACGACGGTGGAAACCGCTTCGTTGAGCACGATAGATAAACGGTTCGTTCGCCGCCAGATCTTCGAGGAGTACATTCTTGACGCCGCACAGTGCGCTTGACCGGAAAACAGCGAAACTTCACTTCATCCAACCGATTTTTGACGCTTAGGCTCAGAGATGTTGGCACGGAGGGACGGAAGCGAACGTCAACGATCTCCGGTTACTAACCAGGCATGTCAAAGCAATTTCGCCTGTTGTGAGCCAGAAGCGGCTCACATGCACACCCGCAGTGGGTTTTTGTGCTGATGCTCCTTTACAACAAAGGCACAATCACCCGAGCTCACATCAGTTTAGGCCGTTAACCTTGAATAGAGACACGTGTGGCTTTAATGTTTATAGACTTCCGGTTGGGACTGGGACACCGCGTCCACCGCTTGTCACTAATTTGGAGCCGCAACGCAACACTACGCCCAGACAGCGTTAGCTACTTCGCTCGAATGCTTAAGGCTTGAGTGATTTTGAATCAGGTCGTTTGCAATTTCTTCCATCTGCCCCAGAATAGGGCCAGCTCCGGCATTCCTCCTTACGATTATTTGCTCAAGGACGTATGGAAGGCAGGCGGGCTCAGGAATGACGCAAAGCAAGAGAAGCTTTTGAAACATCGGCCAGTTTGCGGGATCAATGTTGACTGAGCGCAAGCAAGCGATGGCAAATTGCAGAACAGCGTCGCCGGGATGCTCGTTGTGAAGGGAGAAAGCCTTGCTGAAATAGTTCGACAAATCCGCAGCTTGCCCAGCTTGAGAACTGCGGAACCTGAAGAGCCTCAGCTCTGTCGCCCATGCGAAGATCGTCAATCTTGTCCATGATCCGCTTTTCGAGGATCGGCTAGGCAACAGTCCGCGCAAGGCTGCCCGTCAAAGTGTGACCTGGGAAGAGCCGAGATGCCTGCTGCCGCCGGAAAATTCAATTCCGCGGGTATTCGCCCGCCCTTGCATCAGCCAACGACGCAAGGGTGAGGCTCCCAGCAGTATAAACGGACTTAAGCGGCCGGAGGTTTCTTTGGAAACTCTTTAATCGATTCCCCAATGAATTCGAGATAACTGCGAACATGGCCTTCCAGCTGATCCGTGAAATGGCTGGAAATCTCGGCAGCTCTTTCTCCCAGGTTCTTATTGCCTTCGTCCGTAGCCGACGCGATCATGTTCTGTGCGCTATCTCGCGCAATCTTCTCGAACGCTTGCGAAAGCTCAAGCATCTTTTCGTTACACTCGTTCACAACGGAAGTGGAGTTTTTCTCCAACTGGTCCTGAGTCTGAAGCAATCGTGCGTTCGCGTCACTTTCCAGTTGGTCCGTGACTTGCCTGTAAATTGCCAGCGATTCTTCCTTGAAAACGGTCTGAGATGCCACCAGTTTCTGAAGGTCCGCTCTCGCTTCTTCCATCACAGGCGCAACCTGCTCTCGCAGCCGCAATACGAAGCGCTCCGTTGCTTTGGTGCGTGAGGTTTCGAGGTTGCGTTGCACCCGCTCAACCGTGCCAGTCGCCATAGTGTCGAGGTACTGGTTCAGTTCGTTCCTCTGAGTCATCATGTTCTGCTGGGCATTTTCAATGTGTCGCTCGATAGCCCCAACTAAGCTCCCTTGGCTGTTTTTGACTATGGCCTGCGCCCCCTCGTTCAGTACTTTCAGCGCGCGCCGGGCCAATTCATCTTTCGAGGTCGCGATCACATGCTCAATCGTCCCGGTCGCCTCGTTCTGAATCTGAAAACGAAATTCGTCCAACAGACGCTTCCTTTCATTGGCTAACGTCACTGCTGCAATTTCAGAGACCGCTATTTGAACCTGATTGCTTAAGCCGTTCATCAGGTTGGCAAACCAAGGTGACAGTACAGCGGCCGCCTCATTTTTCTTCAAGACGGGAACCGGTGTAGCAGCTTCGGTCCGGGCCAGAGCCCGTTGCGGTTCGGTCCGCGCTATGAGCCGCAATTCTCGTCCATGACTCGCGGACTCTACTAGATTGCCCGATTGCAGGGGAAACCAATCTGCTGGCGGCGACGAAATCCCCCAGATATTGCCGGCGATTTCGAGCTCCACGCCGACGTTGTACGTTGGATCGTTGGGGGTGTTTAGCCTCTGTATCGATTTCACCCGTGCCCGACTGGGGAATCCAGAGTGGCCTGTCGAGCCCGATCCCGTATCTAGGACCACGATGTCACCAGGACGAGGCTCATGTCTCATCTTGTAGGTGCAACCGTGACAATTAATCGAGCCTGTCGTAACTTCCTCCCGATAGGGTGCACGGGAGGCATCTACGTTCTGCACTGCCAGCATTATGGCTTTGGAAATGCGCGAGCTGCGCCGTTTTGGTGCGTTTGCGACCTGATTAGATGACACTGGACCCTCCTACTCCCCCATCCACATTGGATAAAGGCCGTTGCAAGTCATCCCTCGAATTCTGGAGAACCGCTGGAATAGTCTCTCAGCGTCCGCGGAACTTCAACTGGTCGAACAGCCAGAAGCGACTTGTACTTTCGCCTGCCCATGTGTCCCACGCCCTGGAGTACCAGTCGCTTTTCGGCTGCCTTTGGCCGAAGTCCTCGCGGCTCAAGGCATGCCGTCCAATTTTTCCGAACTGTTCCCTCGACCAGTAGACCTGCTTTGGACGCCGGCGTAAACTGAGCCGAGTTATTGCGCTCCAGGGCAAGGACACCAAAATGACTGAAACATCCACTGCCGAGCACACGGATCGCCGCGCGACGAGCCGGATTGATGCCCATCTCCCTTTGTTCATCTACGGCTCTCTGCTAGGTGGCGATCCGTTTTACGAGGAGACCTTTACAATCTCCATCAATGGAACTGGCGGATTGATCTTGATGGCGAGTAGTGTCCAACCCGGCCAGCGAATAATGGTAACGAACCAAGGAAACGATCAGACGCAAGAGTGCGTCGTCGTATCCGTTGCGGCGCAGCCTGCGGGCAGTTATGTTGCGTTTAAATTCCCCACCCCGATGCCGCAGTTCTGGCACGGGTTGGAAATTGGCAAGGGTACGCTGCATAGCTGGATCGAATACTTCATTGAGGCACTTATTCTGCAAATCCGTGGTGATCGCACACCCGAAACGCCAGTTCCTGATAAGTTCTATAAGAGGGGAAGTCAAGAAAAAACACAACTGCATCGACCGGAGCTTTTCTTGCTTCCCAGCCCACGTGAATGAGCCTGATCGGTTCGAACCTTCCGCGCCAAAGACTCGGGTGGCCCAGGCTTTGCGGTTGAATTTCGGGTGCCCCAGCGAAGATCGTGAAGACGAACCAGGAGACAATCCCTGGGTTCGCGATAGTCGACACCCCAATAAGAGCGTCCGCGCGAATTACGCCTTCTGCGAACGCGGGTCGACGTGTTCCAAGAAGAAGCCGGAAGATACCACTGTCAGCCCCATATACGCGGTGTTGGGAGAATCCGGCACCAGCGACCAACTGAGATTTTTCGGCTTCACTCCAAAAATGAGTGCCGATGCTCCACGGCTTCTTTGCTTTTTGGGTCGTGGCCTGGTGCCGATTCGTACTGGGTCCAGTAGGCTGGGCGTGGTTCTTCAAACTCAAACCATCGCGACTGGATAACGCGCAGTGCCCGCTACGAGATGATTTGGATGGTGGGCCTGGGTGGACTTGAACCACCGACCTCGCCCTTATCAGGGGCTTTATGGTGCTATATGCATAGTAGCTTAGCTTCTCGCTTGCGCTTTTCACACTATCTCCAGTCACCCCAACGCTGGCCCGCGCAGCCATTTTCCTTATTTCTGCGCTCGTTTTCCAAACAATTGGCGATGATTTCGTCCCTATGAAGAGTGTACCCCCCTGCCAGAAATCCTGACGATTCGTTCAGGAAATCTTAAGTAGGCGAGTCCGACCAACGCCCCTAAGATGAGCGGAGTCGGGCGGATCACGCCTTGGCACGAGATTCCCGGTTGGCGAATGCCTCCGGGCACGGGGACGCACATTGCCTTTCGATTCGAATCAGAACAGAGATCTTGCAATCGTCGGCAAAGTGATTGCCTTGTCACTCTGTCTTTTTCTTTGCCCTCGATTGAATGCCCAAGTCACGGTGGGGACTCTGGTTGGCCGAATTGCGAGCAGCACTGGCGCTCCGATTGCGAATGCGGTGTTGACCGCAAAGAACACGGCGAATGGTGACACGAGTAGCACCACCGCGAAGGCCGACGGCTCCTTCTTGTTTCGCAATCTCCTGACTGGAGTCTTCGAGGTCCGAGTTACTGCAAAAGGTTTCGTAGCATCGCAGACTACCGTGACGGTAATCGCCGGAACGGTCAGCCGGGCAGATATCGTGATGCAAGCCGAAAGCAGCACAAGCGGAGGCGAAGGCGGAGCTTCCGGTGTAACCGGGGTCGTGAGTTCGAAGAGCGTGACCGACCTGCCTCTCAACGGGCGTTCGGCCTCCGATCTGGCCGCACTTGAACCGGGAGTTGCGACAGCCCGCACGCAATCCACAGGACAGGCGCAGCGCGGTTTCGGAACCCAAATGACGATCTCGGGAGGTCGCCCCCGGCAGAACGACTCCCGCCTGGACGGCATCAGCGTCAACGACTACGTGAACGGTCCGCCGGGCAGTGCTTTGGGGGTGAATTTGGGCTCTGACGCCGTCGAGCAGTTCACCGTGTTG
>WNGK01001685.1_pt1 | contig 34272 bp, 30 predicted proteins | sample 5400601 | NCBI WGS metagenome assembly WNGK01 (sample SAMN13153376, study PRJNA577476) | soil metagenome | isolation source: 60 cm soil or saprolite under Garry oak tree replicate 1 | place: USA:California | collected 2016-06-15 | reverse complement strand
CCAAAAACAGACCAGCGCGCTCCGTTCCTCTACTCTCGCGCCCGGCGGGTTGGCACGAAAGCCATACGCCACGCGTTTTGAATCTGGCGACCACACCAAGACCGAATCGGAAGCGTCGAAGACTTCGGTATCGGAACCATCGTGGAGAGTTAACATAACTTTGCCTGAGTCCTTCTCGATTAACTCCACCGTTGGTTGGTCTTCATTATCCTTCGTTTGAGTTATTCGCAGTGCAAAACGCCCATCGGGTGATGGATATTTGATTTCCTCTGCCGCTACCGATGGGCAAAGACAGATGAGACCGCAAGCAACCAAACCCGCGAATACAGCGAGAGTTATTCGAGTCATGTTATTTCAATGTTGTGCATTACTAATCAGGAGCACCTTCACTTCTCTTGCTCATCGCTTAACCGCATCAGGGCGAAATTTGTTAATCTACCGTTTCATTTTGCGCCCGTGGCCGGCGTTATGAGAAACTTACGAAAGCCGAGAAAAGCGATTGTGAGCTTGGGGCCGCTTGGATTGGTTTCATCGTAATCAACATTGAACTCTGCCACTAGCGCCATGTCGGCATCTGAATCCTTGGTTCGCCATCGTCCTGCTGTCTGAACTACCAAGAAGCGGCCATGGGCGGTGTCGCCGTTGTCGCTCCGCGTTTCGGACATGGGAAACCATTCAAACGCGCGCGGCTCCTCGGCTAACTTGAAGAGACCACCAGCTTTTTCTCGTGAACGCCCCGTAAGGCGCGCGACCTGTTTCTGCACGTCCTCATCTTTTTCGACAAGGTTGTTGTAGTAAGCCGCAACTTCCTTCGGCAAATCCGCAGGTGCGTCAACATTCTTTGTCATCTGTTTCGTGTTGTCCCCCGCTAGAACGCCGATTGCCAAGCACAATAAAGAAAGATTGATATCGTGATCTTCATAAACTGGAACGGTTGAATTGTTATTGATGTGTTTCCTGCGCGAGTAATTGGATTGCGGCCGCCGCTCTCATTCTTCGAGATGCACCGAGTCCATGATGTGATTGATCTCTTCCTTTAACTCGGGGTTAGTGTTGAGGTTTGAGGTAAATGTAATTTCTAACAGTTGGCCTTTGTAAGAAGTCGTTAGGTTTCGAGTGTAGACTGGATTATGCGAATAATCCTTCTTTCCCTTCAACATTGGCACGAAACTCCAGTCAGCCCATTTGCGTCCATCGATAGTCACGATTTGTTTTTTCAGCCACTGAAGGTGTGAATCCTTCGGTAGCCACTTGAAGCCTTTCGAATATTCGGCCACGCACGTCTTGAGATAACCCTCAAGTTTGTCGGGCGTCAGCCCATGAGTGCCGCGCAAGACTGTTCCCCACGCGCCATCCGGGCCTGAGAATTTGGCCAGGGTCTTTGGCTCCTTTGGATCGTCAGGATCGCGCGAAAAATCCGGTGAGATATCGATCTTGAGTTTGCCGTCGAGGAGACTAACTGTTGTTCCAGTCGCTCCGGCGCTCGTCGCACGATTGTTGCTCGAATCGCCGGCAGCTTCTTTGCTAGCCAAGGCCGGATCGAGTTTGTGAGCCATCTTGAAATCGGCCTCAGCGCCGGTCTTGTCGCCTTTGGCCTCCTTAGTAACAGCTCGATTGTAATAGGCCCGCGCGTAATCGGGCTTGAGTTCGATTGCGCGTGTGTAATCGGCAATGGCGCCATCCCGGTCGTTATTCTCAGATCTAGCGTTGCCGCGGTTGTTATAAGCAGCTGGGTTTGTGGAACCGAGTTCGATGGCTCGGGTGTAGTCGGCGATGGCGCCGGCCGTGTCTTTCTTCAGCCGTTTAGCCTGGGCGCGGTTATAATAGGGCGCGTCATCTTTGGGATTGAGTTCGATCGCCCGGTCGAAATCAGCAATCGCACCGTCCAGGTCGCCGTTTTTCCCTTTCTCGATCCCGCGGTTAACGAGGTCTTCATCAGATTCTTCAGCCGCTGAAGCAGCCGATGATGACTCCGCTGCAGCGGCGGCGGACTGTCCCGACGTCTCGGGACTTGAACCGGCCGCTGGCGATGGTGGAGGTGGCGATTTCTCAGTGACATCCTGAATGTTAACCGCCACCAGATGGCTGAAACTGATCTTTACCTGTGCTTCCTGTCCGCCGAGCCGCATCGGACCGGAAAATTCTGAGAGCAGCACTGGTCCTTCCTTGTCGCTCTTGTATCTACCGAAGCTGACGTGCGGATAGGACTTTGATTTCGGTTTTTCTTTCGATTCTTCGAACACGAATTCTTCTCGCTCACCCTGATCTTCCTTCCCGATGAATTTCAGTACCGTCGCGCCTTCACTCGGATCGTTAGAAGTCGGTTCGCCATTCAACCGCGCTTGGATCAAGCTGACCCAGTTATTCAATCGCTTGGCTGCTTGCGTATCAACGGGATTGCCGGTTTCGCCCCAGTCATTCGATTTGAGCCAGGTTTTTCCATTCTTCCGCGCAAACTCACCGTTGCCGGCCTGGATTCGTTCCGGTCCGCCATTCGGGTAACGGTCGTATTTAAATTCCGCCGTTCCTGCCGAGCCCAACGACAAGTTCGCTATCGCGACGAGATGGACCTTCGAATAAAAGTCGCGGCTGTACTTCAAATTATCGGTCGCGAATTTCGCGTCCGGCGGAGCCGATGGTGCGCTGTGTTCTTCTGGCAAAGCGGCCGCGCTGGCCGGCGGTTGAATTGTTTTGTCGTTCGTGGGCTGATAGGTCACCACGCAATGCAACGGTTCCTTCTCATGGCCTGGTTCCGTGACCGGGCCTTCGTAGCGCCGGACGCCATTGCGCTTGGCGTTCTGGCTGATCGCAATCCAATATTCAGTCTGCTGAAGCTCGGCCTTTTTCTTATCAGATTTTTTCGGGCGAAGCTGCATCCACGTATCGCCATCGTGCGTTTCCTGCTTAACGACGTGCAGCGCGGGCGATGCGGCCTCGGAACGAAGAGGGTTGTGCACGAAACCATAGAACCGTTGAGCAACCGCGTCGCCTTTCGCGTCTTCCAATTTCCAAGTTTTGCTTCCGTCAAAGCTTGTCCACAGTTGGCCTTTGATCGCGATTAGCCGGAAAGCGTTTCGGTTCTCAGGCTCGACTGTGAGATCAAAATCTTGACCGGCTAGGAGCCCATGGACGCGGAACTTGAACGCTCGGCTGATCGTAGCGTCCACTTCCCAAGTACCGGTTTCCATTAGCTTCAATGCTAGGGCGAGAAGTCGTGGAGCGTTCTCCGGGCTAATGTTGATCGACAATGACACTGGCCAGTTGGCGTGCGGCGGAGGGGGAAGCTGGAGATCGCGGAATTTATCGCGATGTCACCCAGGCGCGGCGCAACTATTTTTCCGAACTCACCTTGATATGCTTTTCCCGCTTCGGTATCGGCAAGACGTCTCGCTTCGGCCAATGCCTCTGTGAACGCGCGGCTCTGTTGCGAGTTCTTTGCCGTAGACTTTGCATCCAGCGGTCGCAAACCCACCAACGTCAGGAGCAAAACTGCAGTAATACTCAGCCGCAAATCCTTGTCTCGGAATCGGTGCATAGTTGCTGTCTTGCCTCGAAAAGTACGTCAACTCCTGGCATAAAATTGCTTCTCATTATTTGCCGCGGATGAGGAGCGTGGGTCGTCCCGCCACCGTTTCGCACCATGCAGTTGCGTGGTGATCGCTTCTTTCCCACTTGAGCTTGCGCGGATCTTTTTTCCATTCCTTGCCGGCAGAATTTCCCTGGAGAAAGATCGATAATTCTTTTTCCGAAAACTTCCGGCTATCCACGCGAGCATACGATTCGGTAACGCTGTGACCTTTTAAAAACTGGACCACAGCAAGGTATTCGCCTGTTGGGTTCTTATACATGTTTGTTGTTATGCCGTCGCTATCTGGTTTACCCGGGTCAGTCGGCTTTCCGAAAAGCGCGTTGACTTGATCTTCGGTCTGGCCGAGGCGCGCGAAAGCCTGGTCGCTCAAAGCGATAACCAGCGCGGCTGCTAATATTACGATGTGTTTCATGATTGATCCTTTCGAATTTGCTCCACCTTAAACCTGGTAGCTGGTTTTGTTCTCATAGGGAACGGAATGTGGGTGAGTTATTTTTTCTCCTCTTCCTCTTTAACAGGCCGCGTGTTGACGACCCGGGATTTGTCTCCGGGTAAAAGTTCGCATTCCCCTTCGGCGCTGAACCAGAGATAGTAGCTCTCGGAGGGCTCATCTCCTCCTCCTTTTGCTTTTCTGCAGATCTTGGCTCCTCCATTCGAGGTGCTCCGGGGATATTCACCGTGCCTCCGTGTTAGTAGTTAGCAGCGCTTTGATTTTCTCCGTATCGGGATGAGTAATGCCCGCCTCCTGAAACTCTTTGAAGTCATCCAGCACGGATTGGCTAAAGGGCCGTCCATCCTGGAGCTTGGCATCTTTGTTTTCCAGATAGATCGCTTTCGCCTTCTCGAATTGGTTATCGAAGAGATAACCGTGGGCGAGATTGCCCTTGATCATCACTGCATTGTCCGGCGACAACTCCAGAGCTTTGAGAGACGCCGCAATCGACTCACGAGGCTTGCGATTGAAGAGCTCATACCAACCGAGAGATGAGTAGTAGTCTCCGTTTTTCGGATCCAGTTGAATAGCTTTCTGTATATCGTCGATCGCGGCACTATACTGCTTCTTTTCAAGCCAAACGTCGCCGCGCTCCTTATAGAAATCGGCATCTTTCCCATCGAGTTCGATTGCACGCGTGTAATCGGCAATCGCGCCGGCTGCGTCCTTCTTTTGCTGTTTGGCGTAGGCACGGCTATAATACGCGACTGCATTCTTTGAGTCGAGCTTGATGGCACGGTTAAGATCGGCCATCGCGCCATCTAAGTCGCCCTTGGATCGCCTGGCGTTGCCGCGGTTGGTGTAGGCAGCAGCATATTCCGGAGCTAGCTCGATCGCATGATTGAAATCCGCGATCGCCCCATTGAAGTCATCCTTCCGCTGTCTCGCAACGCCGCGGTCGTTGTAAGCGACGGGATCTTTCGGGTTCAGTTCGATGGCGCGAGTATAGTCGGCGACGGCCCCGTCGATGTCGCCTTTGGTCTGCTTCGTGTAGGCGCGGTTGTAGTAGGCGTCGGTATATTTCGGATTGAGCTGGATGGCGCGAGTGTAATCGGCGATAGCCCCATCCGAGTCGCCCTTCTCATCCTTAGCGTTGCCGCGGTTGAAGTAGGCGATGGCATACTTAGGATCTAGCTCGATGGTGCGGTTGTAATCACTAATTGCTCCATCTAGATCGCCCTTTCTTCGCTTGGCGACGCCGCGGTCGCAGTAGGCTTTTGCGAATCTAGGGTCGAGTTCGATCACGCGATTGTAGTCGGCGATCGCTCCGTCTAGATCGCTCTTCTGCTTTTTGGCTAGGCCGCGGTCGTAGTAAGCGTACGCGTATTTCGGATCGAGTCGGATGGCGCGATTGTAATCGGCGATAGCTCCATCCAAGTCACCCTTGTCACGCTTTGTGTTGCCGCGGTTGCTACAGGCGACGGCATCTTTCGGGTTGAGTTGGATGGCACGATTGAAATCGACGATGGCGGCGTCGAGATCGCCCTTTTCTTGCTTGGCGAGGCCGCGGTTATTGTAAATCGCAGCATCCTTCGGAGCGAGTTGAATGGCCCGATCGTAGTCGGCGATAGCCCCATCTAAGTCGCCCGCGGCCTTTTTGGCTCCGGCGCGGTTGAAAAAATCTTCTACCGATGCTGCCGATTCCTTCTTCTTGCCTTTAGCGATACCGCGATCGACGTGGTCCGCAGCAGACCCTTCGCTTGCGAGTTTCGGATCCAGTTCTTTCGCGCGCTTGAAGTCTGCGGCAGCGCCGGCCTTGTCACCCTTGGCCTTCTTCGTGACAGCGCGATTGTAGTAGGCGCGCGCGTAATCAGGTTTCAATTCGATAGCCCGTGTATAGTCAGCTATCGCGCCATCTCGGTCGTTATTCTGGGCTCTGGCGTTGCCGCGGTTGTTATAGGCAGCGGGGTTAGTGGAGCCGAGCTCGATGGCTTGCGTGTAGTCGGCTATGGCGCCCGCACTGTCTTTCTTCAGCCATTTGGCTTGGGCGCGGTTGTAATAAGGGGCGTCATCTTTTGGATCGAGTTCGCTCGCGCGGGTGAAATCAGCGATAGCGCCATCCAAGTCACCGTCCTTACCTTTTTCTATGCCCCGATTAACAAGATCTGCGACCGACTCATCATCCGGTGGGGGGGCTTGTGTCGCAGGCGATGATGACTTCTCAGCGGCAGCGCGCGACTCTTGGCTCATTAACTCCGGGTCTAACTCCCCCGCGCGTTTCAAATCCTCGTTCGCGCCTGAGGCGTCGCCTTTTGCTTGTTTCGCGTCACCGCGATTCTTGTACGCGATCGCGAGCTTTTCATTGAGTCCGATGGCGCTGGTGAAATCGGCGATGGCTCCATCAAGATCGCCTTTGGCTTTCTTGATATTGCCGCGGTTGTTGAAAGCGTTGGCATTTTTCGGGTCCAGCTCAATCGCGCGATTGTAATCGCCGAGCGCGCCGTCAGCGTCTTTCTTGATGTTCTTAGCCAGAGCGCGGTTTCGGTACGCGATCGCATTCTTGGGGTCAAGCTCGATGGCGCGCGTAAAATCGACGATCGCGCCGTCGTTGTCACGCTTGCGCAGCTTGGCCAGGCCGCGGTCATTGTAATAATCAGCAGTGTTCGGGCTTAGCTCGATTGCGCGAGTCAAATCCGCGATCGCGCCATTGTTGTCTCCCTTTTGCAACTTGAGTGCGCCGCGCCTATAAACCGCCGGCTCAGATTTCGGGTCGAGATCAATCGCGCGAGTGCAGTCCGCAATCGCGCCGTTCATATCACCGTTAAAACCGCGTGCGCTGGCACGCTGAACGAAGCCTTCCGCGTCTTTCGGCTTCGGGCCCATGTCGAACTTGGATAGATCGATCGGTTTGTTCTCCAGCTCTTTCGGCGTTTCCAAGTTTTCCCACGCAGCCTCAGAAAGCTCGAAACCGCTCTGGGCAATCAAATATCCAAAACTGAACTTCACACGTTCGCTACGGACAGCCTTACCACCGGCTATGGGTAACGAGCCTTCGAAGCCGTGCAATAGCACATTCGAATTTTTGTCGTACAGCGGCTTATCAAATTCCAGCCGAACAGGAGCGCCCGTTTCGTTTGCCCCCCGCGCTTCGAAGAGCCACTGCACCCGGTGGCCTGCTTCCGATTTGTTGATGAGCTTTACCTCGCTCGGGGCAAAAGCCAACGCCGCGTCGACGAGTTTGACCCGGCCGTCGAGCTTTCGCGCCATTTGCTGATCAACAGGTCGTCCGGATTGACCCCAGTCTTCCGATCTTAGCCACGGCTTTCCATGCTGGCGCGCAAACGTGCCCGCGTTGCACTGGATGCGCTCTGGCCCGTCATCCGGATAACGCTGGTAGCCAAACGAGGGCTCGGATTCTGCAATCGCCGAGAAGTGAACGCCGGAGTAAAACTCGCGGCTGTATTCGAGATTATCAGCAACGATCTTCGCGTCCTGCGCCCGCAATGTTGACAGAACGAGCAGCGAACAACCCATCGACAGCAGAAAAACAACGGTGTTTTTTCTCATCAAAGTCATGGCCTACTCCTTCGATGGTACTTTCTTCTTTGAGATGATTTGGAACTTGCCGGTCTTCTCGTCGAACTTGGCGGTGAATCTGTAAGTAGCGTTCTTGCCGTTGGTGACGTGTTGTTCAAGCAACAGAACGCCCGGTTTTATCCAGCGAATCGGCGTTACCCACACAAAACGCACGTCGCCTTTGACATCGACTCCCAGCTCCTCCTCTCCGCCCATCTCGACAAATTTATCGCCACGCAGATGGTAAACCGTGGTCTCACTGGTTCGAGACATGTTGGCGTAAAACGCACACCACTTGGAATCCGGAGACCAAGTGAGGCTCATATCTACCGCGCTCCCATCCCATGGGAGGTCGGCGACCATCGCTTTCTCTGGCAACGAAACTAGCCCGATGGCTTTGATCGCTTGAGGAAAAATTTTCTCCGCATCTGCATTCTGGCCTTTCATAAGTTCCTGATTCGTCTTCGCATCGTACGAAATGCGCAGGGCAAACTTCTTGTCCGGCGAAGTATCGCGAATCTTTTCCGCCAGTGCTGGGTTCTGCGTCTCTGGCTGCTGGGCCGACTTGGTAGGCTCCTGGGCATCGCTCGGCTGCGGCAAAATCAGCAGGCAAGCAAGCAGACCCGATAATCGGAGCGTTTTCACGCCGCGAGATTAAGAACTTTGAGCGTGCATTGTCAATGCGTTGGTAGTTAGCATTGCGGCATGAACCGCTGCCGAATCGCAACAATGATGATGTGGCCGGACCCGCCTTCGGCGGGCAGCTCCTTCAGTGCAAGGCGAGACGCTCTGAATAAGAGATGCATGAGAAGAAGCTGGGCGATCCAGCTAGTTCGTAGAACCGGCTGCCGCTACGCGGCGCTTTGCGGATCGATCTTGCTGGCCGTTTCTGCTTACGGGGCAAATCCATTTCTCGATGCGCCGGATGATAAGCCCGTCTCCGCTAATTTTCGCGGCACCGAGTGGGGCGAAGAAATTCAGGAGGAAGAAATTCCGCTCACCGCACGAGTGGTCACAACGCGCGTTGCCAAGATGCCGTGGGGCGCGATTTTCAAAATCGAATTCACGAATATCAAATCGCGTGCGCCGAAGAAGCGTGAAATTCGGCCGGATTATTTCATCGTCACAGATGATCGCATCATTCTGTTGAACGAAGAGGACAATGACGCCGCCGCTAAGAAGATCTCAGAGCTGGAAAAGCCGCCGGAATTCGAACCGGGCCTCGTTTACGGAATTACGAGCGGTAAATTCACGCACGAAGACGGCCCGTGGACGGCGACGATCGAGATTAAAGGTGACGAATGCACTTATCTTGCCAGCCATAATTCAGGTCATTTCACAAAGCGCGTCTGGAAAAAAGGCGTTGGATTGGTTGAATACGCGAGTGGCTACGGGGCGAGGGCCGATGGCTATCGTCTTAAGCGCACAGCAACAACGCAAAAGCGCTAAACTCGGAGGAACTTTTCAGAAACTTTAACGAATTTATGCGCTTCTTGCTTCAGTCTCTTCTACGGCGTAATGGTGGCATTTGTTGTGTTTGTTACGTGGAGCGGATACGACGAGGCAACGAAAAATCTGCAAATGGAAGCCAGCGAGGCCCTCGATATTTTTCACAGCTCAGACGGATTTCCTGCCCCGGTCAATAAAACAATACGGGACGGATTAAGAGATTATCTCACTTCCGTTTATAAGGATGAGGTGCAAAGAATGTCACAAGGTGACATAAGCCTCTATTCCGGGGAAGCCCATACCCAGCTCACAGTGTTGTTTTATCAGATGGATGAGAAATCGATTCCCAACAGAGAGCTCTACGCCGAGTCGTTAAGGTGCCTAAATAAACTGGCGGAGTATCGCAGGCTACGAATATTTGCCGGGAACAATACGGTGCCGCCCGTTATTTGGTTGGTCCTACTTGTTTGATCTATGTTCTTGACCATCCCTTTACCGGAACAAGCAAGGTAAGCACGGAACCTTTGAGACAGGTGATCGAAGAGATCATACAAAAAGGATAAACAAAGGTCTTGTCCGCTCTTTGAGCTTTGGCTGATCTCAACGCGGCTTTTTCTTTGTCGGTTTTCCTTTTCGCTTGGTCTTAGCCATTCTGCGCAGCTCCACTTTGCTCATCGATTTGTACATCCCTCGCGAAGCGCCTTTCAGCGATGACGGGGAACGTTCTCGGCGTTTGGCCGCGAGCGCTGCGCCAGCAGCCATTTGTTGTTTCTTCGATACTGCAGGCATACAAAAGGAATTCGCGTCTCAAATGCGAAATGGATTTGCTTGCCACGCCGTAGCTGCGCAAAGGCGGGTTTAAGCCGCCGCGATTTTGCGCCAGAGAAAGTAAGCTGGGACTCCGCTTAGCACGATCAAAATTCCAATGCCAGACGTTGCTGGAGCAAGCCAGGCAAGATCGACGATCAATAATCCGGCAAGCAAGATCGAGATAATCGGCACGATCGGATAGCCCCAGGTTCGATACGGCCGCTCAGCTTCCGGCTTTTTGCGCCGCAAAATGATTAGCGCCGCCACCATCAAAAGATAAAAAAGCAGATCAGCTGAAACGATGTACTCGAGCAGTTGCGTATAAACGTTTCCGTACGTCACCTCGTGTGTCACGGCATTGATCGTTACCGTTCGCGGCAGTGTTAAAAGTGCCGTCCAAATTCCCTGCGCGACGAGTGCGGCCGCAGGCACGTGGTAGCGATTTGTTGTTCCCACCCTTTTGAAGAACAGCCGGTCGCGGGCCATGGCATAATGAGCCCGTTATTACAGCCAAAAGTTGAGATCATGATCGCCGTCGCCATCCCCATCGCGCCGGGATAACGGAACACGGCATTCATTGCCGCCACCGCGACACGATCTTGCGGTGCGTGTTGAATCTCGGAAAATGGCAGCACTACCAGATAGGCGACATTCGCCAGCAGGTAAAGCACCACCACAATCCCGCAGCCAAAAAGCAGCGCGCGAACGAGATTTTTTCCCGGATCTCGCACTTCACTGCCGATGAAGGTTACATTCGTCCAAGCTGTTTGCGCAAAGAGCGGCCCGACCATGGATTTTCCAAAAAGCAAGACTAGTGCGATTCCACCCGCGAACGTGAAACCGGGTTGGGCAATTTGCGGGCTCCAGCCGTTGGCCCACGAGTCCCACCACGCAGCCGAACGCGCTGCACTCGACTGATTCCAGCCAAAGAAAAGGCCGATGACGACTACTCCAGCAAGAGCAGCGGTTTTTGCAAACGTGAAAACGTTTTGCACGAGCGTGCCAACCTCGATTCCGCGCGTGTTTGTCCAAGTCAACAACGCAACCAACGCAATTGCGACCAACTGTTGGGTCGAAAGACTGATAGCGTATCCGCCGCCTAACGATAGCGGCTGATTTATGATCAGGTACTTGTCCGGAGAAACCATTGCAACGAACACACCAAGAAATTTGGCAAAGGCGATTGCAACTGCGGCAATTGTGCCGGTTTGAATCACGAGGAACAACGTCCAGCCATACAAAAATCCAATGGACGGCCCGTAAGCTTCGCGCAGAAAGACGTAAACGCCGCCTGCGCGTGGCATCATGGTCGCAAGCTCTGAGCAACAAAGCGCGCCGGTGATTGTTAAAAGACCGGCAACTGCCCACGCGAGCAGAAGCCAGCCCGGCGCACCACTCAATCGCGACGATTCAGCTGAAGTAATAAAAATGCCCGAGCCGATCATCGAGCCCATGACGATCATGGTCGCGTCAACTGGTCCGACTGCGCGGACGAGTCCGGATTGCTGGCAACTGCCGACCTTGTTGTTCACAACGAGCACTGCGGCGCGCTGATCCTGACACCGTGAGATTCGAGTTGCATTCGTAATTCACGCGCGAACGCCACTGCGCCGGGTGTATCGCCATGAACGCAAATCGTATCGGCGCGCACATCGACATCGCGGCCTTCGACGGAGCGCACTTTTCCTTCGCGTAACATCCGCAGGACGCGCTCAGCGGCTTCTTTTGGATCGCGGAGCAATGCATTTGATTGCGTGCGCGGAACCAGCCATCCGTCATTCATGTAATTACGATCGGCGAAAACTTCGCGCGCGATTTGCAAGCCATGCGCCTCGCCGGCGCGGCCAAGCTCGGTATTGTCCGGCGCAAACAGAATTAACTTGGGATCGACCGATTCGATGGCCCGCGTGATCGCATCGGCCAGTTTTTCGTCGCGCACCGCCATATTATAGAGGGCGCCGTGCGGTTTGACGTGATTTGGTCGCACGCCCACAGCCCAAGCGATCGCCTGAAAAATGCCAAGCTGATACGCCATGGCATCGAAGACTTCTTCTGCGCTTACCTTCAGTTCCTTGCGTCCGAAATTTTCGCGATCAAAAAGACTTGGATGCGCTCCAACCGCGACTCCATGCTCCTTCGCCGCAGAAACTGCGGCGTGCATCGTATCGGAATCGCCAGCGTGAAAACCAGTTGCGATATTCGCCGAGCTGATGAGCTCGAACAGCTCGGCATCGTGACCAGACCCTTCGCCCAGATCGGCGTTAAGATCGACAATCAAATTCATGATACATGCAAGCTCAGTCCGATGCGAAAACGTTCCAGTTCACGCTCGCGTTCGAGCAAGAGCTGATGCGCATCGGCGAGGGACACTTCGGAAAAACGAACATGATCGCCGGCACGAAGTTGGGCCGCCATGCTAAGATCAAGGGTGATCACGTAAGCGATTTTCGGATAACCGCCGATGGTTTGGCAATCTCCCAAAAGTAGAATCGGCTTTCCGCTCGGTGGCACCTGGATCGTGCCGGGCGCGACCGCTTCAGAGACGAGATCGACATTGCTCTTCCGTTTCAGCTCCGGACCTTCGAAACGCGCGCCCATTCGGTCCGAATCAGGTGAAACGGCGAATGGCTCGCTCGTGAAACGTTCGATCGTCAGATCGTCAAATTGGCTCCAATCTACGCCACGAACGAAGCGCAATGTCGGGCCGCGTTTTGCTGGACTTACCCAATCGTACGGCGCGGTCCACGAAGAAATTCCTTCTATAGCGGCGGTTTGCGACCGCCGAAATTCGCCCAAGGCTAACTCATCGCCGTCACGGAGGGCGCGACCATGAAACCCACCGAAATTTGCTCGAAGGTCCGTGGAACGGCTCCCCAGAACAACTGGCACATCGACTCCGCTGGAAATCGCCAGCCAGCATCGGCAACCGATTTGAGGTCGGCCGAATTTCAATTCTTCACCGGCTTGCAGACGCGCTGCGTGCCCGGCTGGCAATGGCATGGATTCGATCTGAACATCAAATTCGCCGCCGCACCACGCGACAGCGCGTTCGTCGGCGAAATGCAACTGCAGCCCGCCAAAGGTGATTTCAAGTCCCGCTGCGCCCTCGTCGTTGTCGACCAGCAGATTTGCTACGCGTAATGCAAACGGATCTAATGCACCGCCCAACGAAACCCCGAATTCGCGGAACCCGGTCCGGCCAAGATCTTGAACGCTGGTAAGAAATCCCCCGCGCGTAACAATCATCTTCATGGCTCACTGCTCTAGCGCTTCAACGCTTCAAATTCCTGCCGCGTGATCGCGCGGAAACGCACGCGATCGCCGGCTTGCAAAAGCGCAGGCGGATTTTTGGTCGGATCGAACAATCGCAACGGCGTGCGGCCAATCAGGTTCCAGCCGCCGGGCGACCGCAGCGGATAAATTCCGGTTTGCGCGCCGCCGACTCCTACCGACCCCGCCGGAATTTCTTTTCGCGGCACGTCGCGACGCGGTGTGGCCAGCTTCTTCGGCAGACCGGCCAGAAATGGAAACCCAGGAACGAACCCGATGCAGGCGACACGATACTCGGTCGTACTATGAAGATCGACAACTTCCTTTGTCGAGATCTGCGCATGTCGAGCGACTTCATCGAGATCCGGAGCGAACTCCGGATCATAGCAAACTGGAATTTCGACTAGGCGTACATCGCTTCTTGTAGTTCTAACGCGTCTGCCGCGATCAGCGCCCGCAGCTACAACTGCGCGAATTCGCTCTGCCAGCCAATCGAATGCGTCGCCGCCTTTTGCGCTCTCCTTCGTCACGGCGACTGGATCAAAGAAAACTGCGACGCTTGTATAGGCCGGCGCGAGCTCGATTACACCTGGAATTGCAGCGTTTCGAAGGTGCCGAAATGTGCGGACAACCCCGTCCAGCGTTTCCTCAGGCGCATCTTCAAATTGCTCGCGCACACGCACGATCACCGCGGAATCTCCGAGGGGAACGATTTCCATCGGCGCTAGTCAGCTCGCTCCGCGCGCTTCGCTTCGATCTCGATGTTGATCGCAACCGTTTGACTGATGCCGGACACTGCCTCGGCCGCTGAGGCAAACATCAAATTGAAGTCGCGCCGCCTGATGGGCTCGATCATCACCGCCCAGCGCGTCCTGGCCGTTTCGCTGATCGGGGTCAGCAGTTTCACATGGAGCGTGATTGGTCTGGTCACGCCGTGCATCGTGAGGTCGCCAAGAATGTCACCGCTTTGCGGCCCAGTCCGCTTCACGCTCCGGCTCTTAAAAGTGATCTGGGGAAATTTTTCCACGTTAAAGAATTCCGTGCTGCGCAGATGATCGTCCCGCTTTTTGATGCGCGTGTCGATGCTGCGCACGTCGATCTGTGTCGTGACCGAGGAATTCTCCGGATGCTCGCGGTCGACCTCGATCTTGCCGCTGAACTTCGTGAATTTTCCATGGGTGGTGCCGAGGAATTGGTGCACGGAGAATCCGATCGTCGATCCGGACGGATCGAACTTGTACGCCTCGTTCGCCCATGCGGCGGGACTCAAGCCGGCGATTACGGCTGCAGCGATAAAATTGCTTAATCTCATTTAGAACTGTTTTTCGCCTCCCCCGCGAGCGTTTTCAAGAGCGGCGTACGAGAAAGCGGCAACCGCCCGAATAAGTTTCCCAGCGCAAAGGCCGGGTCGGCTTTCAGTTTTCTGATGTCGTGCACGCCGGCGATGCGCGCCAACTCGGTCTCGAAATGCGAGACTGCGCGTGGCGTCGGATCGTTTACATCAAGATAACCGAACGCCCGACGCAACAGCGCAAACAATTCCGGCTCGCGGTGATCTCGCTCGGTGCAAATCTCAATCAGCTCCACAAAATAGGCTGCAGTCTGTGTGCGCAGATAATTACTGCGAATTCCGGCGAACGGATTTCTTACCACGACCTCCGTAAGTGTGTGCAGATCCGATCTCCGGCTCCGCGCGATTTGAATTTCGGCTTCGAAGAATAAATCCAGCTTCCCGGCAAATGGGCTTTTCGCGCGGCGCGCGCCTTTGGCAATGGTTTGAATACAGCCGAAAGATTCCGTGCACCACGAGACGATCAGGCTCGTATCGCTGAATTTTCGTTTGCGCAGGAGGATGGCGCTCGTGCTTTCCACGTTTCATTGTTAGCCTGGATTTTCTCGCGCGCGAGCGACGCAGACAATCGTATCAACGGTTCACGATATGCAGTGCGCGTTTCTCGACGTTGAGTGCCGCTTCCCTGACTGCTTCGGTCAAGGTCGGATGGGAGTGACAGGTGCGGCCGATATCCTCCGAGCTGCCACCAAATTCGATCACCGAAACGGCTTCCGCAATTAACTCCGAAGCGGCGTGTTGCAGAATGTGCGCGCCAAGAATGCGATCGGTTTTTGCGTCGGCGACGAACTTGACCATTCCCTCCACGTCATCACTGCAAAGCGCACGGCTGTTGGCGCGGAATGGGAATTTGCCAATACGCACATCGATCCCTTTTTCTTTCGCTTGATCTTCGGTGAGACCGACGCCGGCCAGCTCAGGATTTGTGTAAATGATACCGGCAATGGCTTCGTAGTTTACGTGACCGGCCTTACCCGCGATGATTTCCACACAGGCAATCCCTTCGTCCTCGGCTTTGTGCGCAAGCATTGGCCCGGCAATCACATCCCCGATCGCGTAAATGCCTTCGACGTTGGTCCGGAAATGTTCGTTCACTTTGATGCGCTTCTTTTCATCCAACTCGACACCCACTTTTTCTGCACAGAGACCTTCCGAGAACGGGCGGCGTCCAACTGAAACCAGAACCTTGTCCGCTTCGAATTTGATTTCTTCGCCGTCTTTGGTCGCAGCCACTGTCGCATGGCCGTTGTCGATCTTGACCGCGCTCACTTTTGTTTCCAAGTGGAACGTGATGCCTTGAACGGTGAGCAAACGCTGTAGCAGGTTCGAGAGCTCAAGATCGAAACCGAGTGCGATTCGCGGCAGAAATTCCAACATCGTCACTTCCGAGCCGAGCCGGTTCCACACCGAACCCAGTTCCAGCCCCACGGCGCCCGCGCCGATGACGACGAGCTTCTTTGGAGCCTCGGTGAAGGTAAGCGCTTCGGTGCTGCTGACGATTGTTTTGCCGTCAAATTTCGCGAATGGCAGTTCCACCGGTGCGCTGCCGGTGGCAATCACGATATTTTTTGTTTCAATCTCCTGTGTCTGGCCATTGGAGGATTTAATCGAAACTTTTCCAGGCGCGATGATCGTGCCCGTACCTTCGAACGTTGTGACTTTGTTCGTTTTCATCAGCGTGCGCACTCCGCTGTTGAACGTCTTTACAACCTTGTCCTTGCGCTGTTGCATCTTCGCGAGATCGACATGTGCGCCGTCGATGACGATGCCGTGCTTGGCCGCCTCTTTTTTGACGAACATGAAATGATCGCTCGAAGTGAGAAGCGCTTTGCTCGGGATACAGCCCACATTCAGGCAGGTGCCGCCCAGTTCCTTGTCTTTTTCGACGAGCGCGGTCTTCAACCCAAGCTGTCCGGCGCGGATCGCAGCGATGTAACCGCCCGGGCCAGAACCGATGATAACGACATCAAATTTTTCCATATCGCCTCAATCAAGTGAGCAATCGTCGAAAAAAATCGCAGGCGCAACTGCTGCCTCATCCATTAACGGCGCGCCCTCGGCCGCCCAACCGGACCACATCGTTAGGATGCGGAGGGCTTGACTCTCCTCGGCAAAACGGTTTGTTCAACCCGCTCGATGAAGAAGCCCACAGAATTTGATTTCGCCAGCGCGGCAACTGACGCGAACACGCCAGCGGTACGAAAAGCTGCAAAACCAGCGCGAAAGCGCAGGAAGCTTGCGTCAGCCGCCAGGCGAAAGCGACGACCGCGGGCCTCAAGGAAGTTGCGTCGAGCTTCTGGCATCAGAGAAACGGAAGAAGCACGGGCTCTCCTGGAAAAGCAATTGCACAGTCTCTATTGGTGGGTTTTCAACGCTTGTAAAATGAGGGGGTTCATTCGAGCAAAGGCGCTCGAGAAGTTGGAGCGAGTCGGTGAAACCGACAGCGAGACACATACTGAGCAAGACGGTTCCGGCCGGGCTCACATTTCAACGAAAAAGCAAGCACCTTAAAAAAGTGGCCGCTTCCCCCGTGGGCAATTCCACCAAAGATACAACTCCGGGCTACGAGCGCTCGCAACACCGGGCTGAGGCACAGCCGCGGTGCGTGCTCAGTCATAGATAAACCAAGCGATTTTGTGTCATCTCAACTTGCGCTCAAATGCGCTGAAAAAAACTTCAGCAGCGGAATAAAACATACGAGATTCGACCTCGCAGCGATAAACGCGGTGTTGATCTAATCTCCAATGCACTGCCCTTCGGTCGCCTGTGGTATGCCGAGCCGAACGCAATCGACAATGCAATCAGACACGCCAAGTTTTTCAGCCGCTCGCATGATGCTGTGATTCGCATTCGATGAAGTGGGCAACGTGATCGCTGATGAGCTCACTCCGTTGATCGGCGAATGCACCATTGTCCTGCGGGGCCGGCCACGACGAGCTCAAATTTTTCCCTCTTGATAAACTGATTAACGGCCTGAAACACGCCATGGTGGGGGTGCTTTTTGTCAGGCGTCCAATCATCGCCCATTATCACGCCGTCGGGCTTCGATAGTTTCGAAGCCGCGTACAAATGGCGCAGAACATGCTGGTAGCGGTGATTCGCATCCAGGTACAACCAGTCCAGAGGTTCGACGATGGCAGGCGCACACTCCGGGAAATCTCCTTCGATCAGAACAACGTCTGAATCCGGATGCTTCGAAACCCGGAGCTCTACTTCCTCGCGCGCGAATGCAGTCGGCAAAGTATTGTTACTCGTGTATGAATCACCCCAATCAAAATAGCTTCCCTCAAGTGTCCAGTGATCGACCAAATATAATTTCGACGGCCTTAGCTTCTCAAGGAGAATATCTGAAAAATGCCCCCGGAACACACCAATCTCAGCGCCAATTCCGCCCTTTTTTGCCCAGTTTGTAATCCAACCCCGTTGAAGGGTTCGCTGTAATTCCTCCTCGGGAAATGGGAATTCCGCCTGCATCGCAGCAAGTTTCGACTCAATATTCTGCATCGGATTACCCTAATTTAGGCTACTGTAATCCAGGAAGGCGTGCAAGCGAAGCAAGACAATCGATCACCGGGTCGGGACGCGAAGTGACACGTCAAGCTGGACAAGCCGCTCCCGCCTCCACAAGGCCGCTGAGAATCGTATCGCATTACTTTACGCAGGATCACCCCTTCATCTAACCCCTATTTAGGATGTCAAGTGTGGCCGGCGAGTGTCGTGAGTGGTTGATCAGGTCATAAACTGATTCCTTAGGGGTTAAGGCTTGAATCGTCGGTCTTTGAAGTGGATATACCAGCCACAAGGGGATCACCTTACACCGTTCAAGTACACACCTCATGATAGTTCCATTAACAATCGCTAGTTCGCGGCGGGTAATTGCGAAAGGAAAAGCTGCGAATTTCTTGGCCGACTGGATTACACGGATGCTTGTGCAACATGTCCCAAGGGGCATGGACAACATTTTGTTGTCCAAAAGGTCAGGAAAGAGCAGTCCAGCATCCAGACCTCTACTCCAGGCCGAAATTTCTCTGGGAAGGCAGACTCGCTCAACCCGGCGATCTATTTCCACCATCATTTTTCAAATCACAAGTCAGCGGACTGCCGATTGCGGGATCGGCGGAGCCCGCAAGGAACAGATGAACGACCGGCACTTGTTCGATTGTTGGCGGAATCGGAAAACGATCGCCGCCTGGCTCATCGAGGAAGCTCGGAGACGCGGCTATCCGATCGCCGAAAACAGCGCCCTCGATCCCGTCAAAGCCGCTTTCAACGAGGTCCGCAAAAACCGGTCCGTAACCGCAGACCGGCGGCCCCCCGGTAAGCCTTCTGCAACGCCTTTGCAAAGGCCATGGAATAGTTCACCTTTCAGGCTCGATTCCGCCCAAAGTTTCTCAATCTCCGCAAAAAGTCCTCAAACCTCACGCCCCGCTACAGCGTACCGGGCGGAAGTTCCGCTCGCCAGTTCCGCTTGGATTGAAGCCGGCATGACATATGAAATATGAATTTACTCTCTACGGCGGAGCGGAATGCTCAAAATTGCTGGTCCAAATTTTGGTGCGCGGTGTTCCGGATTCGGTTCCGACGACGAGCGTTGAATCGATGCAGCAACAGCCGGCGCACAAAACGGGGTTTTGCTAATGGCGAATCCAAACCCAGTGGCTGCTGGCGAACGGCCCGGCGCCACCAATATTAGGTGGAGCGCCGGGGGACGGCTCGCAAGTCCGGGTGCATGTAGTATCAGGCATGGTGCGTACGCGGGCAGCGACCCGTTCAATAGCGATGAAGCTTGGAGTTGCCTCGGGGCTGCTCAAGCGCAAGGCGCCCAATATCTAATAATCCCGGCGAAATCGTTTTGGTGGCTGGATCGATATCACAAATTTCGTGAACATGTTGAGGCCCGCTACCCGGCCATCGTGCGCGATGAGAGTGCATGCATCGTCTTCGAGGTGCACGAATCATTAGCCGTATCTCCCCCCCATTCCCGAGGCTACTCTTGGGCCAAGTGAATTGTAATCAGAAATCTATTCCCTCGACTATTCGACTGAATGGAGAAGCGATTTCATAGGAATCGGGCATCGCTGCAGCGCACGGTTATATTGCGTCGAACCGAATCCTCGAACACAAAAATTACTTGCCGATGCAGGTCGTTATCCCTATCGCGATGTTTGCGCGCTGGATTTAGCGCTCACTTGCCATAATCTTTTCTTAAGAGTCCTCCGATGCAGCACCGTCGCCAGCTAGCACCAGGATACCTCAGTAGCGCCTATGCCGAGTCACTGGCGGAATTTGGGCGGCCACGTGAACTCGCAAAATGCGGCGGCTGGATTTTAGAGCGAAAGATTCCGGGCACCGACTTACACGATGCTATGGGCTGTTATCCGCTGTTTGCGTGCCGCGAGTGGAAAAACCTTCAGGAGGATTGCGAAGCGTTATCGCGTGAAGTTGTTGCGCTATCAGTTGTCACCGATCCTTTCGGGAATTACGACCAGTCCGTGTTAGGGAATGTGTTCAAAGATGTAGTGCGCCCGTTTAAGTCGCATTTCGTTGCCGACTTACGGCAGTCTCGCGATTCATTGGTCTCCAAACATCATCGTTACTACGCGCGGCGAGCGTTGAACAACGTTGTGGTCGAAATTTGTAAGCGCCCCGATGAGATCTTCGAGGATTGGATGGCACTTTACAGTTGCCTTGCGCAACGTCATCATCTGAAAGGAATGAAGGCATTTTCTAGAGCTTCATTTGCCAAGCAGTTACGCGTTCCTGGGATCACGATACTCCGAGCGCTCGAAAACCGAACAACGATTGGAGCGCATCTTTGGTTCACGCATGGCGATGCGGCCTTGTCCCACCTTGCAGCCACGAATGCACGTGGGTATGAGTTGATGGCGTCGTACGCGCTATACTGGTCAGCCTTAGCGTATTTTGCTGAGCGAGTTCGCTGGATTGATTGGGGCGCTGGCGCGGGTTTGGATGGCAACGAGGCGGACGGTTTGACAGAGTTTAAACGCGGTTGGGCAAATGAAACGCGTATGACATTTTTCTGCGGCCGCATCTTCGATGTCTCGGCCTATCAAAGGCTTTGCCAGAATAATCCAGCAACAAGGTCCGGCTATTTTCCAGCATACCGAGCGGGAGAGTTCGATTAATGCCTCAGAAGTAGATAATGGAAGATGCCAGATACACCCAGCTCGCGAGATCGCTGATTCACTATTCGTGCGATCTAACCGTGGGCGAAACCGTGCTTATCGAGTCAATTGGTGCGCCGATAGAATTTGTCGTTGCGTTAATTAGAGAAGCTAAGGCAAGCGGCGCCACCCCACTCGTTAGTCTAAAGGACGATTTAATCATGCGTGAACTGGCCCGGCAATACAGCGATTGCGATATCAAGATGATGGCAGACTGCGAGCTACACGTGATGAAAAAGGCCGATGCTTTCATCACTATCCGAGCAACGCAAAATGCGGCCGAGTATGTCGATGTTGGTGATAAGCAAATGGGCAATATCTTACGGCACTACATCGAGCCGGTACATTATCGATACAGGAACGACAATGTGAAATGGGTTGCGCTGCGATGGCCGACGCCCGCAATGGCTGAGCGCGCTGGCATGAGTACGGAGGCTTTCGAACAGTTCTTTTTCCAAGCTTGCGATATCGATTACAAACGAATGGCAGATGCAATGCGACCACTCGCTGATCGCATGGCTAATGCAAAAGAAGTCAGAGTAGTGGGTCCGGGCGAAACTGATCTGGCGTTTTCGATCAAGGGAATTGGCCACTACAAATCCGTTGGCCGCCATAACTTACCGGATGGCGAAATATTTACCGCTCCGATAAAGAATAGTGTGAACGGACAGATTCATTTCAACGTCTCCTCAACTTACTATGGTGCAACATTTGACGATATTCGCCTCAAGATGCGAGATGGTAAAATCGTCGACGCCACAGCAAGTAATCTGCACAAACTCGCCCAGATTCTCGATCAGGACGATGGCTCCCGATTTCTTGGCGAATTCGCGTTCGGTGTACATCCGCAAATCAGAAGACCCATCAGAGACATTTTGTTTGATGAAAAATTGGCTGGCTCGTTACACTTCGCTATCGGCAACTCTTACAGTAGTGCCGACAACGGGAACCGTTCCTCAGTGCACTGGGATCTGGTTCTCCTTCAAACTCTCGATGCTGGCGGCGGCGAGGTTTATTTTGATGATGCCTTGATACGTAAAGATGGTCGTTTTGTCCCCACCGACCTCGCAGTGTTGAATCCTGAAAATCTTGGCTGATGCTTTACGCTCTATGTCGAAAATAATTATCTTCGGTGTCAGCCAGTGGGCTGAACTGGCGCACTTTTACCTGGCGCACGATTCACCGCACGATGTTGTCGCGTTCACTTTGGATCGTGACTACATGGAGACAGACACTTACAAGAAGCTACCGGTTGTTTCATTCGAATCCGTAGACAAGGAGTTTCCTCCGAAGGAATACCAGATGTTTATTCCTATGAGTTTTAAAAAAATGAACCACCTGCGCGCGGCGAAATATTTCAGTGCGAAACAGCGCGGCTATCAGCTCATCAGCTACGTCAGCTCAAAGGCTACGGTTTGGCCCGGATTCACCTGTGGCGATAATTGCTTCATCTTCGAGGACAACACAATTCAGCCCTTCGTCAAAATCGGCAACAATGTTGTCATGTGGAGTGGCAACCACATAGGCCACCACACGGTAATTAAGGATCACGTCATGATTACTTCGCACGTGGTGATCTCCGGCTGCTGCACCATTGAACCGTTCTGCTTCTTCGGAGTTAACGCGACCGTGCGCGACGAGACCGTCATTGCGCGCGAAACGTTGGTTGGGATGGGTGTCACAATTTTGAAGGACACCAAAGAGTTTCAAGTCTACAAAGCTGCTGCCACAGAACCCACCGGATTCCGCAGCGACCAAATCCGCAGCCTTTCACATAAATCCAAGGGCTAGCCCCGGCCGTGTTGACAAGGACCAACGATGGCCCGTGGCTGTTTGCTTGGTTTGTGGAGACGGTAGACTGACGAAAGCTCCGAGCTATATCAGCCAATCATGCGTTGGGAAAAAAAAGGACTGATCTTCAAGGTCGACAAACAGTATGAATGGATGTCGCATCACGCGGGCGTCCCCGTGGTCGATCGAGTTAACGATGAGGTGCTGCGGATTTACTTTGCACCACGTGACACCAGCGGTCGCTCGCACGTCGCGTTCATCGAAGTCGAAGCTGATAACCCAGCGAAGGTGCTTTACGTTCACGATCACCCATTACTCTCGCCTGGGCAATTGGGCACGTTTGATGACGGCGGCACGACACCCTGCAGCATCGTGAACCGCGGCGGTAAGAAATATCTCTACTATGTCGGCTGGAATGCCAGTGTGACCGTGCCGTATCGCAATGCCATTGGCGTAGCCATCAGTGAAGATGATGGAATTACCTTCCGCCGCTTGTTCGAAGGCCCAGTTGTCGATCGTAACAAGAGAGAGCCGTACTTTTGCGCTTCGCCGTTTGTCATGGTCGATGATGACGCGCGGTGGAGGATATGGTACGTCTCAAGCACAGGTTGGACGATTGTTCGTGGCCGGCCCGAACCGCTGTATCAGGTCAAATATGGTGAATCGATGGACGGCATTAATTGGGTGCGAAACAATATAACCTGCCTCGAGTATCGGTTCGAAGGGGAAGCGAATGCCCGGCCGTGCGTGATCAAGGAAAACGGCTGCTACCGCATGTGGTACTGCTTCCGCGGCAGTGTCCATTACCGGACCAACCGAGAGCAAAGCTATCGCATTGGCTACGCAGAATCCTCAGATGGTATCAAGTGGCTGCGCAAAGACAACGAGGTAGGCATCGAGCGTTCTGACTCGGGGTGGGATTCCGTCATGATGGCTTACCCATACGTTTATGAGCACAAGGGGCGCAAATACATGGTCTACAATGGAAACGGATTCGGCGAGACTGGATTCGGCTACGCAGTTCTGGAGGAAGATGGCTGAAAGCTTCCGCTCACCTCGCAAGATAGCGCGTCGGCTGAAGTACATTCCTCTGGCCATCCGTAAGATCCTGGAATCAAATCATCTTGATTACGTGGACGTTCTAAAGAATCGATTGCGAAGGCGCGGGGTATGAAATTCTTTATTCGACATCGTTATCGTGCTTAGAGAGAATCGGCAAGATCCGGATGGAATATCACAATCTAGATTCCGGCGAGCGTAATGCCGGCGGGCTCAAGCGGTCTTTTGCGCAAAGCGGCTTCACCATTACGCACCAACACTCTATCTCCGAAACCAACGGCACTCTCTGGGCAGAGCGAAAATAGTCATATGATTGATGTGAACGACTACCGAGAGAACGGATTTGTTCTCGCGAAAGGATTTTTCCCGCCGGAAGAAGTCGAGCAAATTTATGCCGACGCGAGGGAGGTCTTCACACTTCAGATGCGCAGACTCGGGATCGTGGCATCGAGAGCACCCAGCGAGAGCGAATTCGAAGCAGGCATGTTCAAACTCTTCGAAGCGGACCTGCAAACGTTCGCCAATTGCGGCAAGCAGGCGCAGCATCTGATCTCCTTGCATCGGCTTTCGCTCGACAAACGCATCGTTTCTGCGCTGAAAGGTTTGGGCCTCGAATTCCCAAACATTAGCACGCGACCTCTTCTCTACTTCAATGCCGAACGACTCGCGAAAAAGGAGGTTTATTGGCGCCTTGATGTTCACCAGGACTGGCGCAGCATGCAGGGCTCGCTCGATTCGGTTGTTGTCTGGCTCCCGCTGATAGATATCGACAAAACTCTAGGCGCGCTTCAAGTCTATCCGGGCAGTCATAAATGGGGACTGCTGGAGGCGGAGATTGTCGACGGCTACGGGCATCTGCGGTCTGATTTAGACAAAGCCAAACTCATCTCTGTCGAAGTCGAGCGAGGGGACGCGCTCTTCTTCTCGACCCTGCTTGTGCATCAATCCGGAACCAACGTCTCGCCGTCGATTCGCTGGTCGTGCCATTTTCGATATAACAATCTCAGCGAGCCGACATTCATCGAGCGTGGTTTTCCACATCCCTATCTTTACAAGCCGCAGAGCGATTTGATCACGCCGAATTTTCCCTCTCCCACCGAGGTGCGGAAGATTTTTGATTCGGGCGAATCCTAACGAGGCATTGGATGGATGCCTCTGTTAAACGCGGGCATGACGCTGCGGAATCCGGAGCGAAGGACCGGACGATCCTCGCCGTTTTGGGGGCGACTCCGGTCTTCTCGGAAGCAATTCACGTTGGTCGTCCCAACATTGGAAACCGGCAGCGATTCCTTGAGCGCATCGAGACGATGCTCGACCGGCGTTACCTCACGAACAGCGGCCCTTTTGAGCGGGAACTTGAGCAGCGTCTCTCTGGGATGCTTGGCGTTCGCTATTGCGTCGCGATGTGCAACGCGACGGTTGCGCTCGAAATTGCGATTCGTGCACTCAACCTCAGCGGCGAGGTCATTGTCCCTTCTTTTACATTCGTTGCGACGGCCCACGCCTTGCAATGGCAGCAGATAACACCCGTTTTTTGCGACATCGATCCGCTAACCCACAACATCAATCCGCGAAAAATCGAGCATCTCATCACGCCGCGCACCAGCGGCATCCTTGCCGTACACCTATGGGGACGGCCGTGTGCAATCGAGGAATTGCAAGCAATCGCGGATGCCAACGGCTTGGCCTTGCTTTTCGACGCCGCGCACGCCTTCGGTTGCACGTATGGCACACGCAAGATTGGCGGTTTCGGCAGAGCCGAAGTTCTGAGCTTTCACGCCACTAAATTTATCAGCGCTGGCGAGGGTGGCGCGGTGATGACCAACGATGCCGCGCTCGCTGAGCGCATGCAGTTAATGAAGAACTTCGGCTTCGCCGGCTACGACAACGTGATTTCGATCGGCACTAACGGCAAAATGAATGAGCTTTCCGCCGCCATGGGCCTCACCCACCTCGAGAGCCTGGAAGAGTTTGCTCGCACGAATCGAACGAACTTTGAAACGTACGAACATAATCTGGGCGGCATCCGTGGACTTTCGCTCCTTCGTTATGATGAAGAAAACTCTCCGAACTACCATTACGTCGTGGTAGAAGTGGACGCTCGCGAGTTTGGCCTTACGCGCGATCAACTAGTCCGCGTACTCCACGCCGAAAACGTTTTGGCACGCCGATATTTTTATCCCGGCGTTCACCGCATGGAACCATATCGCTCGCTCTTTCCAGACGCGCGACACGCTCTACCTGAAACAGAAGCGGTTGCCGAACGCGTGCTTGTTCTGCCGACCGGCAGGGGTGTTACAACAGTTGACATCGAGACGATCTGCAGAATTATTCGCTACGCTGCTGAAAATCGCGGCAGCGTCGCAAGAGCCTTAAAAGAGACACAGCAGAAATGACAGTGCCTGACTCAAGTCCAGCGACTAGGCCGCACCCACGTGTTAGCGTCGTGACAAACACGTACAATCATGAACACTATATCGCTCAAGCCGTTGAATCAGCGTTGATGCAAAAAGCTCAGTTTGATTATGAGATTCTGATTGGTGAAGACTGTTCGTCTGATTCAACACGGAAAATCGTATGCGAATACGCCGCGCGTAACCCATCAAGAATTCGCCTCCTCCTCCACCCATCCAATGTCGGTGGTCCGGCAAGTTTTAAGCAGTTGCTGGCAGAGTCTCGCGGAGAATTTGTCAGCATACTGGAGGGGGATGATTATTGGACCTGCCCGGATAAATTGCAGAAACAGGTAAGCTTTCTGGATCTGCATCCTGAGTGCGCGCTCTGCTTTCACAACGCGCTAAGGATCTACGAGGATGGAAGCCGTGTCCCGGTTGTCTACACGGGCGCGGGCCAGACGCGGATCTCCGCTCTTGAGGACCTTTGGCAGCACAATTTTATCGCGACCTGCACGGCAATGTTTCGGAAAGATGTGCTAGGTGACTTCCCAGAATGGTACTACGACCTACCCTTGGGCGATTGGGCCCTGTGGATTTTATGCGCGCAATACGGCAAGATTGGATACATCGATGAGATCCTTGGCGTACATAGGATTCATAGCCGCGGTTTATGGTCGGGACTTGACAGTATTCAAAAATTGGAAGGGCTGATTGCGTTTTACGAAACGATGAATGCCAATCTGGACTTTCGATTCAACGACATTGTTGAGCATTGGGTATCTGCTCGGCGAAAACAGCTCGCTGGCGAGTGCGCGCTCGTAGAAGCAGCACAAAGAACTCTTCCGCCGGCGAGCGTCGTGATCGTAATGAGCAGAGCTTACGACGATCCGCCACCGCTTAAGGGACACCAAGTCTGGGCCTTTCCGGACCCGTTGGGCAAACAAACGCAGCGACACTTCGCATCGGGCTCCGTCGGGTCTGCCGAGGCCCCCTGGATCGGAGCGGATGCTACATACGACTTCCGCTTGTTCGGAGGTGTGGCGCGGGACAAGCTGCTCGCGTCAGTCACAGTCAGGCAAAATGCAACTCCGCTTTGTTCGCCGGTCTCCGACAAGGAACCGCGCAAAAGTGGCGCTTTTATCGAGGCATCCCCTAACCCAGTCCCGCCGGGAACAAAGTACGGGAAGACAACAATCAACTGGAGTACCGGCGATGGTTCACCAGGCATAATCTATGTCGCTCTCGAGGATCAGCGAGTACACTATCCTGCCAACAGTGGTGAAGCGATCGAGCAACTCGAGACGTTGAGAGCAAAGGGAGGCGAGTTCCTTCTGGTACCGCGCAAACTCTTCTCCTGGCTTGAGGAGTACGTCGGATTGAAAGAACATCTTGATAGTCATTATCGCCTTGCCCAAGGCGATGAGACCTGTCTGATTTATGACCTTCGCGAAATGCCGTCGGAAGGCCGCTTAGGGATGGCAGCGAGATAAAGAGCGGATCTCAAATAATTAACCGATGAAGATACTTCGAAGCGCAAGTAAATGTCTCCGGCCTTAACTACTCAAGAGACAACCTGGAACTAGCTCACCGGTTATCAGCGTCCTAATTGCGACGTTTAATTTGCGCGGCGATGCTGGCCGCAACGCTGGAGAGCCTCGCTGACCAAGGTATGCCGAAGCATCGATGCGAAGTCGTTGTGAAGGACGATGGATCGAGAGATGCCACGCCGGAAATATGCCGTGATTTTGCCTCGTGGAGCCTAATAATTCCTCGTGCATGCACCCCCTCCGAAATGGCTTAACGTTATGCAGATTTCAATCAACATTTGTGCGTACGCTACCGGGGTATCTAAAGCGATGATTGCTTTATTATTCACAACTTATCCGACAGCGCGAAGGCAAAATGCTTCACATAGCGCGAAACTGTGTAAAATATCACTGAAAGTGAAAAGAGGTGTACGCGTACATGGCAACAGTCGAAATAATTGATGTCTCCTTGACTGAGGTGGTTCCTGCGCGGCTGCGAGGGCGCTACTTCCAAGTAATACCCGTAACCGGCACGTCGAGCGCAGGGCATTCAATCGAAATTGCGGGTTGGGTGCTGGGTCGGGAGTGCCCTGTGGTAGCCGTTGAATTATTGAACGAGCGTAATGTTTGCAGGCGAGCCCCCGTTAATAACTATCGTCCCGATGCCGCAAAAATTTATCCAAACGTGCCAGAGGCCGCTTACAGCGGTTTTAAGATTAATATGACCGTCCTGGGATTAACCCCAGAGATCGAGTTTTTAGTACAAGCTGTTCTGAAAGATCAGAATCGCGTTCCTCTTGGGGTGATACGAGCACGGCGATCATGGCGTAGAGATACATTTGACACGAATCCGCCACTCGTATCAGTAGTCATCCCGTGCTATGACCAAGCACATTTCCTTTCCGAAGCCATCGAAAGCGTACTGGCGCAAACCTATCCCCACTTTGAGTTGGTGGTAGTAGACGATGGCTCGAACGACAATACTGCGGCGGTAGTCAACAGATATCCTGGCATTCGCTATTTCCGTCAGGAGAACCAAGGATTGGCTGCGGCGCGGAATGCGGGGCTTCGTCAAACTATGGGAGAATATTTAGTATTTCTCGACTCCGACGACCGCCTGTTGCCGAGTGCCTTGGAGGCTGGTTTGCGATGCTTCCGGGAAAACCCGGCGTGTGGTTTCGTTTACGGCCACTGCCAATTTATAGCGTTTGACGGTGCGTCCATGCGGGGATTGCCGCCGCCGGTTGTTAAGGTTGACTTTTACCTTGAGCTGTTGCGGAGTATGCCAATCCTTGCACCAGCTTCAGTAATGTACCGGCGCGAAGTTTTCGAAAGTGTCGGTGGCTTCAACGTCGCTCTTAGTCCGGCCGCTGATTATAAAATGTACTACGATATAGCGAGGCGGTTCCCGGTTTCTTGTCACGGAGAAAAGATCGTTGAGTATCGGAAGCACGGCACGAGTATGACTCGCGATTCTTTGCGAATGTTGCGTGCTAATTTGGCTGCGCTCCGTTTGCAGCGGCAGCACGTCAAAGCGGACCGATCTAAGAAGGAAGCGTACAAGGCCGGAATTAAATTTTGGAAGAAACAGTGTGGTCCTGGCGCGGTTCAGCAGATCAAGGCCCTAGCCGAAACTGGGCAATGGAAACGAGCGATCGCAGGATCCTGGACGCTGCTCCGCTTGTGCCCATCATATTTGTCGTTGCTGATGGGCGATAAGCCTTTGCCGCGAAAGATCCGAGACTGGATTGAACGCAATGTAGGCGAAACAGCTCCAAGCCGCTCGCGCGGTGATGTGTCTCAACAATTAGTCCAACAGATTCGCCAAGTCGTTCACACCCGCATACCATCTCATGCAAAAGTGATCGTAGTAGATAAGGGCGATGGTGGTGTTTTGGAGTTAGATGCGCGCGAACAATGGCATTTTCCCGAGCCGAAAGAAGGTTCGCCTGAAAAACTACTTGCAGCCGGTTCATCGAAAGGGTCCAAAGAGGTACCTTGGATGAATGTCGGGTCGGCTTACGACTTTCGCCTCTATGAAGGAAAGGGCCGGCGCAAGTTGTTAGGTGCCATTAAGGTCATGCGGACAGAAGGCGCGACGCTCTCAGCGGCTTTGGAGCCAGTGCCTGCGAGAAATACAACAGGAACCGGAACAATTCTTTGGAACAGTCGCAATGATTCAGAGTCGGAGATTTATGTCTCAATGAGCCCGAGATTTTCCGGATATTATCCGCTCGATAGCAATGAGGCGGTCGCTCGGCTCGAAGCACTCCGCGAAAAAGGAGCGGAATTCTTGCTACTCCCCTGCACCGCCTTTTGGTGGTTAGAGCATTATCCGGAATTTAAATTGCATTTGGAGGACCGATATCGTGTAATCGCAGACGCAAAGACGACCGACAATACCTGCATTATTTTCGACCTGCGCTGTGCAAGCCCCGCCAAACAGCGATCTGTTACTAGCGTTTAAAACCGTTCGTGGGGTCATCCCTTAGGCGATGTTTAAGTTCTTGTTCACACGGCGAGCGCGGGGCATTACCCCGATTTGATGAAGTTGTTATCATATAGTACAAAATCCAGCTTTTGGACAATGCTTAATGAGCTTCTGCGCAGGCTACTCTTTTGAAAAGCGCTAAAAAATTTCCAACGACTGTTCAGGATCGAGCTAAGCCTGGGGGAATGGCCAGGTCGTCCAAACGAAGAACGCCACCGCGTCGAAGCAGCGGATCCAAGCGCCCATTGATCAGTGTCGTAATTCCGACGTTTAACCGCGCTGCGATGCTGTCGGCAACCTTGGAGAGCTTCGCCGCCCAGAGCATCTCGAAATATCGGTACGAAGTGGTTGTAGTCGATGATGGGTCGAAAGATACCACAGCGGATGTGTGTCGCGACTTCGCGGCGCGGATTCAACTATCCCATCGCTATATCGATAACTCAGGTATATCGGCTGCGAAGAACACCGGGATCATGGCATCCCGCGGCAAGATTCTGCTCTTTTTCGATGATGACGATGTCGCCGATTTTCATTTACTCGAGGAACATATAAAGGCTCACGAGCGACATCCGCAAGAAAACGTGGCCGTACTCGGTTACACAACGTGGGCGCCGACGCTATCGATCACGCCTCTAATGCGCTACGTCACGGAAACCGGGCGTTTCCTTTTTGCCTACGGCGATCTGCGGGACGGGCAGATGCTCGATTTTACCTACTTCTGGGGAGGGCGATCTTCGTGTAAGCGATCGTTCCTTGCCAAACGCGGCATCTTTAATCGCAGGTTCCGCTTCGGTAGCGAGGATGTGGAACTGGCATACCGCCTTTCGAAATTCGGATTTCGCGTGGTGTTTCACCGTGCGGCAGTGAGCTATATGACAAGACCGCCGACCCTGGAGGAATTTTGTGACCGCTGCGAGCGACAAGGTGAGTCTCTCTTCTTGTTCAGCCGATTGCACGACGATCCGATCGTGCAGCAGTATTGTAAATTGGCTGATCCGTTTATCGACAACCGAGCTGTCGGCGTAGATGCGGAAGAAAAATGGCCGGATGTTGCGGCCTTGTTCCGGGAAAAAGTCGATCAGCTGGGCCGAGTTGAACGCTTGCTGGCGTGGGGATTTGAGCCTAAAGCGATTCCCGAAGCCGCAGGTTCCAAGCAGTTGGCACAGGCCGAGGCGTATCGGCTCCAGATGCACGAGCTTTTCGCGAAGTCGGCACAAGCCGAAGCTTATCGGCTCCAGATGCGGGATCTTTTCGCGAAGATTACTGAACTGGAAGCAAAGCTCTCCCAGCGGGAAGCAGCGTATCATGCGGAAATGGCGCAGCGGGAAGCAGCGTATCATGCGGAAATGGCTCAGCGGGAAGCAGTGTACCAGGCAGAGCTTGCGAGGCTCAATCAAGATATGGCCCAGCGAGAAGCAGTGTACCAGGCGGAACTTGCCAGGGTTAACAAAGATATGACCGAGCTTGCTAGGCTTAACGACGAATTTAAAAATCGTTTCGAGGATATGACTCACCTGCTTCACGACAAAAGTGTGAGTCTGGCTGAGCAGGAGCAGCGCGTTATTGAGCTAACGGACCGGTTGCGAAAACAGCTCTGGAGCACCAGAAAACTTTCTCGCTTACTGGATGACACAGAGAAAGCTGCTGCACGCCTGCGGTCCTCGCGGCGGTGGAAACTCGCGAATCCGATGACGGCGATCGAAGCCAAATTATTTTCGGGCAAAGGACCAATGGGTTATGGCCATCTTGAGAAGATCGTTGATGCCTATGCGCAATGGCGAGCTCTTCATCCCGAAATTGGGAAAATCAAAGAAGAAATCAGCGCGCTACAGACCGCAGCCATATCAAAATACGCAGGCGTCGATGCGGAAAAAAGCGCTCTGGTGTCTCAGATTGTTGGACCTCCCGTGCCGGTGCTGCCTGTTGAATCAATCTCCTTCCCCACTCACGAAGATGTTGCTGTGTCAATCATCGTACCGGTGTTTAACCAATTTCAATACACGCACGCTTGTCTTGCTTCACTACAAACCGTCGGAGATAAGGTCGCTTTCGAAGTGATTGTGGTTGACGACTGCTCCACGGATGAAACTACTGCGCTGGTACAACGGATGGAGGGCGTTATTTACCTGCGCAACGAGACGAACTCCGGCTTCATCGCTTCGTGTAATCGCGGTGCGAACAAGGCGCGCGGCAAATACCTCTTTTTTCTGAACAATGACACGCTTGTTAAGGAAGGTTGGCTAACTACATTGGTGGATACCTTCGCAGAGGAACCAGGAGCAGGCATCATCGGTTCGAAGCTTGTTTTCCCAGATGGTCGCTTGCAGGAAGCAGGCGGGATTATATGGCGAGATGCCTCGGGATGGAACTACGGCAAGTTCGATGATCCAAAAAAACCGGAGTACAATTATCTCCGGGAGGTCGATTACTGTTCGGCAGCGGCGCTCATGGTCCCAAGATCGCTTTTCCAGAAGATCGGGGGATTTGACGAAAGGTATGCGCCTGCTTATTACGAGGACACCGATCTGGCGTTTAAGGTTCGCTCGGCCGGCTACAGGGTGTTATACCAACCACTGAGTCAGATCATTCACTACGAAGGGGCAACCGGCGGAACCGATCTCTCAGCTGGCACGAAAAAGTATCAAGATATCAACCGCTCAACCTTCGCGGCAAGATGGGCCAGTGACCTGTTGACGAGACCAGTTACTGGGGACTTGGCATTCCTACGTCAACCTTCGCCGGGGCGAAAGAGCATTCTCGTAATCGACCATCATCTCCCAATGCCCGAACGCGATTCAGGATCGCTTCGGATGTTCCAAATTCTCAAGCTACTCCGCCAACTCGGTCATCGCGTTACTTTCATTCCCGATAATCTGGCCGACATTCCACCATATACTGGCGAGCTGCAAAAACGGGGGATCGAAGTGGTTTATCACCCCTACATCACAACGGTGCGCGACTATCTCATGTCGCACGGCTCTGACTTCGACGTGGTAGTGCTTAGTCGATGTGACTTCGCTCGCAAACATCTCGCATATGTTCGTCTGTATGCCCCGCAGAGCCGCGTTATTTTTGACACGGTTGATCTGCATTTCCTCCGTGAGGACAGAGAAGCACGCCTAACCCGAGACCCCGAGGCGCGGCAGAAGGCGCAGGACAAGCAGCGCCTGGAGCATGAATTAATCGACGAAGCTGATGAAACATGGGTGGTAAGCAGTGTCGAACAGCAGTTGCTTCAACAAAAGCGGCCCGACAAGTCCATCCAAATCGTTTCAAACATTGTAGATATTCCAGGCTCAAACACGCCATTCGCTCTGCGTCGGGACTGGCTTTTTATAGGAGGCTTTCAGCACACTCCGAATATTGACGCTGTCACCTTTTTCTTGAATGAAATTTATCCACTGGTACGCCACCGGCTTCCCGGTGCCAAATTCTACATCATCGGCGACAAAGCGCCGCCAGAAGTAGTCGCAATGGCGAATGAGAACGTCATCGTCACAGGATTACAGACAGATGTGCGGCCCTTCTTCGAGAGCGCTAGGTTATCCGTTGCACCGTTGCGCTTTGGCGCGGGAGTGAAAGGGAAGATCAACCAGAGCATGGCTTTTGGCGTGCCGGTGGTCGCAACGTCCTTAGCCGTGGAGGGGATGGACCTCACAGACCATGAGGACGTTCTGGTCGCAGATCAGCCGGAGGATTTTGCGCGAGCTGTGATCGAGCTTTACGAATCGGAAGAGCTTTGGAGCCGTCTCTCGAGAAACAGCATTGCTAAGACTCGGGCGCTCTATTCAGTTGAAGCGGCTCGGGAACGGCTCAGCTTTTTATTGAGCGAAGAGCAAATCAACACTGCGCGAAAGGTGAGAATGCCAGCGTCTGAAGTGGAATTAACAAGCGACGCGTCGCCACCAAGTCCGTAGTAAACGTTTTCCAACAAAATGCCGTCTTCGATGAAACGAACAGAACGTCCCATCTTTATCGTAAGCTCAGGCCGCTCGGGCTCGACGATCCTCACATGGTGCCTTGGCCAGCACCCGAACATCATCCCCGAGGAAGAGTCAAATTGGCTGGGACCGTTTGCGATCGATGCAGCCGTCGCGTTTCATCGTGGGAGTGTGCGTGGTGAGCGCGGACAACTCAGTGCAAACTTTATTCAGCGCGAAGAATTGCTCTCGCGTTTGGGCCAAGCTATCAACGAGTTAATCGTTAGCCATCGAAGAAAATTCGAGGATATAAACCTCCGAAAGCAAGCTGGATGGTATCCGCCAGCCTTCAAAGTCTCCCGCTCCCCGGAAGAGCCGAAGTCCCGGTGGGTGGATGGAACGCCCGAATACTCTTTTTATATTTGC
>WNGK01001589.1_pt1 | contig 34343 bp, 32 predicted proteins | sample 5400601 | NCBI WGS metagenome assembly WNGK01 (sample SAMN13153376, study PRJNA577476) | soil metagenome | isolation source: 60 cm soil or saprolite under Garry oak tree replicate 1 | place: USA:California | collected 2016-06-15 | reverse complement strand
CCCGAGAACTGAAAGAAAGCGACCCGCTTATCGTCTGGCGATAACGAGACGCCATTGGAGGAATTGGCGGCGACCAACTCGGGTTTGCCGCCGCTTGTGGAAACGCGCTTTAAAGAAGGACCATCGAGATAATCATCGTAGTAAACAGTTTTGCCATCGCGTGTGCAGGCGGGCGATTCGGCATCGCGTTCGAAGGTCAATTGCTTGGTTTCGCCAGAGGCCAGGTCCTGGCGGAAAAGGTTCAACATGTTATCGCGCAGAAGGGCAAAGACGATGGCTTGAGGGCCGCAACCGATGTCAAAGGTGGCGTTCGTGTCGCGGTCTGGGACCCGGGCGCGGGAGCTGCCGTCGGGATTCATGCGGTAGGCGTGGAAGTCTTCGTCATTGAAGTAAAGCTTGCCATCAACGCCCCACTGTAGCCATCCTCCCTCGGCTTGTCCCGAGGTCACTGGAGTGGCATTCTGCTTGATCTCTCCCGGCCACTTGGTTGGCGCATTTCCAACGTAGACCGCGGAAGACCTTAGTTCTTGAATCGTTGCCAGGCCTTTGCCGTCAGCGGTGACGGTTATATTGCGATATTCGTTCAGATCGTTGGTTATGTTTTGCAGGGTGCCGGACGGATAGGGCTGGAACTTGATCTGGCTGCGGAAATTGGTCTCGCGTGAACGGACTTGGAGAAACATTCCGCTCGAATCCGGCAACCAGGTGATGCCATCCACCAGGAACTGAAAAGAGAACGATTTCAGGAGCGCGCCCTGCGGCGAGAAGATCAGAACTGAACTGAGGCCTTGCTTTGTGAGTTCGTATTGTGCGACCGCGATGAGCGCACTATCGCCGGACCAGGAAAGGGCGGAACCATTGACCGCCAATTGCTCACGTTCCGCAATCACGCGGCGATTTGTGCCGTCGCTTGCCGCGATGACAAGCTGTGTGTCTTTCTTCCCGGCATCACGGTGAGCAAAAACTATCTGCTTGCCATCAGGCGAAAAGCTGATCGGCGTGCTTAGATCGTCGAGGATGCGTTGCGGCGTGCCGCCGAGACTGGGGAGGGAAAGCAGCACAATCTCGTCTTCGTTTTGCGGATCGCCGTGTTCGAAGTGTAGTTGCCGTCGGGAGAAAAAGTCGGACGGTTGACGAAGCGGCCCGGGCCGGGGACGACAACCTGGGCTTCACTGCCAGTTGCGATCTGCTTGACCCAGAGGCTCTGCTGCTCACCACGCTTGATGAAAGCCGCGTAGCGGCCGTCGGGCGAGATAGCGCCTTCGAGAGCAGCGCCGTTCTCGGTCAGCTTGCAAATCTGCATGTTAAGGGGATTAATAAGCGCCTTCGATGGAACTAGATATTTGTAGACTCCAAAACCTCCGGTCAGGATGGCCGCGATTACGAGCCTCACAATGAGCCGGCGGTGCAGCCGTCTTTCCTGCACCACGATAACCGAGCTTGGCGGAGGACCAGTAACACTTGCCGGGGCTGGTGCCGGCATGCCAGAAGGAGAATCTGCACTGGAACTCGCGGGCGAGGGCACCCGCGCCACACCGCCAGATGAAGAACTCGATCCGCGCTTGATTCTCTTCAGGTCGGCGCGAATTTCTGCTGCCGACTGGCACCGCAGATCGGGGTCTTTCTCCAGCGACTTGAGAATGACCTCGTTGAGGGCGGGAGGGAGTAACGGATTCAGGTCCGTGGGCGCTGGGGGATTCTTTTCTAAGATGGCGTGGAAGATTACGGCTGAAGTTGGGCCATCGAAGGGCAGGCGTCCAGTTGCGGTTTGGTAAAGCACTGCGCCGAAGCTGAACAGGTCGGTGCGGGCATCGAGTGGTTCGCCGCGGGCCTGCTCTGGCGACATGTAGGCAACTGTGCCGACAGTTGCGCCGGGGCTGGTGAGCATGGGACTATCGAGCGTTGCGCCTGCGGCGACGCTGGCTTGCTCGTGTTCGTGGGCAAGTTTGGCGAGGCCGAAGTCGAGGACTTTGGCGCGACCGCGCGAAGTAATAAAAATGTTCGCCGGCTTGATGTCGCGATGAATGATTCCCTTGCGGTGGGCGGCGTCTAACGCATCGGCTACCTGAATCGCTATGTCGAGAAGTTGATCGTTCGTGAACGGGCGGGCGAGGAGGCGAGCGGATAGGGGCTCGCCTTCGAGCAATTCCATGGCGATGAAGGGTTGGCCTTGGTCCTCGCTGATCTCGTAAATCGTGCAGATATTTTCGTGATTGATCGAGGACGCAATGCGCGCCTCCATGCGGAAGCGCTCGAGCGATTGCGGACTCAGCACCATGTCGCGAGGCAGGAATTTCAGAGCGACACTCCGTCCTAGAGTAAGATCTTCGGCTTCGAAGACCACACCCATGCCGCCGCTTCCGAGCTCACGGACGATTTTGTAATGCGAGATAGTTGAACCGATCAATGGGAGATCCGGTGGTAGTTGCTCGGCGCCGTTACAGGTTTAAAGATTTTAATCGCAAAGGCGGCAAAGATCCGCAAAAGGCCGCAAAGATAAAGACAGGCAATATTAAAGACAGGCAATATTAAGGAGTAGCGAGGAGCGAGGTCAAATGGGCGCGAAAACTCAGGGTTACTTTTCCAGGAAGTCGGTGAATGCGCCTACCTTGGCAAAGTAAACGCGCAGGCTGCATTGCTTCTTTCCTTCGCGAGCGAACGCGAGCTGAAGTAGTTTGGTGGCCTCTGGAATTTCACCAATTTCCATCGGGGCACGCGCCACATCCTGGGATTGCGCGTACTGCGCGTCGGCGGCCACGTTCTTGTTCACGATCAAAGTCCAGGTTTTCTTATCGGGAATCAGGTGGACGGTGTAGGCGCCAATGGGAATCTCCGAGCCGCCGAGAGTCAGCGGGACCTGCGCGAAAAGAGTAATACCCGGCGACCATACTCGTCCGTTTCTGGGCTGGTCTTTTACTGTCTGGCTGTAGTGCAGTGTCACTTGGCTGCCGTCTTCATAGTCGCAATACGCGGTCTGCGTATCCTGGGCCGAGATTGGTCCCGGCAACATAAACATTAAGAGGAGCAGCGGAGCGAGCAGGCGCATTCCTGAATTCCTTCCCGCAATAATGTAACACCCAGGGGAAAACAGGTCGCATATTCTTTTGGAGATAGACACGATTAAAGAAGCGACTTAACAGCGTTGACCGCGGGCTTACAGTTTGCTGAGAATATTCAGCTGATGTCCCTCAGGGGTCATTTCCCAAGCCTTTGACGCAGGGCCAGAGGCCCTGCTCCACCCAAACCCTGCCCCCCAAACCCTGCTCCGCCCTAACCCTGCTCCGCCCTAAAACATGGTGCTCAGCCGGGTCTTTGTCCCCTTTCGGGCGTGGTCTTCGGTTACGTTCTCAAGCTTAGGCTAGGTTGTTAACGTTTGGGTGGGGAGAGGCCCGAACATGTCGAAATTGACGGTGTTGTATGGGGAGTTGAATGAACAGGTGTTGGCTGCGCAGGCCGAGTCGTTGGATAAGGCAGGCCACAAGGTGCAGACGGCCGTGGGGCGCAAGGGCGTTCAGGAAGCGCTGAAAACAGGCACTTTTGATCTCGTAATTCTGGGCCCAACGCTTACGCGGGACGACCGGCATCATCTTCCTTATATGGTGAAGAAGGCGCAAGCTGGGACGAAGGTGCTGGTGATGCATACTGACGGTTCGCGGCATCCGTATGTGGACGGGAACATCGACACTGGGAAAGAGATGCGGCATCTGCTCGACATGATTGCAGCTTTGTATCCTCGCTCGGCGGCGGCAACGGCAGGGCGATAAGAATTTTGAGTCGGGGTGAGTGCGGATGGCCTTTTTGGCCGTCCTTTCTTTTTGCACACTATCTGGCGGAACAGTACCGATTCCAAGCCCGAGAGTTGTGTTCTCGCGCGGAATACTGCGTCACGTTGCTATCATGAAATCATGATTGCTCGTAATTGGCGCGGCTGGACCAGACGGCGGGATGCGGACGCGTACGAAGCCTTGCTAAAGAATAAAGTTCTTCCTGGTCTGAAAGGCATCGCGGGGTATGGCGGTGGATACGTTCTTCGCAACGATGGGCCGGAGGAATCGGAATTTGTGGTGGTGAATCTGTTTGGGTCTCTTGATGCGGTGCGCGAGTTTGCTGGGCCGGACTATGTGATCGCGGTGTTCGAACCTGAGGCGAAACGCTTGTTGTCAAAGTTTGAGCCGACAGCCGTTCATTATGAGGTCAGGTTCAATAGTGTGACTTGATGCTTCATGGGCATCGCCGGCGTCTTGTCGAGCTGCGCTCGACCGGACGGGCGTGGACGCCCGTCCCTACATTTAACGTTTCTGTCGTAAAATTCAGCTTCGAAATATTGCTCGCAAATATTGCTGGGAGAAATTCTCGCGATGAGTGATTCAGGAAACGGGCAGACAAGCCGCCAGGTTTACGTCACGCTCACCGGCCTTCCCTTGTTGATGGAGCTGAAGTGGCCGTTTCATCGCTCTGGATCGGGAGCGGATTTCTGGGTGCTGCACGGTGATATCAGGTTGGGAAATACCGATGGGCTGCATGCTCCCGTGGCCGTCAATTTGTCCGCCACTGTGCGTGAGGTTTTGCCTTCGCTTGAGCGCGAGGATGTAGAGGCGCCGATTATCAACACACTCCGTAAAGAAGTGGACCGGCGCCAGATCGAGTTCGTGAAGTCTGGGAAGCTGGTACCGGTGCAGTTCTCGAGCCGCTATTACGATTTCAAAAGAAATAAATGGGTGTTTGGCAAAGGCAGCGACGGGGAAATTGCTCAGCTCATCACGCGAAAGGCCTTCTGGCAGACGCGGCTGGTAGGCGGCAACGTGTGGGTGGGAGATCCGGCAGAGGCGCTTTATGTTGAGACTACGACGGCGCACGTACTCGAAATCGCGCGAGGCCTGGCGGAGTCTGGGTTGATGACGCTTGAGCGTGAGTGGGCTTCGGCTAATGCGTCGCTGATGGCGCAATCGGAAAAGTTCGAGGCGGAGATGAAAAGCGCTCAGGCGGAGCTCGAGAAGAAGCACGCGTTCGAGGATGCTCGGCGTATTGGATAAGGAAAGTGCCCCATCCTAGTCGCAAAAGGCGCGAGATGGGGCACCCGGTTCCCGGGCTGATCGTATATTGGCCAGAGTGGGCGGGCGTGGACGCCCGCCCCTACACAAACTTAGGTGACTTTGGTGAACTGAATTGAACAGGCTTAGATTCCGGGTTCCGGTGCTGCTTTTCTATCTTCTGGCGCGGCTTGGTGCTGGACAAGTTTTAACTCCTGACGACCGTTACAAAGCTGACATTCTGCTGGTCGTGGCGCACCCGGATGATGACACGCTGGTCACCAGTTATCTGGCGCGGGCTATTTTCGATCAGCATAAGCGGGTGGCTGTCGTTTACTGCACTCGTGGTGACTCCGGCGAGAATGCTGAGGCGCGGGAACGTGCGCGGACGCTGGGCCTAGTGAGAGAGATTGAAGGCCGGCGCGCAATGAATCTGTTTGGGATCACGAATGTCTGGTTCCTGGATGGGCGCGATACCGCAAGCCAGAATGTGTTAGTGTCTCTGGGAGTCTGGCCTAGCGCGGCGGTGCTCGAGCAGCTGGTACGTATTTTTCGCCTGACTCGTCCGGAGGTGGTCATGACGTGGCTGCCGAGCAGCGTTGCCGGTGAAAACCACGGAGATCATCAGGCCTCGGGTGTACTCGCGACTGAGGCGTTCGACATGGCGGGCGATCCCACGGTTTTTCCTTCGCAGATCGTTGCGCCAATCCGACAATTTGAGAATGCGCTGGAAGGGCTGAGCCCTTGGCAGGCGAAGAAGCTTTATTACTTTACGGATGCCTTCGACACCGGCTTTATGCAGGGAAGAGGGCCGGAGTATTCGGGAAAAGAAATTTCTCCGTCGCGAAAAGTTTCATATTTACAGCTTGCAGCACAATCCGCGGCGGCGTATTACACGCAATCTCCGGACCCTCGAATGAACCGGCAAATCGAGGCTGGAAAAGACTTGGACGCGATTGTGAGCAAATTGCAACAGAGCGACTACTTTCCCAATCCGGTGCGGTTGTGGCTGGGAAAGTCTCACGTACAGAGCAGCGCCACAGGGGACGTGTTTGAAGGTGTACGGCCAGTGCCAATTTCGTTTACGCCTCCGAAACGGCCTGCACCGGCGGTGTCGTTGGATATGCAGATCGAACTCGGCGGGCCGTGGGGTTTTTATCGGGAGTTCTGGAGCGCGCATGAATTGTTGTCGCTCAGGTTTCTGCGCCCAGAAATCGCGGTGCAGCCCAACGACACGCTTATTATTCCCCTGCTATTCCGAAACAGCTCTGCGACGGCAGAACGGGTGACCGCTTCCGTAATTCTGCCGGAGGGATGGAAACAGAAAGGGGCGAGCCCGGAAATCGAGGTGCCTCCAATGGGACAGGCGACGCTTGCATTGCCGGTGATTGCTCCCGCTCAGGAGAATAAGAAATTCGCGGAGGTTCGCATTAATGTGGTCTCGGGCGGGAGCTTTGATTTTCAGACTGGTCTGTTTGTGAAGGTGAGTCCTTACGTTGCTGAGCAACTGAAGTAAAGAAATCCGGCCATCTCGTGATCGGATCATCGTGTGATCTGAGGGCCTTGTTCTAACTTCCTCCCGATGGGCCGATTATCAGATCGCCCGATCATCTTTACTCGCTCTGCACAGCCTCAATCAGCTGAAATAGCTGGGTTACATCTGTGACCTCTACGAATGGGCGTGCGGGGTTGCGGCTGCTGACGACGTAGATGGTTGGCGTGTGCTGAATCCCTACCTTGCGGCCGAGATCCTTGTCGGCGTTGACCTGGGCGGCCAACTTGCCTTGCGGGTCGATCACGAATGGCAGGTCGACTTTGTGCTCGGCGGCAAATTTTGCCGCGAAACTTTGCAAATTGTCGGGCGTGATTTCGGGCTGGTGCTGGAAAATGTAATCGCGGAACTGCGTGCCGAGGTCTTTTGACTGGCCGTCGAAATAGCGCACGATGACGGCGGCATTGAACGACCAGTTGTGCATGGGCAGCGGGAAATCGTGGCGAATCAGAGGCACTTTGTGCGCTTTCGCGGCTTGCTCTTCCAGCGGTGAGTCGCCGCGGCATTTGGGACACTGCAAGTCCTCAAAGACGATTAGGGCGACCTGAGCGCCTTTCGGCGGACGGAGGAGGGCGGGGTCTTGGGTCAGGCCAAGGGGAGTTAAGGAAATCAGCAGAGCCAAGCAAAGCAATGAGTTCTTTTTCATATCGGTTTGGATGCGAAGAGTAGCTCTCATTTATGGTAACTGAAGGGACGGGGCGGAGGCGACTGGGGTGTTTCGGGACGGCGACGGAACAGCAGGTTCCTCCACTGCGCAGGATGATTCGCTTCGCTCATCATCCTGCTTCGGTCGGAATGACAAGGTTTTCTTTTTTTGGACATCGAAGTTCGCGGGCCATTGTGCACTACAACAATCGCAGCTGCTTTTTCTCTAATGCAAGGAGCTTTTCCTTGATTGGCAGACCACCGCCGTAGCCGGTTAGCTGGCCGTTTGATCCGATGACGCGATGGCACGGAATCACAATCGGGATTGGGTTCGATCCGTTGGCGAGGCCGACTGCGCGGGACGCGTTTGGGTTGCCGATGCGTTTGGCGAGTTCACCATAAGAAATGGTTTCGCCATAGGGAATCTTGCAGAGCTCGTCCCAGACTTTTCGTTGAAAGGGGGTGCCTTCGGGTGCGAGAGGGAGATCGAAATTTTCGAGTTCTCCGGCAAAATAGGCGCGTAATTGGCGTATCGCGTCACCTATCAGTGACGGATCTGGAATAAAGCGGGCGACGCTGACCGGGTGAGCTCCCCTGCAAAAGGCGACGGTTCGCAGACCGATATCGTCGCCGGTCAGATGCAGGCAGCCGACTGGAGTTGCAATTTGAGTGCTGATAGCGGCGTTCATGCTTATGGGATGCTGGTCATGGCCGATTCGGTCGCCGCTGGCGTCAGCGTTTGATCGAGCAAGTACACCGTTTGATCGTTTGTGAAGACGAGCAAGCGTTGACCATCTGCCGAAAAAGCTTTGAACGCCACCGGCGCGGAAAACACATACCTCCGCCGCAGTTGAGACGTGGCAAGATCGAAAACGGCAACCTCGCGCCGTTCGCTGTTTACAGCCAGAAATCCGGAATTCGAAAGGGCTGGAACCGAGCCGAAGAAGTGACCCTTTTCTTCTCTTGACGGCAAAGCATAAGCGAGAACCTGGTCACCAACCGCCTCCATTACTGCCCAGGTGCGACTGGCGCCGCCGCGCAAGTAACGTAATGAACCCTTGTTCGTCTTTGCGAGGAAAGATGCAATCAGGGCTCCGGAGTTCGCGTCCATCACTTCACAAAGATAGTCATCCTTTCCCGCCTGATCCTTGAGGTTGGAAAATCGATGAAGCTCGTCTCTAACGCCGGGAGAGGAAAGACGCCAGCGCAATAAGGTGGTGGCGTCCTCCGGATTCATCGTGTTTGATGGCAACTGGCTGGGGAAATAGCGCGACCACAATGTTTGGCCGGTGCGAGCATCTTGCACCTCCATGTCTGCGTCCGACCAGGTCATGCCATTCTTGTTTCTCGGCTTCGTAACCAATAAGTACAAGCCGTGTTGAATAGCGATTTCTTCTTTCAGGTCTCGGCCGCTCATTACGCCGGTGTCAACGCGCAACTGCCCAAGCTTGCGGGGTGTTTCCTGGAACTTGGGGAAATCAGCATACATTGCAACAGTGTCGAAACCGGCCCCATTAAATCGGCGTGTGTAAAAGGCCCGCGTGTCGTGGGCAATGTCCCAGACAGCCCCGCGGCTGCGGGAGGAGATGGCCAGGTAATTCAGATCGTGAGAAACCGCACTGGCGTGAAGCCGGCCAAGGCTCGACTCCGGGAGGTCCAAAACCGCGAGCGGCTCTGGCTTATCTTTCACGTGAAGCGCCAGTTGACCATTAAGGCGTTCGCTGACGAACACGCCGTCGTACATGTCGGCGGCATTCTGTTTGAAAACGAGCCTTCTTTCCTTCGTCGTCAAATCGATGATGCCGAGCGGGTAGTCTTTTAGTGGACCTATGAACAGGAAATTTCCGTGAGCCGCGCCACGCAGGCGCAGGCCGTACCAAAGCTCAATTTCCTCAAGCGCCTCGCCAGAAGGAAATCTTAAGACATGTGATTTTTGTGGGCTAGTTGGATTGATGCCGACAAGCCGGTCGGGGCCGAGGAAGGCGAAGCTCAGAGTGGTCAGGTTCGTGATCGACCCCGGCAATGGAAGTTGGTGACGTTGCGCGATGTCGTAAAAAAAGTGTTTGCGGTCGTGACCGGCCAGGAAATATCGCGCGTCTGGGGAGAAACCCATGTTCACGAAGTGCAACCCCTCATGTGACGGCTCGTATTCGTCATCGAGCTCTTTTTCTATTGCGCCAATTAGACCAAGCAGCTCCCATAAGGTTAGGAGCGAAAAAGGCCTTTTCTTCGCAAATCGTAGAACCACTGTCGACACTGACCAGCACGAGCGCGGACTCGGTGTTCAAACATGCAAAAGTGTTCCCGTCCTGCGAAAGTTCGGATTGTAGACATGGCACGCGCAGTGTTATCTCGCGAACGGACTTGCGCTTCCGCTCCGCAACGCTCCACTTTTCAGCCCTCAGCCCCGACGTGACAAAGACCACAGAGTTGGAGTCGGGTGAAAACTGGGCATCGCGCGCATCGGGTGCTGGAATGTAAAAGAGAAAGGCGAGCGGGTCACGGGAGACGACGTTAATACCGCCGTCATCCTGTGCGAGGATGTATTTGCCGTCTGGGCTAAAGCGCAGGTTGGTAATGTCAGGGCGAATCCGCTCCTTGAGCTTGCGTTTCAAAATCAGCCCGGGGAGCGATTCCGAACGGCGAGCTGAGTCGTAGTCCACGACTGCTTCTTGCCACAGTTTGAAAGTGACCTCATCGAGAGAAACAGCGCGTTCTCCACAGCCCCGCGGAAGCGTGGCCATGTTCTTCACCATGTCGCGCAAGCGATGCTGCTCGGGGGTTGTGCTGCCAAATAAATCAGAAAACCAGCTGCCCGATCTGCCGTGTAACTCGCCTAAACGGTCCCACCAATCTACGAGTGCCTGTGGTGGAAAACCGGCTCTCGCCATTGCGAAAATGGCAATCTGATCCGCAACGAGTTGGTGTTTTTCCTCTTCTCCCCGTTTTGACTTCTGATGGCGTGGCGCGTGCTCCAAATACTGATGGACCTTTTGGAAGATATCGTCTCTATTTCCGACCTGAGTCACGTTCATTACGTCGCGGAAAGCCCGGGTCATTTCAATCGCCGTTTGATGTGTAGCAATGTGCCCCAACTCGTGCGCCAAAACACCTGCAAGTTCGTCGTCATTGCGGGAAAACGCGACGAGTTTACGACTAACGTAGACCCTACCGCCTGCGATGCTGAACGCGTTTACTTCAGCCAAATCCACGAGATAGAAGCGGAACTTCAATTGGGTGACGGGCAGATGCTGAACTAATCGATTGCCCAGGTCGCGAAGGTGGGCCGTGAGTTCTTGGTCCTGAATGATGTTCACGTGAAGTGCGATGGCTTCTGCCAGGGCATCCCCCAAATCCACTTCCTGTGCATCGGAAAAGATGTTTTCCGCGGGTGACAGTGGGCGAAGAGACGGCGGCAGAGGACAGTTCTGCTGAGCAACGGCGCCTGACACAGCCCCGAACAGGACAAGCCAAATCAGAGGCCGATGACGTTTCTCCATAGCGGCCACAGCTTAACTCTGGTCTGAGGCTAAGCCAAGAAAAAACCGTCAGAGAGTCAGATCGCTACGGCCTGTTGTCGCCGCTTGGCTTGAATCTCGATGTAAACATTTACCAGCGACACAGCTGCGGGCGTCACGCCTGGGATGCAGGAGGCGTGGCCTAGCGTACGGGGACGGATTTTGAGCAGCTTCTCCTGCATTTCGCGGGAGAGGCCGCTGACTGAGCGGTAGTCGAACCACGCGGGAATTGTGCGCTGCTCGGCTTTTTTCAGGCGCTCGATGGCACGTTGTTGCTGTTGGAGATAGCCTTCGTATTTGATTTCGGTTTCTACCGATTTGAGTTCGTTGCGGATGGCGGCAGGTAGGGCGCCGTTGGTCGTTGGTCGTTGGTCGTTGGCGGGATCGGGGGCTAAAGCCCCACTTTCAACTGGGGACGATTCGGCACGAGTAAACTCGTGCCCTCCCGATCTCTGGTCTCTTGCCGATCTCTCGTCCCCCCGCAATGTTTGGTGTGCTCCCGATGTTTGGTTTCCTGCCAGTGACTGATGGCTTTTACTGTCGAAGAAATGCGGAGCGAGTTCTTGCAGGACCGGTACGACCGCTTCAATCGTTATCTCTGGACGCTTGAGTAACTGAGCTAGAGGTTGGCCGAGTGCAGATGTGAGCTCGCGTGATGGGGGCACTCTTGGCTCCGGTATCGCCGAGCTTTCCTCGGCTGGATGGGCGTGGAGGCCCGTCCCCACACGATCTGTGTTGTTTTCCGGCTGAGTGTTGATCTCTGATTGCTTAAGTTTCTCCAACATCGAAGCAGTTAGCCTTGTGTTTTGCAGCAACAACTTCATGCACTCCTGGCGCTCTTGCTTGGCTTGGAAGTCGGACCATGCTTCGTCGTTAATCAGGCCGACGCGGCGGCCGTGTGGGGTGAGGCGACGGTCGGCGTTGTCAATGCGCAGGTGCAGGCGGAACTCGGCGCGGGAAGTGAACATCCGGTAGGGTTCGTTTGTGCCTTTCGAGATTAGGTCGTCAATTAGGATCGCGGTGTAGGCTTCGGTGCGATCGAGGATGAGCGGCGGCTCATTTTTTGCGTTGAGCGCAGCGTTGATTCCTGCCATCAAGCCCTGGCATGCGGCTTCCTCGTATCCCGAGGTGCCGTTGATCTGTCCTGCGAGGAACAGGCCTGCGATCTTCTTGGTCTCGAGAGTGCGCTCGAGTTCCGTGGGATCGATGGCGTCGTACTCGATAGCGTAGCCGGGACGGAGCATCTCGGCGGTTTCAAGGCCGGGAACAGATTTCAGAATCGCGAGCTGCACTTCCACCGGCAGCGAGGTGCTCATCCCATTGACGTAAATTTCGTTGGTGTTCAGACCTTCGGGTTCCAGGAAGAGCTGGTGCGTAGTTTTGTCAGGGAACTTGACGATCTTGTCTTCGATGGAGGGACAGTATCTTGGGCCGATGGATTTGATCTGGCCGCTATACATGGGCGAGCGGTGAACGTTCTCGCGGATTATGCGATGAGTTTCGGGAGTGGTCCAGGCGATGTAGCAGGGGACCTGGGAATCATGATGGGCCACCTGCTTTGTGCGGAAGCTGAACGGCGTGGGATCGAGATCGCCGGGTTGGATTTGGAATTTCGACCAGTCGATGGTGCGGCCGTCGAGGCGCGGAGGGGTTCCGGTCTTGAGGCGGCAGCCGCGCAGGCCTAGTTTCTTCAAAGACTCGCCGAGGAGCACGGCAGCCGGCTCCCCGGAGCGTCCTGCCGGGTATTGCTGTTGGCCGCAGTGGATTAGGCCGTTGAGAAAAGTACCGGTGGTGATGATTACGGCTTGGGCGCCGACGGTGCGTCCGTCGCGGAGTTTGATTCCGAGGACCTGCCGTTGGTCGTTGGTCGTTGGTCGTTGGCCGGAGTCAAAATCCCCACCCTCTCCAAAGGACGGAGAAGAGTGGGGCACCCGGGTTTCTTCATCTGTGTCTTGTTTGGCACGACTGAAGTCGTTCCTTTCCGAATTTGCGGAGCGCTGCTCCGCTGGACGGGCGTGGACGCCCGTCCCCACATGGTCATTGTCATTGCCGGGTTGCGCGCTGAAATCTGAGTGCTGAGTGCTCTCTAGAATCAGTTCGGCCACTTCGGCCTGCTTGATTTTTAAATTTGGTTGCGATTCGAGGACCTCGCGCATTTTGAGGCGGTAGGCTTGCTTGTCGCATTGGGCGCGGGGGGACCAGACTGCTGGGCCGCGGGAAGTGTTCAGAAGGCGGAACTGGATGCCAACCACATCGGTTACTTCGCCCATAATGCCGCCGAGGGCGTCAACTTCGCGGACTAGGTGGCCTTTGGCAATTCCTCCCACTGCTGGGTTGCAGGACATTTGCGCGATGAGGTCGACGTTGAGTGTGTAGAGGGCTGTTTTCAGGCCCATGCGGGCGCAGGCGACAGCGGCCTCGCAGCCAGCGTGTCCGGCTCCGACGACGACGATGTCGAAATGTTCGGTGAACTGCATCCGTCTCAACCTATTTTACAGGCAGGTGATGGAAAACCTTCTTGACCACAGAGGCACAGAGACACAGAGAAGGCTTTAAGGCTGCTTGGGAGCATCGTTAAATACTGCGGCTTGCCATTGATATGAGGGAAAGTACCAGTTGCTGGCGCCGGCTTCGTGATTGTTGCCGCCCGTGCCGTAGCCGACGGTGGGATCTCGCCAGTAATCCATCCCTACCTGAAGGAGGGCACCGCGAGAAATCTTGGCACGGACTCTCACCGTGCAGCCCTCGACACCGACTGGAAGAGTAGTGCGCGGAGACGCTGCCCAGAAGTGCCCCACCTTCTCCGGGCGGGTGCCGATGCGCAGGATCACAGAGGTGCGGTCGCGTGAATACTGCAGCGGGATGGGACCGTGAGCATCGGTGGCGAACCAGGGGAGGCGTGTGTAGAGACCTCCGCGGACGCTTCCGCGGTCGTCATTCAATATGACGGCTTTGCCTTTCACCCGGCAGGATAGCTGCGTGCGGGTAATTTCAACTGTTGCGTTCTCGTATCCTGGGACACTGGTGTCGGCGATGGCAATTCCCCAGAGCGTGGCGGAGGTGAAGTCGGCGGCTTTGGAACGCGATGGATGTATTCGGTCTTGTAACAAACTTCGTTGGGAACGCGGGTGTCTGGCTGCCCGGCACAGAGAGCCCAGAGCAGGGTTAGAGCAATCGAGCACCGGAACATCGTCTCACGATGACTTCTGTTTTCGTAGGTTAAGTTGGTTCTCGCACAGCGCGGATTCCCGAATTGCAACTGCAAAAACATTAACCACAGAGCCACGGAGAACACAGAGGGAAATCGGAGAGTTGCGAGGCGGGTTTGTTCCTCGTAATATTGGTTTTCTGGCGGAGGGACGATGACGGCAAAAGAATTCTTTGCGGAACTCGATTCGCGGATCGCGAAACATGACCTGCTTTGCCATCCTTTCTATAGGGCTTGGAGCGCGGGCGAGCTTACGCGCGAAGATTTGCGCGAATACGCACGTGACTACTTCCATCAGGTTGAGGCCTTCCCCGAGTATCTGCAGGAATTCGGGTCGCGACTTGCCGATGATCAGTTGCGGCGAGTGGTTTTTATGAACCGCGACGATGAGATGGGCGGGGATGAGGGGTCGCGCCCGCATGCTGAGCTTTGGCTGGATTTTGTGGAAGGCATGGGAGGCGAGCGCGCCGATCAGCGCGAGCCGTTGGCGGAAGTCAAGGAGCTTACGGATTTCTTTCATCGGGTTGCGTGCGAGGGTGCCCCGGAAGAAGCGTTGGCTGCTTTGTATGCGTACGAATCGCAAGTTCCGCGTGTGGCGGCGGAGAAGGCGCGGGGCCTGCATGAGCGTTACGGCGCGGATGAGAAAACCTGCGGGTACTTTACGCTGCACACCACCGCTGACGTGCATCATTCGCGGATCTGGCGGCATCAGCTGGCCAAGTTGATTGATGCGAATCCGGGTGCCGCGGAGAAGGCCCTGGTTGCGGGAGGGAATGGGGCGAAAGCACTGTGGCGGGCGCTCGACGGAATTGAGGCGGCGCGAGTGGCGCGGGCTGCGTAAAGTTCAGCCCTTATTCACCACAGCGACATAGAGCCGCAGAGAAAGCTTTTTGGGTTGCTGTCTTACTGCAAAGGTTTCCTGAGTAAGAGTTTGCTTGGCTTCATTCCTGTCTCTGTGGCTCTGTGCCTCTGCCGTGAATGATTTTATGCTTCGTTTAGGCCAATCCCATTACGATGCGCTTCGCCAGCACGGCGAAGAAACTTATCCGCATGAATGCTGCGGAGTGCTGCTGGGGCACACGGACGACGATGGCACGCGCGTTGTGACTTCGCTGGCGCGGGCCGGCAACACTCGCACTGATTCTCCGCAGAACCGGTACAACATTGATCCCAAGGAGCTGGTCCGTATTCAGCGCGAAGGCCGCGAGCGCGGAGAGGACATCATCGGCTTCTACCATTCACATCCTGACCACCGCGCCCAGTGGTCGCAAACTGACCTTGCCGAAGCCCACTGGTTCGGGTGCTCTTACGTGATCACCAGCGTGGAGAAGGGCAAGGCTGTGCTGACGAACTCGTTCGAGCTGACCGGCACGGATGAGAATGATAAGAAGCTGGTGGATGAGAAGATTGAGGTAGTTTGATCGGTGGTGGGTGAACGCCGTCTCGATCAAACGCGGCCTTTCTCTTTCAGAATCTCGTCGTGACCGAAATTGGCAAGATGCTGGTCGCACTGGGCCTCGTGATTGTGGCCGTAGGCGCAGTGTTCATGCTGCTTGGCCGCACCAATCTTCCCCTAGGACGATTGCCGGGGGACATCCTTTATCGGGGAAAGCACACCACGTTTTATTTCCCTCTGGCCACATCGATCCTATTTAGCGTGGTGCTGTCGCTAGTCTTGTACGTGATTGCACGCATCCGGCGATAGGTTATCGTCTCCGACGAAATGCAGGTTGGGGGGCAGATTTGTAGTCTTTGGGATAAAGCACCACTGATCGTTGCAAGCCCTCGCCATCGCTTTCCGTGCGAAGGTCGTGTTCGTCGCGCAATGCCAGGTGGACGATGCGGCGCTCGCGCGAGGACATCGGGGCGAAATGATATGGCGCTCCGGTTTGGCGGACTTTATCGGCGGCGACGCGCGCGGACAGGCGCAGTTCTTCAATTCGTCCTTTTCTGTGCCCCATGCAGTCGAAGCTAATTTTCTCGTGCTCGTTGCCGGGCAGGCGCAACATTTCCATGGCCAACAATTCCATGGAGCGCAGTAATTCAGCGCCGCGTTCGAGGAGCAGGGAAGAATCCGGACCGGCGAATTCGACCAGAATCTCCGGGCGCTCCCAGTCGCGGTCGGCGGCGATGGGAGGATCGACGGTAATCCGATATTTCAACTTGAGCCCGGCGTGCTTGACTACGCCGTTCAGAAACGTGTTTAGCTGGTTTGCAGATTCGATCTTATTCATAAAGCTTTTAGCTGTTAGCTTTTAGCTTTTAGCCAAATCCTTTTAACAGCAGGGATCGGTTGGTTCAAGCTAATGGCTAAGAGCTAACAGCTAAGAGCTGTTTTTCTTCCTCGCGCGCTTCGCCGCGATCTCGCGCATCTCGCGTCCTAGTTCGGTACGATTCATGATGGCCTGCTGCGCGATCATGATCAGATTGCTTTCCGCGTAATACAAGTTCAGTCCAGCAGCGAGATTGTAAAAGATAAAGCCCATCATCGCCGGCATCATGATGTTCATCATGCGCTGTTGTGATGGATCCATTCCGGCCTGGGGCGTCATCTTCTGCATGGCGAACATGCTGATCACCATAATTGCAGGCAGGATCAGATAAGGGTCGCGCGCCGAAAGATCGTGGATCCATAGCCAGTGCGCCTGGCGCAAGTCGATGGCCGCGCCCAGCATTTTGTAGTACGCGATCAGAAACGGCATCTGCAGCAGCAGCGGGAGACATCCGCTCACGGGGTTCACGCCATGTGTCTTATAGAGGTCGGCGACCTCTTTGTTCATCTCCTGCTTGCGCGGGTCGCGCATGCTATATTTTTTATATTTTTCCTGGATGGCCTTCATCTGCGGCTGAAGGCGCTGCATCTTGAGCGCCGACTTCATCTGATAAATGCGCAACGGCAGAAGAAGGAGCGTAATGACTAAGGTCTGAAGGACGATCGCCCAGCCCCAGTTGTGGACGTACTGGTAAGTCCATCGCAGCCAGATGAACAGGGGACGCGCAATTACGCCGAACCACCCAAAATCCACCATGCTGCGAAGGTCTTTGGGAGCTTCTTTGATCGTTGGCACCGAGACTGCCTCAAGGACCTGCAGCGATTTGGGCCCGACAAACAGCCGCTCGCTGGATTGGCCAGGATGTCCAGCGGCCACGCCTACTACATCCGCAGGCTTGGTCTCGTTTGGCTTGCTGGGGTCGGGTGGAACGTCGATTGAATTGCGCAGGCTGACGACGTTCACATTCTCAATGTTGTCAGGAATAAATAATGCGCCGAAGTACGAGTCGCTCACTCCCGTCCAGTTGAACGTGCCGTGCAGCGTGGTGCCGCCTGAGACTTTCTTGACGTTCACATGCTCAGTGTCATTGTTGAGCTGATATTCGAATTGGCCAGAAGCATATGCAGGATGAGTGGTCTGGTCGCCGAATCCCGAGGGCCAGGCGGGAAATGCGTATACCGGGCTTTCGTTTGCGAAAACTGAAGTCTCCACATGGACTACGTAGCTGTCATCGAACTGGAAAGTTTTGCGGACGTCGAAACCTGCCTCTGAGTATTCAAAAACCACGGTTGCGGGCGCGGGCAGCGTACCCGATTCCGAGGTTAGATAGAGCGCAGAGTTCAATTTGTTGCGTTGGGCCTCGTCATAGGTCCAAAGCGAAAGCGGATATCCGTATTTCGCGGCTGCCGCCGCGTTCACTAGATCGAGCGGGCGACCCTGGTCGTCCGAATATTTCTTGAGTATCCAGGATTTTGCTTGCGCACCGCGATTGGTGAATGTGACTCGGTAGAAATCATTCTCGATCACCGTCTCGGATTCAGACGACGCCTGCTTGGAAGAACCGGGTTCTGTCGAAACCGGCTTTTGAGTCGTGCGCGTTTGCGCTGGGGCCGGGGTAGCAGGGCCAGACGGAACTGGAGGCGTTTGAACCGGTTGGTTGGGGCGGGCCGTACTCGGTTGCTGCGGCGCGTATTTCTTCAGGAATAATTGAGAACCAAAGATGACTACCGCCATCAGGAGAAAGACCAGCAGGAAACGCCGCTCCATGCCAGATTCGGATTGTGGGTTCTTGTATTCGGGCATGAGGAGTTAGTGGAGGTGTTTTGTAGGGGCGGCTACACGATCTAAAGAGGCTACACGATGTTCTGGGGCTACACGATCTAACGGGACGGGATCATGCCCGCCCTGCACGAAGGGATGGCAGCGAAGTACGCGCCAGATTGACATTGCTGACCCACGCAGCGCTCCGTAACGCTCAATCGCTTCGACGGCGTATTCAGAGCATGTGGGAACGTAGCGGCACGACGGCGGCAGAAGTGGCGAGATCGCCCACTTGTATCCTCGCAGCAACGCGAGCATCGCGGTTTTGATGGTCCTGCTAATCACGTTCACTTAGTTGCTTCCGTCGATATCCTGATCGTCGCCAACGCTGGTGCCCCGTCCTTGTGGTCTGCTTTTTCTGCGTCGACAGAGTGAGTTTTGATACGTTTTACTACTGTACGGAGTTCACTTGCTCTTGATCCCCGGCGAATGCTGAATCACCTCAAAAGCGCGTTTCAGTTCAGATTGCAACTGGCTGAATTCCGCGTTCAGAAGCGACTTCTTCGGATTCACTACCACATCGACTGCTAAATCCGGCTGCGCTGCCAAACGCACGGCCTCGCGGAGGCGGCGCTTCATGCGATTGCGCTGGACCGCGCCGCCAAGAACTTTTCCCACAGTGAAGCCGACGCGCAGACCTTTTGGAGTCTGTTCGTCGCGCCGGTGCAGATAAAACACAGTCATATGCGCCGCAAAATGCCGCCGCCCTTGCTTGTAAACCTTCTCAAAATCCGCATGCCGCAGTAAGCGCCGGCTCTTTGGAAACCGTTTCTTCGCGTTAGGCTGGGCAGGTTGATTCACCTTCAGAGTTGCACGGGCGAGGACGCCCGTGCCTCCATAAACGCCATTTCGGAGGCACGGGCGTCCTCGCCCGTCCTTGCCTATTCCCTAAATCCTGGCTTTACGGAAACTCGCTTGCGGCCCTTGGCCCGGCGACGGGAGATGACCGCGCGTCCGCTCTTGGTCTTCATACGGGTGCGAAAGCCGTGCGTCTTCGAGCGGTGGCGACGGTTGGGCTGGAATGTGCGTTTCGGCATGAAAAGTCCTGCGCTCCTGTCCCCAGCAACTGCATTGCTTCAATGTGGTGAAGGAAAAGTATAAATGACTGCTTGGCAGAAGGGAAACCACACTGGACGCGAGTGGTAGGCTGAATCGCATGGCAGGCTCCGCAACACCGGTGTCGGCTGCACAGGTGGATGTCGTTCGGGATAGGGGCCGCTCCCTTCGCGACGTTGTCGAAGCGGTCGCGTTGGGCTTGCTTGTTGCCGCCGCCGTGTTCCTGATCCAGTGGCGCTACGGTTTCAATTGGGGAGATGAGGGCTGGCTGTGGTATATCAGCCAGCGCACAGCATTGGGGCAAGTGCCGGTGCGGGATGTCTTCAGCTACGATCCCGGAAGGTATTACTGGTCGGCAGCGGTCTTCAAAGTTCTCGGTCGCGACGGATTCTACGAGCAAATGCTCGCAAACTATTTGTTCGGAGGGATTGGCCTGGCGATCAGTTATCTCGCTCTGGCCCGTGCCGGAGTGAGTCGGGGTTGGCGAATTGCCGTGCTGGTGCTTCTGGGAGTGGCGCTCGGGTTCCCCCGGCACAAGATTTACGAGCAGACAATATCTTTGGTAGCTGCGGCAGGCATCACCTTCATTCTTAGCGGGCCTGAAAAACTTAGACGTTGGTTCATTTATGGCACAGCGGCAGGACTTGCTGCTTTTGTAGGCAAAAACTCGGGCGTCTACCTCGTGTGCGCTGCAGGGCTGACGTTCTTGCTATTGAAGGTTGGTCGTGGAGCGGCAGTCCCACATGGCGCGCTTGCTGCATTCTCTGCCGGCGTTGGAATCGGCTATTTGCCGATGATCTTCATGGTCATCCGCTTTCCTGGATTCGGTTCCGCATTTCTTCAGTCTGCGCTCCTCGCGCCGCATTGGGAATGGGGACTGCGCATTCCCTTCCCGTGGAGTTCGCATACGAGAGGCCTACATGGTCTGGACGTATTACAAGTTCGAGCAGTTTCATGGCTATGTATTGCGGTGCCTCTCACATACCCGCTGACTGTGTGGAACGCTTGGCGTACCCAGCTCCGAGGGGCACAAGCGCTCGCAGTTGGCGCATCATTGGCCGGCATTCCCTATCTTCATCATGCTTTCTATCACGCGGATTTCTTCCATATCGCGCAAGGCGTTGTGCCGTTTGTGGTGGCTTTGGGCGCATTCTCATGGCACCTGTTCGAGATCGGCCGGCGTTTTTGGGCCTTGGTGTGCTTCACGGCGCTAACTTTGCTCGTGCTCGGCTGTTGGCTGCCGATCGAGCCCGCGGTCCAACATTGGCGGACTAAGGCCAGAGCGCCGCAAGCGGTTGAAGAAATCAGAATGGATGGCAGAGATTTCGAGGTTCCTGTGCAACAGGCATCGGTCATGCACACGGTGGATGCCACGTTTCGAACTTGCGGAGGGCGTGACGGTGGATTCCTGGAGGCGCCGTTCTACCCAGGGCTGTACGCCTTTCTGAGAACGCGAGCTCCTTTCTGGGAGACATACTACTTTTGGCCTCGAGACGAAGCTTTGCAAGAGAAGCACATTCAGGCGCTCATCCAAAATCGAACGTCGCTCGTCCTGATCAACCCGGACGCCTCATTCGACGGCCAGGACTGGTTGCGAATCGGAAGAACCTATCCAAGACTTGTGCGTTTCATCCAGACACACTACGAGCGAGTGCAGGGCGCGTTAGCGCCTGGTTTTGAACTGTATTGGCTGCCAGAGGAGTGCCGTATCACGCCTTCACCAGAGTGATTCGTCAATTATGAAACCTGCCTCCGAACTCGAGGAGATCGCCGGTGCTCCGGCCAAAAACACGAGACAGACCTTCGCCTTCGCCCTCTTCACCGCATGTCCGACGTTTGCTTTCGCCTTTTGGACGGTCACGACTCACTTTGCGGTCGCCGCTCATTTGTCGTTTGCATCCTTGAGCCGCGTCGGGCCTTTCGTTTTGCTGGCGGGCATCGTTTGCGGAGTATTCGCCGCTCGCGGCCGCGAATCGGGCGCGAGTCCGCAACCTCTGACGTCAATGCCGCTACCCAGCTGGAAATGGCCCGGCATCGCCGCTGCCCTGGTCTTATTGCGCGCTCTGGGGATGGGATATTCCGCGTTCTGGATTGGCATAGTTCTGTTCTTAATTGCAGCGATGGCGCGGCTTGGACGCGCGAACCCGCCCAGCGAGTCACCTGCGCCACTTACATCTCGGCGAGCGCTTGCCATATTTCTGCTGGCTTTCGCTTCAGCTGCCGTAACCTATGCCGCTCACCGCCCCAACATTGATGACGCAATCTATGTGGGGACTGCAACCGATGCGGTTGCTCATCCGGATCTTCCTGTGCTCTCCCACGACGTATTGTACGGCGGTGACAACCTTCCCCTGATGCTTCCGTCATATGCTGTCGAAACATACGAGCTGCTCATTGCGCTATTTGCGCGCTTATTCGGAGGAGAGCCGATCTTTTGGGCCCATGCAATTGTTCCCACGCTGGTTGCCCTAATCCTACCCTTCGCTTGGGGGAGCTTGATGCGCACCCTAGTTCCACGGCGCTGGGTCGCGGCCACCGCGGTGGCGTTGTTCGTGCTTTCCCTGCCTGGGGTCTCGATTGGCTTGGGCAACTTTGCCTTCGTCACGTTGTTTTACGGGAAAGCAATTCTGGTAAGCGCCGGAATTCCGCTCCTGTACGCCTTTGCATGGAAATTTCAAGAAACTGGTTCGATATGGGATTGGCTATTGATAGCTTGTTGCACCATTGCATGCGTGGGACTCTCCTCGTCTGCGATATTCGTGGCACCGGTGGCACTAGGAATCGCCACCCTCTCCGGTTGGCGCGAGGGAGAGAGGAGGCGAGCTGTTCTGACGTTTGTTCCCGTAGGTTACCCCTTGGCTTGCGGCCTTGCAGTCCGCGGCGGCTTCAAGGCCCTCGAACCTATTTTTGCTCACCTGCCGGTCAGGGCACACTTGGCCGTCAGTCTCGTCTTCACCGAACATGCGCAGTATTTGTTTCTGTTCGGTCTGCTCGCGTCCCCTTTTCTTGTGCGCGGGCGCCCTTTGGGCTGGAAGCTTACAGTTATAGCACTGGTTTATTTCCTCGGGCCGCTCAATCCCTTTACTTTTAAATTGCTTTCCAAGTTAACGACGCGCGAAGTTGTTTGGCGGATTCTTTGGAGTGTTCCCATTGTGGCAATGGTGGCAGCGGCAGTGGTAAACACGATCCATATAGCATCCGAGCGATGGGGAAAGCGCGGAAGCGCGGTTGTAGGTTTGGCGCTGCTGTGCGGTTTCGCCTATCTGTCGCAGTACTCAAGCTTCGTTCCTTCGAACGGCGTGAGCTTTTCCTGGGCGCCGCTGAAAGTCCGGGTGCACGATTGGGAGACTGCGCGCACCGCAATTGCTGCGACACCGCCCGCTGCCGCGCTGCTCGCCCCTGAAGACGTCGCGGTGTGGGTCCCCACATTCGTGTATCGCCCTTTGCTAATCAGCGTGTGCGAGTTTTATGACGAGCATACGGGAGTACAAATGGGGTCAGACGAGGCAATTAAACGGCGCGAGCTGCGCGAATTGGTTTCGGGCCAAGTGTTTCCGCGTCAACGCGAACAGGAGTTGCTCAATGTGCTTCCGCATTATCAGGTGGGATTGGTCCTTGCTACTGCGCCTGCCGCCAGTCGCCTTCAACCCGCTCTGGCCGAACGCGGGTATGCAAAGATGCGCGAAGAGAACGGATTTGTATTTTTCATTTCGTCAAACAAAGTGATGACAAGCACGGATCTGACGTATTCTTTTGCCTCCGCCAACATTTCTATTCGCCACTGAGTCGTCGAGCTACGCCGACATCGCCGCGATCCAGATCAGGTTTAGCTGACGGCTGATTAGCCGACAGTTGACAGCTACTTGCACCACTCCTGCGGCATTTACAACTTCAATACTTGACAGAAAATTTCCCTTCGCGATTGAAATGAAAGGACCGCAAAATTTTCGCGAAAAGATTTCCACAAAGAGAAATATTTTGTGCTAGCATGACGCTCTGTCGAAGCTAATTGGATTTTGCCAGCGCCAGCTCATGAATCAGGCTTCTCTGCTGGCAATTGAAGCGACACTGCAGCACTCCGCCACGCCCGAAGCAGGCGCGTCGGGGGCCTCGTAACCGAAAGCTGAATTAATACAGGCGCTGCCCCAGCCGCGGCCGACGCGAAATTTCATATGTCTGTTCCAAGTCCTACGCTCACTCCGAATCCGTGGTTGCGCATCCTGGATGCGCTCGAAAAGAAAATCAACCGGCACTCATACGACACCTGGCTCAAGCCGACCCGCTACAGTCATTCGAGTAACGGGATCATGTACGTCCGCGTTCCCACAGTCGAATTCCGGCACGTGGGCGACAAGTACGCTGACCTGATCCAGGAGGCGCTCGATAATCTGAACATGGATTATCAGGACGTGCAGTTTGTCACGCCTGAGGATGATCCAGCGGCGACTCCGGTCCGCCACGATGGCGGCTTGTCTGCCCCCGCGGCAGCTCTCGCCAGTCAGCACATTTCGCAGGCGCGGTTCGACTGGGATGGCGCTGCGCAGTTGAACGCGCGCTACACATTCGATGCCTTCGTGATCGGCAGCGGAAACCAGTTCGCGCACGCAGCATGCCAGGCGGTCTCGCAAAGACCGTCCAAGGCCTACAATCCGTTGTTCCTCTATGGCGGAGTCGGAATGGGGAAGACCCACTTGATGCAGGCGATTGGGCATGAAGTCAAGCGCATGCAGCCGCAGGCGGCCATCTGCTACATCTCCAGCGAGAAGTTCACCAACGAAATGATCAACTCGCTGCGTTATGACAAGATGACTACCTTCCGCGACAAATACAGGAATGTAGACGTCCTGCTCATCGACGACATCCAGTTCCTGGCGCAAAAGGAACGCACGCAGGAAGAGTTTTTTCACACCTTCAATGCCCTGCACGAGTCGATGAAGCAGATCGTGATCGCCAGCGACCGTTCGCCGAAAGAGTTGGCCGAGATCGAAGACCGTTTGCGCAGCCGGTTTGAGTGGGGCCTGATCGCCGATATTCAGCCGCCCGACCTTGAGACGAAAGTCGCCATCCTGCAGAAGAAAGCTGAGCAGGAGCGAGTGACCCTGCCGACCGAAGTGGCGCTCTTTATCGCTTCAAATATTCGGTCGAACGTGCGGGAACTTGAAGGCGCGCTGATCCGGTTAGTGGCGCATTCGTCGTTGATCGGCGCCGAGATTACGCTGCCTTACGCGCAGCAGGTGCTTAAGAATTTCATCGATTCGCAGGCACGCAAGGTCACGATTGAATCCATTCAAAAAGCCGTTGCCGAGCAGTTCGGGCTCCGGTTGATCGAGATCAAAGCAAAGAACAATTCGCGGGCGATTGTTTATCCTCGGCAAATTGCGATGTATTTGGCGAAGCATCTGACCGAGGCGTCGCTGCCCGAGATCGGCAGGCAGTTCGGCGGCAAGCATCATACAACTGTGCTGCACTCGGTCGAGAAGATCGAGGAGGTCCGAAAGAAGACCGACAAGGATTTGAACAGATTGCTGAACAAATTGACTGAGCAATTAGGCGGATGAATAGTGGTTTGGGACAGGATTTCCAGTTTCGGACCGCGTCTTGCGAAGTAGTGGCTGTGAGTAGCTTGTGGAAGCTGTGAAAGAGACGGACGGCAATTGTTTGCTGGTCTAAAATTTAGGTTGACGGCCACAGTAATCGGGACTGATGTTGGACACGAAGGTAGCAGCGGGATTTGATGGCATAAATGGACTTGGCCTAAATATCCACTTTTCCAACGGCCCTACGGTTACTGCTGTTATTTATAGATTTTGATTTGATATAAGAGAAGTATTCAAAGTAGCAGAAGGCGGGCGCCTTCGGCCGCCCAACAGTGCTAGAGGTTTTCGGTCTATGCCGGTAGAAGCGATCGCATCCGCAACGGGAACTGCAACCATGGAAATCACTGTCAGCAAATTCGAGCTGCTCCGGGAGCTTTCGGTGACCCAGGGAGTAGTCGAGCGCAAGACGACGATTCCCATCCTGTCGAACTATTTGTTTGAAGCCGGCGGCGACCGCCTGTCGCTCACGGCTACTGACCTTGACCTGAGTCTGCGGACCTCCTGTAACGCCAAGGTGAAGAAGGAAGGCGCGTGTACCATCCCCGCGCGCAAACTTCATGATTACGTAAAACTGCTGCCGGATGCGGACATCACCATCAAGCTGCTGGAAAATCACTGGGTCAGCATTCGTTGCGGACGTTCTAACACGAAGATGGTCGGCATGGCGCGTTCAAACTTCCCCAGCCTGCCGGTATTTCCGACAGCCGGAGTGGTGAAGATTCCAGCGCAAGTTCTTCGCGGAATGATTGCGCGCACCGGATTTGCTATCGCCAACGAGGAATCGCGTTACACGTTGAATGGCGCGCTTATGGTGTTGAAGCCTGAGTCAATCACCATGGTCGCGACCGACGGGCATCGCCTGGCCCACGTGGAACGTAATGGCGAAAAATTTGAAGGGGTTTCCGGAGAGCTGAAGACGCTAGTGCCCAAGAAAGCCATGGACGAACTCAAATCACTGGTCGATGCGGCCGACGATGTTGAGACCATCGAGTTTGCGAAAGACGAATCGACACTCTTCTTCCGTATCGGGCCGCGGCTTCTGACCTCGCGCCAGCTTACCGGACAATTTCCCAATTACGAAGCAGTCCTCCCCAAAGACAACAGCAAGAGCATCTTGCTGCATGGCGATGACCTGGCAGCAGCGATTGCCCGCGTCGCCCAATTTGCCGACGAGCGCTCGCGCGCTGTCCGCCTGAGGCTGGAAAAGGGCGAGCTGAAGCTCTCGGCGTCCTCCACTGAAACCGGCGAATCCGAAGACTCCATTGAAACCGACTACAACGGCGAGACCCTCACCATCGGCTTCAACGCCCAGTACATCACCGACTTCCTCAAGGCCACCGGCTCGGGTGACGTGCGCCTGGAGCTGAAAGACTCACAATCGGCCGGGCAGCTGCGGCCTGCTGAGGGTGAAGATTATAAGTATCGGTATATTGTGATGCCCATGCGGATTTGAGAGGGTCTGAGACGAGGCTTGGTGCGCTGGTGGCCACCTCTGTTTTTTCGCTGTTTTACTTCTTCGGTGCACGATATAGTAGGGTTCCTTCTTCTGCCAAATGATTCCTCTTTGCACGGAGGACATCGGTCAGACTTACTTGTCCATATCTCTCGATCGCTATGACCGATGAGACCTTCGCTGGAGGTGGTGTGCACGTCGTGTCTGAGATCCTCTAACGAGGTTGCCAAGTGCAATGGTATGGTAGATTCTCGTCTAGCTTGATCTTCATCGAAAGTCAGGAATGGCCGGAGTGGGCAGATCCTCTTCCGCGGAAGCGGCAGCGAAGGCGATCGCCGCCTGAATGTCCTCAGGCGTCAAACTGGGGAAATCCGCCAGGATCTTCTCCGCACTGTCCCCGTCGGCCAAACTGGTAAGCACGGTGGGTAGTGTGACGCGTGTCCCCTTGAAGACAGGTTCTCCATCACAGATCTGGCGATCTCGCACAATTCGTCCGTTCAGGTGGTCAGGCATACTGAAGCTATTATACGGTCGATGGGTTCTTCAGGCCTTAGCCGGCTGGAATAGGCGCTTGCTCGAGCCTCTGCGGACCCAGAAGTGGCGATGACATCACAAAACGTGGCGAAATGTGTATGAAAAAGCATCCACCCCACTCTTGCAAGCTCGGTCGGTTTTCGACACGTGATTCGAACGACCTTTTCGGACTGCGGTTGCACAGAAGCACCGGTGTCGCCGAGATGATCAAGACAATATTGCCGCTTCTCTGGCGCTAGATGCTCAGGAAACTGGACAGTAAAAGATGATTCCGTGAACGTTACAAATCGAATCACTCCTCCTCTTCCTTCACCTCACCCCGTTCCGCCTTCGCCTTCTCAATAATCTTTTCCTGCAGCTGCGATGGGACTATGTCGTAGTGGTGCATTTCCATGCTGAAGCTGCCGCGGCCCTGGGTCATGGCGGTGAGGTCGACCCCGTAGGTCAGCATTTCGGACATGGGCACTTCGGCCCTCACGATGGTGTTGCCGCCCTTGTTGTCCATGCCCTGGATGCGGCCGCGCCGGCTATTGAGGTCGCCCATGATGGATCCGGCGAATTCGTCGGGGACTGTGATTTCGACGACCATGACAGGCTCAAGCAGCGTGGGCTTGGCCTGTTCCATGGCTTTTTTGAAGGCAATGCGCCCGGCCATCTGGAACGACAGATCGTTCGAGTCCACGTCGTGGTACGAACCGTCGTAGAGCACGACTCTGAAATCAACCATAGGAAACCCGGCCAGGTACCCGCGCGCGGCTGCGTCTTTGATTCCCTTTTCTACTGCCGGAATATAGTTCCTCGGAATGGCGCCGCCGAAAATGTCGTTGACGAATTCGAACTCGGACCCGCGCGGCAGAGGCTCTACCTTGATCTTGCAGTCGCCGTACTGGCCGTGGCCTCCAGTCTGCTTCTTGTGGCGGCCTTGCACGTCGGCGCGGCCGCGAATGGTTTCGCGATAGGGAACCTTCGGCGCCTTCAAGATCACTTCCGTGTGATATCGCTTCTTCAGTTTCGCGACCACGACTTCAATATGCTGCTGCCCGTTTCCTGCTATTAGGAATTCTTTGGTCTGCGGGTCGCGGAAGAAGCGCAGCATGGCATCTTCTTCCATCAGCTTGTGGATGCCGGGGCCCAGTTTGTCTTCGTCCGCGCGGCTTTTGGGCTCAATGGCGAACGTGATCGCGGGATCGCGAAATTTTACTTTTGGATACTGAATGGGCGCTGACTTGTCGCCCAGCGTGTCACCAGTAAGTGTGTCCTTCAACTTGGCCACCGAGCCAATGTCGCCGGCGTGAAGCTCGTTCACGGGCACCGCCGTTTTCCCCTGCATGATGGAAATATGCGCAAGCTTCTCTAGCGAACCTCGCGAAAAGTTCTGCAATGAGGCGTCATTCTTCAATACGCCGGAGAACACTTTGAAATACGAGATGCGTCCGGCAAAAGGATCAGAGACGGTTTTGAAGACATAGAGCGAAACCGGTTCGGTGTCCGACTCTTTTCGTACCGGCGGCTCGCCATTGCCCGACGTTACCTCACCGCGAACAACATCGTGTTCGGTCGCTGCTGGGGTGAACTCTACAATGAAGTCCATTAGCCGGTCAGTGCTCACGTTGCCCAGGCCGGAGGCGAACAGCACGGGAAAAATCTTGTCCTCGCGGATGGCATTGTGCAGCGCAGGTACAAGGTGTTCTTCAGGAATCGTTCCCTTGTCAAAGAATTCTTCCATCAGCGCGTCGTCACCTTCGGCGATCATCTCAACCAACTTCTCGTGCGCCTCTTGGGCGGCGGTTTTCATGTTGTCGGGAATTTCACCTTCCTTGCCCTTACCCTCGCCGCCCAGTTCGTAGGTGTAGGCCTTCAGGCGGACCAGGTCCACCACGCCGGACAAGTTCTTCTCTTTTCCGATGGGCAGCTCGAGCGGAATCACGTTGCGGCCAAAGGCGTTGGTCAGCGACTCCAGCACACGCTCGGCGTCCGCACGGTCGCGGTCCATGCGGCTGGCGACGATCACTCGTGGCATGTTACGTTCATCGCAAAAGTTCCACACCCGTTCGGTCATCACTTCGACGCCCGCTACGCCGTCAACCACCACCAGGGCCGCGTCCACCACTGGCAGCACCATCTGGGCTTCATGGATGAACATGTTGAAGCCGGGCGTGTCCAGAAAATTAATTTTCGTATTGCCCCATTCGGCGTAGGCCAGGCTGGCGGAAATGGACATCATGCGGGAAATTTCTTCTTCGTCGTAGTCGGTGGTGGCGGTGCCGTCGTCCACGCGACCTAGCCGCTGGCTGGCTCCAGCGGTATAAAGCGCGGCCGAGACCAGCGAGGTCTTGCCCGCATGCCCGTGCCCCACCACCGCGACATTCCTTACGTTGGCGCCTTCATAAACCTTCATGGGTCTATCCCTTTCGAGCGAAGCCACGAATCTAACACAGTGGAAATTCGGGGCTCAACTCGGGAGGGCGGGATTTGGGCTCCGGGCACTGCCTGTGTGGGTCGGACACTCTTGTCCGACGCTTTTGATGCTGTTCTTCAGCTTTGGCAGGGTTGCGGAAAATTCAGCCGCCCGCAGGCGCTAAAGCGTTGTGAAGTTTCGGGACTTGGCGGCACTAGGTACTCGTGCCCTTTCCGACTGGTTGCAGAGTTTTTTGCAGCCTGCTGGACTTCTGTTGGTCTGTAATTAAAGTACTGGCCTGTTCTGTGCCCTTGTCGGACAGGAATGTCCGACCCACACAGGCGGACACACGACCAGCTTGCAGACGTGGATGGAGTAGGCCTATGCTTCTTAGGATCAGCCATGCACCGTTTGACGGCCAGGCTTCTTCTGCTCTTTCTGCTCGCGAGCGCCTTTGCGCCTGTGCTGCAGGGGCTCTCGGCTGAGCCTCCGCATGCGTGTTGCCTGCGGAAACTTCATGGCACCGGGGAGCGCGGCGCGGGCGTTCACGACTCGGCGAATCGCGATGGGAATTGTTGTCCGCCGATGACTACTTCGCAATCGGCGCAGGTTGTTGCGGGCGGAACCGCAACTTCCTTGTCTGGCTCCTCCGAGTTGGAGTTCGAGCCGAGTGGTTCCTGGCATGGCGCTGGTGTTGCCTCAAGTCATTCCTCACGCGCACCTCCGGTTCTCTCTCTCAGCTAAATGACAAGAGGGTCTCAGTTGTTGGCCGACTTTAAGTAAGTACCTCAGCAGCTAAAGCCGACAGCCTTATCCCTCTTGCCGCAGGCCTGAAAGGCTTGCTCCACCCTATTCGAGGCGATTCCACCCTATTAGAACCGACTCCGGACATTGAACCGACTTCCGACATTGAGCCGGTTTCGGATCTTCGACTGCGGAAGAGTTCGGAAAGAGAACGATATGCGACCTAGACTTGCGCTGCTTGGCGGATTCTTGCTGTTCATCTCAGCCAGTCTTAGCGCCACGATTTTTGGTTCGATTACGGGGCTCATTCACGACCCGCAGCACCGTCCGGTGCAGGGCGCGAAAGTGACGGTGTGGGCTGATAATTCCACCTGGTCGCAAACGGTTACCAGCGATAACTCGGGCCAGTTCCGTTTCGATAACGTTCCGTTGGGAAGTTACTACGTCAAAGTTGAAGCCGAGGGATTCGCTCCTCAGAGCCAAAAGGTGATGCTGGCTTCCGGGAGCGAGGCGCGCTTGCATTTTCCGCTCACGGTTGCGGGAACAAGCGAGTCAGTCCAGGTAAGCGAAACCGGTGGAAGCATCAACCCGGATTCATCCACATCCACCAGCATTATTGATCGTCAGCAGATCCAGCAAACGCCGGGCGCGACTCAGACCAACAGCATGGCCATGATCACGGATTACGTTCCTGGCGCGTACGTGGTCCACGATCAACTCCACATTCGCGGCGGACATCAGGTCTCGTGGCTGCTCGATGGCGTGCCGGTGCCGAACACCAGCATTGCGTCCAATGTCGGCCCGCTGTTCGATCCCAAGGACGTCGACAACATCGAAGTCCAGCGTGGCGGCTATTCTGCAGAATACGGAGATCGCACCTATGGCGTATTTAACGTGGTCACGCGCTCCGGTTTCGAGCGCAACCGCGAAGCGGAGATCGTCACCAGCTACGGCAGTTTCAAGGACACCAATGACCAGATCAGCTTCGGCGATCACACTGAGCGGTTCGCGTACTACGGAAGCCTGAGCGGATACCGTACTGACTTGGGACTGGAAACTCCAATCTCCCGGGTGATCAACGATCGAGCGGCGGGGCTGGGCGGATTCGCTTCGCTCATCTTCAATCAAGATCCTGCCGATCAGCTTCGGCTTGTGACCTCAGTTCGCGGCGATCACTATCAGGTCCCGATTGATCCGACGGCGAGCGCCATCCTGCACGATGTCGAGAACGAGCGCGATGATTTCGTGAACTTCACCTGGCTGCACGCGATCGGCAGCGGCGTTGTCCTCACGGTCTCGCCTTTCTACCACTTCAACCGGGCGCATTACCAAGGGAGTCCGGAGGATTCGATCCGTTCGGAATACGATCGCGGCTCGAATTACATGGGTGGAGTCACGACGATCGGTGTCGCGCGCGCGAAGCACAATTTTCATGCCGGATTGCAGGTCTTTGGTGAACGCGACAATCAGCTCTACTCGGTTTTCGACACTTCGCCTCCGCCGAACAATACTGTCTCACCGCAAGGCACGACCCCCTGGGCAAACAATCAAGCCCTTTTCGTGGAGGAGCAATTCAAAGCCACGAGCTGGCTGACCTTCAACGGCGGACTCCGCCTAACGCACTACGGAGGCCCCGTCAGCGAGAACGCAGCCGACCCACGGATTGGCGCAGCGGTGCAGATTCCGCACCTGGGCTGGGTGGTGCGCGGTTTCTATGGACGCTACTATCAGGCGCCGCCGCTGGTCACGATTACAAACACGGGGCTTAACGGAAGTCAGTGTCCCGCGCTGAACACCGACCAGTGCTTCCTGCCTCTGCACGGCGAGCGCGACGAGCAGCGCGAGTTCGGCTTAGCCATTCCCTTCCGGGGATGGAGCTTTGACGTAAGCAACTTCCGCACCGGTGCCCACAATTTCTTTGATCACGACGCGCTCGGCAACTCCAATGTCTTCTTTCCGCTTACGCTGCAGCATGCGCGCATTCGCGGTTGGGAAGTCACGGCCAAGTCACCGCAGATCGGGGGCCGCGGCCAGCTTCACCTAGTTTCTTCATATCAATATGCAGAGTGGTCGGGAGTAGTCACCGGCGGCCTTTTCAGCGGCGACTCGTGCGATCGGTTGTGCTTTCTGGACCACGACCAGCGCGATACGTTATCGGCTGGCTTCAATCTCACGCTGCCGTTGAAGAGCTCTGCCGACTTCAATCTGACTTATGGCTCCGGGTTTCTCGACGGAGATGGCCCCGGCCATCTTCCGTCGCATACGACTTTCAACCTGGCCCTTGCAAAGTCATTCTGGGAGAACCTGACGTTGCGTTTGACAGGCCTGAACCTGTCGAATGACCATTACATGCTCGACAACAGCAACACCTTCGGCGGCACGCACTTCGTGAATCCGAGACAGATTTCGGCGCAGTTGCAGTACAGGTTTCGGTATTAGAGTTGGAGCAGGCCGGGTGGACCAAGCCTAGGCCTGCGTGACCAGTAGAGTAAAATTTGGGGTTTAGCCCCTGAGGTGAAACGCATTCCATTACCGCAGCGGCTGAAGCCCTGACATAAGTTGGGCACGGGAACGCAGGGCTGGAAGCCCAGCTCCACCCATCTTGACATCCGTATCATTTGGATCTGGATCAGCCTAAGAAAGAGAGCGGGAAATATGAAGAGAACACAAAAACCCTCCGGCATGGGAATCCTTCTGCTGGTTCTCCTTTCGACGGTTTCCTGCAACAAAAGCAGTATCCAGAAACCGAGTCCGGAGGTCGGCGAATCGTCCACCAAGCGCTACCACCTGAAAGGGAAGGTGGTCTCTGTCGACAAGCGGGCCAAAATGGTCAATGTGTACAGCGAGGCCATCCCTGGCTTTATGGATGCCATGAACATGCCGTATCAGGTCAAGCCTGAGAGTGAACTGGACAAGCTGTCTCCTGGCGACGCGGTCACGGCCGATGTTGTTGTCCAGGATGAGAAGGCATGGCTGGAGAACATAGCCGTCGCCGGGCATTCCGCAGCGCCGGCATCGAAATGAATATGAAATACGTTTTGGTATTGCTGGCCATGCTTGGAATCGCGGTTTCCTCGCTGGCTCTGCGCGAGCACTACCGCACCTACGGCGAAGCGCCATGCGACATCAATGACCGCTGGGACTGTGGCATCGTCAATCACAGCCCCTATGCCATCATTCAGGGAGTTCCGGTCGCCATGATCGGAATCGCCGGATATCTTCTGCTGGGAATTCTTGCACTAAGACGCGCCTATCGCGTGATGCTGGCGCTGGCCGTCCCTGCGCTTGCATTCTCGCTGTACCTCGCGCGCATCGAAGCGCATGTGCTCGGGGTCTGGTGCGTTTATTGTGTAATCTCGTTGGGGACAATTTCCTTAATGACCGTTGTGCTCTCGATAGCAGCCGTAGTTCGCGCTTTCCCAAAAGGCGCGGCGTGAGATTCGCCAAATTTCTTTCGCCCCGCTGGGGCTCCGGAGGTCATGGGTCTCCGACCCACCGCTTGACGGTTTTTAGCCCGCCCTGAGCGTAGTCGAAGGGACGAACGACTAACGCGGCTTTCCCCAAACAAAAAGGCGACCCTTGCGGGCCGCCTTTGAACGAATTGTAAGTGGTCGTTAGACAGCCTTTACGTTCTCGGCCTGCCACCCTTTCGGGCCTTTGACTACGTCGAACTGGACTTGTTGACCTTCCTGCAGGCTGCGGAATCCACCCGATTGAATGGCCGAGAAGTGTACGAATACGTCCTCGCCGTTCTGGCGGCTGATAAAACCATAACCCTTGGCGTCGTTAAACCACTTTACTGTTCCTGTTTCCATGGTATTGCTTTGTTCCTTTGTGTTGAAATCGCGCTGAGTTTTCGCTGGAATTTCTGCAGGCAGGTCACGCAAAAGCGGGATTGCTAATTGCAGGGTACCGCTAAATCAAACGCAGCTTCATTATACCCGAGCCGGGTCAAGGGAGGCAGCACAAACCGATTGCAGACAAAGTTGGTTTATCATCCAACGAGACGAATGAGCGTTCTGCTTTTATGCGCATGCTTCGCATAGTAATCATTACTTCGCTGGTCACATTGTTGGTAATTGCTGTGTTCATGCACGCTGGAAGACGTGCATATATCCTTAGAAAATCGTCGGGGTGGCACGAGTGGGCTGATTTCGCGGTTCCTGCCGATAGGGTATCACTACATGCAGACATTAAAGTCGACCAGCAGAAAGTAACCGTTTGCAATTCCGGAGCAGGTGCGTGGACGCATGCATTAATTCGAATCACGGATGCTTATCTGGCGGAAATAGGCCATCTACAGGTTGGCGGATGCAAGCAGTTTGAGCTGCAGGACTTCAAAACAAATTCCTGGAAGAAAATGCCTCCTCCTAACACTACTGTGTTATAAACTGAATACCTTCTGCTGAAAGATTTATCGGTCAGCGTTCTCTAAATGATAAGGTGCGGGTCATGAGCGCCAACTCTGTTGCGCCAGGCGCCCAGCAAAAACGCTTCGCGGCTTATTTGGAACG
>WNGK01008547.1_pt1 | contig 34345 bp, 40 predicted proteins | sample 5400601 | NCBI WGS metagenome assembly WNGK01 (sample SAMN13153376, study PRJNA577476) | soil metagenome | isolation source: 60 cm soil or saprolite under Garry oak tree replicate 1 | place: USA:California | collected 2016-06-15 | reverse complement strand
GCTGTGGCGTGCCGTGCGCTGCGATCCACTGCTCAATCTTTTGCTGTTCTACGGCGGAAAGCTGACATGGCTTGCCCATGCCCCAGGATAAAGGGGGACCCGCCACTATGTCTAGTTATTTGTTGGACACTACACTAGCGTAGCCATCACGAACAACGACACGGGGGTACTGCGCACCCTAGCCACCAACGGCGACGGGCAGTATGTGGCTCCTGATCTTCACATTGGGCACTACACGGTGCGCGCGACAGTTTCGGGCTTCAAGGTTGCCGAGCAAAAGGGGCTGGTCCTTACTGTGGGAGACCGGACCCGCGTCGATTTCGCTCTGCAAGTCGGCAACGCGCAAGAGACGATTACTGTGGAAGCAACCGCCGCGGCGGTGCAAACCGACACCGGTGAAGTGAGCAATCTCATCAACGGCCAACAGGTTAGTCAGCTTGCCACCCACGCGCGAAGCTTGTATGAACTGTTCGCTCTGGCGCCTGGGGCATCCAGCATCCAAAACAACGTGGGTTTCACTCCCGTTAGTGGGGACAGCGCCGTCAGCATCAACGGCCAGCGAGCGGGCCACAACCTGCAACTCATTGACGGCGGCGAGAATTTGGACCGCGGCGGGAGCAGCGGCAGCGTCATGCCTTCTATTGACTCGATCGCCGAGTTCCGCAATATGACATCGAACTACAGCGCCGAGTACGGTCTCTCCTCTGCCGCGACCATTACTACAGTGATCAAGTCGGGGAGCAAACAATTCCATGCTTCGGGTTGGGAGTTCTTCCGCAATGACGCACTCAATGCGCGCAACTACTTCAATCCTGCCCCCGCACCGGTTGCTGAGTTGCGCTTCAACGTTCGCGGCTTCAATCTTGGTGGGCAAGTTCCCGCCTGGAAGAGCCACCCTACCTTCTTCTTTTACAACATGGAATGGCGCGGCGAAATTGATGGTGGCCTTCTGAAACAAACTGTGCCATTGGCAAGTAGTTACCCTGACGCAAACGGTTCGGGAGCTGGCGCAGTGCTACCGACGACTTACAACGGCAAAAGTAATCCTTTTGTGGTACCCACTGGGATCGCTAATTTCGGTGCGAATTGCCCCGGCGGCGTGCTCCCGGCTGGAATCGTACCCGGGTCGCCATTCCCAAATAACACGATTCCCGATTGTTTAATCGACAGCAATGCGACGGCTTTGTTGAATGCCGGGGGCAAGTACGGCGGCATCTTCCCGAAGGCCACTAACGGTGCGTTTTTTCAAGGCGGAAACAATACTCCTACCAATTTGAGAGAGGAGATTGCCCGCGTCGATCACCAATTCAGCGACAAGTTTTCAGTTTTTGGGCACTGGATTTCCGAGCAGATCTCGCAGACTTACGGGACTACGCAATGGAGCAACGACAACGTACCCACGATCGCCGACGTTTTTGGCAACCCCTCGTACAGCGCAGTCGTCCACGCAAGCTACGTGATCAGCCCAACGCTGCTCAACGAGACCGCTTTCAACTACAACGGCAATCGCATCCACATCATCCCGAATAACCTGGTTAGCGCGCCCAGCAACTTCACTTTTAACCGTCTGTTTACTGGGCCTAACGTTGATAGCCGCATCCCGCAGATCCAACTCGCGGGTTTGGTGGGAAGTATTTACAACGCCAATTGGACACCGTGGAACAACAAGGCAGACGATTACCAGTTTCGCGACGACGTTTCCTGGACAAAAGGAGCCCACCAGCTGAAGTTCGGTTTTAGCTGGGCAATCTACAAGAAGACCCAGGACGCTTTCGCGAACACCGAAGGCAACTTTAAGTTCGACGGGTCGTTTACCAAGCCCGCTGGATGTGCTAACTCGGCGACTCAAACCTGTGGATCGGATTACGCCGATTTCCTGCTCGGCTTTGCCCAGCAGTATCAAGAGGACGCGGTCAAGATCACAGGTCAATGGAATAACGTATCCACGGCTGCGTATGTTCAGGACAACTGGCGCGTAAATAACCGGCTCACCTTAAACCTTGGACTTCGATGGGATGGTATTCCGCATACCTACGAGGCCAATCACCAGTCTTCGAATTTCTACCCCAACCTGTATAACTTTGCTAATGCCGCCACGTTTGACTCGAGTGGGCATATCTGGGTTCAAGCCCCAATCCGATACTGGCCGGCGTTCAGTTCTACACGAACGGAATTGGCATCGGTGGCAAGAATGGGATTCCAAACGGCCTGGTGAATAACCACTGGAAAAATTTCGGACCGCGTGTTGGCTTTGCCTACGACCTCACCGGCCGGGGCAAGACGGTTCTCCGCGGTGGATTTGGCATGATGTATGAGCGCATTCAGGGCAACGATATGTATAACGGAGCCACGAACCCCCCCGGGAATTTGCAGCCGACGCTCAACGGGGTTTCGCTGTCGAATCCAGGGTTAACCCTCGCCAACGGCACTATCATCACTGCGGCGGCATTGCCAGTCCTTCCTCTTGGGATCACCGGAACCGAGGCGAACAATTACAAGCCTCCGGTAAGCTACCAGTACAGTAGCGGTGTCCAGCAGGCTCTAGGGGCCAACGCCATCCTGTCAGTGTCTTACGTTGGGAGCCGTGGTCGTCACGAGAACGATTATCGCGCGATCAATCTCCCACCCTTGAACTTGTTACCGGCAATGGTCGCAGCTGGGTCACTTGATAACACCAAGGTCCAGTATCTCGGTTTCGGCGGCATTCGCCTGGCTGAGAACGAAGGCAACTCCCACTACAACTCACTGCAGGCTTCCTTGACTGGTAACGTGGCGCATGATCTGCACCTGCAGGTCGGCTACACGCTTTCGAAGGCAATTGATTCGACCACCAGCAACGGGAGTGGCGGCGACCTACAGAACAACAGCAATCCTTATGTGGGTTGGAGATACGATGTCGGGCCATCGCAATTCGACCGCAGGAACATCTTCTTCACCAGTCTTGTTTACGATATCCCGCTCTTCAGAAACACTGGCAGCCGCCTAGTCAGATCAACGGTGGGCGGATGGCAAGTATCGGGAATCGTGACCGAGGAATCGGGAGCGCCGCTCGATCTCGGAGTGAGCGGGACAACCGCTGCCAGCATCATTACCAATTCGGGCATGAGGCCGGACCTAACCGGATCCATCTCCTATCCGAAAACCGTTAACCAATGGTTTACAGGGAACTTTTCGGCACCGGTCTGCGCGACCGGCCCGGACTGCTATGGCAATCTCGGTTTCGACGCAGTGCGGGGTCCTGGCAGAAACAACTTTAACCTGTCGCTGCTCAAGAACTTTACCTTCACCGAGCGCTTCCACATGGAGTTCCGTGCGGAGAGTTTCAACGCCTTTAACCACACGCAGTTCAAAGGCGACAAGAACAGCGGCGGCATCGGCACCAACTTCGGCGCAGGAAACTTTGGCCAAGTTACGAATGCATTTCCCGGCAGGGAGTTCCAACTTGCAGTGAAGCTGATCTACTAAACGGCAGATCCAGTCCCAAGCCTTCCCCGCTCGCATCGAATCCGGTGCGAGCGGCTTTTTTTGGTACGCACAGGTGTGTTTTCTCGTCGGAAGAGTGTCGCGCGCCAGCGGAGGATTTCAATTAGTTCGCGTGGCGAGACAATCCCCGGTTAGATCGCCCGCGTCGGCCCTGCATGTGATGCATAAGACTGATCTACTTTGCCGGCAGTGCGCCGGTTGCTAGGACATAGGTCGTCAGCTTATCCAACTTGAGGTTGGCACGCTCGGACACAAGTGTGATGCCCCCATCACTGCCGCGCACAGGCTCCACGTTTTTCATCAGGACGGGGTGGTTAGAGGTGATTGAGGTAGGAGTGTCCGGAACGGAGCCCGGACCTTTGTCTGAATCGCCGCCCGGAAAGGGCTGGTAAATCCGGGAGTCCGAACTAGGATACTGGCCGGCTCCGTTCCAAGTCCTGGAGGCCGGTTCAGGAGGGCCGTACTGGAGACTCTGCCCCATCTGAACCGTCGTCGGATAATACCAAGCTGTCAGGTAAACCTTGATGGAAGCTGATCCATTCTTCCACTGCACTGAGTCCATGCGAATCGCCAAGCGGGATGGCTGTTTCGCGCTCCTTGCCACGGACTCGATAACCAATCCAGACAAGAGGGCATTCTTCGGGAAGACCGTGCCTTCCACCAAAGTGGCGGCCGCAAGCTTTGCCTGGATTTTGGCTCCCGCTGGGGTTTTTCCGGTTTCCACATTCTGCTGCAGGACTACAGGGAACTCCTGCACTGCGCGGGAGGAGGAAGCCGCAGGCGTCTGTTGGCCAAGTAACGCAGCAGACCAGAAACCGAGTACCACGTGTTGTAACACCATCGCTCGAGTGAACATATGTGCTCACTTTCGCTACTTGATCTTAAGCGGTACGCCCTCGGAAATTCGCATCATAGAGGCTGACCCCTAACATACGGCGGCAGTATACCTCCACCAGTCCGATTCGGCCAGCCTGTGTACTCGTGGTGTGACGCAGAAAGAAATGTACGCAGCAAAAAAGGTCACCCGCGCTTGCTGCATGTCGTGGCTCCCCATCTCCACTCCGGCCTTTACCTGTGGCACGAGTTGAGAAATAATCGATATTTGTAGCGAATCCCACCGCCGGGTTTGCCCGGATGAATCAGTGTAAGTCAGCAGTCGTTGCAGTCGCACTCCTTTTGCCGACCTTTGCTGCCACGCAGGCATCGAGACCTGAGGACGCAATCGCACTTGAACAACAGGGGAGATTGCAAGAGGCCGCCGAAGCTTGGAGGGCAGTCGTTGTGCACAACCCGAACGATGCGGGGGCCCTCGCCAGTTTAGGTGTGGTGCTCTCCAAGGAACAGAAGTATCCGGAAGCCGCGACCGCCTACAGAAAAGCGCTCGCCCTTAACCCTAAGTTGCCTGGCGTGCAGCTGAACCTGGGGCTTGCGGAATTTAAGCAAGGACATTTCCAGTCAGCCATCGCTCCGCTGTCGAAAGCTGCCGTCGCCGATCCCAATAGCAGTCAAACGAGAATCCTGCTTGGGATGAGCTATTACAGCGCGAAGCGTTTTGCGGACGCCTCCTGCGCACTCGATGAGTTTCGCAAGATCCTCGAGCACGATCCCAACTCCGCGGCTGCCCACATCCTAATGGGAGAAGCTCTCGACGGCCTGCAGAAAACCACCGACGCTATAGCCGAATTCCAAGCCGCCGCCAAGATTGCACCGCGCCAGCCCGAGCTTCACTTCGGCCTCGGCTATCTTTATTGGAAATCGCATCAGTACGATGACGCCAAGAGCGAATTTGAAACCGAGCTGTCCATCGATCCCGCCAATGCTCAGGCGCTCGCCTATCTTGGCGACATCGCGTTCAAGCGGGGCAATATTGAAGACGCCGAATCCCTGCTGGAAAAGTCCATTCAACGAACAAAAGACCTGCGCATTGCCTATCTTGATCTAGGCGCGGTCCGCATGCAGCAGAAGCAGTACCCGGCCGCGCTCAAAGCGCTTCAGCGCGCCATCGAGCTCGACCCCAGTCAGCCCGACGCCCACTTTCGACTAGGACGCGTGTATCAGGTGCTAGGAAATAAGACGGACGCCGACCGAGAGTTCGCGAAAACGCGGGAACTTCATCAGAAGGCCGACGAAGCTGTTGTTCTGAAAGTGCCGCCCACAAATCCGCAACCCCAGTAGCAACAGTTGGCGCCTAGTTATGGGGCTGAACCGGCGAAAAGAAACACCTCCCCAGCTCCTTGCATCGAACCAAGGTAAGCACCTGATGGAACGATCTTTAGGAGTTTTTACATCATCAGCCAGGGGGGTGCGTGTTTCAATGTTCTTTAGGAGAACTATAATCGGGCGTTCGGGTTAAGGGTTGGAGCAAGAATCATCGACAAGCACAGGAGATTTCGCTTGAGAAAGTCATTGGCGTTATTTGCTCTAGCATTTGCAGTGGTTTTTGCGGGCAGCGCGCAGGCGCAGGAGTTCCATGGCGCCTTCGGGTTTGGCACGGTGACCGCTCCGTCTTCTTCTACCGACAACACAGGCTTCACGTTTCCGTCCCTGAGCGGCGGGCTTTATCCCAGCTTCAGTGGGATTTTTCTCTTTAAGCGCCACATCGGCTTTGGCGGCGAAGTCTCATGGCGGGCGCGGCAGGCGGTGTATGGAGGAACGGTTTCAAACTTTGCCTTTGCCCAGCCGTATCGCCCGATTTTTTATGACTTCAATGCTGTTTATGGCTCCAAGTTCGGCAAAAAGTTTGGCGGCGATGTGATGGCGGGAATTGGCGGCGAGGACCTGCGGTTCTATACCCCGTATTACACCTGCGGACTCACCTGCACCAACTACCAGAGCAGCAACCACTTCGCAGGACACTTCGAAGCTGATATCCGGTACTACTTTTGGGGAAATGCCTTCATCCGGCCTGAAGTGCACTACTATGTTGTCCACAACAACGTGGAATTCAATAACGTGAACGTGTCGCGTTTCACGATCTCGATCGGCTATTCGTTTATGCCTGGATTCTGAAGCAATTCATGGCCATCGACCTAGGGCGCCTCACGATCGGAGGCATTAGCGGATGCCCAACCTTCGACTACGCTCAAAGCTTGCCTTGAGCTCGGGAAAGGTTCGATCCATTTGCTTCCCCAATCTCGTGGATTGCGCTTTGCGCGGCGCGCAACGGCACGGACACATGCACCGTATCCTCGGCGTCGTTTACGTCCACGATGATTGAACCGCCGCTCTTAGTGACAAGGACGTGTTCGCCCGGGTCAACCACCTCGACGAGGACGCCGTCGGGGCAATCGTTGAGAGCGGGAATGGCTGCGTCGATTACCGGCAGGTAAGAGCGCAAATCCTCCGATGCGTCGGCGAGATGGTTGTAGGGTACGAACTTCAGAGTTGCGGGCACGAGCGCCGCTGGAACGACGATATTAATATTTGTGCCGGCGGGCCGTTTCTCGTGAACCTTGACGTGAATGAATCCTTCGCTCGAAAGAGCGGCCCCGCCGACGAGCGCCGCTCCCATGACGCCGATACCAAATTTAGCAAAAAAGATCATTGGAGTGTCCTTTCCTAGAACGTCTGTCGCCCTATTCGGAGTCCGTGTTGCGCGAGTCTACCCAGATGCGGACATTTTCATCGTGGCCGCTCACTCTCACCAACGTGGTGTCGCCTACATTTTCGAGCGCCTTGATCGCGGCTTCGACGTTGAGCTGGTTCTCGGTGGTATCAGAGATGAGGGCCTGGACGACATCCCACGGAACAGTGACGTCCACGCTTTCGTTGGAACTGGAATTCTTGTCAGTCACGTGCACGACCAGTTGTCCGTGCTCTTTGGCGACGCGAACGGCATCGTTCGAGTCGCGGCCGGTGTTCTGCACGGTGACAAATTCGCCTTCGGGCGCGGTTTTGAGGGCGTCGAGAATGGCGCGCACGTTTACGTTGTCCGCGTGGAAGTTGCCGATGCAAACTTTGCCGTCGCGCAGCTGTCCGTGGTTGATGGCGGGAATGACCTTCTCAGCCAGCATCAGGGGCACGTTGACCCGCACCAGTTCGTGGCTGGTTGGGTTAGTGACTCTTACGTGAAGATAGCGCGTCGGAGAAGCGGCCAGAGCTAAAGTCGCCGCGAGGAGTAGCGTGGAGAGCGCCACAAGGGGCATTGAGATCTTTTTCATTGTTTTCATGGTCGTCCTTTCAGAACGGATCCGGGTTACACGGGACGCCTTCGGGCGTCTTAGCAGAGTTACGCAAGAGGTGAGGGGGAAGTTCCCGACGGGTGCAACATCATTGACAGGTAGGGTTGCCAACGATCGAGTGCTCAAAATAGGTTCCCTTCGGCTGGGCTCCGCGGGAATCGTTTGCAAAGCGAATGATCCAGATCTGGCCGGAATGAGGACTTTTGGGACAATATGGTGGCGAATCGCTATTTCACCGGGAAGCCGTCAACAAAGCAGTTGCCCGGATGCAAATGTCGATGGGCGACACAACACTACTACGACTAGGGCGATAGCCCCGAAGAGAGCTTGCACAATCGTCCCTTTCCTCAATGTGGCGGCGCCGAACAGGCCGGCGACAATACCACCCGCCAACAACGCGATTTGAACATGGAACGCATGCGGGCCAGCGAAGAGTGAGGCAAACAAACCGGCCGCTACAATTCCATTGTAGATACCCGCATTATGAAACGACGGCCGAGACGAATTGTTTTTCGTTTTCCCCCAGGTTGAGTGGCAGCGGCCACTTTTTTAGGACAAGAGCCATAATCCCCGGGGAGTTCCACGGAAGCACTGGCTGACATTAAATCGCAGGCGGAGCTTGATAAGGCGGTCGCGTCCCTCGATGCCGCACTGTTCGATTCCTACAATCGTTGCGACTTGCAGAAATTCGCTACATTCTTTGTCGATGACGTGGAGTTTTATCATGATCAGGGCGGAGTCACCCTGGGAAGAGCAGCACTGACCGAGAGCGTAAAGAACAACATCTGCGGCCAAACCACCCGGGAACTGGTTCCGGGGACGATGCAGGTCTATTACATGAAAGGATACGGCGCGCTCGAGGTAGGCATTCACCGCTTCCACCATCCGGGCCACGAGGACACCATTGGGGTTGGCGAAGGCAAGTTCATTCACTTGTGGCCATACAAGGACGGTGCCTGGAAGATCACTCGCGTGATCAGTTACGACCACCACGCGGCGGGGAAGTGAGCGCGCCGACTTGGTTTTGCAACGTCAACCCGGCAGGCGAAATGGAAAGCGCTCTGATCCGCAGAGACTATGTTACATCAGTAACTTGCTGCTTCCGACTTCACCTCCCAACATCTCTATATCTGCCTGACGAGGGCGGCTGGACACTCGCACGATCGACTTGGACATTTAAGGAGAAAGAGATGAACAAAAAGATTTTGATTGCTGGCCTCGCATGTTGGTCGGCGCTTGCGGTTGCGCAAACGGGCGGAAGTAAGGACCAGTCTGCGGGCACCGCAAAAGATCAGCACCCGCGGGATGTTGCTACCGGACAGGCCAGCGGCAAGCGGCAGTACCAGCCGATCATCATCAGGAAAGTGGTCGAGGATGACCCAAATGCGGCGCGTGACGCGCAGAGTCCCAAGGCAACGGGCAAGACCACTGCACAGGATGACTGGCATGCAACAGCTAAGACCAGCACCACCGTCTCGCCTGCGGATGTGAATCAGGATGGCGCGGCGGTCCGCGAAAGCCCTGCCACGTCACACCCCAAGGGAGTACAAGCGCGGGTTGCGACTGGAGATGTTAACGGTGATGGCAAAGCCGACGCAGCCATCAACAACAGCCACTCGAACATCAAGAACGGAAGGGACCTTGCGACCGGACAGGCCTCTGGAAAGCGCACCGCCACTAAAGAAGTCGGTGGAGCGCCGCAGAAATAGCTGTCACCGCGGAAATTCGCGAGACAAGCCTCGCTCACAACGCGAGGCTTGTCTTTCGCGTGCCCGTCGAAAATTTTTCGCAGCGTGCGGGGCACTTTGGTCGTCAAAGAAGCTGTCGCTCTGGCTATATTTGATAGAGGTATAACCACCAATGACAACCCAAACATTATCTGCGAACGCGGCGGGGACGATTTCACTTGGCGACGAGCTACCCGTCAACCGGTTGGGCTATGGCGCTATGCGAATCACGGGCGCGGGCATTTGGGGGCCGCCTAAGGACCGTGAGGCAGCGCTGGCGGTGCTGCGAAAAGCCGTCGAACTGGGCGTGAATTTCATCGACACTGCCGACTCATATGGACCGGGAACGAGCGAAGAGCTGATTGCCGAGGCGCTGGCGCCTTATCCCAAAGATTTGGTGATCGCGACAAAGGGTGGATGGGTGCGGCCCGGGCCAGGCTACTGGAGCCATGATGCCAGCCCGGCGCATTTGCGTAAGGCAGTCGAAGACAGCTTGAGGCGTCTGCGGCTGGATCGCATAGATGTTTATCAGTTGCATGTTCCGGATCCCGCCACCTCGTTCGACAAATCTGTGGGAGCGCTGGCGGAGATGCAGGCGGAAGGGAAGATCCGGATGATTGGGCTGTCGAATGTGACGCAGGAGCATATCGAGCGCGCGCGGAAGGTTGTGCCCATTGTTTCGGTGCAGAACCGTTATAGTTTTGCCGACCGAGAATGGGATTACGTGGTGGACTACTGCGAACAGCACGGGATCGCGTTTATACCCTGGTTCCCCCTAGCGTCCGGAAAAGTGGCAGGCGAGGCGCTGGCAAGGACCGCGAAGATGCACAGCGCCACGCCGATGCAGGTGGCTCTGGCTTGGCTGCTGCAGCGTTCGCCAATGATGTTGCCGATTCCGGGGACAACGTCGGTGTCGCATCTGGAAGAAAACGTGGGAGCGGCCGCGGTCAAGCTCACTAAAGAAGAAGTGGTAGAGCTGGGATCGGTGTCGCTGCCGGGCGTTGGCACGCGCTAGAAACATCGCGAGGCAGTTCCGCACTTGAGCAGTGGGATGTTGCGGTTTCCGAACAGGCGCCCACGGCACCGTCGGTTTCTGTTCCAGATTCGTAACAAAACCTAGTCAGTCCCTATCTTCCAGCCTTCTTGAGTAAACTCCGGCGCGAGTCACGCGGCTAGCGCTAATCAGAGTGGGTGGACACGATCATGCATGCCGCAACACTATTCTTACGGGAGGTCTCAGATGTGGACTTACGTACAAAAAACCGGTGAGTTACTACGCGACGGCAGGCATGAGGCATTTGGCTATGCAGGATTCGACGATCCCATTAGCGCCCAGCAGGGCAAGAATAATCCAGACTTGCAGACCGTGCATGAAGTCGGCCCAATTCCGATTGACAAGTATTCCATTGGCGGTCATGAAGACACCCTGAAGCACGGGCCGTGCGTCTTGCCGCTTACACCTGACCCGGCTAACCAGATGTTTGGCCGCGACGGCTTTCTAATTCATGGGGATTCTAAGCACGAAACAGGGACAGCATCGAGGGGCTGCATCATCATGGATGGTCCGGTCAGGAACGACATAGCGGAGTCCGGCGATCGTTCGCTTGAAGTCATTTCCGGCGAGGTCGACGAGACGAGATCCGCGTGAAAAGGCCGCAGGGAGGTTATTGCCGATTGCTCACCACACTCGGCATTGGTTCTGGCTGACCATGGGCTGTCCGGCTTTGCAGCCCCAGGCTTTCTGGAACTCAGGCATATTTTCGACGACACCGTTCACGCGGTAGCGGCCGGGCGAATGCGGGTCCACATTGACCAACATGCGCGAGAGTTCTGGACGGCGCTTTTCGCACCACACTCGTCCGAAGCCGAGAAACAGACGCTGCTCTGGGGTGTAGCCGTCGATTTTCTCTGCGGCTTTATCTGACTTGTCCTGCTCGATGGTGTGCAGTAACGCCGCGAGCGCGATGCGGGCGCCGCCGTTGTCAGCGGTGTTTTCGCCTAGCGTGAGCCTGCCGTTCAGCTTCAGGTCGTCGATGGCGACGAAACTACTGTACTCGTCTGCGATACAGCTGGCGCGCTTCTCAAATTCTGTTGCGTCCTGATCGGTCCACCAATCGCGCAGGTTGCCCTGCGGATCATACTTCCGCCCCTGATCGTCGAATCCGTGCGTGAGTTCGTGGCCAATTACTACGCCGATTCCGCCGAAGTTCACAGGATCGTCCATCGCCTTATCGAAAAACGGCGGTTGTAGGATGCCGGCAGGGAAGACGATTTCGTTGCGGGCGCCGCTGTAATACGCGTTCACCGTCGGCGGAGTCATGCCCCACTCTTTGCGATCGAGCGGCTTGCTGATCTTGGCGATATCGCGCCGCGACTCGAACTCATTGGCGCGAAGGAAGTTGCCCAACAGGTCGCCGGGCTTGATGTCGAGCTTGGAGTAATCTCGCCACACCTCGGGATAGCCAATCTTGTTGCGAATCGCGGTCAGCTTTATTTTGGCTTGCTTCTTGGTTTCGTCCGTCATCCAGGGCAGATTGCGGATGTCCTCGTCGAGCGATTGTTCGAGCGCATCCACCATTTTCAGCATGCGCTGCTTGCCGTCCGCGCCGAATGTTTCCTCGACGTAACGCTGCCCCAGGGCTTCACCCAGCGCGTTGTCGGTTGCATCTACGCAGCGCTTCCAGCGCGCCTGGATTTCAGCTTGTCCAGTCAGGGCCTGCTGGAATTTGAAATGGACATCGACGTAGGGTTGCGACAGCCACGGGGCCGCGCCCTCCAGCAGATGCCATTGCACGTAAGTCTTCAACGCGTTGAGCGGTTCGGATTCAATGACGCCGTTTACCTGCTTGAAAAATTCTGGATTGGACACGTTCAGCTCTGAGAAGCTGGGCGTATTCAGGTCCTGGAAATAGCGCGAAAGATAGAAATTGGGCGCGAGAGTGATGGCCGCATCGCGCGCCATTTTGTGATCCCGGTTCTTCGGGTCGCGGCGAAGCGTTCGGTCCATGGAAGCTTTTGCGAGCGAGGTTTCGATCCGCAGCACAGTTTGCGCGGAATCAGCCGCCTGTTGGGGCGTTCGTCCGGACAGCGTAAACAGCGCGGTCACATAGGCGACCAGCTGCTTGCGCATCTCGGCCATCTTCTGGTCATCTTCTTTAATGTAGTAATTTCGGTCGGGAAGAGTCAGGCCGCCCTGGTCAATGTAGGCGATGACCATATCGGCATTGTGCAGGTCGGGAGAAGAATAGAAGCGGAACAGCGGATTCGGCCCGATCAAATGCACGCGGGCCACGGACTCGATCAGCGCGCTCTTGTCCGCGACACCGGCAATGCGGTCGAGTTCCGGCTTAAGGGGATCGAGCCCCTTGGCGTCGACGGTTTTCTCGTCCATGCATGCGCTGTAGTAATCGCCGATCTTTTGGTCAATGGGATTGCGTTGCGGCCCGCCGGCCGCGGCCTTCTCCAGGATATTGCGCAGAGTGGCTAGGTTCCGTTCTTCGATTTCCTCGAAGCTGACCCAACTCGAGCGGTCGGCAGGGATTTCGGCCTTCTTCAGCCAGTTGCCGCAGGCGTATTGATAGAAATCTACGCATGGGTCTTGAGACTTATCAATGTTGTCGACGCTGAAGCCGGCGGCGGGCTGTTCCCCCGGCGTTTGAGCAAAAGAAGGAGTTATCAGGATTCCAAGCAAAAGGGCGACGAACAAGCGCATGAGAACCTCTCTTAGAAGATGGCGGACAGGACTGGCGATTCTAAGCCGAGCCAGCTTAGACGTTCAAGAGCAGAATAGGTTAGGAGGGAATTCGATCGCCTGGAATTACCGCCCAAATTGCAGCAGGGCGAAAATGTAGATCCAAAGGACGCCCATGAAGTGCCAGTACCAACTGGCAATCTCCAGCACGATGCGGCGCTGCTCGACCGCGCGATGCAACAGGGAAATAATTCCGGCGTAGAGCAGGACGATGATTCCTCCCGCCAGGTGCACGGCGTGGGCTCCGGTTAGCACATAAAAGAAAGGAGTAGGCGTGCGGGTAGAAATGTGGAACCCGCGGGCTTCAAGGTATTGCCAGGCGGTCCACTGTCCGGCTAGAAACAGAAAACCCAGGGTTATCGTGAAAGCCAGCCACGGCATTCCGCGTTCGCGATCCAACGCGATTCCCGGAATGCTCCGCACTGGGGCGAGCGCCATTTCGCGGGCCACTCTGCGACGGGACATTTCTATGGTGAAGCTGCTGAACAGCAGAATAAAGGTGTTCACCAGCAGCAAGCGTAACGGCAGAGCTACCTGCACCCACTGCCGGAGGTAAGAGCCCGTCCGGCTGTCGAGCACGAAAGCGCCGTGACGGAGGAACACAAAGACTGCCGTAACGGTCACGAAAAGCATGGAGATGGAGACTAGCCCCAGAACCAGGGCTAGCCGGGCGCGATAAAGACGGCGACCGTAGTCAGGAGAGCCGTCGCCGGGCCCATTGTCGCCGCCACCGCCATAGGCCGGGGGGTGCACACCACCGCCGCCGTGTCCCGACTTGGGCCTTTCGATCGCTATCGGTGGAGATACTAACGGCATATTCTTATGCGACCGGCCATCCTTCGAGTCCCTCAGCGGTAAAGCCGGGCCGAAAGAGCACTAGAACTCGTGCCCTCCCAACCTTTCTGTTGGCCGAGTTTTCCGCGGGCCTGTTATCGTCTGCAGCCTGTTACCGAAGGATCGTAAATTCATTTCTTTGCTACCTTGCCGAAGTGGCGCACGTACTTGATCACTTCGGTGATCTCGTTGTTACTCAGTTGCTCGCCGAAGGGCGGCATATTGCCGTTCCCATCGTGCACAGTTTTGCGGAGCTCGGCATCGGTCTTCTTCTGAACCTCTTTAGAGCCAAGATTGGCGGCTTGCAGTTGTTTGCCTAAAGTCGTGTTCCCGGTCCCGTCGGCGCCGTGGCAAAGCGCGCATTTGCTCTTGAAAGTGGCGGCTCCGGAGCCAGCCTGGGCGTTTCCGAGGTGGCAAACCGCTAATATCGTGATCAACAGCCAGCCGATTGACGTCATAAAATGGAATCTTCGCGCGTGTCCCACCAGTTCATCCTCCACAATAATTGTTTTCGTGCAGTTGATAGTTCTAAAACCCCTTAGATCATATTCGACCCGTCTTGGATGCAGCCAGTCCGTTAGAATGCAAGTTCGTGACGAGAAAAGCTTTTGGCACAGGCCCCGGAACTAAAGCGCTTCCCATGAAGAAGAACTACTGCTTCGCCTGCGGCAAAGATAATCCGCAGGGCATGCGGCTGAAATTCTCTTTTGATCGCGACCGGAAGCATTTTGTTTGCCGGTTCCGCTTGGGCAAGCGGTATACCGGGCCGCGGGGACACTGCCATGGCGGCATCATCGCCACCATTCTTGACGATGCCATGAGCAAGTTGAGCAAGCTTCGCGACGTGGTCGCCGCTACCTCGCGAATGACGGTTGAATACCTCCGGCCCGTGCCCTTGTACAAGCGTCTGCGAGTCGAATCCCGAGAACTCAGCAAACGCGGACGGCGGCTGACGCGCGTAGCAGAAATTGTCGATGAAAAGGGAACTGTCCTGGCGCGGGGCCGGGGAGTGTTTGTGATTATTGATCCGGAGCGGGTTTTCGGGCGGAAATAGGGGCTGCGACTACCCGTCGGCGCAGCCTCAGTTGTGTTGGTGGAACGGCCGGGCAGCGCGCCGAAGGTTTATGCTCCGGACGGAAGGGGTGCGCTAACCTGCCGGATAAGGTCTCCTCGGGCAAATTCTCATACTTGCCGGGAAGCAAGTTATTGCACTGCAAGATGCTGGCGTTTGCAATGTTCGCGGCCCCAGCGATCTGCGATTTGGAATCGCAGAACAAATCGGTTCCATTGGCACCGATCACGGTCGAGGGCGGATCGGAGTTCGCGGCCGAGTTCGAGCCGGCCGGCCGGCAGCGCGGTTTGCACCGGTTCGTGCTGCCCCGGGCTCCCCCCCAACTCAACCGCGCCGTCGAGCGTGCCCACCGCACCCACACCCAGGAGTTCTATCCGCTCACAACAGGTTGCAATTCTTCCCCACTGTGCCATAATGAGCGGCTTCCCCCACCAGATTCTTCCGAGGACGCATGTACCGAGGCCTAATTTTCTTTGCTCTTCTGCTACCCAGACTGGCTACAGCCGAGGATTCGCTCCACGTCTACTACTACAACGGCGAAACAACCAGGTCGCCGCTTATGTGGACAACGCTTCCTCCGACGCGGTGAACGTGATCCCGTCGAACTTCGCGCTTCATCAGAGTGCGCCCAAGGATGAAGACCTCGCGGTGAAGTCGGAGCAGGAAGTGCAAAGAATTGCCGGCCGGCGCGCGTTGTGGGGGCAAGTTGTGACTGGCGTCGGAACGGGCGTAAGCCGCGCCAAGGACAAGATGACGGGAAAAGAAGCTACACCGGCGGCGAAGGTCCCGCCCGACTATGAGGCGCAAGCTCGATGGTTGGCGCACGTAGATGAGCTCGGGCAAAAGGGGCAGACGGTCACTCTGGCGCATGCATACCTGCGCGGCAGCACAGTTTTTCCGGGCTCAAAATTCGCCGGCGTGTTGTGGTTTGATCGGGATGAGGCGTTCGCTTCCGCTGTAGTGCGCGTCACACTTGGTTCACGTAGCTACGAGTTTCCCTTTCCGCCTCCTGATTGGGCGACCACTCCGTCCAAGCCGGGCCAGCCTGAAAACGATGCCGAAAAGGCGTCCGCCAGCAATCCTTCTGCGCATTCGTCTGAACACCCGGCGGGATCATCCTTCAAGCCAGGCCTGCTCGGCGTTTCCGGCGAGACATGGGCCCAGGGCGGCGTAGGAGGCGTCAAGATTTTGGAGATCGCGCAGAACAGCGCGGCCGAACTGGCGGGCCTTCACGCGGGCTACATAATCACTGAAGTGAATGCCAGGAAAATCCGTTCAACCGAAGACTTAGCCGCAATCCTTGCGCAAAGAGGTCCCGGAAGCAAAGTGAACATCTCCTATCTCTTCTGGAGCAATCTGGGCTGGATGCCGAAAGAAACCGTGGTTATTTTGGGCAGCGGAGACTGAGCGGCTGCGAAGCCACGCGCCCCACTGCCGGGTTACCTCTGCCAACGGAAAGCAGGTTCCTCACGGCTGAAGCCATTCGGAATGACATCACGAGTTCTTCACAACTCAGACTGCAACTCCCCAAAGAACCACGATGTCATTCCGAACCGCGTTTAGCGGTGAGGGACCTGGCGCGCCGAGGTGTAAGGATAGTCTGCTACAACCCTGACTAACCTTCTCTTGACCGGATTGCGGTGGATGTATTCCCGATAGGCGCAATACTCATCAATATCCCGCACCCGCCGGTCATAAAAGCTTTTCTGCCAGATTGCGCTACCAAAGCCCAATTCCTTTTTCGCTCGAAAGGAGAAGCCACCTTTGATCAGTTGCAATGCTCTCTCCAGCGTTTCCGTTGGAGTGATCAGCAGATGAAAATGGTCGGGCATCACCACGAACTCGTGAAGATGATATTTGTCCCGCTGGCGATATTGGACCACAAGACATCTAGAAAGAGATTTGCCAATGTTAACCAACCGACACAGTTTTTCCATCACAAGTGAGGATTGCGGGCTGCCCCACCCTTTGCGATTTTCAAAGGGTCGGGAGGACCTCACTTCGTCGCGCTCGCCGGGTGCTCCAAGCTTGTCTCTGCTTGCTCCGCGTGTCACACCGGTGTAGCTTGTTGCGAGCGTTGAGGCGAACATGGGATACATCCATGCGGCAGGGGAGTGGCTGCGGCTCTCCGAACATTATCGGGGGATGACGGATGGTGAGCTCATCGCGATGGCGCGGGATCGTTCCCAGCTAACTGAAATTGCGCAGCAGATTCTCGCGCAAGAACTCTCACAACGAAACCTGAAAGTAGAACCGGAGAAACCGCGAACCGGGCTCGAAAGCAAACGACGCGCCGCGAAATCCCCACCCTTGCGTAAAAGCGTGCAAGAATGGGGCACCCACTCGGTTGATCGCGACACGGGGGACTCCGCCTACGCCGGCGATTCTCATGCCCCTGATCCTTATGCCGACGACCGCAAGCTGGTTGAGCTTCTCACGGTGTGGAGCTTGCGGGACGCGCTGCAACTGCAAAGCATGCTGGACGTGGCGGGGATACCGTTTTTCATTGGAGAGGAAAAGGCCACGAGCGTTGACTCAGGGACGCTGAATTTTTCGCAGGGTGTAAGCGTGAAGATCATGCGCATTGGGTGGCCCTGGGCGGTGCAGGCTCTGGAGCATTACGAACCGAAGGACGTGCCGGAGTCGGAGAAGCAGGAGTGGGCGAAGGAGGTGAATGTGCGCTGTCCGAGCTGCCGGTCGAAGGACATTGTGTTTGAGGAGTTGGTGCAGACGGCAAATGGAGCGTCGCCGAAGTACAGATGGACGTGCAGCGGGTGCGGGAACGAATGGCAAGACGACGGCGTGGCGACGGAGGGATGAGGGACGCGGGCTGCCCCACCCGTGCGATTTTCAAAGTCAAGCTTACATCGGACGAGGGTACCGTTTGTGACCATTCCGGAATCAAATTCCTTAAAAGCTTACGAGGGAGAGTGTCGAGTAACCCACCCTTTCCAAAAGAAGGAAAGGATGGGGCAACCTTAATCGTGGTGAGGAAAGGAAAACGACAGGGTGTGGCAGCCCCCCTTTTGCATTTTCAAAATCAGAAAATCAAACACGCTGCGAAAGTGTCGTTTAAATCGGACACCACGTCCGTTCCCGGCGTCAGCGTGAGAACATGCTGGCCAAAGGTCAGGTTCACTCCGATAAATAACGTGGGGAACGCGCGGTGCGTGTTGAATCCGTTGGAAAAGATCTGCGCGGTTCCGATTTGAGTACCGTCGAGCTGGACCTTCATCTGAAGCAAGACGTTGTCCGACCCGCTCCACGCGGTGCCGGTCACTACTAATAAGACAGACCGTCCAAGGCAGCGTTGAACTGAGCTTTTGGCGGCAGCGGGCCTACCTGATTGATAATTTGCAGAATCTGCATTTCGATCCTCCTGTTCAATGCGGTCCGGTCTCCGGCTTTTGGGACGGCGAATTCTAGCACAGGGGAGAGTCGTGCAGTCATTGGGAAGAAGGCCGAATATCTTTACTTGTCCCTGCGGAGTCTGGCCCAATCTTTGCGATCTTCAGCCGGTGGGGACCTCGACGGCAATGCCTGTCGCACCTTGAGCTCAAAGTCGTGACACAATGTTTCGCAGCGACGTTTTGAGGTCCGCGAAGAGAGGAAGCTTATGCCCGACGAGTCTCAAATCGCCAAGGAACAAAAGACATCCCTATCCCCAATGCTCTCGGTCCGCCACGGGGCGAAGGCGGTCGAGTTCTACAAGGCGGCGTTTGGAGCTGGGGAATTGTTTCGCATCGAGGCCCCGGATGGGGCCGTGGTCGCCCGGCTGTCGGTGGGGGAAGCGGAATTCTGGGTGGCGGACGAGTCTCCGGAGCACAAGAATTTCAGCCCTGAGTCGCTGGGCGCTGAGTTTCGGGGAGGCGCCACGGTGCGGATGGTGATGGTGGTGACCGATCCGGACGCCGTTTTCACACGCGCCGTCAAAGCCGGAGCCACCGTAGTTGTGCCAGTCGCTGACCAGCCCTATGGCTGGCGCGTCGGACGCATTGTCTGTCCCTTCGGGCATCATTGGGAAATCGGCAAGCCTTTGGCCGACGGCGCCTGAGCCTGAAGACGAATCTCTCCCCAGAGAGCTACAGAGAAAGTATCGAATAAGTTTGAAGTCCTCACGTACTTTGGCGAGCGGGCGGACATCTCTCCTGACAACCAGCGGGTGGCGTTCATGGCGAAAAGTTTTGGCGATGCCATGGTGATTGACCTGGGTTCGCGAGAGCAGAAGGGCCAGGTTGCGAAAGCAGAAAAGCTGGGTCGCGAAGCAGAAAGTAAGACGCGCGTCATCACTTGCCTGACATGCAATGTGCCAGGCGCGGCCTTTCTGCGCGTGATGCACCTGGTGACGGGAGACTACATCCTGATCGGCCCCGACCACTTCGAAGATCTCCACACCAGTCGCACTCGCGACAATGAGCTCTGGTTCCTGAGCAAAGAACGCGGGGCCAAGCCGGTGAAACTCGGCCAGAAGATGAGCGAGGGCGCGGCCATTTCCAAGAAGTCCCTGAAGATCGCATTTTCGCAGTTGCCCGCGCAGGCTCCCGATCTGGCACCGGGAACTTCGCGCTTGATGGTGGCCGATCTCGACCTATCGGGCGGCGTGCCCAAGCTGATTAACAAGAAGACGGTGTATGAGAGCAAAGACCGGAGCTGCGTTCTCGAAGCTCAAGACTTTTACGACAACGATCGCAAGATGGTGTTCACGTGTTACGAGGAGCAAGGGCCCGCGGAAGGTGCCTCTGTCATGGGAATTGATTTACAAACCGGCGCAGTGACCAACTTCTCCAAAACGCCGGGCACCTACAACGAACCGGAAGGTATTTTCCCCGACGGACTATACACCACTGTCGAAGCTGATCGTCAGTGCGAGTGGCTGGGAGGCGAGCGTGGTCATGGCAACATTGATATCTGGAAACTCAAACTCGATGGAACCGGAAAAGACTTCACTCGGCTGACGCATTTCAACGATTACGAAGGCGGCAAAGCCTCAAACCCAGTGATTTCAACCGATGGGCGCTTCATGGCGTTTCAAGCTGCCAAGGCTGGCGACCCGGCAGGCGTGGGCTACGGGATTCTGATTTATTGGTTCACGAAGTGACAACTCTCGCGAAATATCAGGACCCCTCGCGTTCAAAAAAGCGAAGAGTGCGGCCCGCACCCAGGGTAATGCGTAAGATCCGATCTTCGCCTGCACATCACCAGCCTGTCACGAAGCCCGCGCTGGCCTCACTGCCTGACCTTCCCGGCCGGAAGCTTCCGACCACTGCCTTGCCTGGGCGATGCAGATCACGTGAAAGATCGCGAACAGCGGTACCAGGAACGTCGGAACCAGGCTCAACGGCAGCACTGTCATGGCGACCATTGTAGGGCCCTCGGGGCTGAGCAAGCGTGCGGTGGTGCCGAGGCTAACTGCCGTAACCAAATCCGCAATGCCAAGCACCTGCCAAAGAATGAAGCTATTGCGGTGCGCCGGATCAGCAAGCTGCCAGGCCACGAGCGTGGCTGTTGCTCCGATAGCCATATCGCCATATCCCGCAGGCAAAGCAAAAACTGCCGGGAGCACGCCCCGAGCCTGTAACAATACGAAGGTGAATCCGATGATTCTCCACAACTGCGCGGCGGTCAAAATGCGCGGATTTAGAGACAATGCGAACTGCCGGAACTTTTCAGAGATGGCGAACCACAGAAAGAAAACGACGATTGGCGTTAGGGCAGCGACCGCGACTGCGAATCCTACGCGTTGCGATTGGTTCTCGAATAAGCGCAAGGCCGAGGCGGACAGAGCAAAGATGAACCAGGCCGCGATCAGCCCGGCGGTGAGTTTTCCATAGCTTTTCATATCAGTCTCCTTCTACTGACCACGAGTGGCCAGTTCTGTTACTTGATTCGTGAGTTGAAAAAGATCTTTCCAGGCCTGATCGCCCAATTTCCGGCGCAGGCGCAATTGGACCTTCTCCCAAACCGGAAGAGCGCGATTGAGTTGCGTTTCTCCGGCTTTGGCCAGACGCAGCCATCGCCGTCGCCGGTCTTCGCCACGGCGTTCCGCGATCCAGCCCTCGCGGCGCATGATTTCCAGGGTTCGAGTCAAACTTGTGCTATCCATCGCGAGCATCTCGCCTAATTGGCCCTGAGACACTTCTCCTGCAAGCGAGAGCATCTGCAGGATTGTGAACTGCGTGGACCGCAACCCTAGCCGGCGGAGAGCCTGCTCGTAAAGCTGTGTCAGGGCCCGCGAACTGCGGCGTACGCTGCTGCACATGCACGGCAGTGTTGGTAGTAATTGGCTCACAAGCAAATAGATGTATATACACACAATTCGACTCACAAAATTTTTAGGCGTTGAGTGCCCTGGTAAGGGAAGGCGCTCGGCCTGTGCAACCTGAATGGGCGATAACTTGCGCTCAGTGATCAAAAATGGTGTGATCGTTAGCAATGCTGGCGACGGAAGCCCATCGCACGATTGACGCAGTCTGGAGGATCGAATCGCCCAGGCTCATTGCCGGGCTGGCGCGGATTGTGCGTGATGTTGGCGTAGCCGAGGATCTCGCGCAGGACGCTCTGGTCGCCGCTCTCGAGCAGTGGCCGGAGTCGGGTCTTCCAGACAATCCGGGCGCCTGGCTCATGGCAACGGCCAAGCATCGCGCGATTGATTACTTCCGCAGAAACCAGCGGCTCGAGCGGAAGCACGAGGAAATCGGTCGCGAAGGCGTTGTTCAGAAAATCGGAACCCGCGAGGTCCAGGCCGGCGAGGATCAGATTGAGGCCCTTGACGCCGCCCTCGACGATCACATCGGCGACGACTTGCTGCGTTTGGTGTTCGTAGCCTGCCATCCGGTGCTCTCGACCGAGGCGCGGGTTGCGCTGACGCTGCGCTTGATCGGCAGGCTGACCACGGACGAGATCGCGCGCGCGTTCCTCGTCCCTGAGCCGACCGTCGCTCAGCGCATCGTGCGGGCCAAGCGCACTCTCGCAGAAAAGCACGTTCCGTTTGAGGTCCCACGCGGCGCAGAGCTTGCCGCGCGTCTGTCGTCGGTGCTCGAGGTGATTTATCTCATCTTCAACGAGGGTTATTCGGCGACGGCCGGGGACGATTGGATGCGGCCCGCTCTCTGCGAAGACGCGCTCCGGCTCGGGCGCATCCTGGCCGAGCTGGCTCCGAGGGAGCCGGAGGTGCACGGCCTGGTCGCGCTCATGGAGATTCAGGCATCGCGCTCGCGGGCGCGAGTAGGCCCTTCGGGAGAGCCCATCTTGCTCTTCGATCAAAACCGCGCGCAATGGGACCAACTGCTCATTCGTCGCGGTCTTGCTGCGCTCGATCGCGCAGACAAGCTGCGTACCGAGAAGACTGGCGGCGCGCCCGGACCGTATGTTTTGCAGGCGGAGATCGCTGCCTGTCATGCACGGGCGCATACTCCGCAAGAAACCGATTGGACGCGCATCGTGGAACTCTACGAAGCGCTCGTGAGGGTCATACCGTCGCCGGTTGTAGACCTGAACCGCGCGGTCGCGGTTGCCATGGCATTCGGTCCAAGCGTGGGCCTCGAAGTTGTTGATGGACTAGTGGAAGAACCCTCGCTTAAGGCCTATCACTTGCTACCAAGCGTACGCGGCGATCTCCTCACCAAACTCGGACGCTATGCTGAAGCGCGCGGAGAGTTCGAACGTGCCGCAGCACTTACGCGCAATGTCCGCGAACGCGATCTGCTCCTGAAGCGCGCTGCCGCCTTGATGCCAGATTCGATGCCGGCAGAACCACGGTAACGTCTCTTACGTCCGCCTCAGTTTTGCCAGCCCAATTCCGGCGCCTATCAATAATGACCCCGCAATCCGGTTGGTCAGCTTTTCGAAACGCGGACTGCGAGCGGTGGCCAGAGCGCGTCCGGCAAGCTGTCCGTAGATGAACAGGATTACAAACTCCACCAGGATCGAACTAACTCCGAGAACCAGAATTTGAAAGACGATATTGCTACGGGCATCGATGAACTGCGGCAGAATGGCGGTGAAGAACAGGAGCGCCTTCGGATTCGCCGCCTGCAAGAGAAATCCATCTCGAAGGATGCGTGGGCCTCCACCTGAGTCCGGACTGGACTCTGGTAGCGACATAAGTGAACTCTTGCCGAAGAAGCTGCGGAGCCCAAGATAAACCAAGTATGCGGCTCCGGCCCACTTGATCAAGAAAAACAGTTTGTAAGAAGCCACAATGACCGCGCCCAGACTGCTCGCCGAGAGGGCGAAGTACACGGCGTTCGCGCCCAAGATGCCGCCACTAGCCCAGATCGATTTTGCTGGACCGCGACGGATTGCTTGAGAAAGCACATAAAGGACGGCCGGCCCCGGTGTCATGCTGAGTACAGCTTCGGTCGCGACGAACAATAGCCAGATCTCGAATCGCACTCCGTGTCCTCCACGTCTTCAAATAACCAGCCGCAGGACTATGCAACATTCCGCGCCGCCAGCATGGTCTGATCGTCGGTCTGTGCTCCGAAATTCTGGGCTATGGCCCGTAACTTTGCGCATAGCTCTGGCAGAGGAAATTCAGCATCACGCGTAAAGGCCGCTTTCAACGGGTCCAGCCCGAGTTCTTTCCCATGGCGGTCAGAGACTTCAGTGAGGCCATCGGTCAAAATCAGGAGAACGTCTCCTAGGGCATACTCAATGGCGCACTGGGAGAAATTCTGGCCGTCTAGAAGTCCGAGAGGAGCATCAAGCGGCGGATATTCGCTGACGCACCGAGTGGTCCGGTGGTAGTGCAATATCGGGGGATGGCCGGCAGAAGCAAACTGAATCTGGTTCGCAGCCATGCTCTGCAGCACAGCAACCGTTACGAACATCTGCGGCGGCTTAAGCGGAGATAGCACCCGATGAACTTCACTTAATGCCTGCCCGGGAGAATCTCCCTGCAGCAAACGCGTACGAATTGCGGTCTTGAACATCGCCATCAGAACTCCGGAAGAAACTCCGTGCCCGGAGACATCGGCGATGTATCCCGTCCAGCCACGCTGGTTTTCCGCAATATCTACCAAGTCACCGCCCACTTCTCCACTGGGTTGGGAGACTCCGTAGATCTCAAAATTGCCGATTCGCTTTTGCATCGCGGGAACCAGCGAGCGGTGGATCTCGCCAGCAAGGGCCATTTCGGTTTGAATGCGGAAGTAGCTTTTGCCAAGCCGCCGGACGAACACGATCAACAGAAGGTACCCGACGACGATGGACAAAATGGCTCCTATACCTAGCAGACTGAGCTGATTCTGCAATGCTTCAGGCCGCCCGACAAGACTCGCTGGCCGACCCTGAAATCGGTGCCAGAAGTACTCGGCGAGAAAATGGGACAGGCCGCACAGCGCGAAATATTGAAACTTCCGCAATATTCCGAACACGGCATAACCAACCGCGAAGCCCCCGGAAATCAGCACCGAAATGAGGATGCTCCAGGGCCCCTGCTCGCCAGTGCCCGTCTGCAATGAAATAAAACCAATGGATGCGAAAAGGAAGAAGACGACGGCCGCGCCCAGCAGACGCGAACTGCTTGGCACCGCCGACCAGAATCCGACAGGCTTCGATCTGATTGCGAAAGGATTAATGGGCGACCTCCGTCTGTGCTTACACCATCTCCGTTCCCCACAAATCGTGAAGGTGAACGATGCCTTGCAATTTGCCGCTTTCATCGATCACGACCAGCGAGGTGATCTTGCGCTCCTCCATGATTGCCAGGGCCGTAGCGGCGAATTCTTTTCCGGAGATAGTCTTCGGTGTCCGTGTCATGCATTCGGCGGCGGTGAGGTCGAGGGCCTCTTTGCCACGGCGCTCGAGGAGACGCCGGAGATCGCCGTCGCTGATTACGCCCAGCAGTTTGTCGCTATCTGCAACCGTCGTGACGCCCAGTTTTTTTCGGGACATTTCGTAGATCACGTCGGGCATCTTGGCCTGTGGTGTCACTCTCGGCACGGAGTCGCCCGTGTGCATGAGCGTCTCGACTCGCGCCAATCGCTTGCCGATTTTTCCGCCGGGGTGCAGGTTGGCGAAGTCTTCTTCTTTGAATCCCTTTTTCTCGGCCAGAGCAATAGCGAGCGCATCTCCCAAGGCCAGCATCGCTGTGGTCGACGCGGTGGGAGCCAGGCCCAGGGTGCACGCTTCCTGGCCAACGGCACAGCTGAGCGCTACGTCAGCGGCGGCCGCGAGTGTCGAACTATTTTTCGCGGAGGAATCTGGAACTGGATCACACGTGACCGCGATCAGCGGAAGTCGCAGCCGTTTAATAGTTGCCAGCAGCTTCAGCATTTCTTCCGTTTCGCCACTGGCAGAAAGCGCGATTACCACATCTCCCGCAGCGAGCATTCCGAGATCTCCGTGCAGAGCTTCCACGGGATGCATGAACAGCGCAGGAGTTCCAGTGGAACTGAGAGTCGCAGCGATCTTGCGGGCAATTAGGCCGCTCTTGCCCATCCCTGTCACGACTACGCGGCCAGCACAGTAAGAGAGCAGATCCACGCCACGATTGAATGCCTCGGCCATAGGGCCGGCTACGCGATCGGCCAGATCCTTGAGGGCTTGGGCCTCAATCCGAATGACATTTTCGCCGATGCGGTGCATGGAAACAGGATGGTAGCAGAAGGGCGGTGGTTAGTGGCTGGTGGTCAGTGGTCAGACCACTGATCACTAACCACTGATTACTGGTCCCTTGCCGTTGCCGGGCTGCGCTCGCCGATATAGTCTTCGACGACTTTCTTCCATTTCCCTTGTGCCTTGAGAATGAATTCAATTGCGTCGCGCAAGGCGCCATTCCCCCCGGCATGCTTGGTGACGTAATGCGCATCCCGCTTAACCTCGTCGCGAGCATTGGCCACGGCAATGGCAAAGCCGCAGTTCCACATAACGGGAAGATCGATAACATCATCGCCGACGAAACAGGCCTCGGCAGACTTGAGCGCTTCCTGCTTCAAAATTTCTCTGAAGACGGTTAATTTGTCCTGAATGCCCTGATGTACGTGATCAAGTTTTAAGTCACGGGCGCGCAGTGCGACCGTTTCAGAAATTCTCTTTGTAATCAGGCCGGTTTTCAGCCCAGCCAGGCGCGCGAGCGAGATAGCAGTGCCGTCATGCGCGTGGAAGCCTTTAGCTTCAATGATGCTTTGACTCGCGAGACCGAAGCCGCCCCGGCCTGCGTGCTTTGCCGCGTGACCGTGGATCGTCTGCTGAGCGCCTGCAGGCGCGGGGAAGAAAAACAGTTTGCCGTCGGTGAGCACCCCGTCTACATCGAATAGCAACAATTTGATCTTCTTCGCCCGGGACTTACTGGAATCTGGCATGCGCGGATTTTAGCAGGCCTCAACCTTTGGCTCCGCCTAACTGTGCTTTGCGACCCACAGCAGAATTGCGAAAATGATGATCGGAACCAGTGCGATGGCCACATAAAGCAGTACTCTGCGCGTCATCGGCTGTTTGCGCACCTTCCAGTTCACCAGTTCATCCCTCTCCGCGACTCCCACGCGCTCCGGGTTTTCCAGATCCAGGGCGAGTTCACGGCCGGAGGCGTACCGCTTGGCCGGGTCCCGCTCCAGGGCGCGATAAATGATCTCTTGCAGCTGAGGAGAAATGCCCGGATCGATTTCCCGCGGCGGCACCGGGTTGTTCAGCAAGCGGTCATTCATAATGACAAACGCATTCGGTCCGCTGAAGGGCGCTTTACCGGTCAGCAGCTCGTAGAGCATTACGCCGAGAGCATAAATGTCGCTGCGGGCGTCGCCCCGCTTTCCCTTTACCTGCTCGGGAGAAATGTAGTCGGGGGTTCCGATGGCTTGTGAAAATTTGGCGAAGGTGAGACGGCGTGAGCCGACATTGGCGGCGATGCCAAAGTCGATCAGCTTGATGTGATCGTGCTCGTCCACCATGATGTTTTCCGGCTTGAGATCGCGATGTATTACCCCGTGACCATGAATGTATTCGAGCGCCAAGGCGATTTGGTGGGCGATCTTGACGGCGCGCTCCGGTGGGAACTTGCCCTGCTCATTCATGATCTGCCGCAGCAGGCGGCCTTCGACCCACTCCATCACCATGTAGGACTGGCTGCGGTGATCGTCGACGAAAACTTTCATGACGCCGGGATGATCGAGTTTGTGACCGATTTCTTGCTCGCGATGAAACCGCTCAGAAAACACCGGGTCGGCTTCCATTTCTGGATGAGGAACCTTGATGGCGACGGGCCGATGCGTGTTCTCGTCGGTGGCATGGAAAATGGTAGCCATGCCGCTGCGCGCTACCACGGAATCAATCAGGTAATGGTCCAGCTTGTCGCCGGCGTGAAGTGAGGTCATGGGTGAGAGAAGGTCATGCATTTGACGTGAGTCTTCAATCGATTGTCCCTGGCGCCGCAAACGGGCGCGTTCGATCCCTCCAATAATGCCAGAATTACGCGAAAGAGTCTGCGAAATCTATTCGACCGATTCGACCGCGAGGACTAGTGCAGCTTGTAGGGCCGGCCCCGATACACACCCATGCGTTCGACGTTCCGAACTCGGATGAGCTGCACACTTATGTTGTCACTGCCGTCCTTGTCGCGAGCCAGCGAGACCAGCTGCTTGGCTGCTTCTTTGAGGTCGTGGAAGTTGGCCACGATAGACCCAATCTCTGCACTTGTAACCGACGCGTGCAGCCCGTCGCTCGAAAGCAAGAGGACGTCCCCAGGGACGATTTGGCGTTCCACGATGTCGATGTCCACAGTTTTATTTGCGCCGAGAGACCGGCTGAGCAGGTGGCGAGATTCTGAAACTGCGGCCTCCGCGTCCGAAAGCAGTCCGAGGGTGACCTGCTCATTCACAAGCGTGTGATCGCGAGTGAGCAGGACGGCACTGTCGCGCCGGATTAGATAGCAGCGTGAATCGCCGACGTGCGCAATGGTCACAATGTTGCCACGGAGGGCACATGCAACGGTCGTGGTACACATCGAACTGTCGGTCGCAGCCGCCAGCTCATGAACTCTTTGATTAGCCGTTTGCATAACGGATTGCAGCAGATGGCTTGTTGACTCTTCCGCTCGTTTTTGGTGAAGCCCTGAAGTGAGGGTCTCGATCGCACTACGCGAGGCGACCTCTCCCCGGTCCTGGCCTCCTACGCCATCCGCAAGCGCAAATATCCAGCCGTACGCGCGTGCCTCTTTGGGCGTTTGCGGCAAGCAGTAACCGACACAATCCTCGTTGTGGTCACGCACTTTGCCGGGATCGGAAAGCTGCGCGAACTCTACATCGAGCATGGAACTCCCGGAGGGCGGTAGATTATTTCGTGCCGCCCAAGCCCCTCGATATTTTCAGCTACGTCCTGACGAATCACCCAATGAATTCCGGAGCCGCATCGACGTGGATGCTCCTCTTAGATCTGGCGCGGGCTGGCCTGAAAACCATCGTGGTCATGGCAGGAGGTTGCGCGCTCCAAGCCAACCCGCGTATTGTCAGCCACGAACTCGTGGCTGTACCACGAAACTCGCTCCCGCCCGCAAATCTAAGTCTGCCGGGGCTAAGGGCCTACTGCGGCGGCGCAGTTGTGAATGCGTACACAAAGCCGACCGTCACAGTGTTCTGGTGATCGATCGGGGAATATGGCGAGAGAGGAACCCCGCTTGTCCGATACGGAAACACATTGTGGTCGGACATATCGCGACGGTATTCCAAGCGGCTAATGATGTGGCCCGCGAGTGTACGCTCGAGTGTTCCAGTCCACTCGCCCACGTTCTGCCCGAATGGGAGGCCTGTGGCAAATCCCGTGTGATCTATGAAGTACTCGCCGCGAGTGGCGAATGCCCATTTAGCATTGGGAGCATACTTGATGTAGCCGGCAATACCGCTCCACCAAATCGGAGATCCTCCGGTCACAGTTTCGTGCGCATAGTCATAATTGGCCATCAGGGACAGCTTCGACGTAGCGTTGTAAGCCAGCACCGTGTCGGTCAGATGCCGGAAGTTGGAGTTGTCGTTCGGCTCTTCAGGCCCAACATAGTAATTCTCGTAAAGGCTCAGCTTCTTGGTGGGCGTCAGCGCCAAGGTGAAACCCGTTGTTTTGCCGCTATTGTTGTCCACGCTGTCATTCCAGCCGTTTAGCAGGAATGCGCTTAGCGCCACTTTGCTATTGAACGTGTACTTAGCGCGCATTCCAAAGTGGAAATAGGGAATGGCCCATGAGAACAGCAGGCCCCTGGAGTAATTCCAGTTGTCTTTGGTCTCGATAACCTCTGCCCCCGCGTTGGTAACAAACTTTCCGAAATCTACTGTCAGACCTTTGCCTACGGGCGCTAGATACTCGACGTAACCCTCTTTGAGGTACTGATCGAAATTCGTGATGGTTGAGGGCGGGGCAGTGGGCTGCGTAACCGGTACATTCGGTGAAGGCACCTCGCTTCCGTTAACTAAATTCATTGCCTGCCCGAAGCCCAGCGACACGTGGTACCCAACGCGGCTGTCTGTGCTGGTCGCTTTATCTGCAATGAGCTCGATCATGTTCAACCCGAACTGGCCCGAATTGATGTCGAAGTTGCGCAGCGCAGTGGTGCGATTGGCGGGCTGGTTCGAGTTATACCCGTAGTAGACATCCACAAATCCGCTCAGGGTGGTAGGGCCAAGCAGCGCCGCCAGTCCGGTCGGAGCGGGAGCAGCCGGTGCAGCAGGTGCTGCCGCCGGGGCAGCAGCGGGCGGTGGTGGAGTCGCCGGTGCTGCAGGCGGCGCAGAAGCCAGTTGGGCTTTCACATCCGCGAGCTGTTTTTCCAGGTCGTCAAGTTTCTTTTGCAATTCCTCGTTGGTGGGCGCGGTTTGCGCCCAGGTGAGAGTAGTCCCGAAAAGCGATATGACGGCGATTACGGCAAACACAAACAGAACGCGCCGAAGATTTTGCATTGACGGCAAATTTCCTCCTGTGCAGGTCTCTCAGTTGCCCACGAAAGTGATTGCAAGTTATTGCCTGGAGCGGGCGCTGTCCAATTGATTGTTTTTTTTGCTGCGATTAGAGAAATTTTGAAAAAGAAAATCTATCGAGTAGATAAGCTATGTTTCTGCTCGATGAAAACAAAGGGGCAGTTCAGCGGTGGCAGCCAGGGTGGGTGAGGAATTATTAATTTGCGTCATTCGCTTCGTGAATAGGACTGCCAGGGAGGTTTCACTGCGGCAAAAGACGACCGTCTCCGCCAGGTCCGATGCGGGCAGCAACATTCTGGCTCACTCGCATTAAATCCGATGTATGATCGCACTCCACTAAGACTCTATGACTAAACCGCTGCGCAGTTTTTGGCAGATCTGGAATACCTGGGGGCGGGTGCCGACCAAATTCCGATTCTGTGGCTGGCTGCGCCGCTCACTGGGTTGATAGTGCAACCTAATTATCGGTCACGCCAGTGATCGGACATGGGGAAGTCTGGGCCGGAGACGTCCTTACTTCCTTACCGGAGCGCTTCTCAGCTCCATAGCGCTGATCCTCATGCCCAATTCTTCCAGGCTGTGGATTGCGGCGGGCCTGCTGTGGATCCTCGATGCCTCGATCAACATTAGCATGGAACCATTCCGCGCTTTTGTGGCCGACCTGCTGCCGGAGAATCAGCGCACACGGTGGCTTCGCCATGCAGAGTCTCTTCATTGGATTGGGTGCGGTAATTGCCTCCGCATTGCCATGGATGCTCACAAACCTTCTTCACTTGCACGCCCAGGCAGGGGAAACGCGAGTCATTCCAGCCACTGCTCGCCTGTTGGGGCTGCTATCGATCATTGCGATTCACAATAAATTCTTGCTGCTGCTGACCATGGTAGGAGTCGGCATTGCCTGGATTAGCATCCTGGCCATTCCTTATGCCGTGCTGGCCGGATCGCTGCCTCCTCAAAAAACCGGTGTGTACATGGGGATTTTCAACTTCTTCATTGTTATTCCGGAAAACCTTGCCTCGCTCTTCTTCGGTTGGATTATGAATCACCTTCTGAACAACAACCGCATCGCCGCGGTTGTGGCTGGTGGTTTTTCCATGCTGGTCGCGGCCGCGCTCATGCAGCGCGTGATCGATGCAGGCGATGAAGCCGTTCATCGCTTCGGAGCAGAACCCGAATTGCAAACGCTGGTTGCGAAATAATTCTTATCGAAGTTATTCAACCTGGGATTATTCAACCCCGGCCGATAGCTGCCACTGAACTTCCGTAACCTTCGCCTGCGCGGATCACTGCGTTATCTTGTCCTCATTAGGTTTACGGAATGGTCCTGAAACGCACCTTCAAACAAGACAGACGTCGCCGAAAACGGCAATTGCTAAATACTTCGGTGCAAGTATTCACCGGAACTGCCGCGCTGGATGCTCTCGGCATCAATCTCAGCGACGTTGGCATGTGCCTTTTTACCATGGCAGATATCCCGTTGGGATCTCAAATCGAAGTCGAATTCCTTCCACCCCGATGCGAAGAACCGGTTCGAATGGGTGGGACGGTTCGTCATCGCGCTCTGTACCTGTACGGAATTGAGTTTCTGGAAAATTCCGATGCGCACCCACGCGATCGAATAAATGCAGGCACTACCGGGTGCGGACCTTCACTAGCGAACTAGCAGCTTCAGCGTTTCCTTTCCCTACACCGAACAGATAAGTGCACAACAGCACTAACAACGCTCCTGACATTGCAAATTTGAGCGGTATTGCCAATCCGGTGGGTGAGACGAATGCTTCGATCAGGCCTGCAATGATCAGAATCGGGACGGTTCCGAGCACCAACGTTGTCGCTTCCCGCCCGGCGAGTGCCAGCGAATCTCTCCGCGGCAGCATCCCCGGAAATAGCAGACCGTGTGCAATTTTGAATCCCGCGCCGCCCGCCAGAAAAATTGCGGGCAATTCCAGAGCGCCATGCGGCGCAACAAAGCTCCACAGACTTAAGCTCATTCCTGCCAGGCCGCAAGCGGTCCCGATCACTCCCATCAAGAGCCCGTTGAAAAACATCATGTAGATTGTGCCCAAGCCCCCCGCAATCCCGGTCGCGTAGGCCATGAACCCGACGGTCATGTTATTGGTCATGATCTCGCTTGAGGCCAGCGGCTTTACCGAGATGATTGAATGTGTCCACATCTCTTTGCGTTGAATGGTCTGCACCATCCGGGGTCCCAGCACTTTCAATTGGAAGTCCGGGTCCTGCAGTGCAAGGGCGACACCCGCCAGGCCACCGGCCAGAAAAACTGCTACCGCCAGGGCACAATATTTTGCATTCCGCCGGAAGACTCTCGGGTATTCTTGCTGAAGGAACCTGAAAATCGCCCAGGGACTCGCGCGATGCCCCAGATAAATGATATTGTGTGCCCGCGCCATCAATTGATTGAGATAGCGCGCAAAATGGACAGAACTTGGGTCCTGCCGGATTGCAGCCAAATCGGCGGCCGTTTGCCGGTATAGGAGACTTAATTCCTGGAGCTCGCCGTGGCCGAGTGACTTGACTCCGCCGCTGGCACTTGTGACCAGCGTCTCCAGCTTCTGCCAGTAAGGTTTGCGCTTCTCAATCCAATGTGTGGAGATCAACTGTGCAGTCCCTCGACCGCCTCGACATCGATACCCCCGAGCAAATTGCCCTGGAGTTGCCCCTGGCAGGAATCGGCAGCCGCTTCCTCGCCCTGGCGACCGATAGTTTACTGCAATTCGTCTTGGTGCTTGTGCTGTTCATTGTCGGCGCGATCATTTCGATCGGATACACCGAGGTCACGAGTGGATCTGCGCGCTTTTTTTCTCAGACCGTAGGTGCCATCATCCTGGTCTTGGTTCCCTTTTGTCTTTATTGGGGATACTTCGCCTTCTTCGAGATCATCTGGCAAGGAAGGACTCCAGGCAAACGCATGGCTGGAATTCGCGTCATCCACCAGAGCGGGCGCCCGATGACCGCAATCGAGTGCATCGGACGGAACCTCATGCGCGGCGTCGACATCCTGCCCGGCGTTTACGGAGTTGGCCTCGCCTGCATGATGTGCAATAAGCAGAACCGCCGTGTGGGGGATTTTGTTGCCGGAACCATCGTAGTTCACGACAAGGCTTTGGAATCCGTGGCTCCCACGTGGGGCAACAATCGCACTGTGGCTGAGCCCGTTCAGCCGGAATTGCGCAAGCTTACTCCCGATGACTTGGTTCTAATTGAGACTTACCTGAACCGCAGGTACGAGGTGGACCACATCGTGCGTATGACCACGGCCCAGCGTATTGTCACGATGATCATCCAGAAGACAGGTATGACAAAACCGCCCGACCTGCGCGATGATGACTTCCTCGAGGGTATTGCCAGGCAGCTACGCGACACTGCAAGTTTCAGATAAAAGCTGGATCGCGTAGTGAAGTTCTCTCCGCTTAGGGAACGTGCGGGCTGACCGGATCGTCGCCCTGAACTAGAACCCAGCCGAGCAGAATTCCACCGGCGGCCACCCCGGCAGTTTCCGCCCGCGGCGAGGTCAGAATCGGCGCTTTGGCCGCAGGTGCCGCTCTGGGCCGTTTTGCTGCGATTCCACAATCGGCGGCGTCATCACGCGTAATCTGCTGGCCTTCCTTTACGGTCGAGGTTGTCGGCCCGCAGCTTATGCTGATGCGGTTCTTGCGCGCAATAATCTGGATTACCCCGCCGCCGCGCGAAATGTAGAACCCGGTACATGCCGACGAAGCGGGAACAATCTTGAAACCCCGGGCAAAGATGGTGAACCCGTTCCCCCGTCGCCACAGACACAGTGCCCCGATCCAATGACAACCCACCGCTTTGGGAGGGCACGATTGTATTCGACTGAATCACAACACTAGCGCCTACGCCATTCAGATTTGCCGCTCCGGTTTCTTTCGTCTGGATGACATCTCCAGTCGTGACTGCCGAAAAGTTCGAAAGCTGTGCGCCGTTCAGGTACACCGATCCCGTACCGTAAAGTACAGCTGTACCCGTCTGGGCGGAGATCATTACCGCGGGCGCCAGAACCACCAGAACGCAAGCGATGAGTTTTCGCAACATGGACACACGACTCCAGAACCAGCAATGCAGGTACTTTGCTTTGACGTATCCAGCGCTCATGGACGGGTCAATGGACTTGGAATGGCGGAATCCCGGGGGTAACCACTACCGCCAGCGTCCACGCCGTACCACCACACCGCCCGTATCCACTCATCGAAATTCAGTTTCGCCCATTGCCGATGTTTCCACCATGAAATGCCAAATTGCTGCGGATCATGGGCCGCAGCGACGGAAAATTGATATTGGGGCAATTCATGCCGGAAAATGCTCAAGGCCCGGCGCGTGTGGTAGTCTGACGTGACCATCAACACATTACACGCTCCGAGTTG
>WNGK01001200.1_pt1 | contig 34356 bp, 36 predicted proteins | sample 5400601 | NCBI WGS metagenome assembly WNGK01 (sample SAMN13153376, study PRJNA577476) | soil metagenome | isolation source: 60 cm soil or saprolite under Garry oak tree replicate 1 | place: USA:California | collected 2016-06-15 | reverse complement strand
TGTTTGCCGGTATTGATTTAAACGGCGCTGTTCTAACTCAAGACAAAGACGAAACCCGGATTATGTATGGGAAATTCGTGCCCTTTGACGACATCCTTGAAGGGAAGGTGCGACGCACAAGCATGAGTCAACCGTTCCTCAGAACGGTAGCGAAATATAGCGGGGAAACGAAAACGGAAGAGAATCAATCGGTTGCCCAAGGCAAACCAGTTGTGAAAGGGAAACGTCTTGGCCATAGCGAAACCGTAACTGGATGTTTACAAAAGGGCGAGGAGGCAGGAACATTTTCGCTCGCCGGTGAAGATGGGAAGATCTGGTTACTCCGAAGTAATAGCATTAGATTTGATCCGATTGTTGGTCGCCAGGTTAAGCTCACTGGCTCAGCACGCGCAACCGCTGTAGACGCAAATGAGAAAACGACAAAGGAAGGACAAGTGGAGCAGGCATCCAGCAAAGAGGAATACCGCGACCTGCATGTGGTTGCTATCACCATGATCAGCGAAACCTGCACGAAGTAAGGTCTGTAGTCAAGCAGAATCCACGTTCGTCAATCCTGTGCTTGGTCTCACGCTTACCGTTGAACAGTAGCAGCGGGTGATAGCAGGTCGACTCAAAATGCCCGTTGTAGGCGCTCCTGCTCCTGTTCTCCATAGACCGGGATTTCCGTGCTGTCCATATCCAGCACCACCCGCCGGGGGGAATCCATAGCCTCCGCCTTTGCCAGCAGTTTCCGATTGATTCGGCCCAGATTCCAGGTTCTCGTCTTGGCTCAGCACCTCGGTCTCGAACCAATGCAAGCGCGAAGGCAAGGCTGCCCCGCGCTCCCAGATCTTGTCCGAGCCGATCAAGCGGAAGGTCGGATCTTGCGACAGCCGCTCCGCATCGTTCAGATCCTCGTATCCCGCCAAGCGACTGTAGATGGACTGTCGCAGCAGGTCCGGGAGCGGCAACTGCGTGTTCTTTCCCCGCCGATCGTCTCTCAGGTGCTCAACCATGAGCGAACGTAACCCCAGACGTTCATCCAACTCGCGCACCAAAAGCCGACCACTGTCGGAGGTGACGCGAGAACCTTGGAAATCAACTTTCAAAGACGGGTTAAACGAGAGCTGAAAGTGCTGATTTTGTTTCTCACCCACTGGGACGAAGCCTCCACGGTGTTGATTGTGCTCTCAAAGCCGCATGAATACTGGCGTTGGCGCGATCATAAGGTGACTTATGCTAGATTCAAAAAGGAAATGTGGGCTAAAAGCCAAGCGCTGCTTTTGTTATGCGCATCTTCATCGCACTCGACATCGACGAAGCCATCCGCCACCGTATTGCCCGCTTCATAGATGGAGTGCGCGGGTTTGCCCCGGACGCGCGCTGGGTGCGTCCAGAATCGCTGCACATCACGCTGAAGTTCATCGGAGAAACAGCGCCCGAGAATATGGATCAGATCAAAGAGGCGCTGAAGGCGGTCGAAGCCCATGCCATCGAAATGAACATTCGAGGCTCCGGTTTCTTTCCCGGTGCGAAATCGCCTCGCGTTTTTTGGCTGGGCATCGAGGCGGGACCGTCGTTGGCTGCACTCGCGTCGACGGTGGATGACCGAGTGGCGTCGCTCGGCATCGCCAAACAAGACCATCCTTTCAGCCCTCACCTTACGCTCGCTCGGGGTGGTGGGGGCTCGCGATCGCCGCGGTCCAAGATGGACGGTTTCAAGCGTGGCTTTCAGCGCCTCGAGGAAAAACTAGCGGCGTTGCCCGTTCCCGAGTTTGGTACCATGACGGCCCGCGAGTTTTTTCTTTATCAGAGCCATCTATCTCGGGGCGGATCGCGGTACGAGAAGCTGGCAGGCTTTACCCTGTGATTGCGGCCGGATGTAGATGCGCCATCGAGCATTGACTCACAGAGCATGTCCATCATTCTCCTTGTCGCCGTTGTCAGCTACCTTCTAGGATCGATCCCCTTCGGATATCTCCTGGTGCGGATTTTTCGTGGGGAAGATGTGCGGCGGAGCGGCAGCGGAAATATCGGGGCCACGAATGTTTCGCGGAAGTCGCCAGCGCTGGGTCTAATCACACTACTGCTCGATGCACTCAAAGGGTCGGCTGCCGTGGTAGTGGCGATCATGCTCAGCCGCAGTCAGATCATGGGCTGGGCTGATTCGCATCCTTGGTATCCGGATCATCTGTGGTCGCCAATGCCTTCGGTTGTGGCCGTCAGGGCAGCCGCCGCCGCGTTATTCGCCATTCTCGGTCACATGTTCCCCGTATGGTTGAAATTCCGCGGAGGTAAAGGGGTCGCGACTGCCTTAGGATCATTCTTGATAATCGCTCCCAAGGCAATCGTACTGGCAGCGGGCGTTTTCATCGTGGTCATGCTGGTTTTCCGTTACGTTTCTGTGGCATCAATCACGGCGGTCATGCTCTTTCCGTCCTTAGCGTGGCAGATGCACGAATATGGCGGAGCACCGATGGCGCTCCTCTGTATGGGTTTCGCTTCTCTTTTCATTATCGCCAGGCACCACCAAAACATCGGCAGGCTGCTCGCAGGCACCGAGACCAGGTTCAGATCGAGGCGCACATGAGTCAGATCGCGATCATCGGAGCGGGAGCGTGGGGGACAGGACTCGCGATCGTTCTCGGACGCAGGGGATCACATCGGGTACGTCTTTGGGCGCATGAACAGCAGGTCTCGGAAGGCATTGCCCGCGGGCGTGTGAACCAAAAGTTTCTTCCGGGCCATCGCATTCCCGATACGGTGACGCCCACCAATACTCTGGCGGAGGCGCTGGAGGGTGCAGAAATCTTAGTTAGCGTAATGCCATCGCAACACTGCCGCGGGATCTTCGAGCAGATGCGGCCACACTTGCGGCAGGAAACCGTCATTGTAAGCGCGAGCAAAGGGCTTGAAGAGAGCTCTCTCGAACGCATGACTGAGGTCATCATGGACGTGCTTGAAGCCGATGGTGGATGGACGCCACGAGTTGGTGCTCTCAGCGGTCCTTCCTTTGCGCTGGAGGTTGCACGAGGCGATCCCACGGCCGTAACCGTTGCTTCCCCTGACGCCGAACTCGGGCAGCTGGTGCAGCGGGAATTCAGCGATCGGAGCTTTCGAATCTACACCAACGACGATGTGATTGGCGTGGAACTGGGGGGCGCGCTGAAAAATATTGTGGCGATCGCCGCCGGCATCTGCGACGGCCTGGGTTTGGGACACAATTCCATAGCTGCGTTGATCACGCGGGGCCTCGCCGAAATGACGCGCCTGGTAGTGGCCTGCGGGGGGCGGGCCGAGACCATGGCGGGATTGGCGGGCCTGGGTGATCTGGTCCTCACCTGCACCGGAGGTCTTTCCCGCAACCGCCGAGTTGGCGTTGAACTCGGCCGGGAACGAAAACTGCCCGAAATTATCGCTGACATGCACGGCATGGTTGCCGAGGGAGTGTTCACCACCACGGCGGCGGTTGGCTTGGCGCACTCTCGCCAGGTTGAAATGCCAATTACCGAGCAGATTCACGCCATCTTGCACCACGGGAAGTCGCCAAGAGATGCCATCCAGGAATTGATGACGCGCAGCGGCAAAAGCGAAATTGCTGTGTGAAACCAACTACGCTTCGGGTTTTCAAATAGTTGTCCCTTATGACAGAAATTGTCACTCGGCTCGAGAAGTTTTCACTGGATAGTCGGCAATTGGCAATCAGAATCGTCATTCCCTATAGGAATTCGTGACTCCCCGGTGGTCCGGCGCCAAGCCAAGTCCTTCCCCGCCAAACCGCGCCGGACAAGGCTTTTCGACGACACTTTGGTAACGGCGCTGGTCCCGGTTTTGGACTAGGGCGAACCTCTGACCCTTTAAAATTGAGGGTAATCAGATTCTGCCGCCACTTCGCCGAGACGCGGCATTGGTGGAAGGAGGAACTTGTCCGCCCAGCCCAGCGCCGTGCGCATTCCGATTCTGTACGTAATCCTCGGTGTGCTCGTGATGATCAGCGTCGTGCCCATGTATTTCTACTCCACGCAGGTGGAGGCCATTAACCGGGACCGGCTGAAGACCAACGAGATGCTGCTGCAGAACACGGTTACGCGTTCTCTGGCCGATGATCTTTCCCAACATCAACAATCTCTGCGGATGATGCTGGCCAATCTGTCCTCAGCCATCCAGGTGGCGAGCGGCGGCGACATCGGAACACAGAACATCGAAGCTCCAGAACTACGCGCCCTGCTGGAGAATTTTGTTGGGTCATCTGACGAACTGGCCTATGCCACCCTGCTCAACGCTGACGCCAAAGGCATTTCCGCTGGGCGCATTGCCCCGGATGCTTTCCTGCAGCGCGAACTGGAGCGTGCCTACGCTGCGGCCCGCGAAGGCCGCGTTTACAACGGGCAGACATTGGTGGTGGGGAACGGCAAATCGGCTCGCACCGTCTTGCTGGTGAGCGCTCCGGTCATGTATGGCGGTCGCTTTCTGGGGGTGATCGCATCGGTTGTGGACCTGGAATTTCTAATTCGCCGCCTGCAGGAAGTGAACCGCGGCGGTCTGATTCCGTATGTGGTTGATTCACAGGGCCGGCTGGTGGCTTCCGCTTCCCCGGAGTATGCCACCGGACAAGACATGAAGAATCTCGAAATCGTTCGCAACTTCGTGGATGAAGGCAGCAAGGCGCAACTGGCCGCTACCAAGGAGTTCAGTGTCCACGACGGCAAGCAGGACATAGAAATGTTGGGTACCTACAGCCCAGTTACCGCCCTGGACTGGGCGGTCGTAGTCCAGAAGCCACGCCGCGAGGCTTACCGCGGGGTTTACGAAATGCAACGCACAGGCCGGCTCTTGGCCTTGCTGGCGGTGCTTCTGAGCGTTGGCGTAAGTATTTTTGCGGCCCGACGCATCACCAATCCCTTGGAGGTGCTCACCCAAACCAGCCGGGCTATTGCCAGCGGGGACTTTTCTCAACGCGTCCACCTGTGGAGCCGCACGGAGATCGGTGAATTGGCCGAGACCTTCAACACCATGTCCGAGGAACTCGAGCGATTCGTCGAGGATCTCAAGCAGGCTGCCGAAGAAAATCGTGCGCTATTCATGGGCTCGATCCAGATGTTAACCGGCGCGGTCGACGAAAAAGATCCTTACACGCGTGGGCACTCCGACCGGGTTACGCGCTACTCCTTGATGATTGCCAAGGAAATGGAGTTGCCCTCCGACTTTCTCGAAACCCTGCAAATCTCCGCCCAACTGCATGACGTGGGCAAGATTGGCATCGAAGACGGGATCCTGAAGAAACCCGGAGCCTTAACCGCGGAAGAATTTGAAGTCATGAAAACGCACACCACCAAGGGGGCGAACATCCTTCGCCCGGTGAAACAGTTGGCAGCGATGTTGCCCGGCATCGAGCTCCACCATGAAGCGCTGGATGGCCGCGGCTATCCCTACGGGCTCAAGGACGACCAAGTACCGCTGCTGGCGCGCGTGATCGCCGTAGCTGATACTTTCGATGCCTTGACCACCAACCGCCCGTACCAGCACGCACATACTCCGGAAGAAGCACTGGGCATCATCCGCGATCTTGCCGGCAAGCGCCTCGATCCCAAAGCCGTCGATGCGATCATCGCAGTCTACGGACGCGGTGAAATCCGCATTCAACGCCTCACCGTCAGGACTGCGGTCCAACCCGCACCGGCGAATGCCGCCGCCACGCCCTCCACGCAGCCGGCGGTAGCTACGGTCGCGGTTACCGCGACAGCATCACTCGCAGTTGACAGCGCTGCGGACGAGAAAGTCCGCGTCTAGTACCACTGTTTATCGTTTGCCTGTCATTGCTTCTCGTTGTTTACCTCTCATCGATCGGCGCTGGCGCGTTCTATGCCGTCTCCTGCCCGCTATAATGATGGGTTGCGGTTTTTCCCATGATTCAAACCTTGTTCGGCAGCACCGAAGAGAAGAAAACTGGTTTTTTTGACCGCATGAAGCAGGCGGTCACGCGCACGCGGGAGAACCTCGCTGAGAGCATTGAAGACGTCGTCTCATTCGGCAGGGAGATCGATCGTTCGACTCTCGACGAGCTTGAAGGCATACTCATCGGCGCCGATTTGGGCACCGCTACCACCGAGGAGGTGCTAGGGAAGCTGCGCGATAAAGCGGGCCGCAGGCAGATCAAAGACGTCCAAGAGCTCAAACGCCTGCTAAAAGAAGAACTGCTTGCGATTCTGAACGCTGTGAATACGCGGCCGGTACAGAAAGTGGAGGGCACGCCGGAGGTGATTCTGGTGGTCGGCGTGAACGGCACGGGAAAGACCACAACGATCGGCAAGCTCTCACAGGTATTCCGCTCGGAGGGCAAGACGGTTCTGCTGTGCGCGGCTGACACATTCCGAGCCGCCGCCATCGATCAGCTCGAGATCTGGGGGCAACGCACGGGTACGGAAGTGATCAAAACCAAGCCCGGCGGCGACCCGGCGGCGGTGCTGTTCGACGCGCTACAGGCCGCCAGCGCGCGCAAGACCGACTACGTGATTGTTGATACCGCCGGCCGCCTCCACACCAAGACCAACTTGATGTCCGAGCTGGAAAAGATGCGCCGCACAGCGCAACGCATTATTCCAGGCGCGCCGCATGAAACTTTGCTGGTCATGGACGCTACCGCTGGCGTCACCGGCATCGTGCTCGCCAAACTCGATGGTACGGCTAAGGGCGGTGTGGTGGTGGCCATCTGCCGTGAATTGGGCTTGCCGGTCCGCTTTGTCGGAGTGGGCGAGAAGGCAGGCGATCTGCTGCCATTCGATCCGAAGGAATTTGTGGATTCGCTGTTCGAGTGAGGATTGCCGTGTCGCAGTCAGGCAAACGCCGTTCGCTCCTGCGCAGCCTCATGGAATTGTTACGTGGCTTGCGCCGCCCGAAGCCACCGATGCCGGAGGATCCTTACGCGCACAAGTTCGCCCCGCTCCGCCGGGGACCTAAGGACCGAAGTGGCGCTGCGGTAGCCGAGCCTGAAGATGATTCCTACCGAGCTTTTCCACCGCGCCGGCAATAGGCGCGTCACTGGCCGTAAAGCACTGATGCACAGGTGAGAAGCTGTCTTTCATTACACAGGGTCAATCATAACTTCAATGACAGACCGTACTGCTGACGAGCGATTTCTCCGCCGTGCGCTGGATCTCGCCAGCCAGGGCACGGGGCTGGCATCGCCCAATCCGCGGGTGGGCGCCGTGATCGTGGACGCGCAGGGAAATATCGTCGGCACCGGAGCCTACACTTACGATGGCGTAAAGCATGCCGAAGTCCGTGCCCTCGATCACGCCGGTGAGAAGGCACGGGGAGCCACGCTCTACATTAATCTCGAGCCCTGTTCCCATCGCGGCCGTACGCCTCCGTGCGCGGATGCGGTGATCGCCGCCGGAATTCAGCGCGTGGTTGCCTCGATGGACGATCCCAATCCGCAAGTCAGCGGCCGGGGCTTTGAAAAACTCAGAGCGGCGGGCATTCAAGTGGAGACCGGCCTGCTCGAAAACGAGGCGCGGCGACTGAATGAGAGCTTTGCAAGATACATTCGACATGGAGTTCCGCTGGTTACATTGAAAGCCGCGATGACGCTGGATGGAAAGATTGCTCCCCCGCCAACCGAGTCATTCGAGCGCACGGCGGGCACTCCTCCCGGCGGTTGGATTACCGGCGAACCGGCTCGCGAGCATGCTCAGGAGCTGCGGCACCAGCATGACGCAATCATGGTGGGCGCGGGGACGATCCTTCGAGACGATCCTCTGCTCACCGACCGCAGTGGCCATCCCCGGCGCAGGCCATTGCTGCGCGTCATTCTGGATTCGCGCCTGCGCCTGCCGATGGAATCGCGCCTGCTCGAAAGCGTCAAAAATGGAGATTCGATCGAGAATGATGTTCTTGTTTTCAGTTCCGCTCCGAATGGAACAAAGAAGGCGCAACTTGAGGAGCGCGGGGTTCGCGTCGAGCAACTTCCCGCAGCCACGCCCGACGGCCGCCCCGACCTGCATGCTGTTCTCGTTCGTTTGGGGCAACTGGAAATCACTAATGCTCTGATCGAAGGCGGAGCCACGATAAATGGAGCTGCCTTGGCTGCAGGGATTGTGGACAAAGTCTTTCTCTATTACGCGCCCAAAATTCTGGCGGGAACTGGCTCGGTTCCCTTCTCCACAGGCGCCGGCTTTCGACACCTGAACGAAGCCGCACAGGTGAAGGCCTTCGAACTGCATCGGTTTGGGGAGGAATTCGCGGTGGAGGGATATGTGAGAGATCCATACGGGGAGTGAACCTCCGCAATTGCACTAAGAGAGTTTCAGGGAGGCTATATGTTCACCGGCATTATCGAAGAAGTCGGACGCGTCAGTGGCATTCGACAGCGCGGGGAACTCCGCCGCATCACCATTGCGGCCGACAAAACGCCGAAAGAACTGAGAACCGGGGACAGCGTGGCTGTCAGCGGAGTCTGTCTCACGGCAGTCGATGTCAAGCCGGGATGCTTTGCTGCCGACCTCGCGCCCGAGACATGGGTGCGTACTTCGTTTTCGCACATTCGCGAAGGCGTGCTGGTCAATCTCGAGCTCCCCATGAAGGCGGACGGCCGTTTCGGCGGTCACATTGTGCAGGGTCACGTTGACGGTGTCGGCAAGCTCATAGCTCTCGATCGCATCGCCGAGTCGGAGAACTGGTGGCTCGAAATCGCACTGCCCGCTGAAGTGGAAAAGTACACCGTCTTCAAGGGATCGATTTCGATTGAAGGCATCAGCCTGACGGTTGCCAAGCTCGAAGCTAGGCGCTGCACCGTGGCAGTTATCCCGCACACGGTGGAGATGACCAACCTCAAGTCGCTGAGGGCAGGAGATACGGTCAACCTGGAGGCCGATCTGATCGCGAAATATGTGGAGAAAATGATGAAACGGGATCCAACGGAAAGTTCGCTTACGATTGAGGAACTCGCGCGGCAAGGGTTTTAGAAGAAACTGGCTAGCGATGAGGGGCCCTGCCTATTTGACCGCTCGCTACTCATTGCGCACTTCTCAGGCTTCAATCTTCAACTCGTCCAATTCAAGAAATTCCCGCACGATCGGTTCCTGGCACTTCTCCATCTCTGCATACGTCCCGAAGAAGATCACCTTGGCCTCGTGCAGAAACACCACACGGTCGGCTAGCTTATTCGCGAGCCGCATGTCATGGGTGACGACGACGCTGGTCAGGTGTAGTTGAATCTTCAGGCGTTTGATGAGGTCGCCAAGCAGTTGTGCCATGAGTGGGTCCACCATGGTCGTGGGTTCGTCGTAGAGCACACATTCGGGCTGCGCCGCCAGCGCTCGGGCGATGGCGACCGACCGCTTCATTCCGGTGGAAAGATCCGAGGGCAGCAGATCGCGCATCTCCTGTACGCCCACCATCTGCAGCAGTCCGTCAACGATCTGGAAGATCTGCTCTTCGTTCAAACCGCGACTCTCGCGCAGCGGAAATGCGACATTCTCAAGGACTGTGAGCGAGTCGAATAGAGCCCCGTTCTGAAAGACCATAGTGACTTTCTTGCGGATTCCTTCCATCTGTTCTTCGGTGTAGCCGGCAATGTCCTCGCCGGCCACGATGACACGTCCGGAATCGGGTTTGAGAAAACCCATAATGTGCTGCAGCGCGACCGATTTTCCCACTCCGCTGCGTCCCAGGATGCACACAGTTTCGCCGGGGAGTACGTCAAAACTGACGCGATCGAGCACGACATTGTCGCCAAATGCCTTTGAGACATCCTGGAACTGGATGTAAGGCTGGGGCTTTGCGTCGTCAGGCATCGAGGTCTTGGCTAATCGCTCGTGGTCTGGGATCTCACCGAGCACGCCGGCTTGTGTTGGCCACTTCCAACTCTTCTGGCGTGTTCAGGTTCCGAAAGATGTCGAATGAAAATCCGGCTCGCACCAGTTCATCTTCGCCGATCACCCGAATTTCAAGCAAGTTGAACAACCGGTCGATCTTGTTGCGGCCGGCGCGAAGCGCAGTCTCTGCGCCCTCGGCAAAACTCCGGCGATAGACCGCGCACAGCGGCTGCCAGCCCACTGCTGCGCGGGGAACAACAGCGGAGGCACTCGAACAATTCACAGCTTGTTCAATCATGTAGCTCAGAAACGGGGCTGGTACGAACGGCACGTCCACGGCCAGGATCAGATTCAAGTCCGTCGCCGAGGCCCGCAGAGCTGCATGGATTCCGCCCAAAGGGCCACAGTTCTGAAATATATCTTCTACCACCGGACCGAATTTCTCGAATTTCCGGACATCACCAACGATGCGAACATCAGAAGCGAGCCCCCGCGCCAGTTCGAGCGCACGGGCCAGCAGCGTTCGGCCATCGAGCTGCACAAAAACCTTGTCGACGCCCATCCGGGTGCTTTTGCCGCCTGCGAGGATGAAAGCGGTCAGTTCCGGCATGGGGCGATCATACACTCGCCGCCGTGCGCTCTGAAGGGGGCTTCACAATGGCAGCCCAGCGATCCCCCAGTACCCTCGAGGATGCATCCCCCAAGAAAGCATCAGGCCAACCCTATGTATTCACAGGCTTTGACTCCCAGGCAGCGCTCACCCGTGCACGAAGGTAACCTGCCTAAGCATGGTTGCTGAAACCGCGATGATTCCACACAACTTAACTTTCCAAACGGGCGAAGAGACGGCGCAGCGGTGCCGATTCTGGACCCAAGTTGGACCTAACCACCAAGGCCGAAGGGGTGTTCGCCATGAATAAACACGAAAGCGTTTTGCTTCAGATGCAGATCCTGGGAGGCGTGCTCCTTTCCCCCGGAGTATTCCTCCAGATCCGGCAGATCGGCGTCGACGGGGACTTTACGGCGGTCAATAAGATCGTTTGGACCGCGATGCACGTTGCCCTCAATCAGCGCGGAAGTATTGACATGATTACTGTGTCAACCGCGCTTGCTGACATGAACGAACTAGAGGCTGGGGGGGATAGGGTACCTGTCCTTTCTGCTTGACTGCGTCCCACCTGACGCTGAGGCCAAAGATATAAAGATATTCTGTTGGCGTGGAGGTCAAGTATGCCGCTGACAGCGAAAACGCGACCACTCTTCAATGACAACCGACAACATGCTTACAGGGCCAAGCCGAAACCTCCACGAAACTTCGCGCATGCACCGGGTGCGGGAACTGGAGGGAAGAACATGGCTGAACTAGGGCCGAAAAACAAGCACAAGGTTTCCGCTAAGAGTCTAGCCAACCTCCGTCCCAATCCCCAGCACCTCAAGCCTCACGGCGAGAAACAAAGCCCGTCAGTACGTCACCAGCCCGGAGTTAGACTTCCTCAACTACCTGCTGGACGGCACCCTGAAAACCGATGCCGCCCGCTGGGCTAATCTTCCCAAGGGAGTCAACCTCACGAACATCCTGCTCCGCCCGCTGATCCAGCAGACCTTCGCGGAACTCCAAGAAAAGCGCAAAGACCAATCCGTCGGAGCGGCGGAACGGCGCCGCGAAGAACGCTCGCAGTTCGCGCATGGAGAACTTATTCACCGACTGCGCACCGCACGGACCCATGAAAAGACCGGGGAACCTCGGCATCGCCAAGATGCTCGAAGTAGCGTTCAGGTCGACCAACGAGATCCAAGCCAAGAATGTCAGCGCCACGGCCACGTCCGGCGCGCTCACCCAGCAGGTCGCTCCCGTTGACATCTACAGACCCCTCTGGCTTCGGGAGAGTGAAGCGCAGATGCTGGCGGAGTCACGGAAGCGATACAGCCAACCCATACAACAGATCGAAACGAGATCCAGCCGCAAGATGACCGCCGAACAAGCCAAGGCGTACCTGAAAGCCGCTGGCGGCGACAAAGACAAAGCTCGCGAAGCCGCGCGCAAGGATGGCCGGGAGTTTTCGTTGCCGGACCTGTTCGACGAACGGTTCAAGGAGATATTCAGTTATGAAAAGTAATTTGGCAATCGTAAGCGTAATTCTCGCCTTCGCAGTTAGTCTTGACAGACTGCACAACAATCGGTTGACTTCCTGGAGCTGCGAGAGTAGATTCCTGCAATCGAGGTTGGCCAAGTGGGGGCTCGATTCAAAGGCGACTTCTCTCTTCGCAATCAGTGCGTTTCTAGTACTGTGGGTTGTGCCGGCAATCGATCTTCCTGAAACAAACTTCGACGAAGCAAACACTCCGACGAATGATATGGTGGTTCAGGAGTCCGCTTGTTTGGGATGCACCTCGTCGTTGAAAGCGTTTGTGCCGAGATTATTTGCGCACACGCGCAAGACTCGAGTGAGCAACACTCATCGATCACACAACTTGGCGATTTGTAAACGCTAGGCTCGAGAGCACAGTTTGTCTCCGTCCCGAGTGTGAGGTTGTTGCATAACATTCCGCATTGAGTCCGAAGAAAAGGTGGTTTAAGCAGTTTGGTCTAAGACCAATTCCACCCAAGCTAGACCGGCGGCGCTCAGCTTGCGGGCCGTCGCCTCAACTGAGAGCTTAAACAAGGGGGTTGCCCTGGAGCGATCCCTGATGAGGAGGTGTATCGTGAAATCAAGTTTTAGGTTTGTAATGCTGTCCACCCTGTCGTTGATCCTGCTTCTCGCTTTCGGCAACATGACTCCCAGTGTGGCTGGCGCTGCTCCAACAATCCGCTGGGACACTATCAGCTTAAGTTTCCCGGGTGGTGTTCCCACGGTCAATCCCGGCGGGTCGGACTATGCGTTGGCGGCTGATCTCACGACAATTCAGATCAGGGGCCATGGAACCTTCGGTGGTGGAGTTCCCCCAACGGGCGGTGGCTTTTGGGCAACATCCGGTCCGTCCGGCACGGCGAGTGGCACGTTTAAAGTAACCGGGCTCCTGAGCTTTGATGCCGCCCCTGGCTCGCTCCCGCCAGGTTTTGTCGATAACATCGGCGATCCAGCGAATACAAGGTCAGGCCTCGCCGTCCTACGTATCACATACTCGGATGGCAGCGGAGGTACGCTCGTGGTTAGCTGCCATCAACCTGTGGGTTCGCCCAGTGGAATCTTCGAGGGGATCACCGCGACGAAGGGCTTCGTGGGCTTCTACGAACGAGTGCCCCCAGTAACCGGTGTAAACGCCAATCGGACACTTTTCCATGTCGTTCCGTAGTCTCTTTCATGGTTGAAACCGCGGAGGACTACAGCATTGCTCGACGGGGTTCGTGCGCTTCATTAGCCGGACCCGTCACTATCACTGATGAAATTCCGCCAAGGCCGACGCGAAATGGCGAGAAACTCGACCGTCTAGCCCTTGACGAGGAGATCAGAAGTCTTCTGAAACTAATCGGTAACTTCTGAGAAACGAGGAGAAACCAATGTCTCAGTGTGAATTCTTCACTTCGAAGATCCCAGCGTGTCTCAACTACCGGCCAACACAGGCCCGATGGCTTTGGGCCGGTGTCGCGCTCGTGGCTCTTGTCGTAATTGGGTCACCTACAAGCCCGCTTGCCGTTGGCGAAGCGGCCAAACATGGTCGCGTTTCGGGCGCGGGCAGAACGATTATAGAAGGGGGAACCGGCGGAAACTCTCCATTACCGGTGACCACGACGGTGGCCTTCCATGCCGACGCCCAGGGCGGGGACTTTGAATGTCTGGCGTTCTTGCCATCGCATGAAACCGGCGCTGGTAGCGGCGAATTTGACCGTAACGTGATGTATGTAACTGGCAAAGTGACCTCGCTGGAGATCGACAATGAGGTGGCGACACTGCACGGGACCGCAACCGTGACCGGGCTCGGAGCCGGTCAGGACCTTCCCTTCACAGTGTTGGTTCACGCGGGCGGACCCGGTACCACAGTCAAATTAAACGTATCGGGCCTTACCTTTCCCGAGACACTCGTCGAGGGTCACATCAGCGTGTACTGAGACCAATTCGATTCGTGCGTTCTGTGGGGCAGCCGAAGAGCCGCCATTGCTTTGTCATCTGCCTTTGCTCCGATTTCAAGCAAGTAGCGAAGAGCATCCTTCCGACCAGAAACCGCAGCGCAGTGAAGCAAATCTTCAAGATTGTCGCGTCCTGCTTGCGGTTTGAGTTGATCTCTGGCTGGATTCATCTCGGCCGTACAGCAGCCCCCAACCGCATCATCGCGGCCGCAGAAGGCCAGTACAAAACTCTGTACTGGATTGCGGCTGAGACAGGAATGCGCCCTGGCGAGCTCTGCGGCTTAGCCGTGTCCGATCTCAACCTGGCGAACCTCACTATAAGAATTAGACACAGCGTTTGGGGCGGCCAGCTTCAGACTCCAAAAACCGCGAACGCTCTGCGCAACCTTGCCATCTCGCCACAGTTGGCAGAACACCTCAGTGGCTACCTCTCACAATGGAGTAGCAATCCAATGGGACTGCGATTCCTCTCTACCGTTGGAAAGCCGCTGCACCCAAGCTGCGTTCGGCGTGACCACCTCGAGCCCCTCTGCAAAAGTCTCGGGATTCAGCCGAAGGGCATGAGGGCTTTTCGGCACTGCAGCGCAAGCATGATGGATCAGGCAGGTGTACCCCTGAAGGTAAGGCAAGAACGCTTGGGGCATGCGCCTGGTTCCAAGGTTACCATGGTTCACTACACTCACTCAGTCAGTGAGGATGGAAGAATCGCCGCAGCAAAGATGGGAGAGTTGTTATCGGCGGCGGTATAATGAACTGTTGAACCGAGTTGGACCCAAGTGGCTTTCTAAGTGTATGAGAACACAACGGCAAGGTGGACCTGTCACGAAGGTAACCTGTTCAAACGCGGCGGTTCAGGAGAAGATGAGCCTGCGTTTGGCGTTCGACCCGGTTCGAGAGTAACCATCATGCCGCAGAAACTCCTGGATGTTCTTATGCTTGGGCGGTGTTCTCACGAGTTTTCCTGGCCGAGGCGTGGCGCCGACGGAGAATATTACCAGGTCTGCTTGCTGTGCGCGGCCGAATACAAGTACGACTGGGCGACGATGCGCCGCACCGAGCGCTTGGAACACGGCAAACCTGAAACCGGCGTCCGTCGCAGTCATGGTCGAGAAAAACGTCCATCCTGGGTACCACGAGCGCGACGGCTTAAATTGGACGCGCCGGTGCGTTACCGAATCAATAAGAGCAACTCATGGCACGAGGGCACAATCGAAAACATCAGCCAGACGGGAGTGTTCTTTCACGGTCCGCAGCAATTGCCACTGAATGCGCTGCTGGAAATGGTGTTTGAGATGCCGGAAGAAATCTCCGGCCAGAAGAACAGCAACGTACTGTGCCAGGGTCGTGTCATGCGTTCCAAGGAGACTAAGCAAACAAATGAGGGCACGGGCATGGCCGCCTCAATCGTCGACTATAAGTTCATTCATTAGACGAAGCAAATCCAACCTGATAGTGATCAATCGCAGTAGAAAATTACATCTATAGGATTTGCCCGTCTGCATCTAAACTGTAGCCATCACAAGCATTCTGATGTGTGGCCCATTCCATGGGCGGGAGTCGAGATATGAAAGAGATTTCGTGGTCGTTTTCTCCTTTTTTTCTGGCAGCGATTCTGCTCGTGGGCGTGGGCTGCTCCAAGAAGCCGAACGATGCACAGGTCAGCACTGATGTGCAGAACAAGTTCAGCCAGGATTCCGGCCTCTCCGATAAACAACTCGCGGTGCAGGCGAGCAACGGAGTGGTTACTCTCGCGGGCACGGTGGATAACGACGCACAACGCGATGCCGCGGCCAAGCAGGCGGCATCTATCCCAGGCGTGAGAGAAGTGGTCAACAATCTGCAGGTCGGGTCCTCGACCGCGACGGCTGCACCACCGGCAGAATCCACGGCCTCTGCTGCGACCCATCAACCAAAGACCGCGCCGGACAGGAAATCTCGTCACACTCGCGATACACGGCGTCAGGGAATCGTCAGCAACAAGGCTCCCGATGGCTCCAACTCCGCGTCTCAGCCTCCAGGCGATCCGCCTCTCACACCGGGCACGCGCTCCGAGCCGCCACCGCCCCCTCCACCCCATAAAGTCACGGTCGAGCCAGGGACGCAACTGGCCATCCGCTTGGTGGATGCCATCGACACTGAAAAGAACAAGCTCGGTGACACCTTCCACGCGACGCTGAACTCTCCCCTGAGCGTCGAGGGAGAGGAGGTGGTACCCGCGGGCACCGACGTGACTGGTCACATCGTCGACCTCAAGAGTGCAGGCAAGTTTGCCGGACAGTCGGAATTGGTTTTGCAGCTCGATAGCATCGCATTGGGCAGCGGGACTTACAACATTCAGACTGACCAATACAAAAAACAAGGCAGTTCGCGGGGCAAGAACACCGCGGAGAAAGTTGGCGGCGGCGCGATCATTGGAGGCATTATTGGCGCCATCGCTGGAGGCGGCAAAGGCGCGGCGATTGGCGCCGCAGCTGGCGGAGGCGTGGGCGGCGGTGTGCAAGCCGCAACCAAGAGCCAACAGATCAAACTGCCGTCGGAGACGGTCCTGAACTTTACCCTTCAAGCGCCGGTCACGGTGGTCAAGGCGCCGAACCCGAGCAGTAATCGCCCCAGATTGGGTGACTCCCAGTAGAGCGAGGACTGGCCAGAAGCCTTCCCTGCGCGCTGCGACAAGTTGACGATCTCAACCGAGTGCGGCTTCACCCTAAGCCCCTGGTAGCTTGGCGGGCGAACGCGAGTGTCTTGCGACCGGAGATTATTTCAGCGACAATCTGGAGAGCGAATCGACGAGCGGGCAGCCCGCAATACATACAAGGCGATTACCTCGGTTCACTCAGCCGTAACTAGCGGCAGTTCATACCGGGCTGAATAATCGCAGCGGGGGCCTTGTTCCGATGCTTTCTTCACGAAAGGTCATGCCCGTAGCCTGCCTGTTATGGGGCATGCACGCCGCTGTCCTGCTCGCGTTCGGGACCCGAGGGCAGGGTCCCCGCCTCTCGGATTTGATCCAGTTGGCGCTGGGACTATTAACGGTGCTGACCGTTCTGGGTGCCGCGAAACGCTCCGATAGTTTTGGCCGCTATTTCTGGTGGCTGACAGCATTTTCCTTTTCGATCTTATGCACAGGCCAGGCTCTCGCAGTAGTCAACGAAGTCGCGGTGAGATCATCCTCCCTCCCGTGGGTGGCTAATTTCCTCTTCACGTTCTGGTTCATTCCTTTTGGCGTCGCACTTTTTCTAGACCCTGATCACGAATTGAACGGCTTTGACAGCCTGCTGATGCTTGATCTCGCGCAGGCGGCCATCTGTTCGGTTGCGGCCTACCTGTTCTTTTTTTATCTGCCAGCGCGAGAGAACGCGAATTCCGAGTTAGTGCATACGGTTTGGGAGCCCTACTTTCTGGTTTACGGGCTGGTCGTCGCGGCCTTCCTGTTGCGTTCACGTCTGGCACACACGAAGGCGGCGCGTGCTTTATTTGGCCGAGTCGGATGTTTTGTACTGATCTCCGCCCTTAGCGACGCGGCGTACTATTACGGCCCGGGTCTTCATCTGAAGACCGGCGACTGGTTCGACTTGGTGTGGAGCGCGGTCTTCCTTATTCCACTGTGGACAGCATCCAACTGGAACGGTGCTGGACATGCCGAACTGCCTGCCGCTCCCGTTCAGTCCAGAGCAATGGTCATCATTCAGGTGTCCCCCCTTCTTTATCCTCTACTGATCTTGGTCATGTCAGCCGGGATTGCCCGCGAGCGCATCGAGCTTGCCTCGATTGTAGTTTTCGCTTGCTTTGCCTGCTCCAGCGCCCGGTTGCTGGTGACCCAACACCGGCTGCTGAATGTTCAACGATTGCTTCGCCACGAAGCTTCGCACGATGGGCTGACCGGGGTCAGAAACCGCATGGGGATTCTGGGCGCACTACGCGTTGAACTGGAGCGTTCCGAGCGCCACGATGGCCAGGTGGGGATCATCATGGCGGATGCCGATCGCTTCAAGCTGGTCAATGATAGCTTCGGGCACGACGCCGGGGATACAGTGTTGCGCAAAATCGCGGCCGAAATCAGCGGCTGCCTCCGCCCTTACGATTATGTAGGCCGCTATGGTGGAGAAGAGTTTCTGATCGTCGTGCCGGGCTGCTCAGCCGCCGAAACCGTACAACTTGCGGAGCGCATTAGGGTGCAGGTTGCGGATTGCGCCCTCTCGGTGTCTGGTGCTCCTGTGGTGGTGACCGTGAGCATGGGTGTCGCCTCAGGGAGCTCGCTGGAAGACCTTGAGGCCATGTTGCGGGCCGCAGACGCCGCCCTTTACACCGCCAAACATCACGGGCGCAATCGAGTTGAGGTCAAGGAATTACGAACTGGGGTTACGGCGGGAGCGCGCTAGAAAATGTCCGCGCCGTTAATATCAACTGATGCTTGGCAAAACACCGGAGCAAAACTAAACCCCTTACGTATTCGGGGCTGGAATGTTCTCGGTGTGCGAAGCTTTCGGTTCTTTGCGCTTCTCATCGGTATCGACGGAAAATAGCATGTAGTGGTTGAAACTGTGCCGCCGATAGAATCGATGTTTGCGAAAATCGAAATAAATTTCCGCGCTCTTAGGCAGCCAGAGTACAGTGTTTTTCTTTTGAAATGGGATGGGGCCGTATTCAACGATTTGATGCTCGGCAAGAAGCTGTATTTGCGGCGCCGGTTTGACCAATTCCGCTTCGATCCGCACGATCTGGAAATTGTCCGCGGTAATCCATGCGCGTCCTTTTAGCCCAACCGGGTAAACTGCGCCGCCGACCTTGTAGGCATGAATGTGATTGGGCCGGTCGTCGCGCTGCTCGAAGCGAACCAGCCAGGTTGCCTGACCATGCCAATCGCCCAGGCCTTCACACTTCATCTCGAAGGCGTCGCGCATGCGAGGATGAAAGACCAGCGCCAGAACAGCAAAGCCGTTAGTCGCGATCTGGTCTGGAAAACCGGCAGGCGACAAGTGCTCCGCGCGATATTCGTCGACCAAAAGAAGGCCAGGATCGGTTTCAGAAATGGACGCCACATAATTGAATTTGCGCGTTTCTGTCCTGGTGGGATCGCCCAGACTGTTCAGTCTCTGGTGCAGCAGCTCCTCTATTGCGGAGAATCGGGCAACATCGTCTACGAGCTCTTTTACGCGTTCACCAGAGCCATCAATCACCTTTTCGTACGGGCAGTTGATCCTGCTGGCCACAGACAACTCGGTGTCATCGATGCCGGGCGGCTGCCAGCCTTTCATGGCGAGCGTAGGTTCGCCGAGAGCAAGCAGCGGGTCCACGCCCTCCGAGGCAGTCGTTGACTCTTGCTTGTTTTCTGTGTCACTCGACCGCGCAGGGTTTCGCTTTTCGATCTCGTCGATCAGGTCACGAACCTTGGGCGCCATTGGACTTCCTGGGGAATCCTCGAGGTACGTCTTGAGCGCTAGCAGGCCTTCCTGATCGCGTTGCAAGTTTAGCAGCGCCTGTCCTAAAACAAGCTGGGCGGGAGTTGCTTGTTTGTTTCCTTTCTGGATGGCGAGCTGAGCTTCATCTCGTGCCTTTTCATAATTCTGCTGCTTCAGGTAGGCTTCAGCCAGAAGATCGTGCAGCAACCAGTATTCAGCATCGACCGCAACCGCTTGCTCCAGAGCCGAGCTTGCTGTTCTGAAATCCCCCCGCTCCAGTTCCAACCGGCCCAGCAACGCCAGGGCCTGGAGATGGCGGGGATTAAGCGACGTTGCGTAATCTAAATACGTGCTAGCCTGTTCGAAATCCTTTTCCAGAAAGTAGAGGTATCCCAGCAGAAAATTCAGCTCTGCGCTGGTGGGAACGAGCTTATAAGCTTCGCCGAGCCGCTTTTGCGCCGCCTTGAGATTTCCCGAGCGCAGCGCCACAACTGCCCGCCTGGTATTTTTTCGCGCTCTTGACGGCATCGCGTCATCCGCAACGTTGAGGTTAACGGCCGCGGGATCCCGCTCCAGCACAACATTGATCTCGAAGGGGCCTTGCGAAGAGCCGACTTCCAGCTCGCTGTTCGCGGTTAAGAAGCCTACGGCACTGACTTCGATCTCGTAGCCTCCATACTGAACGCTGCCAAAGACCGCTTCCGATCTATCCGTCGTTGTCTCCCAAACTGCCGTCTGTGTCCTTTTGTTTAAGAGCCTGACCACCGACTGACGATCCAGCCGAACCTTGCTGCTTTCCGTAAATACGGTAACCACAATGACTGCGCCCCCATCGCTATCGTAAGCAATGGAGTTTCCTCTCAACGAATTGGGATCGTTCAACCCAGCGCGCTGGGCCGAGGCAGAGGTTAGCAAGCAGCAGAAAAAGCACACAAGGCCGCAGAATCGACGGGATGAAGTTACCGCGATGGCACAGCGCAGGGCCATAAAAACGTCGCTAGAAGTGTCCCACAGTCTTTTTCGTCCGTCAAAGCAACCCCGACACGAAGCCGGCCGCGACTGCCTAGCGAGCGGATGCTTGTGAGCTGGAGCTCCGGTGCAGGAAGAAATCAGGAGCGGCTCAACCCTGTTCACGTAAACTTTCCTTGACCGCCGTTTCCTGTCTGATGCCTCTCATTACCGCACTGCTACACACCGAGAACGACGCCCGCCGGTTGGGACGGACTCTACAAACGTTGCTTCCCTGCGATGAAATCATCGTCGTCGACCACGACTCCCATGACACCACGTGGCGCATTGCGCGTGAATATGGTGCACGAGTTGTGGCCGCCGAGCGCAGCCGACCGCTGGAACACTATCTGCAACTGGCGCGGCATGATTGGATTCTCTCGGTGGAGCCTCGCGAGTCGCTAAACAAAAACTTGGAGGCCACTCTGCTGGAATGGAAGTCGCTAAATGCTGTCGAGACGGGCGTTTTCGCCTTCTCTGTACTTCTGCGTGAAGAAACTCCCAGCGGTTGGTTCTCCAATCCAACGCCGCAGCCACGCCTGGTGTCTCGCGAATACGATCAACGGCGAGGCCGGCTTCAGTCGAGTCACCCCTCCGCGCCGCTATTGGAGGGAGAGCTATTGCGCTTTGCCCTTCCCTGAGCAAAGGCTCGGATTCACCTGAGGAGCCCTGCCGCGCGCGCTGTTCGTGAAGGGTATAGGCTAGGTAGGATTCGATATTCAAGTCGGCCAACCATCTTCGTATCAATCACTTGCCTTTCCCCCTGGTCCGTTCGGACAGTGACTTCGGTACCTTAGTCCTGCGGGTAATGAACACCTTATAATCGGCATAAGAATCCAAGGTTTCGGCGATTCGCGCGCATAATCGCGGACAAGGACTTAGTGGACCCCATTTTTGCAGCGGCGATTTTTTTGCTAGGGCTGGCATTCGGCAGTTTTCTGAACGTGTGTATCTACCGTTTGCCCTTGGGGTTGTCCGTGGTGAAGCCGCGCTCGCTGTGTCCCCGGTGCCAGCGTCCGATCGCTTTTTTCGACAACATTCCCCTGCTGAGCTGGCTGATTCTCGGCGGACGTTGTCGCCAATGCAAGCGAGCGATTTCGGTGCGCTATCTATTCATCGAACTTCTCACCGGAGGCGTTTTCCTAGCCTGTTACTGGCATTTCGGACTCACGCTCGCCACCCTGAAATATTGTGTCTTCGGATTCTTGTTGTTGGGACTCATATTTACCGACGCCGAAACCAAGCTGCTGCCTGACAAGTTGACACTTCCCGGACTCGTACTGGGACTGCTATTCAGCTTGTTCGTTCCGGTCAACGACCTGGCTTCACAATTCTTGCCCGGAGCGGTCAATCTTCCGTTTGGCTCCGACCTGGTGGCGCCTTTGATGTCTGCGCTCGATGCCCTGTTGGGCGCGGCAGTAGGCGCCGGGTTTATCTACGGCGCAGGCGCAATCTACTTGCGTTGGCGTGGAATCGAAGGCATGGGCTTTGGCGACGTTAAGCTGATGGCAATGGTGGGGGCCTTTGTCGGAATAAAGCTCACGGTATTCACTATTTTCACGGCATCGTTGGTGGGTTCGCTGTTCGGAGTGGGAACCGTAATTCTCGTCTGGGTAAAGCGCACCCATCGCTTCATGCGGAGCCTGGCGAATGCGCAAGCGGCACGGCGCCGCGGATGGCAATCTGCTCAGATGGTTTATCGCTTTTATCAGATGCCGTTCGGCGTTTTCCTGGGCAGCATGGCGCTGGTTGCCTTCTTTTTCGGAAACAAGTTCTTGCACTGGTATGGGGGGCTGTGGTGAGGCTTCTGACCAATCCCATGATGATGAGAGCCCTGCTGCTGTTACTTGCGGCGGGATGGGCCTTCGCCCTCGGTGTCTGGGGTATACGCCGCTTGCGTCGAAACCTGGCCGCAGAAGTAGATCTGGAGTCCAACGCGGTTTCCCTTGAAACTCTGCCGCTGCACCTCTACAACACCGTGATCCAGCAGCTCAAGCAGCAGAAGCACGAACTCCAGCTACAGACCCAGGCCGAGCAACGGCGCGCCCGCACCACGGAAAACTTCAGCCAGGCCGTGCTCTCAAATCTGTCTTCGGGAGTGCTCGTCTTCGGGCTCAACGGACTGGTGAAGCAGGCCAATCCCGCAGCTCGGGAGATTCTTGGTTTCGCCTCTCCGGCCGGCATGAACGCAGAGGATATTTTTCGCCACGCGGCGTTATGCGCCTCCAGCGTCTCCCCCAACGGCGCCAATCCCGATGACACGCCAAGTCCGCCGGTGCGCCTCGCCGAGGAAGTGCAAGTCGTCTTGCGCGAAGAAAGCAAACGGCGGCAGTTGGAAGCCGATTACCTCACTCCGAGCGGCAAGAGTCGCCGTATCGCCGTTACTGTCTCCGCCGTTCCAGCGGTGGATGGCGCGCTGCTCGGTGCCGCTTGTCTCATCAGCGACCTTAGCGAATCCGAGCGCATTCGCCGCCAACAGGAGCTGCAGGGTGAGATCTCGGCTGAGATGGCGCTGGAGCTGCGGACCTCACTGGCCACGATCTCGGGATATGCCCAGCAACTGGCACGCAATCGCGATCCCGAGTTTGCGCAGCAATTGGCCGCTGACATCGCCGGAGAGGCTGCGCGTCTTGATCGCAACATCGGTGGATTTCTCAGTGAAGCAGGCACGGGCACGAACGTCAGAGTCCGGTCAGGTTCGGCCGGAGGTATTTAGGAAATCGGTGCTGGATTCACGTTGTTCGACAAGGTGACGCCAGGCAAAACAATTTAGGAACAGGGGAAAAAGGATGGAAGCTATGAAGCATATCGCATACACGGGATTCGGATTCGTGCTGTTCGCCGCTTCGGTCGTCGTGCCGGCGAGCGCGCAACAGGCACAGGCGTCCTCAACCCAGTCTCAGAATCAGGCCCAACCTTCGCTTGCCGATTACGCCCGGCAGATGAAGAAAGACAGCCCTCAGCCGAAATCAAGGCCCAAGGTTTTCGATAACGATAACCTGCCGAAGGATGACAAGTTGTCCGTTGTGGGCGAGCTGCCACCCGTGGCTGCTGACAAATCAAGCGAAGCCAAGCCCGCGGATCCCACGGGGAACGTTCCGGCTGCGACCGACAAGAAATCAGCCACTGAAACCAAAGCTGCGGCCACGGAGAACGAGCAGTTGAAGCGGCAGGCTGCATTGAAAGAATGGCAGCAGAAACTCACCGCCCAGAAGGATCAGATCGATTTGGCGGACCGTGAATTGGACGTGCTCAAGCGCGAGTACCAGATACGCGCTGCTGCGTTCTATGCCGACGCCGGCGACCGTCTGAGGAACTCGGCCGCATGGGACAAGCAAGATACGCAATATAAACAGCAGATCGCCGACAAGCAAAAAGCCCTCGACGACGCCAAGCAGAAGCTTGAAGAGATGCAGGAAGATGCCCGCAAGGCAGGAATACCTGCGGCGATGCGTGAACAGTAGAGCACCGCGGCAGAGCAGAGCTGTAACATAGTTAAGACAGATCAGTTTCGAGTCGTGTGGCTCGTTCTTGTTCCCGCCTTTGGCGCAAGCGCCGGAGCTGCTTCACATGATGCAGGCTATGCACCAGGTGGAGTTTTCTCCACTGCGCCGCTGTCAGCGGGCCTAGAATGGGGTGATCCAACAGCTTCGTGCGCCCGCCGAAACTCTCTTCCGAACGCGCGATGATTTCATCCATTGCCTCAATTTTTGCGCTAATCTCAGCCCGAACTTTTTCGGCTGGCATTCCTCGCGGCAGTGCAACTCGCGGCGATTTCTGTCCCTGTGGCATGTAGCCAAGTCCAACCACCACTAGGGTTCGGCACCGCTGACGGAACGTCGCCGGGTGGACGATCGGTTTTCCGCCAGCGAGAACTCTCTCGAATCCCATTACCGTGCCTGTATAGGTCAGGTACAAATGCTCGAGCACTTCTGCGGCGCACCACTTCCCCGGGGGATGCCAGCTCAAGTCCTCGTTCGACAGCCCTTCCATCGCATCCTCGACAGCTTGTTGCAGTTTTTCGAGAGCTCCATCCATAACTAAACAGGTTCGTTTCAATCCGCCTTTCCGCCCGCTTCGGGTAGAATGTTGCGCGACTAGTGAACCCGTCCAAGTTATATCAGGAAGGTGCCATGCACAAGATAGACTCCGCTCAATCACGGTTCGCCAACCTCGAAAGTCCAGGAACAGGCGCGACTTCGAACCTCAGCCGGACATCGCCCATCCCCCGAGTTGGCCCCGAACCCTCGCGTACGAACCATTCATCTCCGACGCTGGCACGAATATCGGCAGGTTTCTTGCTTTTGAGCATGGGACTATTGCCGGGATGCTCCGATCAGTCAGCCAAACCTGCGGAGAGCGTAAAAGAAGAACCCAAGGGGCCGGAACTGGTCACTGGCCGTTCCGGCTTCCAGAAGGTTTATATTGCAGCCCGGGGTTGGGCGCCTGACCCGCAACCCTTCCGCATCGAGTCCACTCCCACCAGCGACGGCAAAGGCCACGACGGCAAGTGGGCGGTGTGGCGGACTGGCTTCGCCTCGCCTTCACGTCGCTCCGTGAAAACTTACATTTGGTCAGGGAGCGCTGCTCCGGACGCCCCTTCGCGCGGCGTCAGCGCGGGCACAGAAGACACCTACAACCCGAGCAATTCATCAACCACAACCTTCGACGTTGCTTTCTTAAAAGTGGATTCCGACCAAGCCTTCGCGACAGCTCAGAAACATGGCGGCGACAAAGTCCTGGAGAAGAGTCCGGACACTCCTATCAACTATGTCTGCGATTGGAACCGCAATGCTAACGAATTGGTTTGGCACGTGATTTATGGCGCCAACCGCGAAACTGTGAAGCTCACCGTGGCGGTGAATGCCTCGAGCGGCGAGTTCATCCGCGTGGAGAAGTAAATCTGTCTACAATGTCACCTTGGAATATTCGTAAGGGAAAACCACTGGCGGGTTTTCGTCCCTATTCTTCCCCGTTGGGCAGCTGTTCTACCACTTTGAGCTCGGCTTCGAGTGAAGCAAAAAATCGGCAGATGGCATCAGCCGAGGCGATCGCCCCTTTAAGAGTTTGGCGCTCCCCGAACACCACAATATCCTGGACGGAATATTGGAAACGCAACCGTTCGGCGGCGGATTGTGCGCTCAGCAATTCCAGCTTGGTACTGCGAAGGTCGGACATCAACCGCGCGATCTGAGCCTGTTTCTTTGGTTCCTCGGTTGACAATCGACGTCTCCTTAATGTTATGTATGTGTGCCCGCAAGCCCCGCGCGGAGCCACTCTCGTGGAGGAAAGCTGCTAGCCAACTATGCGGCTCCGGTCGGGACGCGGGGTGCGAGGTCGCAGTGGATGCATGGCATTATACTTCGTTATTTATACACAGTCAAAGTTAACCTGATTTTGCTGACGCGGAGGCTCACCGGTGCCGAGACAGCCTGATCCAGATTTGGAACAGCACATTCTCCAAGCCGCCTCACGCTTGTGGGCCCGAGGCGGCGAGAAATCTCTCACCATGCGCGCGGTGGCCAAAGCCGCCCGCACGACCACCCCCACCGTGTATGAGCGCTTCCGCGACCGCGAAGACATTCTCCGCGCCCTGCGCTTGAAGACCCGCCAAGAACTCTTCAACCGACTCCGCCTCACCCGCACCTTGGCGCAAGCCTGCCAGGCTTACCTGGAGTTCGCCCTCGAGCACCGTGAAGCTTATGGAGTACTGTTCGACCGAATTGCTCAGCCGCCTTCCCTGCATGAACCGTGGCCTTCGTTCAACCTCTTTCGCCAGCGTCTGGCTCGGCGCCTGGGTGGAACGCCTCGTACCCATACCCGACTCATGCTTTCTCTGTGGGCACTGATGCACGGTACGGCCATGCTTGTAAATCGAGGGGGCGCGGAGGGCGCGCTGCGCACGCAAATGTTTCACGCCTGTATCGACGCCTACGAAACCATTATTGCGGCTGCGGCGCGATCCAAGGGTGGAATGCACTCGGGCCCAAAGTGGCCAGCAAATTTGATTCTTGGCGAAGCGGATCGCAGCCAGGTGCTCAACCCCCGAGGGAACCATGGCAGCAGACGGAGGAGGACAAAACCCAAAACAAGAAATCAGTCCCACCGTTGAATGCCGCGGGAAGCAGGGGCCGGGTGCCTCTGTATTTCGAGCGGAGGGATCAGCAGGTTATCGATTCTACGTTCCTCTGGTCTGGTTACTTCGTCGGCTTCGGACTTGAGTCCAGCTTCTTCAATCGCTCCACCGACTTCCGCGCTTCTTCGGCAAATGGTCCGTGGGGAAGAATCTTCAGGTAGCTTTCGTAATTGTCGCGAGCCGCACCCGGCTGGCCAAGTTTTTCCAGACACTCGCCTAAACGAAAAGTCGCCATCGCATCGTTATCCTTGTATAGCAGTGCTTCGCGGTAGCGGTCTTCCGCAGCCCGATAGTTCTTACGCTTGAAATAAAAGTCACCGATCTCTACATCTTTGGCGGCCTTGTGAGGATCCCAGGGATGGAACTCCGCAACCCCGGTGGCTTCAGCTTCCGCGGCCGCCACTGCCGAAGAACTATTGGGATGCATTTTGGCATCGTCCGCCGGCGGACTCAAATCCACCTGAGTGTCCTTGCTTGAACTCTCACCAACGTCGCCGCCCAGATCATCGCGCTCGACTCGGTCTGATCGTGGCGGCGTAAGGTCAGAGGGCTTCTTCGACGTCCGAGGGCTCTCCGTTTCCGTGCCAGAGCTGGACGATCCGGCTTGGCTTCGCCGCGGCGAACTTGCCTCCGACGATCTATTGGCGGGTGATGACTGAGGGCTGGGATTCTCGGGTAGCGAACTCTGCTGCGCCCATAATCCCAAGCTCAGCCCGAGCATTACACCCAACGCGAAACCTGAGGACAACTTGAGCAACATGCCTCTATTTTACGCTGCAAAATGGTGCATTGCCGATGGTTGTTTTCGAAGGTCCAGCAATCGGTTTTCATTTCACAGTCAAACCATGAATGCCCATCCGTTGCTCCCTCTTCGAACAAAAAAACAGGCCGCTCAGGGGGGAGGCATTGAGCGGCCTGGTTGGCGAAGTCCTCCGGGGAGGAGGGGAAACTCTTTCTACATCGACGACGGATTAGACTGTCCGGCGGTGGTCGGGGTGCTCTGATCGCTGCCCTGCGTGTTGCTCATCAGGTGCACATCGACACGGCGATTCTCACGCCGGCCCTGAGCGGTCTTGTTCGACTCGACCGGCTTGTCCTTGCCCAATCCGATTATGTAAATCTTGTGGGCAGGCACGCTGTACTTCGAGGCCAGATACTGAATCACAGCATTGGCACGGCGCTGGCTTAAATCGTAGTTGTAATCTGCCGGGCCGGTTGAATCCGTGCCGCCTTCCACAGTGATCAGATAACCCTTGGTACTTGCAATGCCGGCGGCCAGCTTGTCGAGATCTTCCTTGGCTTGCGGCGTCAGCACATCCTTGTTGAAACCAAACTTCGCAGAGGCTTCGGAGACAGAATGATAGTTGTCGAGATTGGCTACCGTATTGGTCAGAACGCCAACCCGAGTATTGGCGGCGTCGGCTGTCTGTTGCGCCGAAGCTGCGGTCTGACCGGCGGCCTGAGCTTTTTGGTCCACGTCGGCAGCCTTAGCCTGAACCGCCTGGATCCCGGCCTGTGCCCGGGCATCAACATCCTTGATCTCCTTGGTGTTTTTGGCCGTCAGGTCGTCCAGTTCGTTGGTTTTGTTGATTAGCGGTGTGGTCTGTTGCTTTACATAGTTCTTGCTGGCGCAGCCGGCGGTAGCCATCATGCTTGCCGCCAGGAAAATCGCTAACGAAGTGCGGGTCATAGAGAGGAGCTCCTTAAATTGAATCTCATTGTCTCGGCGCGTTTCACAGCTTTCGCGCTCAAATGTCCGTACTGAGGACCTGGGGAAATAAGCCTACGTGCACTATTCCCAAGCTGTGCTTTTGCACGGCACGTGCCAGTTTCCCGTACCCACCCGGGCATTGGTAAGTATATAACGTTTCAATGGTTTGCGGTATCCAAGCGAATGTGTCAGGCAATTTTCGCAGCCCCGGGCAACGCAAACCACACACCCGGAATGGAAATTTTATACACTCCGGCTCAATCAGCCAGGTCACAGCTGTAGACCGAGGCACTTCTCTGGATTTACTTCCAGATGTCGGTGATCAGCGCCGCTTCCCTGTCATTTTCCGTTAGCGGCTCAAGCCCAAAATTCTCCTCGATCGTGCGCAGCAGGCTGTAGTGGTTGTATTGCCGCCCTAGCACTTTCGGATCCTGCTCGCGGGCCGGTTTCACCATGTCGCCAAAGAAAAGCGTAAAGATCCGGTTGTCACTGTTTCCGCCGGATTCATCGAAGGTCACAATCACCAGCGTCCCCTGACGCACCTTCTCAGGGAAACTCTTATCGAGAAACTCCTTCAACCATTCCCCCGCAATCCGGACGCTGCTATCGTGGCCATCATCGTCCATGTTCGGACTGAAAAAGGAATACGCGACAAGCCCCTTCTTCGCATCCTGGGCGAACCAGTTGTCGCTCTTGCCGGAATCGACCGGCACTACGTGGTCACACCACTTCTGCTGGACTTCCTGGAAACTTAAAAAAGGCACGTGCTTGCGGGCATAGTCGCCTTTCTTGCCGTTTGCCACATGCTGAGTGTAGATGCGGAAGGGGCAAGGCACATCGGGCAATTCCTCCGCATAATTTTTCCAATCGAGGCCGGCCTCAATCAAGCGATCGGCAATCGTCTTGTGCGCCGCGTTCGCCGGAAAGTTGACTTGCTTGTCACCAAAGATCCGAGCCCTGCGATGGGTGCCGAAGTCGGTACCCGCCACCATGGCAAGATAGTTTGGATACGAGGGGTGAAACAGCGCGTGGAAATTGGAAAAGCTTGCGCCGTGCGTGGCTAGCTCCGCAAGGTTTTTGTCGCGAACGGCAACCTCGTAGTCGGCATTTTCCAACACGATAATAACAACGCGGTCGAAGTGATGGGCGTTTGGCTTGGCAGCGGGCTGAGCTTCCGGACTCTTTTCCGGAGCAGGTTTGGATTCGGCCGGTCGAGGAGAGGACTGTTTGGCCGGTGACGATTGCCCAGAAGTGACAATTACGAAAACGCCGAAAGCTGCAGCCGTCAAGAGACATCCAATTGTCAGCAGCCTAGGCACCGATCGCCTCACGAACATCGGTGCCGTATTCATTTCCGAAAGAGTCCCGTGTGAGCAATGCACCGTTAGCCATTGTGCCACAAGCGGTCATTGGATCATCTAATAGAATAAATCCGACCGATTGCGAATGGATCTCCACCAAAAAATCCGCACCTTGCCCACCGAGCCCGGCGTGTACCTGTACAAGAACGCCGAAGGCGATGTCATCTACGTGGGTAAGGCGAAGAACCTGCGCAGCCGGGTGGCGAGCTACTTTCGTGCCGCCCGTTGGGAGGACGCAAAAACGGACACGCTGGTCCGCGAGGCGGTCGACGTCGACTACATCGTCGTCGCCAACAACAAGGAAGCGCTGGCGCTCGAAAACAACTTCATCAAACAGCGTAAGCCGCGCTTCAATATTCTGCTGCGCGATGACAAAACCTATCCCTACGTGAAATTGACGCTGGGCGAGCGCTTTCCGCGGGTGTACGTCACACGCCGCCTCCGTAAAGACGGCAGCGCTTATTACGGTCCGTACTTTCCGGCGAACCTCGCCTACCGCATCGTCGATCTCATCCACCGCAACTTTCTCTTGCCTTCCTGCAAAGTGGATCTCACGCGTTACCATCCCCGGCCCTGCTTGCAGTACTACATCAAGCGCTGCTTGGGCCCGTGCGTCGAAACCCTGACTACGCCTGAGGTTTATCAGGAAGCGGTGCGGGATGTGAAGTTGTTTCTGGAAGGCCGTCCCACCGATCTGACACGATCGTTGGAGGCCCGCATGGAGCAGGCCGCCCAGGCCGAAGAATACGAGCGCGCGGCCAGGTATCGCGATTTGATCTCCACCGTCGAGCAGTTGCAGGAGCGGCAGCGCATCGCCGCCGCGGAAGGCGATGATGCCGATGTATTCGGTTACCACTGCGAGAAAGGGATGCTCGCCGTCAACCTGTTTCACATGCGCGGTGGGCGCGTGCTAGATCGGCGCGAATTCTTCTGGGAGGAGCTGCCGCAGTTCGCATTGCCCGAAATGCCGCCGTCGGAATGTTCCGACGGTAACGATGTGGACATTCAGCGCAGAGACGTTGCTCGGAACGTCCCTACGGAGGGCTTGGGTAATGGTTCATTCGTGCCCGGTGAATTTTTCTCCAGCCTGCTGAAGCAGCTCTATATCGGACAGCCATATGTCCCGCGCAATATCTACGTGCCAGTGGATTTTGAAGACCGGGAGGCTCTCGAAGATTTACTCTCTGACCAACTTGCGATGGGTAATCCCCGCGCGGCTCGAGTTCACATTCTTGTGCCGTTGCGTGGGGACAAGCGCTCTCTCATCGATCTCGCAGGCACCAACGCCAGACAGTCCTACGATCAACGCTTCCGCGTTCTGAAGCCGAACACGAAGGCGGTTCAGGAAGAGCTACAAGACTCGCTCAGCCTGCCCGATCTGCCCAAGCGCATCGAATGCTTCGACATCTCGCACATTCAGGGCGCAGAGACCGTGGCCTCGATGGTGGTGTGGGAAGACGGAAGGATGAAGAAGTCGGACTACCGGAAATTCATCATTCGAACCGTAGAAGGTGTCGATGATTTCGCTTCTATGCGCGAGGTGGTTACGCGCCACTACAAGCGACTGCAGCAGGAAGAAAAAGCGATGCCCAGCCTGGTGCTGATCGATGGCGGCCTCGGGCAATTGCACGCGGCAGCTGAGGCGCTGGAGTCACTCGAGATCATCAATCAGCCTTTGGCTGCAATTGCCAAACGCGAAGAGATCATCTACGTCTACGGGCAAGAGAACGATCCCATCGCGCTTGATCATCACTCCCCTGTTTTGCATCTCGTGCAACTCATCCGCGACGAAGCCCACCGTTTTGCCGTGACCTTCCACCGCAAACGCCGTCAGATGCGCGATCGCTCCAGCGAATTGCTGGAGATCCCGGGGGTCGGCGCCAGCACCACCCGGAGATTACTGGAACATTTTGGAAGCTTACAAGCGGTCAAGCATGCGGACGCTTCAGCTCTAACGGCGGTGGTGACCCGCGGCCAGGCGGAGGCGATCAGGAACCACTTTCGTAAGTAGCTGATTTTAAAATAGGAAGTGTATCGAAACACTGATTCCATTGTGGTTATCGATGAGATATTTTTGCGAATCTTGCTCCAGCGCAAAATGGACAACTCGGCGGCCCAGCAGAACTATCGATAAGCGCACAGAAATGTCAGCCAGTCGACGACCTCGTCGAACATGGATCCAAAAGGGCTCGGACCTGTTGAACCGCACAGTGGGTTATCCAGTGTGGAGATATAGCTCTGCTGCGCAGTCTAAAACGCAGGGATGCTACAACAGCTTTTCTGCCTACACCGAGTATGCGGCGTCAACCCCGCGCCGGCGACGCGCGCAGTCTTTCCGCCACAGCCTGCTCCCGTTGATACTGGTCGCGGGCGAGCATACGCTCATCGTCCGTCAGGTTCGCGAGAAATCCGAACCCCCTCACGCAATCGGCGGTGATCCTCTCGCGGTCGATGACCACGGCGCGGTTAAGGAGCTGGCGCAGATCGTCCCAGTCGAAGTCCCTGCCATCCTGGAACTTCTGGATCAGGCGGGCCGGATCGAAACTATCCCGCGCCTGCCACAGCTTCAGCACCACCAGCCGACGGATCAGCGCTTGGTCGAGGGGGCGCGTGGCGAACATGCTGAGGTCGTATATGTCGCGCGCCTTGTTGCGCTGATGGCAGGCGCGGATTTTTTCCGCGAGGATTTCGGCCAGCGCAAGGCAGATGATTTCCGCAGGCGCAAAGGGCAGGAGCTTGAAATAACTCTGCTCGATCTGCGGTCGCCGCTCCGTCGGCAGCGTCGGCGTTTCACGCCGGCTGATCTGGAGCTTCACCTCGCCCACGCCGCTCGCGTTCCAGCCATGCGAATAGGTCGGATTGACGCCCCACGACAGGCCGTCCTGCGTTTCGTAGTAACTACCGTCGGGAATGGCAAACTGGATTCCGTGAAAGGGCTGAGCGAACGCTTGCATCATTTCGAGAATGATGTCCTCGTGATCGTGTTCCTCGACTCCGGTGAAATCCAGGTCGGTTGAAAATCGTCCCTGGCTGCCGATGAACATTTTTCGCAGGCACGTGCCCCCCTTGAAGGCCAGCCTGTCCAGAATGGCGCGCTCGGACAGAAGCTGAAGCAGGAATGTCAGCACGATTTCCTTCTCCGCGATCATGATGTCGCGAAGGCCGGAGTCGGAGGAGTAACGCTGCACCTGCGGCTGGCTGAGCATTGTTAGCTCTCCTTCCGAATAGCTTTGCGCCGGCCGAGTCCGGTGCTGCCGTGCAGCTCTTCCCGCGGCACGTTGATGAACAGGCGCCACGTCTCGTTATAGCCGATGGCCCCCTTGACCTCGCGCGCGCGCGCGGGATCGGGGCCGAGCGCGGCCTTGCGGCTTCGCGCGGCCAGCTGCAGCAGGCGATCGCGCACGGCGGGCGGAACATCGGCCTGGACGTGATCGACGAGCCAGCCGAAGCGCCGCACAAGGGCGCCTGAATTGATCCGTTCGAGATAATCGGCTGCCTTGTTCCAGTCGAACCGGCGGCTGGCGGTCGCGAGAATGGTGGCGGCTTCGCCCACCCCGCCGGCCAGCGCCGGGCGGTCGATGCAGTCGATGGCGGTCTTTTCGCGGTCTGAGATCATGACTTTGTAGCCGAGCACATCAACCGGCTCGAAGCCGAAAAACTTGCTGTTTGCCTGATTGACGATCCGGACCCGCGACTCTCCAACCTCGCGCTCCCGCAGACGCACCGGTGTCACCAAGAAGATCACCTTGCGGTACTGCGTCGTCAGTCCGTAATGGGCGGCGGCGGTGCTGAAGCCGATGTAATAGGGATCGGCGATGCGGCTGGCGAGCGCCAGAAGATTGCTGTCGCCCAGGGCGTCCGGCCCCTGCTCTGGCGGTATAAGAAGATACTGGCCCCATGTAGCCCGCTCTAACCAGCCTTTGCGGCGCAGGGATTCGATAACATGGTCGGCGGCCTTGGTGCTGCCCCCGAGCAGATCGACGATCTCCGCCCGCATGGCCTCCCGTTGCCCCCGTTCGGTGAGCGCCAGTACGACCTTGCTTTCCTGCGTCGATAGGGATCGGGTCATGGGTTCCATGTCATTCTCTGTAATGAAACCCCCTGAAAAAGGGGGTTTTGATGAAAAGTGTAGCAGTTTCCCTCCAAACGGTCAACCATAATATGTAATGAAACCCCCTGAAAAAGGGGGTTTTGTTACACAGTGATGCATTCTTCAGGCCCTGTGGGGCGGCGCCGATTGCAACGACTGCGGCGTTTTCGACCACCACTAAACCATCCGCGTCGAGCTTGAGGGCACGCAGTTGCATGGCGAGGTCCGCATCGCAATGGCGCCGAACGGCTGGCACGCCGTCTCGACAAGCCACTGGTACGGCCAGAGAGGCGGAGGGTCGTCGCCTCTATCTGGAGCCGCACGGCCTACACCACGTGCGATGAAGCCATCGCCGCCGGCATCAACAGACTGATCGCCACCTTCGAGAGCGTGCGCGACTGGAAAGGCTACGGACCGCAGAACCAGTCCGCCCACGCGCAACGCATGATCGAAACCCTTAAAGCCCACCTGTTACAGTCCCGCCAGTTGTCGCTGTTCTGAAAATCGCAAGCCCGTCCGCTGTCCTCAGCAGCGCGGAAGCTCAGCCTCGAACACTGTCCCGCGATTTCCGCTTTTTCTCATTTTCCTTTTTGTTTGTTGTCACTGTTTGATTCCGCACATGGATGCTACTGCCGCTTGAGATAATCCCTTGACACTCATCCTATGAAAAAGGATGTCAAGGAAAAAATCTTCTCCCCGCCCCTCTGAGAGATGCGGGCGTGGTGACTTACATCCAGCCCCACCCCATTCCTCACCTCATCCATAGAGGGGTTATTGGTTTGGTCGCTTTG
>WNGK01000705.1_pt1 | contig 34448 bp, 26 predicted proteins | sample 5400601 | NCBI WGS metagenome assembly WNGK01 (sample SAMN13153376, study PRJNA577476) | soil metagenome | isolation source: 60 cm soil or saprolite under Garry oak tree replicate 1 | place: USA:California | collected 2016-06-15 | reverse complement strand
CGGCATTGAGCTCAATGACGCGCAGGAAGCAATGGCGCTGCCGGGCGTCAATCGCAATCTGGATGCTTACGAAACGGTGCGCAAGATCGACGTGCCGCTCGACACAGAACCGGCGATTGCCTTTCATCCCGCACGCGCGCGAAAGGAATTGTACGCCCCGAAAGCGAAGTTTCGCTTTGGCAAGGTAGAGCTGCCACAGTTCAAATCTGTTGACGATCTCGCCTTCGCCACGGTGCGCCAGCTTGCCGAGCTGATTCGCGCGCGCAAAATCTCCTCGACCGAACTGACGAAGATGTACCTCGCGCGTTTGAAGCGTTACGGACCAAAGTTACTCTGCATCGTCACGCTCACTGAGGACCTGGCGTTGAAACAAGCCGCGGACGCTGACGCCGAAATCAAGCGCGGTAAGTATCGCGGGCCGCTGCACGGCATTCCCTGGGGTGCGAAAGATCTTTTTGCCACGAAGGGAATCAAAACGACCTGGGGCGCCGAGCCGTATCGCGATCAAGTCATTGATTATGACTCGACCGTGGTCGAGCGATTGCGAGATGCAGGCGCAGTGCTGGTGGCAAAGCTATCGATGGGCGCGCTGGCGCAAGGGCCGAAGTGGTTCGGGGGTGTCACGCGCAATCCATGGGTACCCGATGAAGACCGAACGGGATCGAGTGGTTCATCGGCCGGCCCGGCAGCGGCGACCTCGGCCGGCCTGGTTGGTTTTTCGATCGGCACAGAAACTCTCGGCTCGATCGTCTCGCCGTCATCGCGATGCGGCGTGACTGGCCTGCGCCCAACTTACGGTCGCGTCAGCCGTTATGGAGCAATGGGACTCAGTTGGACGATGGACAAGATCGGGCCGATCTGTCGCGGCGTCGAAGACTGCGCGGCGGCGCTCAGCGCGATCTACGGTCCAGATGGCCGCGACATTACCGTCGGCGACGCGCCTTTCAACTGGAATCCGGAAAGGAACCTCGCCACCATGCGTATCGGCTATTTGAAAACTGAATTTGAACCGACTGGCTCTCAACAGCAGACCGAGCAGCAGCGGCAACAGATGGAGCAGCGACGTTCGATGTACAAGGAAGCCCTGGACGCGCTCGAAAAAGCGGGCGTCAAAATGACGCCGATCGAGCTGCCAAAATTTTCAACCGGGTCGCTGCGATTTGTTTTGACCGCCGAAGCCGCGACGGCGTTTGACGATATCACTCGCGACGGGCGCGTCAATCAACTCTCCGGCCAGGATCCGGGCGACTGGCCTAACTCTTTTCGCACTTCGCGTTTCATCCCCGCGGTTGAATACCTGCGAGCGCAACGCGCGCGCACTCTGCTTCAACATGAGATGGAAAAACTGATGTCGCAGTGGGACGTCTTCGTCTCTCCCGCGCCCGGCAGTGCGAGTCTTTTGATCACGAATCTAACGGGCCATCCGGCAGTCTGCATGCCCTGCGGTTTCATCGATGTGCCTGACGCTAAGAATCAGCCGCAGCACCTGCCGCAAGCGATCATGTTCACCGGCGGAGTTTACGACGAAGCCGCGCCGTTGCGAGTTGCCCTCGCCTTCGAGCAAGCGACCAAGTGGCACACGATGCATCCGAAAGTTGACTGGGCTTAAGGTCGCAGCCTGAAGGGCTGCCAGATAGTAGCCGGTGGTCCGGAGACCACCGGAACGTGAGTTAAGAAAATCATCAGCACCCCTACGAGTCTGTCGGGAAAATCAAAAATCGCCAAAAATGCGGATACCAAAATCATTCGACGCGACAGAAAAACTCGTTAGAACGAAAATACGGGCCAAGAAGTTTTGGCGAAATCGCTGAACGGCTTTTTTCCGACAGACTCCTACGGGGCTCTTAACTCACTGGGCTCTCCTCAGTCTCGACTTCTTCTGCAGCCTCAACCAACGAAGCGCTGGTGACCATGTCGTCTGTATCGGTCTTGATCAGACGCACGCCCTGAGCGCTGCGCCCTGTCTTGCGAATGTGGCCCGCCTCGAGGCGAATCAGCTTAGCCTGCTGCGTGATGATCATGATCTCCGAATCGTCTTCAACCGGAAATACGGCAACCACCTTGCCGGTCTTCGCGGTTGTTTTCATGTTGATGACGCCCTTACCGCCGCGCGCCTGCAAACGATAAGTCGTGATCGGCGTCTGCTTGCCGTAGCCCTGCTCAGACACGGACAGCATCCTCTCGTTGTCATCGGCGGAAACAGGGCAGACCGAAACCACAAAGTCATCTTTGCGCAGGTCGATGCCGCGTACGCCGCGGGTGGCGCGCCCCATTGGGCGCACATTCTTTTCGTCGAAGCGAATGGCCAAACCGTTATGCGTCGCGATGAAAATACGCTTGGTGCCGTCGGTCAAGACTACGTCCAGCAACTGATCCCCTTCATCGATGTTGATGGCGATGATGCCGTTCGAGCGAATGTTCTGAAAGTCCGCGAGCGAGGTTTTCTTGATGACGCCTTTGCGCGTCACCATCACGACGTAGCGGCCGGCCGCAAATTCGCGCACCGGCACGACGCCGGCCAGTTTGCGATCCGAAGGAATACTGATCAGATTAACGATCGCCTTGCCGCGCGCAGAAGCGGCGGCGTCCGGCACTTCGTGGACCTTGAGCTTGTAGACCATCCCGTCATCCGTGAAGATCATCAGGTAGGCGTGCGTCGAGGCGATGAAAAGATGCTCGACAAAGTCTCCGTTCTTGGCCGTCGCCCCGAAGCGTCCCTTACCGCCGCGGCCTTGTCGTGAATAAGTAGTGATCGGCGTGCGCTTGATGTAACCGCTCTTGGTAACCGTGATGGCTACGTCTTCGTCCGCGATCAAATCTTCGATGGAGAATTCGACGCCTTCGTCGACAATCTCCGTGCGCCGTCCGTCGCCAAACTCTTTCTTCACGTCTTCGAGCTCGCCCGTAATCACGCGGCGCAACGAGGCTTCGTTGGCAAGAATCTCTTCCAGCTCGGCGATCAACTTGATTATCCCTTCGTATTCGTCGACGATCTTCTGTCGCTCAAGCGCCGACAGCCGGCGCAATTGCAAATCGAGGATCGCCTGCGCCTGCAGCTCGGAAAAGGCCAGACGCTCCATTGCCTTCTTCAGTTTCGGCAGATACTTCGCCAGCGGCTCGTTCGAAGGCACGCCTTTCCAGGTCTTCACCTCGCTGGTTGTCTTCATTTCGCCGGTCAGCCACTGTCGCGCCTCGTCAACCGAGCGCGAGTTGCGAATCAATGTGACGATGAAATCGAGCGCATCGATCGCCTTGGTCAGGCCTTCAAGAATGTGCGCCCGCGCTTTTGCTTTGCGCAGGTCGTACTCGGTGCGGCGGCGCACTACCTCGCGCCTGAAGTCTACGAAGCATTCAAGCATCTGCTTGAGGTTCAAGACTCGCGGCTGGCCATTGACGATGGCAAGATTGATGACGCCGAAGGATGACTGCATCGGCGTCAGTTTGTAGAGTTTGTTCAGTATCACCTGCGGCACCGCGTCGCGCTTGAGCTCGACGACGATGCGCATGCCGGAACGGTCCGACTCGTCGCGCAGTTCCGAAATACCGTCGAGCTTCTTCTCGTTGATCAATTCGGCGATGCGTTCGATGAGGCGGGCCTTGTTTACCTGGAACGGAATCTCGGTGATGATTATCGCATCACGCTCTTGCGTCCCGCGACCTATGCGATCTATTCCTGCGCGTGCGCGCAGTTGCAAGATGCCCCGCCCCTCGAGGTACGACTTTCTGATTTCTTCGCGCCCGTAGATGAAACCGCCGGTGGGAAAGTCCGGGCCGGTGACGATCTTTGTTAGCTTGGTAATCTCGATCTCGGGATCGCGAAGCAGGGCAATCGTTGCGTCGACAATTTCAGTCAGGTTGTGCGGCGGAATCTTGGTCGCCATGCCGACGGCAATGCCGTCCGATCCGTTGATCAGCAAGGTCGGAATACGCGCGGGTAAGACAGTCGGTTCGCTCAGCGACTCGTCATAGTTGGGCTGGGTGCTGACGGTCTCCTTCTCGATGTCGGCGAGCACTTCGTTTGCCAGCCGCGCCATGCGTACCTCGGTGTAACGCATTGCGGCGGGTGCATCGCCATCCACTGAACCAAAGTTTCCCTGCCCATCAATCAGCGGATAGCGCATGGAAAAGTCTTGCGCCAGACGGACGATTGTGTCGTAGACGGGTAGGTCTCCGTGCGGGTGATACTTGCCGATGACGTCGCCGACAATGCGCGCGCTTTTTTTGTAAGGCTTATTGTAGGTGTTACCCAGCTCATGCATGGCCCAGAGCACGCGCCGGTGCACGGGTTTCAGACCGTCGCGCACATCAGGCAGCGCGCGCCCGATGATCACGGACATTGCATAATCGAGATACGAACGTCGCATCTCGTCTTCAATGTTTATGTGATGGCGTTCAGAAGTTGTTTCCATCTACGAACCTTTCCAGTACAATCCGCCAGTCGCGAGCTTTCGGATCCAGCTCGACATCAGGATTCACGGCAAAGAGGCCGAAAGCAAAATCTCCAATTCTCGAGCAGAGTTTCGCGTAACCGCTTTGTGTGAATAAAGTGAGACTCTTTCGATAGTCGCAGGACGTGTGTCGCATCGGCTTTGAAACACGCTTTATTGTATCCTTTGCGAGGGTTTTTGGCAACCGGCCACGAGCAGGCAAACCCTAATAAAATCAATAGGTTCGCCAGAATTGGAGACCTGGCGGATAATGGCTGTTCTGTGGTCGGAGCCGGGGCTCGCAGGTGATCACAGTGAGGCCCGCTCGAACAGGCTGGGGACGCGCATGACTGAAGCGGAAAAATCGAGGCGTATTCGCGAACGGCTGGAGTTGAAACTGCCGGTGCGAATCCATTGTCGCGAGACTCCGGATTTCGAGTGGACTGAAGTCACGAGACTGATCGATGTTACGCCTTTCGGCGCCGGCTTTACTCTTAAGCGACCAACCGAGCGTGGCCGTCTGTTGCACATGACGATTCCGATGCCGCGTCAATTGCGCGTCTTCGATCATGTTGAAGATCAATACAGGGTTTGGGCCATTGTGCGCCATATCAGGCCGGTTGTGTCTCCTCAAGATAAGACGCCGCATTTTGAAGTTGGCGTCGCGTTCATCGGTAAACGTCCACCTGCGAGTTATGAAGAGGACCCGGCCAAGCGATACGAAATCACCCCTACAGCTTCTCAAACCGACGCCTTGACCCTTAGCGAACAGGTTGAAGATAACGTCCAACCAATTGAGAGTAACGATAAACGGACGCGCACGCGTCATAACATCCCGGTTGATATGCTGCTCGAAACATTCAACGACAAAGGAGACGTGGAGCAAACTGAGAGCACCGTCACCGAGAACATTAGCCGCAAAGGCGCCGCGCTCTACACTGTTCAGGAAATACCCCTGGGTCGCTTCATCCGCCTGACGAGTTCACAATATGACGTGACGGTTCATGCGGCAGTGCGAGGTCATAGCAAGGGGCCCGGAGGGATCCCCAGAGTCCACGTTGAATTCATTGATCGCGAGTGGCCACTTGATTGAATAGCGAACCGATTCGGATCGAATAGCACCGATGGATGAGCGCAAAGCCATAGTTTTCCCGCGGCAGGTCTTGTTAATCGAGATCGATCGGCGCTGCTCGTTTGCCGACTGCCGCGCCAGAGTTCTTGTCGGGTTGACCAGGCAGGAAGCTTTTAGCTATTCCGGCTTTGAATGTGTCCGTTGTGGGCGTTGGAATAATGACTGCTTAAGTGAAAAAGATGTCCCCGACTGGTGGGCGGAACTTAACGACCAGAGTATTCTGCAACACTAAGTATTGGCGTTTAGTGAAACCTCGAATCCTTTATTCAGGAAACCGTTTTGAGCGAACCAGGGACACGTCGGAGGCGCAGGCGATCAAAGCCGGACCAGATCGTGCTGCCGGAACGGGTACTTGCATTCTTACGGCAATCGCTGAGAATCGCCTGGCGGGTACTGTTTAGAATTCGCTACAAAGGTACCGAGAACATTCCTCAGGACGATCGACGCGGCCTGATCATCGCCGCAAATCATCAAACCTACATCGATCCGTTTTGGCTTTCGATCCCAATCAATCGCCCAATACGATTCCTGGCGTGGGACGCTGCTTTCAAGTGGCCGATAATCGGCAAGTCAATCCAATTTCTCGGCGCCTGGCCGCTGCAGGTCGAAGGCAGCGACCCTGCGGCAATCCGTCGCACGCTGGAGTGGCTGCGTGATGGTGGCGCAGTAGTAATCTTTCCTGAGGGTGGACGCGGGCAGCCCGATGGCTCGATGATTGAGTTCAAGGGAGGCGCCGCGCGGCTGGCGCTGGAGGCTGATGTGCCGATCCTTCCCGTGACCATTCGCGGCGCAAATCGTGTTTGGCCGGCGGGCCGTCATCTCCCCCGGCTGGCACAGGTCGAAATCACTTACCATCCTCTGTTTCGTGTCGAGCAAGGATCGCATGAAGAGAAAAGCTCGTGCGCGCGACGTGAAAGCGATCGGCTCGCGGGAATCATTCGTTCAGCACTCTGAGAGCGGACGATAGACGACGGACCATGGACGATTGACACGGTTCAACTTAGTCTTTTCTTGTCCATGGCTCGTCGTCTATGGTCTATCGTCCGCGCCTATGGCCCGTCGTCTGCGGTTCCCAGTACCCGCATCATTGCGTCGTGGACCAGCCCGTTGCTGGCAAGGACCTTTGGCGTATAAATATGAAGCGGAGCGCCGAAAAAATTTGTAACTCTTCCGCCTGCCTCTTCGATCAAGATGACGCCGCCGGCTATATCCCAGGGACTCAATCCGTCCTCCCAGAAACCGTCGAAACGCCCGCAGGCAACATATGCGAGGTCGAGTGCCGCTGAGCCGTCGCGCCTGACGGCCTGCGCCTGCATGGTGAAGTTTGTGAAGTGCCGCGCAAACCGCGGGCGCTCGCGCACATCATACGGAAAACCGGTGCAGACCATCGCGCGATTCAGATCTTCAACTGTCGATACGTGAATCCGGCGCTCGTTCAGCGTCGCGCCCCGGCCGCGCTCGGCGGCAAACATCTCGTCGCGAACAGGATCGTAAATGACTCCGATCTCGATCCGGTCACCGCGCTCAACCCCGATCGAAACGCAGAAACAAGGATAACCGTGGGCGTAATTTGTGGTGCCATCGAGCGGATCGATGATCCATTTCCATTCGCTTTCCCCTGCTTCACGGATGGCTCCATCCGAAGCGCCTGACTCTTCAGCAAGAATCGCGTGCCGCGGATAATGCGAGCGAATCCTTTCGATGATCAGTTTTTCCGACGCCAGGTCAGCTTCCGTAACAAGATCAATGTCGCCCTTGTTGGAAATTCGCGCGCGGCCCAGTCGGGCGGCCAGGATGCGCCCGGCGTCGCGAGCTGTTTGAATGGCAAAGTTGAGCAAGCAGAATTCCCCAAAGAATTACGCCGTTGGATACGGATACTCAGGATATCTCAAAGTTAGGCGAGCAGCGAATTGGTAAAGGGTCTGTCTTTGGCGGTCTCCGCGATTTCCTTTGCGACCTTTGCGTAAAGATCCTGTCCCTGACGCTCTAGTTCTGCATTCGTTTCATTCTCTGCGATTTCGCCAGCCCGTTCGGCGGCGGCAGGCGCACCTTCTGCGCCGCGATCTTCAACACCTCCTGTACCTGAGCGTCCCAATAGGCCCAGGAGTGATTCCCCGGCAGCTCGCGAAACTCATGCGGGATCTTCTTCTGCAGCATCAACTGGTCCAGCTCGCGATTGGCGTTGAAGATCAGCGGCGAATCCTCCGTGCCGCAATCAAAGTAAAAATAGGGCAGCGATGAAATGCGTGCCGCCGGCAACTCGGCAATCAGCTCAAAAAGATCGTTGGCTTTGCGCGTCTGACTGCCAACCGGGCCGAAGAGTTTTAGGAATGTCTCCCACGCCGCGCCTTTGCCGGTGTCTTTTTCCGCGTAACGCGTGACTCCGAATGCGCCGCTGGTTGATCCCGCAAACGCAAACTGGTCGGGATACTTCAGCGCAAACTTGAATGCGCCGTAACCACCCATCGAGAGGCCCGCAATCGCCCGCCCATAACGAGCCTCAATCGTGCGATAACGCTGCTGCACGTCAGGAATCAATTCTTGCACGATGTACGTCTCGTACTTATCGGTCGGCAGACCAGCGCTATCAACGTACCAACTATCATTCCCTTCAGGCGTCACAACGATCATGCGGTACTGCGACGCATAATCCGCGACATTCGTGCGCGAGATCCAATCCCTGGAGTGTCCTGACAAGCCATGCAGAAGATAGAGCACTGGATAACGCGTGGTTCGCGATCGGTCGTAATCAGGCGGGAGAATGACCTTGTACAGGAGTGTCGTGCCAACTAACTTGCTTATAAACCGAACGGTTTCGACTCGGCGTCGTGTTTTCGTTTGACCGGAGGAGCTAATCTGCGGAAACAGCGCGAACACCGCGAGCGCGATTAGTATCTTTCTCATTTTCTCGACACGAACTACACCGCTGCCGTGATGTCTCACTGCGCTGACGGCTCCGTGACAAGGGGGGTGGCGAGATACTTTGCAAAGAATCGCACGTATCGTCGCACCCGATCCATCTGGTGGCGCGGCTCGGTGAAGCCGTGGTTTTCGCGCGGATACACGACAAACTCCACCGGCACTTTGCGCTCCTTGAGCGCCTGATAGAACTCCTGCGCTTGCGCGATCGGCACGCGCGTGTCCACCTGCCCGTGCATGATCATGGTCGGCGTCTTCACGTTGTTCACATATTTCATCGGCGAACGATCCCAGTAGAGTTCCTGCGCGTCCCACGGCGACTTATCCGAATAGAACCAGCGCAGATACTTTTGGATGTCGTTCTGTGAATACATCGAGTAGATGTTCGACAGGCCGGCGCCAGGCGAAACTGCTTTGAAGCGATCGGTCTGGGTCAGAATCCAAAAGGTCATGTAGCCGCCGTATGACCAGCCAAATGCGCCGAGACGATCCGGGTCAGCCAGGCCGCTGGCGATCATCGCATCCACGCCCGTCATGCAATCTTCGTAATCGCCTTTGCCCCAGGTGTTCTTGTTCGCCTGAGCAAACGCCAAGCCTTTGCCCGTCGATCCGCGGAAGTGTGGCTGCAGCACAGCAAAACCATTAGCCGCGAGCACTTGCACCGTGCCGTTGAAGTTATTAAGCGAGGCGCCCGTTGGGCCACCGTGCGGATTCAGCAACAGTGGAACCTTCTTCCCGACTTCGTAGCCCACGGGTTTTGTCAGCAAACCTTCGATTTCAGTGCCGTCTTTGCTCTTCCATTTTACGACTTCGTTATCAGCCCGGGCGTAGTCTCGCAACCAGCCGTTGTGATCCGTTAACACGTGGACGTCGTTGAAATCCAGGCTCGCCGCGTAAACTTCCGTTGGCGAGTCGGGTCTCGAAAGTGTTCCCACAATCATTCTTCCATCAGGACTAACTTCCGTAACGCCAGTCACTGTTCGTCGGTCCGAGAGCTGTCTTACGGCTCCGCTGGCAAGGTCACACGAGTAAACTTCGATCGCTTCCAGCACATTCGTGCTGAAGTAGATCGTGCGGCCATCGCGCGCCCACACGGGCGTCCCCACGTTCAAATCGAATTTCGCCGTCAGTTGCTTTGGTGTGCCGCCCGCAGCGGGAACCAGATAGAGATATGTAGTCGTCACGCCGCTGCTCGCATCCGGACTTCCCGTGCAAGCGATCCATTGTCCGTCCCTTGACCACCGTGCCGTATCACTGGATCCAGGGCTGCCCACCAACCTCTTCTTCTCGCCGCTCGCGACGGTCAGCACCCAGACATCGCTCAGACTTCCGTCGTCCGCTTTCGGGGTGGGCCGGGTCGTATAGCTGATGCGCGTCCCATCCGGCGACCACTGCGGATCGCTTATGGTGAAGTTGCCTTCAGTTACCCGCTTCTCTTCTTTCTTATCGATGTTCCAAAGCCACAGATGCGTCATGCGAATGTCCGTGTCGATCACCATCGTGTCGTCCTTGACTTTTTTTCGCTCTTCTTCATCTTTCGACGGCTGATCAGTGGCGCTCAGCAGCAGTTGCTTTCCGTCCGGAGAAAAGCGAAAGCCGCTAACGCCGCCTTTGTGCGTTGTCACGGCCCAGGCCTCGCCGCCATCAGCCATCATCATCCAGACCTGCCGCTCACCGTCCTTCTCGCGATCAGTGAGGAACGCGAGCAGCTTTCCATCGGGCGACCATTCAGGCGCAGTCGCGCTCTTTTCGCCGCGTGTGTACTGGCGAAACGTTCCGCCGCCTTGAGTAGGGGTTACCCAGACCTGAGTGACGGTCTTCCACTCTTTGTCCTTCTCCATCTTCGTCTCGCTCAACGTATACGCCACGCGCGTTCCGTCCGGAGAAATTCTCAGCCCACCGACACCTGCTACCTTCATCAGATCAAGTGATGTCAGCAGCTTCTTTCCATCTTTGGCGCGCGGTTCCGGCGCTTCGTTCTTTGCCGGCTTCTTGTCTTCTGGCGACGGAGTCTTCTCCTGCGACCACGATGACGACACCAGCACCAACAAGACTATTAAAACAGCAGGCAAACGTTTGGGGTTCATTCGATTCCTCCTGTGCCGCAAGTTGTTAACCCGCGCGTCTGGATCTGCCCTGGATTGGCAGTTAGGGATTTGCGCTAGTTGAGCTTTATTAGTTTTTGACTTGTTCCCTCTCCCACTTGGGAGAGGGCAGGGGAGAGCGGTCTGTTGCCGTTAATCCCTCCCCTTCAGTTCCCCTCCCAAAAGGAGGAGACAAGAGTTCATCTGCTCTCTAAACCGAAAGACCAGTTTACAACATTGGAATGCTAATGCCTTTATCCTTCGCAGTCTCGATCGCCTCTTCATAACCTGCATCGACATGCCGGGCGATGCCGAGACCGGGATCGTTTGTCAATACACGATTCAAACGCCTCGCCGCTTCGTCGGTGCCGTCAGCAACTGAAACCTGGCCGGCGTGAAGTGAGTAGCCAATGCCGACGCCGCCGCCATGATGAAACGAAACCCAGCTGGCGCCGCTCGCTGTGTTCAAGAGCGCGTTGAGGATCGGCCAATCGGCAACTGCATCTGAGCCGTCTTTCATCCCTTCCGTCTCGCGAAAAGGCGACGCCACCGAGCCGGTGTCGAGATGATCGCGGCCAATGGCGATCGGCGCTTTCAATTCACCGCGCCGGACCAGTTCATTGATTGCTTCGCCCATCTCGGCGCGTTCACCGTAGCCGAGCCAGCAGATGCGCGCGGGCAGACCCTGGAAATGAACCCGGTCACGAGCGAGCCGCAGCCAGCGGTTCAGAGTCTTGTCGTCGGGAAAAAGTTCGAGCGCGAGATCGTCGGTTTTGCGAATGTCTTCCGCGTCACCGGACAGCGCAACCCAACGAAACGGCCCCTTGCCTTCGCAGAAAAGTGGTCGGATGTATTCGGGCACGAAGCCCGGAATCTCAAACGCATCAAGGCATCCGGCATCGAACGCCATCTTGCGAATGTTGTTGCCGTAATCAAAGGCCACCGCGCCCGCGCGTTTCAACGCGAGCATTGCTTCGACATGCTGGACCATCGATTCGCCGGCACGGGCGGTGTAGCCTTCAGGATCTCTCTTCCGCAGGTTCGCGGCTTCCTCCAAAGTCAGACTCGCCGGCACGTAACCATTCAGCGGATCGTGCGCGCTGGTCTGATCGGTGACCGCATCGACTCTGATTCCGCGGCGCACGATACTGGGGAGTATCTCAGCGCAATTGCCCACCAGCCCAATCGAAACAGCGCGCTTCTGTTCGCGCGCGTCCTCGCAGATGTCCAACGCCTCGTCGAGATCCTGGACCATGCGGTCGCAATAGCCGGTACGCACGCGCCGCTCAATGCGCGCCGGATCAACTTCAATACCGAGGAACACCGCGCCATTCAGTGTTGCCGCCAGCGGCTGCGCGCCGCCCATACCACCCATGCCACCGGAGACGAGAAGCTTACCGCTAAGGTCGCCACCGAAATGCTTGTCGGCCATCGCCGCAAACGTTTCGAACGTTCCCTGCACAATGCCCTGCGTGCCGATGTAGATCCAACTGCCGGCCGTCATCTGGCCGTACATCATCAACCCACGGCGTTCCAGCTCATGAAAATGTTCCCAGTTAGCCCAGGCGCCGACGAGATTTGAATTGGCAATCAAAACTCGCGGCGAGTATTCGTGCGTGCGAAATACGCCGACGGGTTTGCCGGATTGAACCAGGAGAGTCTCGTCGTTTTCCAGTTCCTGCAATGAACGCACTATCGCATCGAATGACTGCCAGTTCCGAGCAGCCTTTCCCGCACCACCATAAACGACCAGATCGTCCGGCCGCTCAGCAACGTCGGGGTCGAGATTGTTCATTAAGCAGCGCAGTGCTGCTTCCTGATGCCAGCTCTTGCAGTTCAGTTTTGCGCCGCGCGGCGCGTGAATGGCCCGGGAACTCATAGGATTTGTGCTGGTAATTTAACCTCTAAACGCCAGGGACGCCAACGTGCGCAGACGCCCTCCCTAACGGTCGGGCTACTGCACCCAAGCAGCCGTCACTGTACACCTCAACCGCCTCGTTTTAGAATTCACGCAGCTTCATAAAGGGGACAGCACAATGAATCACCAGTTGAAGGCGAAACAACTAAATCATCCGACAACGCAGGCACTGGTCGCAGTGTTGGTCCTGTTGCTCGGAGCGGGACAACTACTGGTTCTTAGCGTGCGAGCGCAGGGCTCGCGTTCGGGCGCGGCCAAACAGAGGATTTCAAAACTAAGTAACGAGCGGCGCGCGGCGTTGGTACTGTCGCGTTTGACTTTCGGCGCGCGGCCGGGAGACTTTGAACGCGTCAAGACCATCGGCGTTGACGCCTTTATCGATCAGCAACTCGATCCAGACTCAATTGACGACACCGCGCTTGCAGCGAAGCTCGGCAAATTGCCAACCCTCGCGCTGGCCACGCCGGTGCTGATCGAACAATACACTCCACCCAAGCCCTTGCCGTTGCCTTCACCGACGCCAGCAACATCACCCACCACGGCCGCCTCTCCGCAGAATGCGACGAATCGAAACGCCGCAAGTGGTCAGGAAAAAAAGGAGGCCGGCAAGATGCCCGCGCTCCCAAGCGAAGCCGCCGTGAAGATGGAGAAGCCTGAGTCACAAGCAGCGGCGAACGAACAAAAGCCCGGCGCGGAAGAGATGAAAAAACCGACGGATATTCAAAAGGCCGACGCATCACAAACTAAACCGGCGGCACCGAAACCAACGCCTCCACCAAAAAATCCGCAGATGGTGGTTACCGAACTGCAACGCGCCGCATTGCTGCGCGCCGTTTACAGCGAACGTCAGTTGTCCGAAGTGATGGTTGATTTCTGGGAGAACCACTTTAGCATTTTCGCCAACAAGGATGCGGATCGTTACCTGCTGACCAGCTTCGATCGTGATACGATTCGCCCCTTCGCGTTCGGAAGATTCCGCGACTTGTTGGGCGCGACCGCGCATTCGCCCGCGATGTTGTTCTATCTGGACAACTGGCGGTCAAGCGTCGCGCGGCCTTATCCGGCGACCAAAGATAAACCTGCCGGGGTTGATGGAGGCCTGAATGAGAACTACGCGCGCGAGTTGATGGAGCTGCACACGATGGGCGTGGACGGTGGTTACACGCAGAAAGACGTGCAGGAGGTCGCGCGTTGCTTTAGCGGTTGGACGATTCAAAAGCCAAACGAGGAAGGGTTGTTTCTTTACCGCCCTGGCCTGCACGACAAGGGCGAGAAGATCGTTCTGGGCCACAGGATTCTTGCCGGCGGCGGTATTGCTGACGGCGAGCGCGTGCTTGATATTCTCGCAACGCATCCGTCGACGGCTCATTTCATCGCCTTGAAACTCGCGCGCCGATTCATCAGCGACGAACCGCCACAATCCGTGATTGATCGCGCCGCTAAAGTTTTCCTGAAAACTGATGGCTCGATTCGCGAGACGATGCGGGCCATCATTACGGCGCCCGAGTTTTTCTCCCGGTTGGCTTATCGCACGAAGATCCGCTCGCCTTTCGAATACGTGGTCGCGGCGATGCGTGCGCTGAACGCGGAGACTGACGCCGACGCGGCTGTACCTGGCTGGATCGCGCGAATGGGCCAGCCGCTGTTTGGCCGCATTACCCCCGATGGCTATCCCGATCGGGCCGAACAGTGGCTCTCAGCCGGAGCCATGCTCGCGCGCTTTAACTTTGCGAATGCGTTGGGCACAAACGGAATCAAAGGCACGCGGATCGATCCTGCTCGCTGGCTCGGCAATGCGGATTTGAATGACCCGCGCGCCATCGCTGATCGTTTGACCAGCCTCTTGCTCGCCGGCGATGTTAGCCCACAAACTCTCGAAGCGATGGACAAAATCGCCGGGAAGGATCCGGCGAGGACGGACGAATTATCGGAGTTGAAAGGCGTCAATTACTCGGGCGCCTTGGTGACCCAGAAAACTACTTCAACGCTTCCACCGTATGTTGCTCAGCTAATCACGATGGTGATCGGTTCACCAGAGTTTCAACGACGCTAGATGGCCAGTCGCTCAATGCACGGCGTCAGACTTGTTTGTCGCCAACCGATTCTCGCTCGGATCCTCACCAGCCTGCTCGTCTGCGCGGCTCTTGTCCTTCAGTCGGCAGTCGCGAGCCGGGCGCAAAACGTGGAACGGCCGGCAACCGTTACCGTCTTGATCAAACCGGGACGCCCGGCAAATCGATTTATCCCCTCGCACGCGCTCGGCGCAGGCGTGGACGGCCATGACAAGGGTGATGCCAACCGGCAGCTTACGCCAGAGAATATCGAGGCCATGCTCTCTGCGGGTTTGCAGTCGCTGACTTACCGTTTGCGTACGGAACTGGCGATCGACGCGTGGCACTGGAATCCTCAAGGCGTCTGGAGTGACCGGGGCCACAAACGTGGTTACTGGATTTCGGACAACACCGCGCGCAGACCAATCTCAGTCTCATACGGCTATCGTCTGCCGCGACGCGGCAACACCATCGATAACGCAAACAACGAAGGTTATTCACGACTTGCTGACGCCGACACCGAGAGTTTTTGGAAGAGCAATCCGTATCTCGACTGGCGTTTCACTCATGAAGACAACTCGCTGCATCCGCAGTGGATCGTCATTGAGTTTGCTACTGAGAAACTGATCAATGCGGCGCGACTGCTCTGGGGCATTCCTTTTGCCACCAATTACGAAATCCAGTACGCAAACTTCGATGACATCAGCGACATCGCATTGAATCCTTCAGGAATGTGGCAGACCTTTCCGCGTGGCGTGTTTCCCGGGAGCGCGGATATCCTGTCCGAGACCTCTGGCGATGAAGTGTTATTGCGACTCTCAAAGACGCCTATCAAAACCCGCTTCGTCCGCATCCTGATGACAAAGTCTTCCGGCACTGCCCCGCCGCTATCTTCCGACATTCGCGATCGGCTGGGCTTTGCGATGCGCGAAGTTTATCTCGGAATGGTCGACGAAAGGGGCGAGTTTCATGACGAAATAAGTCACACGACCGATCGTCATACGCAGACGATCATGCACGTCTCTTCAACCGATCCGTGGCATCGCGAGATCGATCTTGACGAAGGCGCCGAGCAACCGGGTCTCGATCGCATTTTTCAAAGCCGCCTGACCAATGGATTGCCTGTGCTCACGCCGACGGGAGTCCTGTACGACACGCCCGAAAATGGCGCGAACGAAATCCGCTATCTGAAGTCGCGCGGTTACAACTTTGAGCGAGTCGAGCTGGGCGAGGAACCCGATGGCCAGTACGCGACCCCGGAGGATTTCGGCGCGCTCTATCTCCAGTGGGCCGACGCCATTCACAGAGTCGATCCGAATTTGAAACTTGGTGGCCCAAGCTTTCAGGAGATTCAACCCGACACCTCGGATCGACAGGTGAAGCTGGGCAACAGCATGTGGATGCGCCGCTTTCTGAATTATCTGAAAGCGCGCGGCCGGTTGAGTGACTACGCTTTTTTTTCCTTTGAGTGGTACCCGTTTGACGACGTCTGCGAACCCGTGGCGCCGCAACTTGCGCGGGCGCCGAACATGCTCGACGCGGCGCTGCGCGAGATGGAGCGGCGCGGCGTGTCGCATCGCATTCCGTGGATCATCTCCGAGTACGGCTATTCGGCATTTGCCAGCAGAGCCGAGATTGGCATCGAAGGCGCACTGCTAAACGCCGACATTGTCGGGCGGTTTCTAACGCTGGGGGGCGATCAGGTGTTTCTCTATGGTTACACGCCCTCGCAGGTGCTGTACGACTCGTGCAGTCCCGGAAACAACATGCTGTTTTCGATGGACGACGTCGGCAACATCACGCATCGATTCGCAACCTACTTTGGCGCGCGACTGCTGACCCGGGAATGGACCGCACCATCAGGCAGGTGGCACGAGATCTACCCGGCGACCTCAGACATCAAAAACGGTCAGGGGGAAGCGCTAGTGACGGCTTATGCCGTTCATCGACCTGATGGGCTTTGGTCATTGCTGCTGATTAACAAAGACCCCACTCGCTCTTACAAAGTGCAAGTCAGATTTCTCAATGAAGCAACCAGCGGAGTCTCAGCGCTGCGCGGTCTAATCGATGTCTACCAGTTTTCGAATGCTCAGTATCAGCTGAACGATGACTTGAAAAATCCTTACCCAATCAAGACCGATCCGCCGGCGCACACAGTAATGCAAACTGATCAGCCTGGTTTGTTTGAGCTGCCGGCGTATTCGTTAACCGTTATCCGCGGCGCTGGACCAACACTATCGCGAGCCACAACGACATGGCGCCAGCGGCAGCGTTAGACATCGCTCTTGGAGGAAGACCCCCAGCCTCGAGAATTCACTTCGATTGCATTGCGGCAAGTTTATCCCGGGCGGTTTCTGCCAGACGCTCAAGCTCGTCAGATGTAATCTCAGGATCCACAAGCATAAAAGTAGGACTTGAAAGAATCGTCGGATACGTAGCGAGATACGTATTCAGAAATTGCTTCCCGCGATCGGTATCTCCCGCCTCGATTGACAACATGCCTGGGTTTAAGGCAAGGGCTTTGAGCCCTTCGAATAACTCATCGCGTCTGCCGTTGAACACGATCTCTTCAAGGTGCACGCCATCGCCAATGTGACTGTTCACCACGATGTCCTCTCCCCAATCCATGCCAAAGAGTGCGGATATTTCCACCTTCATTGAACCTCCTCCTTCGTAACACAAATGCGCTTTGCCTTCTCGGCAAAAAGAGCCCGACGGAAGGATTCCTTCATGGCCACGTTAACAGCGATGAGTTCTTTTCCGCTAGGCAAAGATGTAGAATCAAGATCAAGGAGTGAGTCACTAATGTCGAGAAGAATCACAACGATAGATGATGCCGCCTCGGTTTCGCTACCCCCGGAAGCCGTTGATGCATTGGGCGTCGGCGAGGGCGGTGAACTGGACATTGAAATTGTCGGACGGGCTCTGGTCGTTCGCTCCGTCGAGGAAGCGCAGCGGTCCCGTGACTTCGCGAATATATTCGAGTCTGTTCTGAAGCGACGCCAGAGAGCCTATGAGCAGTTGGCGGAAGGCCCTGATTAGATCGCCCGCAACGGCTGCATGAAATTCCCTGACAAATTGGATGTGTTGACAGCACATGCCCGATTGATTGCGGAAACAGGTGGAAGCGTTGGCCTACGCGATGAGGGCTTGCTTGAATCTGCGCTTGCCGCTGCCGAGAATCGCCACGGTTATGAAAATGCTGATCTTGCCACTTGCGCTGCTACCTATGCATATCACTTGACGCAGGCACACGCCTTTATTGACGGTAACAAGCGAGTAGCGGCGGCAGTCACAGAAACATTTCTAGAAAGCAATGGAAGTCGACTAGCGATGACTGATGAGGAGATTGTCCGGTTATTCCTGGATATCGCCGCTGGGCTATTAAGCCGCGATGAAGTAGAGCGATTGCTTCGGGCGAGGATCGGATAGAAGTCCTCTGCAATGTGATTGAGTGCTTTGGCCACGGTCGTCAAGGTAGTGAAGCTCAGCTAGAACTAAACCAGCGAATCAAAGTCACCACCGCGAATCGCTCGGACGATCTTCTCGATATTCGGCGCAAGGGGGCGATCGTTGGTTAAGCGCGGGATGTGAGCGCGAACGATCTCGTAAGCGCGCTTGACGCCACGACCGGGTCGCAGTGGCGCACGGTATTCAAGTCCCTCGGCCGCGGTGATCAACTCGATAGACATAAGATGTTCAGCATTCTCGACGATCGAGCGCAGTTTCGTCGCCGCCGTCACGCCCATCGAGACATGATCTTCCTTGCCGCCATCGGTGGGCACGTTGTCGATGCTTGCCGGATGGGCAAGTACCTTGGCCTCGCTCAATAAGGCGACCGCTGTCACCTGCATCATCATGAAGCCCGAAGAGGTGCCGGCGTGCGCGGTCAGAAACGGCGGCAAGTCTTCGTTCGCATCAGGATTCACCAGGCGATCGATGCGGCGCTCGCTGATGCTCATCAGATCGGTCAGGGCGATCGAGGCGTAATCGAAAGCAATGGCTAGCGGCGCGCCGTGAAAATTCCCGCCAGACAGAACTTCACCGGTTTCGGCAAAGACCAATGGGTTGTCCGTCGCGCTGCCAGTTTCCGTTTCCACAACCTCACGTGCGTGGGCCAGTGCGCCGCGCACCGCGCCGTGCACCTGTGGCATACAACGCAAACTATAAGCATCCTGCACCCGCGGGTCGTTTTCCAGATGCGACTGACGGATCTCGCTGTCACGCAGAAGTTCGCGTAGATGAGCAGCAACCTCAATCTGTCCGGGATGTGGTCTTGCGTCCTGAATCCTTTCGTCAAACGCTACTGGCGTTCCGCGCAACGCCTCCAATGTCATTGCGCCCGCGACATCCGCAAGGCGCGCCACTCTTTCTGCGCGATACAAAGCTAGCCCGCCAACGGCAGCCATCGCCTGCGTGCCATTCAAGAGGGCGAGCCCTTCTTTGACTTCCAGTTGCAGTGGCTCGATCTCAGCGCGGCGCAATGCGTCGGCGCTCGGCAAACGTTCTCCGCGATAGAAGGCTTCGCCTTCACCGATCAGCGCCAACGCCAAATGGGCCAGCGGCGCCAGGTCGCCGCTCGCGCCCACTGAACCCTTTTCAGGAATCACCGGTGTAACGCCACATTCGAGCATTCCAATCAGGGCGTCGATGAGGATTGAACGGCAACCGCTATAGCCACGAGCGAGCACGTTTGCTCGCAGCAACAGCATCGAGCGCGCTTCCGCCTCGGAGAGCGGAGCACCAAGACCGCACGAATGACTGCGCACCAGGTTTAGTTGTAATTCGCGAAGCTGAGCCGGTTCGATGTGAACATCCGAGAGTTTTCCAAAACCGGTGTTGACTCCGTAAACGACGCGACCTTCGGTAATGATCTTTTCCACCACGCGCCGCGACTGCTCGACGCGCCCACGCGCGGCCGGTGAAAGCGTAACGTGTTCGTCACCGCTGGCTACCGCTGCAACCTGTTCGAGTGTGAGCCTCTGCCCGTCGAGTTCAAGCATAAAAGCAGACGTCGGAGATCAGCAAGCAGATGGGAAGTCAGAGATCAGCATACTAAACCCTAGGCTTTTCCTCGGGCCGCTAACCTCCGATCTCTATCCTCTGATCTCTGACATCTGATCTCTGATCTCTGGATTCTCTGGATTCTGGCCCATCCGGCGTCTCCGAGATATCGATCTTCTTTAACTCTCCCGTCACGGTGCCGCTGCGCACGCGCTGGCGCGCGCGCTTTGCGCGAACGGTTGTCCGAGCACCGGTAGTAGCGGCCTGGGTCCACTTCCGTACCGTTCGCAAAGGCCGCAGCGCGAATTGATGCTGGGGCAGAACTTCCCCGGTGGCCTCGCGCAGCCGCAGCGTGCCAACCGCAAAGATCGCTACTAAGGCATTAAATATGAAGCCGCAAACGAACACTATCCAGCCGGGAACGATCCCGACAGTCGCGCGATCGATAAAAGAGGTGAAATCCCGCGCCGGCAAAGGATGGAGATAGACCTTGAGGTTCCAACTCAGCGCCAGCAGCGCAAAAATCCAGAGGTAGTTGCGGCGCAGTCGCCTGCCGACCGCTTCCCATTCGCTGATCGTGAAATGCGGAGTGATCAGATCGGCAGCCAGGTGCTTGGCCCACGCTTCTTCGGGCGTGACGCTTTCCGGCGCCAACAACTGCGCGAAGTACCCGGTTTCCAACACCCGCACGCGGCTTGACCAGATTTCGTAGTAGCGATAGCGCCGAGCCTCCATCAGCAGGAAGATGGCGACGAGCACGGAGTTGATTGGGATCACGAAATGGGGATTGCTCGGCGAGCTGAAGACAAATGATAGCGTCGCGCCCGCGGTGAGCACGGCCCAATTCGTCGTTGTGTCCAGACGGTTGCGCCACGTGTTGGATCGTTGTACTTCACCACGATAAAAATGAACCATCGCGGTGTTAAATTCTCCCGGCGACATCTGGCGCATCAACGCCGAGGGATTCTGTATGCCGCCCTTGTCTTGCGATGGCTCAGGCACAGGCGCCGGACGCAGTCGACCCGTTACTCGTTCAGCTGACAACGGCCCGCTTCCTCTTTGCTGTGCCTCGGTAGTCATGGAAATGAAAGACCGCAACGGAGCGCCGGAAGGATTGCGTGGAGCGCCCTCTTTCAAGCAATCATAATAGCACGCGGGTGTACCGAAGTTCGATCATTATTGCTGATCTGGTTAAGGAATCGCCCGCTTGACACCGCTCAGGACGCGCTCCTATAGTTCAAATTTCGGTTGTTTGAGGAAAAGAATCGGCGATGGTGTCCGTGGGTGTGCAAACAGAAGTTGACGCGCAATGGATGCGTCAGGCTCTGGTGGCCGCGCACGAAGCGCAACAGCGCGACGAAATACCTGTCGGTGCATGCATCGTCAGCCGAGCTGGGCTACTTGCTGTTGCCGGAAACCGCACCCGCACGGACCGTGATCCAACCGCGCATGCGGAGATCGTTGCCTTGCGTGAAGCGGCGCGGAAGATTGGCAACTATCGTCTGGCCGGCGCAGTTGTTTACTCAACTATCGAGCCCTGCGCGATGTGTGCCGGCGCCTTGATCCAGGCGCGGGTACAACGATTGGTTTATGGGGCGCCAGATGAACGCGCGGGAGCAGTAGCATCGCGATTTCAGATTTGTGATGCAGATTTTTTGAATCATCGAATTGAAATCACGGCCGGAGTGCTTGAGCAAGAGTGTCGCGCGATGATGCAAGAGTTTTTTCGCGCACGACGAAGTGAATAGCAAGGATGCGGGATGAAGACGGAAGGATGAAGTAAGCTTTGAATCGTTGAGCTCGTTCTTCATCCTTCATCCGTCATCCTTCATCCTTGCTCTTGCGGAGAGGTCGCATAGTGGCTTAGTGCACCGGTCTCGAAAACCGGAGTGGGGGAAACTCCACCGTGGGTTCAAATCCCACCCTCTCCGCCAGAATATTGCCGATTGCCGATTTCCAATTTTCGATTGGTCTTTTGCCTAAAGCTTTCAAAGAGCGCGGCCAATTGGCAATCGGAAATGCTGGAGAGGTGCAAGAGTGGTTGAATTGGCAGCACTGGAAATGCTGTGAGCGGGAAACCGTTCCGTGGGTTCGAATCCCACCCTCTCCGCCACTAAAACAGAGGTCAGATGTCGGTGGTCAGATGTCAGACGGATTTCGATGATTAAGTCGAAGCCTTTACACCTAACGATTGTGGCTTGCTTGGCGCTGAGTTTCGCCGCAAACACGGCGGGCCAGCGCCGGCGTCCGGCCAGACACGCGTCTGTTTGCGGCAACCCGATGGCGCCGTGCAAGTCCACGGCGACGTTTCAGCCAAACGATCTGCCGTTTCGCGTGCCGAAGGACGCCGTCATTTACGATACCGAACTGTTTTATGCAATCATCTTGAAGAGCGTGGGTAAAAGCGAAGAAGATTGCGATGTCTTTGTCCCTGAAAGCGAGCGCCTGGCGGCTCAGGCATTGTTTCCTGATCATAAAGTTTTCGCCTCCCGCTGCCCGGACGTCGAGACGCTCTTCTATTCGAACGTTAGTCCGAAGCACAGAATCATGGCGGTCTATGCGGGAGCAACGTTGGCCGAAGCGAATCGTCTTTTGACAGCCGTGAAAGCCACGGGGACATTTCCGGGCGCTAATATTCGGCGGATGCGAACCGGATTTAATGGGACCTAGGTCTTTGCAAGGAGGTTGATTGTGGACGACGACAAACTTGCAATGGAAGAGGCGCGCCGGGCCGAGCAACACGGTGCAGTCAAGTCGCAGGTCGAAGGTGAAGTTCAGGCTGAGATTGCCGACCGCGCCGCGCAGACGCCGCCGGCACAAGGCGAGAAGATCGATCGGGTGGCCGGCGAGTTTCACGCCAAAGCTGTTAACGAAGTTGTCCAGACCGAGCGCGAAGTCGGACGCGCGCGCGGAGTGGCGCGCGTCTCGCAGGTTGTCGATTACATCTTTTATGTGCTCTATGCACTGCTGGGGATGCGTTTTCTGCTGGCCTTACTAGCCGCCAGAAGCGGCGCGGGTTTTGTTCGTTTCATCGTCACGGTGACGGATCCGTTCTACGAGCCGTTCCGAGGAATAGTCAGCAGTCCACGCACTGACGGTGGTCACACATTGATGATGCCGCTGGTGATCGCGATCATCGTTTACATCCTGGTGCATCTCGGCATCAACGGTTTGTTGCGCATGTTCGCGCATCGAAAGACGGCGGTCTAAGCCATTGCCGATTGCCAATTGCCGATTTCCGATTCGCTTCGAGTTAACGTAGAGTAATGAAGCCCCACTGGTCCGACAACAAATGGGCAATTGACAATCGGCAATTGAAAATGACTTGAGTTATCAGACTTCGGGCTCCGCACAACGCTCGCCTTGTGAACCCCGCCAGGCCGGGAACGGAGCAACGGTAGCAACGGCTGCGTGTGTTGCGGGTAAGTCCGGAGTCTGGCCAAAACGCAAGGATGAAGGCGGAAGGATGAGGGATGAAAGCGCGGTGAGTTAGGTCGGCGCTTTTTCCAGTTCATCCTTCATCCTTCATCCTTCATCCTTCATACTTGCTTTTATGTCTTATCAAGTCATCGCCCGCAAGTGGCGCCCGCAGTCGTTTGCAGAAGTAACGGGTCAGGAGCCCATTACGCGCACGCTGCGCAATGCCATCGAGCACGAGCGGCTGCATCATGCCTATCTTTTTTCGGGCGCGCGCGGCGTCGGCAAAACGACGACGGCGCGGCTGCTGGCAAAAGCCCTCAATTGTCACAAGGCCAAGAAGCCCACCGCGACACCGTGTCGCACGGATGATCTGACTGCCTGTCCTTCGTGCAAGGAAATCTCCGACAGCCGCTCGATCGATGTGCAGGAAATCGACGCCGCTTCGCACACGCAGGTAGACAACGTCCGCGAGGTGATCATTGGCACAGTCGGCATTGCGCCCGCGCGTGACCGCTTCAAGGTCTTCATTATCGACGAAGTGCACATGCTTTCCGGGCATTCGTTCAATGCTCTGCTGAAGACCATCGAAGAGCCGCCACCTCGAGTGGTCTTCATCATGGCAACGACTGAGCGGCATAAAGTGCCTGAGACGATTCTTTCGCGCTGCCAGCAGTTTGAGTTTCGCACGATTGCCACGGCGAAGATTCTTGAACGTCTGCGTCTGATTGCCGACGCCGAGAAGCTCGCCATCGAGGAAGACGCGCTGCGCGAGATTGCCCGCGCCGGCGAGGGCTCGATGCGGGACGCTCAGTCGGCTTTCGACCAGGTGATTAGCTTTGCTGGCGCGAAGATCGGGAAGGAAGACGTCGAGCTGGCGCTGGGCGTGGCCGGCGTCGACATTCTGGCGCGTGTGATGAACGGCATCGCTGAGAACAAACCCGCCGAAGCGCTCGCGGTGGTTGACGACCTCGTAATGCGGGGTCACGATCTGCGCAACTTCTGCCGCGATTTGCTCGCGCACCTCCGCGATCTTTTGGTAGCGAAAGTTTCCGGCAATGATGAGCTGCTCGAGGCGGCTGTTTGCGATCGCCGCGAATTAGATCGCCAGGCAGCGCTATTCTCCGAATCCGACCTGGTTCGCTTCTTCCATTCGCTGGCCGAGACTGAGACGAAACTCGCAAAGGCAGCGCAGCCGCGCTACCAGTTGGAAGTTGGTCTGGTGAAGCTGATGGAGATGCGCCGTCTGCAAGCCCTCAATCAGATCCTCGAAAGAGTCGCCGCGCTGGAAGAGTCCCTGCGCACCGGAAAGCCACCGGCTCAAACTCAAACTCCTTCTCCGGCTGGTGGCTCGCATGGTCCGGGAACAAAAAGCTCCAGGGCCGTGAGTTCGTCGTCGCCGAGCGCGAGCAGTGCTTCAACAGCAACAGCGGCAAAGCTCGCGATCGATACTAAAACCCAACCCGGATCGAGTTCTGCTGTCGAATCTCCCGCGATCATCGGGGTTAAAGAAACCTCGGCCGCCGATCCGGTTGGCAATGACAAACAGGTGGCGCACGTCGCGGACGACTCAGAGGTCGGGCGGATCAAAACCGCGCTGGAGCAGAAGCGCAAGATGTTTCTCGTGACCGCGCTGGAAGGCGCGCGGGCTGCGCGGGTTGAAGAGAATGACTTGTACATCGAATTCGCGCCAGAAGCAAAGCACCTCCGCGATACGCTGGCGAAAAGCGACAACGTAAAGGTTATTCGCGAGACGTGCCTGGAAGTGACCGGCAAAGAGATGGGCGTGCGCATCGCGATCAAAGATCACAACCCCAACGACGGTCTGCCGCTTTCCAAAGAAGAAGAAGAACGTCGCGAGAAACAGCGCCTGCGCGAAGTCGCCGAACAAAACCCCGTCGTTCAGCAGATGCTTCGCACCTTTCGCGGAGAGATTGTCGACGTCCGCCGGATTGACAGTCGCCAGTCGTGATTCTGAAGGTGAGAGTCCCTGATGAATCAGTCGCGCTGCTTCCTACGGGCCTCCGGACTCGATACTTCCTTTTGCAAATCACGCGCGACTCTCAAGAACGCACGGGCCGCATGCGACAGCGTTGCTCCTTTGCGGTAGATCAAGTGCAAACGTCTTTCCAGTCGCATCTCGCGCACGGTTAGCGCCGCTACTTGCCCGCGGTCGATCTCGGCGCGCGCGGCCAGACGCGGCACCAGCGCCACTCCCATTCCCTGCTCGACAAATCGCTTGATCGCTTCCAGAGTCGGCATTTCCATCGAGATGTTGAGTGGGGTGCGATATTTCTCGAACGTGCGCACCACGCGTTCGCGGTACGGCGAGGCGACGTTGTGCGCAATGAACGACTCAGCGCCGAGTTCGCCCACCGAAATTGTTTGCTTCGTCGCCAGGGGATGATCAGGCGAGACGATTAAGGCCAGCTCATCCATCACAACCGGCACGGCTGCTATCGCCGGATCGTTTGGTTTGAAAGATACGATGCCAATCTCTGTGTCTCTGCCGAGAACTTCCGATGGAATGCGGCTCGCCAAACTCCGCTTGACTTCAACCTTGATGTGCGGATGACGCGCGCGAAAGACAGGAAGGATCGACAGGAGATACATCACTGTGTACTCATTGGCGCTCAAGCTCAGTTTCCCCCGATGCAAATCCTTCAATTCTTTGAGCGCTGCGTGAGCGCCGTGGCGCAAGTTCAGGATCTGCTGCGCCACTCCGAGGAGGACCCGGCCGGCCGCGGTCAGCGTGCCGTCCTTTGAAGAGCGATCGAAAAGCGGCTCGCCCAATTCTGTTTCCAGCCGCCGAATCGCCTGGCTCACCGCCGGCTGCGTGCGATGCAACGTCTCAGCCGCGCGCGAAAAACTCTTCTCCCGGGCCACCGCCACCAACACCTCAAGCTGATTGATATCCATCGTTCCAACGCTCCAGGCTTATGACCTCTGCCAAGGCGGGTTATCTTATCACAGCGCGTTATCTTTTCATAAACATTATAACTTTGACTTTCAGGGCCTCGCGACCTACGATCCTGCCTTCCCAAAAGGAGGATCATGATGGCTAATGATCGAATCGCGATTTTCGACACCACGCTGCGCGACGGCGAACAGTCTCCGGGCTGCTCGATGAATCTGGAAGAGAAAGTGCGCATGGCGAGGCAACTGGAGACTCTCGGCGTCGATATCATCGAAGCGGGATTCCCCATCGCTTCGGAAGGTGATTTCGCGGCCGTCAAAGCAGTGGCTGCCCAATGCCGCAAGGTGACGGTGGCGGCGCTTTGCCGCACCTCAGAGCAGGATGTTATGAAAGCCGCGGCGGCGCTCCGCGGAGCAGCACACCCGCGCATTCACACTTTTGTCGCGACTTCAGACATCCACCTCGAATATAAACTGAAAAAGACTCGCCCTGAAGTGATCGAGATGACGCGAAGAGCGGTGGCGCTCGCGCGCGTTTTTGCCGACGAAGTCGAATTCTCAGCCGAGGACGCGACCCGCAGCGATGTTAATTATCTATGTGAGGTCCTTGCGGCTGCGGTTGAAGAAGGCGCGACGATTCTCAACGTACCGGACACGGTTGGGTACACGATGCCGGCGGAGTTCGCCCGCCTGGTCCGCACTGTTCGCGAACGAGTTGTCGGCGATCGCCCAGTGACGATCAGCGTGCACTGCCACAACGATCTGGGACTCGCGGTGGCCAACAGTCTGGCCGCGATCGACGCTGGAGCACGTCAGATCGAATGCACGATCAACGGCATTGGCGAGCGCGCGGGCAATGCTTCGCTGGAAGAGACTGTGATGGCGATGAAAGTGCGCGCCGACCAGTTGCCTTTCGAGACCGGCATCGACACGCGCGAGATTTATCCGGCCAGTCAGTTGCTCTCGACGATCATCGGCTCAGACGTGCAGCCCAACAAAGCGATCGTGGGTCGTAACGCTTTCGCGCACGAGGCGGCATCCACCAGCATGGAGTCATAAGTAATCCACTCTGCTATGAAATCATGACGCCGGAATCAGTCGGCGTGCCGGCCAATAAGCTCGTACTGGGCAAGCATTCCGGGCGCCACGCGCTCAGCTTGCGCTACGCGGATCTTGGCCACTCGCTTTCAGCAACCGAGTTGGACGCGGTCTACAAACGGTTTACTGAGCTGGCCGACCACAAGAAGCGAATCTACGATCAGGATCTGATCTCGTTGCTTGCGGCTGCGACGCGAGCGAGCGAACGGCCGCTGACTGAAGCTGCGAGCAAACCGCTCAATTGGGCCGTTGGCTCGGCAGGAGCCTGATATTCATAGCGACGGTTTCTCTTCAGCAACTAGAGTTCCGTCGGTAGCGATATTTCGCTCCTGACGGAGCTGAAATCATTAATGATTCCGGGCTCTAAGTATTCCGTCCCCAACGGGACTTCGATTGAAACAAGAATGCGACTGAAGATAACGATTCTCGAAGGCGATGGCGTTGGTCCCGAGGTAACGCGTGAAGCAATCCGTGTTTTGCACTCGGTGGCTAGTCTTCACGGACACTGGTTTGATTTCGTAGAGCGTCTGATCGGCGGCGCCGCGATCAAGCAAACTGGTTCGCCCTTGCCACGCACCACGTTGGACGCATGTCTGGCGAGCGACGCGGTCTTGCTTGGCGCTGTCGGGGCGCCGGAATTCGATACCCTGCCGCCGCATCAGCGACCGGAGGCGGGGTTGCTGTTGCTGCGCCGCGCGCTTGGCGGCTACGCGAATTTGCGCCCGGCGATCTCTTACGACGCAATTGAAAATGCGTCTCCCCTGCGTCCGGAGATCGCCAGGGGCGCGGATATTCTGATCGTTCGCGAGCTGCTGGGCGGACTTTATTTCGGCGAACCGCGCGGTGTGCGCAGCAACAACGGCTACTCGGTAGCCGTCAACACGATGCGCTACTCGGCAGAAGAGATCGAGCGCGTCGCGCGCGTGGCTTTCGAGGCGGCAATGAAGCGAAGGCGCCAGGTCACTTCAGTTGATAAAGCAAACGTACTCGAGACTTCGCAGTTGTGGCGACAAACGGTCACGCGCATCGCCGGCGACTATCCGGAAGTCACACTCGATCATCTCTACGTTGACGCGTGCGCCATGCACTTGATTACTAACCCAAAGAGATTTGACGTCATACTGACAGAAAATCTCTTCGGCGATATTCTTTCAGACGAAGCCGCGGCGATTACCGGATCGCTGGGCATGCTCGCGTCGGCCAGCATCGGCGGCGAAGTGGGCCTCTACGAGCCGGTGCATGGTTCTGCGCCGGACATTGCGGGCCGCGGGACGGCAAATCCCTTAGGCGCGATTGCTTCGGCAGCGATGTTGCTGCGATACTCGGGAATGCTGGAGCATGAAGCTCAGGATATTGAAGATGCAATCCGGCTGGTGCTTAAGGCAGGCTATCGGACCCCGGATATTGATCCAGGAAACACTGGCTACGCCGCGACAACGTCTGAAATCGGTGAACTGGTTGCCGAGGCCGTCGCCGAGATTGCCGATATGCGCCATGCGTATCATGCGGTTTAGTCAGTGGTCAGTGGTCAGTTCTTTGTGGTTTCGGAAAGACTCTAAGTTCAAACCGTTTGACAACTGGCGACTGACTACTAACCACTGACCACTGACAGAGTTTTATGCCACGCACTTTGTTTGAAAAGCTCTGGGACGCGCACATCGTTCGCGAGTTCCCTGGTCAACCCACACTTCTATACATCGATCTACATCTTGTTCACGAGGTCACCTCGCCCCAGGCATTCGACGGTCTGCGGACCGCAGGCCGTCGTGTGCGCCGCCCAGAGTTGACCGTGGCCACGGTAGACCACAACGTTCCTACCACTGATCGAGGTCTGCCGATTACCGATCCAATTGCGGCCAAACAGATCGAGACGCTGCGGCATAATTGCCGCGACTTCAGCATTCCTCTTTTCGACATCCATTCCCCCGAACAGGGCATCGTGCACGTCATCGGGCCGGAGTTGGGACTGACGCAGCCGGGCATGACGATCGTCTGCGGCGACAGTCACACCAGCACGCATGGCGCATTTGGCGCGTTGGCGTTTGGCATCGGCACAAGCGAAGTCGAACACGTGCTAGCCACCCAGTGTCTGCCGCAAAACAAACCCCGCTCGATGCTGTTGATGATTCGCGGAGCGCTGCCGGAGGGCTTGACCGCCAAAGATCTGGCACTGGGGATAATTGGCCGGATCGGCACGGATGGTGCAACCGGTCATGTGATCGAATACGCAGGTGACCCCGTGCGCGCGCTTTCGATGGAAGGGCGCATGACGCTTTGTAACATGAGCATCGAGGCGGGCGCGCGCGCGGGGACGATTGCGCCGGATGAAACGACGTTCGCGTATCTGAAGGGCCGACGCTTTGCGCCGAGTGGTTCGGCGTGGGACGAAGCCCTGGCACATTGGAATACATTAACGACAGACGAGGGAGCAGACTTTGATCGCACTGTTGAAATCGATGCGACCACGTTAGAGCCACACGTCACGTGGGGGACGAGTCCGGGCATGGTCGCGCCTGTAACCGGTCAGGTCCCGGATCCGTCGGCAGCGAAGAGCGAGGCCGACCGTCGGTCTGCTGAACGCGCACTCGAGTACATGGCGCTCGCGCCGCGCACTAAGATTGAAGACATTTACGTCGATCGGGTCTTTATTGGTTCGTGCACCAACGCTCGGATCGAGGATCTGCGCGCGGCTGCGCGAGTGGCAAAGGGACACAAGATCAAAAGCTCGGTGCGCGCCATGGTTGTGCCTGGCTCTCAGGCGGTAAAACGCGCGGCCGAGGCCGAAGGCATCGATCAAGTTTTCCGAGACGCTGGATTCGAATGGCGCGAGGCGGGTTGTTCGATGTGTCTCGGCATGAACCCCGACATACTGCAACCGGGCGAACGCTGTGCTTCGACGAGCAACCGCAACTTTGAAGGCCGGCAGGGTCGCGGCGGCCGCACGCATCTGGTCAGCCCCATGATGGCGGCGGCAGCGGCGATCGCGGGACATTTTACGGATATACGGAAGTGGAACTTCAAATAGGTTTCGGGTTTCGGCTTTCGAGTTCAGAGTTTTTGCTGCGCTCGCTGAAATAAAAGTCAAACTCGAAACTTGAAACTCGAAACTCGAAACTAAAAGTATGAATCCATTCCGCATCCATACCGGACTTGTCGTTCCGCTCGACCGAGGAGACATTGATACCGATCAGATCATCCCGAAGCAGTTCCTTAAGCGGATCGAGCGCACCGGCTTTGGCGAGTTCGTGTTTTACGATTGGCGCTATCGGCCAAACGGAGAACTAAACGACGAGTTTGACTTGAACGAGACACGTTATCGTGGCGCGTCGATTCTTGTCACCGGAAAGAACTTCGGCTGCGGCTCGTCTCGAGAGCATGCGCCGTGGGCGCTGGCGGACTACGGCTTCCGGGCGATTATCGCGCCATCGTTTGCCGACATCTTCGCGAACAATTGTTTGAAGAATGGTCTGCTGCCGATTGTTCTTACCGAGTCTCAAGTTGCCGAGCTGGGCAGGCGCGCAAGGGAAGTTGAAGCGTACCAGCTAACAGTAGATCTCCAACGCCGAATTGTCGAAGACGAGCAAGGCTTTTCCGCCACCTTCGCAATCGATGATTTTCATCGGCATTGCCTGCTGGAGGGTCTCGACGACATCGGTCTGACACTGCAACACGAAGGCGAAATCACCGGTTATGAAAGGCGCCGGCCAGCCTGGATGAGGTGATGTTCCGCGCCGGGCTTACTCCAGGAAACCTCGCGCCGGCGCGGCCACCTAGTGGAGTAATTCTGTGTTGATAAGTTTACTGAGCCCTCCCTAACCGCCCCACCCCAGCCGAGCTGCTCGGCTGGGGACCCCTGGGTTGGGCTTCACCTTGGTTGGGGCACGCCAAGCAGAAGCCCGCGCGTTAGCAAAGGCTTTTGATTCCCCTGGACTCGTCCGGTATGGCAGCAACCAAACGAAGCCAATCGTAACAAGCCGTCAACACACAATTACCTCACTACCCGCGGTCACTATTGATTGACAAAGCGGGCGCTCGATGACACGATCCGCGCGGTCCTGGTAATCTCTCCCCATCACTCTCAACCTTGTAGGGAGGCCGCGTGTTAATGAGCCCGACTGACGAACTAACGCAAGAGCAATCTCAGGAGTTTTGACTATGAAGCGTCTCACAATAATCCTTCCGTCGATCCTTTGCTTCTTACTAATCGTCTCGACTGAGCGTCCAGTCTCCGCCAAAGACACCTGGACCAGTCTCCGCTCAAAGAACTTTCTGCTGGTCGGCAATGCCAGCGAGAAAGAGATCAGGCAGGTCGGCATTCGGCTCGAACAATTTCGCGAGGTGTTTTCGCGCTTGTTTACTAAAATGAATTTTAATTCGCCTGTGCCGACTACGGTCATCGTTTTCAAGAGCGACAGCTCCTATCGACCTTTCAAACCTAATGCGAATGTCGCGGGCTACTTTCAATCCGGCCCGGACGTTAACTACATCACGCTGACCGCCGAAGCAAGTGGCGAGCAGGATCCCTTTAAGGTCATCTTTCATGAATACACCCACCTGCTGGTCAACAACACGATGGGTAATGTCCCGACGTGGTTCAACGAAGGCCTGGCCGATTATTACAGCACGTTCAGCATTACTGACGACCAGAAGGTGATGCTCGGTAAACCGATCTCCAACCATGTCTACCTGCTGCGGGAAAACAAGATGCTGCCGCTGCGCACGCTCTTTGAGGTTGATGAGAAGTCTCCTTACTACAACGAGCGCGACAAGCAAAACATTTTCTACGCTGAGTCGTGGGCGCTTATGCACTATTTGATCCTCGGTAACAACGGCCAGCGCCTCACTCAGATGAGTAAATTCATAACGCTGATGGACACGAATGTGACGTTGGAGCAGGCGTTCCAGCAGGCCTTTCAAATGAGTTTTGAAAACATGGAGAAAGAACTGCGGGAATACATCAAGCGCGATCGCTATCCGACAATGACCGGTCAGTTCGCTACGAAGCTCGCGGTTGATACCCAGATGCAGGCAGCCGCACTCACCGAAGCAGAGGCGCAGGCCTACCTCGGCGATCTGCTCTTGCACAGCAACCGCACCGACGCGGAAGGCTTTCTGCAAAGAGCGTTGGCGCTTGATCCGAATCTGGCGATGGCAAATGCGTCAATGGGGATGGTGCGGGTGCGCCAGGGCAAGCTCGATGAAGCGCGAAAAAGCCTGGAGCGCGCCGTCGCGGCGAACTCGCAGAACTATTTGATTCATTACTATTACGCCTATGCGCTCAGTCGTTATGGGCAGAGCGATGCACAGATGGTGACGGGATTTGCGCCTGAGACTATGGCCAAGATACGCGCTGAATTGAAGCAGGCAATCATGCTTCGGCCCGACTTTCCCCAGTCTTTAAGCCTGCTGGCCTTCGTCAACCTGGTGGCTGGAAGCGAACTGGAAGAATCGATCGAGCTGCTCAAGGGCGCTTTGGCCACGTCTCCGGGTCGCAACGATCTGGTGTTCATGCTGGCTCAGGTTTACATACACCAGGAGGACTATAAGACCGCGCGCCAGCTACTGGAGCGGCTCAAGGGAAACAAAAGCGACGCGCAATTGCGTCAACATGCTGAAAACTTGCTCGCTCAGTTGGCAGTAATAGACGAACGGAAAGCGCGCTTCGAAGCAATGCGAAACGCCTCGAGTACGAACTCCGCGAACACGGATGACCCGGTTCAAAGACTCTCGCGCGGTGCGGGCGCGACCGAGCCAACTCCGGTTGCGGAGCTGAGTGACCCGTTTGCCTATCTGCAAGCGGCACTCAGAAAGCCAGGTGATGGCGAGAAGCGCGTCCAGGGAACTTTGATCCGCATTGACTGTGACGCGAAGGGAATTACATTCATCGTCAAGCTCGACGATCGTCTGACGAAGCTGCGAACAGACCGGTTCGAAAATATGCAGATCGTCGCCTTTACGAGCGAGGCCGGCCGCGAGATTAACTGTGGCCCTCGCAAGCCGGAAAACGCAGTCGTCATGTGTTATGTTCCGGCGACGGATGCGCGGGCCAAAGTGGACGGCACCGCAAAGTCGCTTGAATTCGTGCCGAAGGATTTCAAGCTCAAGAGTCAACTCTGACTCGAGTCTTCCAAACAATTGCCTTGCGCGCGAACTAACTCGCATTTGCCTTCGTATAGCCTGCATATGGAGGTCGAAGAACGATGCGTGATCCAGCTTTGGCGGGTATTCTCAGCTTACTAATTCCCGGCGTGGGACAGATTTATAACGGCCGAGTGATTATTGGGATTATCTGGCTGGTCCTGACGGGCGTTTCCTGGATTGGATCAGCAGGCACGCTTGGCTGGATCGTTCACCTCATTTCCGCCTGGTGCGCCTACTCGTACGCCAAAGATCACCCCGTCCGCGCGTGAGAAACTCAACGGCTGATCTTTTGGCTGCTTTCAAACTTTATTCACACCTGCGCTTCCGCGAGGCGTCTCGGCAGTTTCCAACTGCACAAAAGCCGTTTCAACGCTATATATGAAAGGGCTTAAGAACCAGAAACCGTTAAGTCGGTTGACCTGTTATCGAGTTGGGGCCCGTACCCACCGCGCTAAAGGAGTCTGTCGGAAAAAGCAGCCGCGTAGCGGCGAAATGTTTAGCCTGCATCGCACGCACTTGATTCTCTCCGAGCTGAGCGAAATGCTGCATTTCGCTCAGCTCGGAGGAGTTCACATCGACGGAGACTGTGTCTAAAGACATTTCGTGCCTACGGCACTTTTTCTGACAGACTCCTAAAGCTAGGGTGCGAATGAGAAATGCATAAGCCAATACGGGCCCGACGGCGTTTTGGCTTTGTGTCTTCAAATCCTAGTTCTGATCTTTGCTCGCGACGTTCTTCCTCGGCCCTTGTAATTGTTTCAACAACTCTCCGACCGCTGCTTCGAGCTGACGATCGCGGCCGGCGAGATTATCTTCCGGCGCGTTGTCGACAAACATGTCGGGTTGCACGCCGTAGTTCTCCATGTTGGTCTTTTTCGGATCGGCAAGATAGACGCCGACGCCCGGAGTACGGACCGTTGAGCCGTCGATCAAGCTGTAACTCCCGGTGCCAATGACGGCGCCCATCGTCGGCGTGCCGACGACTTTCCCTAGACCCAGCGCCCGAAATCCGGCGGGAAACATTTCCGCATTTGAGGCTGAGCGCCAGTTTTGCAGCACAACCTTGGGTCCGAAGAATCCTGCGAACGGACGGCCCGAAGGTTCGCTGCCGCGCGGTTGCCAGATCTGATACTCGCGCTGGACCAGGATGGCGAGCAACTCCTGTTCGATGTTGCCGCCGCCGTTCCAGCGCTCGTCGATGATCAGCGCTTCCTTGTTGCGATATTCGCGAATCTCCTTCTCGAACTTTCGCAAGCTCGGCGGATTCATTGCCTGAATGTGTAGATAGCCGACGCGTCCGCCGGAAAGTTCGTCGACCTTCTTGCGCCGTTCCTTTACCCA
>WNGK01000702.1_pt1 | contig 34506 bp, 33 predicted proteins | sample 5400601 | NCBI WGS metagenome assembly WNGK01 (sample SAMN13153376, study PRJNA577476) | soil metagenome | isolation source: 60 cm soil or saprolite under Garry oak tree replicate 1 | place: USA:California | collected 2016-06-15 | reverse complement strand
ATTGCACACTTGTCCACTGGCAAGTTGTTTCTAGGCCACGACTGGCTTGACTGTGATTCGACTCGATCAGATGGTTTCTCCAGTTCTTTGTTTCGCTTAATGGACGGCGAGTGGCCGTTCCAACGGGGGAACCAAATTCCGTCCGCGAGAGCGGAATGGATTCGGGGCGAACGATGCGCGGCATCGAGAGCATTTAATGGCTCCAGCCCGACAGCTAACCTCGTCAGCATCATTAAATGGCAAAGGAAGTCGTGAAATCCGACTCCTAGAAGTGGGCGCCTCGTCGCGCGAGTGACGCTTCGTTTGAGTCAGGAAATTAATTGAGTCTACCCAAGGTTGGATATGTGTGGCGCGCCAATCAGGGCGCGCTCCAATAATCGTTTGTCTTATCGCATTCGTAATTACGACCGCGAAGGCGGCGGAGAGTTCGGATTGGTTCGGGCAACGTTTAATCGACGCATTCGCAAAAGATTTGGCATCGCCAGCGTACGAACCGCCCGCATCAGACGCGTCGCCACCACAGCGGCGCATTCCGCCGGCGCCGTTTGATTCTCCGCCGTTTCCAAGCGGCGATTGGCAAATTGGCGGAACGCCGATCATTGGCGACGCGAACAACATTTCGCCGTGGCCGTTCATGGAAGCGATCTACGCCGGACCGAATGGCGATGCGTGGAAGAAGAGTCGAATCCAAATCTATGGGTGGGAAGATTTTTCCTGGAACGTGAGCACCTCGACCAATACTTCACGCGGCCCGAATGCGAATTTTCCGCTCATCTATGATTTGCGCCCGAACCGGTTCGAGCAAAACCAGTTCGTTCTTTATATCGAGCGCGTGCCGGACGAGTTCCAGACCGATCACATCGATTGGGGATTCCGCGTCTCCGGCGTCTATGGACTCGACTATCGGTTCATGATTTCGCGCGGACTGTTTAGCGATCAACTCCTCAAGCACAATAATTACTACGGCTTCGATATGCCGATGGTATATGTCGATCTTTACATCCCGCAGATTTTCCAGGGAATGAATGTGCGGATCGGGCGCATCATCTCAGAGCCCGACATCGAAGCGCAGCTCGCGCCGAACAATCTCATGTCGAGTCATTCACTCGTTTACGGATTCGACAACTACACACAGACGGGAATTTTCACTACCACGAAGATCGACAACGAATGGACGATTCAGCTCGGCCTGTCGAACGGAACGGACGTCGCGCTTTGGCAGAAAGATCCGGGCAATCAACCAACCGGCACGGTGATGATTCAGTGGACGTCACCAAATCAAAAAGATTCCATCTATGCTGGCGACAACGCGTTTAACAACGGCGAATTCGGCTACAACAATCTCCAGCAGATTGTTGGAACCTGGACGCACAAGTTTAACGACAAAATCTACACTGCGACTGAAGCCCTGTACATGTACATGGACGATGCAACGACTCACCCGACCAAAGATGTGCCTTTTCAAAGTGGATCATTTCCGGTGAAGCCCGGTTACGCACCCGAATCGGGGATTCTCAATTACACAATGCTCCGAATTGCGCCGGCTGCCTTTTTCACCGTTCGAAATGAGTTCTACAACGACATCGTCGGAAGCCGCACCGGTCACGCGACTTCCTATTCGGAGCACTCAGTCGGTGTCACCTGGTGGCCAGACAAAATCATTACGCTCCGTCCCGAGCTGCGGTTCGATCATTCCTACGACACTGCGGCATTCGATAACGGCACACGGCGAAACCAATTCGTCGCCTCGATGGATTTCATCATTCACTACTAATGATCCCAAGCAACATTAAGCGTCCGCGCAATGTCGATTGGAAACGCGCGGCTGCGATCCTGTACGGCGACTGGGGCACCAGCAAAGCTTACGTGATTGGCCTGGCTTTTGCGGTGGCCGGCTACGCGTCGTTCTGGCTGATCGCGGCGATGTGCGTGCTCACTGCACTCGTCGGCCTCAACTACATGGTCATCTGCCGCCTTTATCCTGACGGCGGCGGCGTTTACGCCAGCGTGCGGCATCGCAGCGAAGTCATCTCAATCGTCGGCGCGTTTCTGCTTATCGCCGATTACTTGGTCACCGCGGCCATCAGCGCGCTTTCCGCCTTTCAATATCTTGGCGTGCCGCATCCGGAAAAATTCGCGGCTGCGTCAATTCTCATAATTGGATTACTTAATCTGCTCGGACCGAAACAAACCGGTGGACTCGCGTTCTTGATTTCCGTTCCCACGGCGATCGTCGTCGTTGTGCTGGGCCTTTTCAGCTTGCCGCATCTCGGTACGGCGCTTGGTCACCTGCAACCATTGCATGGAACGTTTGGGCAAAACTGGGCCGGTTTCGTTGGCATCGTGCTTGCGCTTTCCGGCGTGGAAGCAATCGCCAACGCCACTGGGGTGATGAAACTCGATCCTGGAACCAGCGACGAGAATCCCTCTGTCGTTAGAACATCCACGCCGGCGATCTTGATAGTCATGGTCGAAGTTTGTCTGTTCACCGCGTTGCTCGGGCTCGCCATGCATGCGCTCGGCGGATTGCAGATTGTGAATGGCGACGTCAATGCACCCGGCGCGCAAGGCGTGCGTGATTACATGCTGCGTTACATGGGCCAAATCTTTGCCGGCGGCGCGCTTGGCCCCGCGCTTGGCCACGCGTTCGGTTTCCTCGTCAGTATCGTATTCGGTCTTCTGCTTCTCTCCGCGACGAATACCGCGATTGTCGATCTCATCGCCATCCAATTCCTGATGTCACGTGACCGTGAGATCCCGAAGATCTTCCAGCGTCTCAACAAATGGGGCGTGCCAAGCGCGGGAATGTTGCTCGCTACTCTCGTCCCGATGGTGCTCGTGATCGTGGTGAAGGACATGTCCGGTCTGGCCGATCTTTATGCTGTTGGCGTGGTTGGCGCGATAGCAACCAATCTAGGTGCGACCTCGACCGACCGGGAACTGTCAATCAAAACCTGGGAACGCACCCTTATGTTCGGAACTTTTCTTGTTATGGCCGCGATCGAAATGTCGCTGCTCATTGACAAACCGAACGCGCGTTATTTCGCAGTCACCATTCTCGCTGTTGGATTAATTCTCCGCGGACTTGTGCAGGAACGGCGGATGAAAAAGCAAGCGCTTCCGGAGAAAGTGCCTGTCGAGTTTACACCGCCCAAACCGGCATTTGCACCCGCGCCGATATCGGCTGGTGCCGAGTCAATTCTATGTGCGATCCGCGGCACCGGTCGAACACTCGATTTCGCATTGCGCGAAGCGCGGAAAACAGACTCGCGGCTCTATTTGCTCTTCGTGCGCGAACAACCGTTCATGACTGAACAGGATAGCAAACGAAAATGGCAGGAAGATCCAGAAGCGAGTACAGTTTTTGCCGAAGCCAAGAAAAAGTCCGCTTTGGAGCAACTTCCGCTCTTCTGTTACGCCGTGAGTCCATCGGCTGCGGAAACAATTGTCGACGTTGCTGCGACGCTTGGTGCATCGCGCGTCATTCTCGGCGCGCCGCAACGTAGCGCGCTGATAAATCTCCTCCGCGGAAACGTCATCCGCGAAGTTTCAAACTCGCTCCCAGAAGAAATCGATCTGCTGGTTTACGCCTGAGATAAATTCGATGCCGCGAGATGGACTGCTACTTCGATCTGGGCAGTCTGGGGAAACATGTCGAGCGGCGTGACTGAATCGATGGTGAATTTTTCCTTCAATTCCTTTAAGTCGCGCGCCAGCGTGGGCGGGTTGCACGAAACATAAATCAGTGTCGCCGGTGTAAGGTCGATAATGGCTTTGCGAGTTGTCGGCGTCAGGCCAATTGCCGGAGGATCAACCATGAGCGTAGTTTTCTTGTGTTCAAAGGTAGAGGCAATTGACCCAAATCGCCCGCCTCCGGCGTGTTCACCTCCGCGAGACGGACGGTTCAGGTGAACCGCCCCTACCTGTTGCAATTCCAGATCCACATCGCCGGCGACATACGTCTCCTTTTCGATCGCGTTTTCCCTAGCGGTTTGGATTGCGAACTTGTCCCAGTCGATCCCGATTACGCGCTCGAATTTCTCGAGTAGCGCCTTTGCAAAAAATCCGGCGCCACAATAGGCATCGATCAACAGTTGCTGGTTTGGCGCGACAAGATCGGCAATCAAATCGCGCAACGCATTCGCAACTGCGTCGTTGGTTTGGGTAAAAACTCTCGCTTCGGACGAAGCACGCAAGGTGTAATGCCCATCGCGAATATGTTGCTGCGCCCGCAATTCCGCTAATTCGCGATTAACTTCCTCTCGCGAAATCGGGCAACGCTCGACGTCGATTAAACGATGCGAGTCGCGCCGGAAAAAACCGATCACGCCATCCTGCGCGTGCACGGTAATGCGCTTGCGATATTCGTATTGCTGGGGCGAAGGAATGATCGGTCGCATCGGAACATCTTTGAGCTTGCCGATCCGCTGGAGAGCGTCGCGCACCTGTCGCCATTTAATTGCAAGCTGATGTTCATAGCTGATGTGCTGGTAAGCACATCCCCCGCAGACGCCGAAATAAGGGCATTCCGGCATGACGCGATGCGGCGAGCTTTCCTTCACCTCGACAAGCTCCGCCTCGGCGAATTGCTTCTTTTCGCGCACGATTTCGGCTGAGACGGTTTCGCCCTCGATCGTATAAGGAACAAAGACGGCCTTCCCGCCTTCCCGACCGACGCCTTTTCCGCCGAAAGCAACGTCCTCGATTTTTAGATCGACAATACGCAAAGGAGAATGTTCGCGTGGCCAATCGCCCACGTCGCTTTAATTCGAAGCAGCTCTCGATCCGGTCGCGCTCTCTATTGCTGCTTCGAGTTTTTCGAGTTTCACTGGTTTGATCAAATGGTCGGAAAACCCTGCCTGCAGGCTTTTCTCGATGTCCCCGTAGTTGCCAAAGCCGCTGATGGCAATACCTGGCATTTTGGAAATGGCCTGCAACTGCGTCATCAATTCCATGCCGCTTCCGTCTGGCAGCGCAATATCACTGATCAGAAGATCAAATTGATTGCGCACCGCGGCCTCCATCGCCGAGCGCACATTATGCGTCGCTGCCACCAGATGTCCGCGGCGGACAAGTAGTTTTTCCAAAGCGGCGCATGTGTCTTGATGGTCATCGACGAGCAGAATTCTCAAACCTTGGCGCGAAGTCTCGTCGCTTGGTCTGGCCGGGCTGCCCAATCCCTCAGCAGGTGACATCGTTTGCATCGACAACAGAAATGTCGATCCACGATCGCGGCCCTCGCTTTGAGCGATAAGGGTGCCGCCATGCGCTTGCGCGAGAGATTTTGAAATAGCCAACCCCAGACCAAGGCCGCCAAAGCGGCGCTCAAATGAGCGGTTGCCTTGCTCGAATGGATCGAAAATCCGTTGCATGACGTCGGACTCCATCCCAATACCAGTATCGCGAACGCTAATCGTCAGAACTTCCGGTGAGGGATTTGAAGACGAGATGGCAATCTCTCCGTCCTCTGGCGTGAACTTGATCGCGTTTTTTAGGAGATTCCAAACGATTTGTTGGAATTTCGCCGCATCCGCCGCCACGTGATGCGTGTTTGCGCGCAGGTTGAGATGCACCCGAAGTCTCCTGGAATCGGCTTCGGCACGGCAGATCTCAACCACATTTGAGATTGCGAGATCGGCATCGACTGGCGCAAATCTCAGTTGCAATTTGTCTTTTGCAATCCGCGTGAAGTCGAGCAGATCGTCAATCAGCTGGATTTCTAATTCGACGTTACGGCGGATCATCGCCAGGGCGGTCTTGGATTCTTCCTCTTGTGAGGGCTCCGTATCGAGTGTCTCCAACGCCGCAATTACCGGAGTAAGCGGCGTGCGCAGTTCGTGTGAAAGCATCGCGAGAAAGTTGTCCTTGGTGCGGTTAGCAGCTTCGACCGTGGTGCGCTGTTGTTCGATAGCCGCTTCGGCACGCCGCCGCTCCGACATTCCGGCCGCCAACGCCATCGCGGTAATGGTCGTCAAGACATTAAAGCTTTGCAGAATGAGGAGCGACTGGTTGGCGCTTGGCCTAACGAAAGGACCAAACCCGCGCAAAGTTCCCCAGATCGCAATCACCGAGAGCAGAAAAATTCCGGTGGCGGTTTCGCGTTGGGAAAGGCGAAATGCGGTCCAGACAATGATCGGCCCGAGAATAAACGCAATCGGATAATTGAGCGCGCTAACTGAAGACCAGCCGCCAAATACTACTTCGCTCAGGAACACCGTCAGGATGAGCAGTATGCTTACTTCGAGATCGCGGGAGGGATCGAGGCGGTGCCGCGGATTGACGCCCCAAAGAATAAGCACCGGCGCGAGAATCAAAGCGCCGCTGAGATCACCGAGCCACCATGTCGTCCAGATGGCACTGTAATTTACCCAGTTAGCAAAACCGGCGATTGCCAGACTGGTGGCGCCAAACATTGGGCTGATCACGCACGCGAGCACGACCGCGAGAGCGAATTTGAAAACGTCCTGTGCGCGATCGAACGCGCGAATGCCGCCGGCGAAACGATTGACCAGCCACGCACCGGTGACTGCTTCAAGTGTGTTGCCGGTAGCGATGCACAACGATGTGGTAACGTCGCCCGCAGTCGTGACATTCACCAAAAATGCGCCGATAAATATCGCAGGCCAGGTGCGATACCCGAGCACGAGCATGGCAGCGAGCGCGATCCCTGCAGGCGGCCACACCGGCGATGCGCTGGCGTACAGAAATGCCAGCCTCAGTCCGAGCTTCCCGGCGATGAAATAGACAACTGTTAAGATGCCAACGACCGGCAACGTGGAAAAGCGTCGCGATTGCATCGCCTGACGCGCCTCAGCGCGCCGCCTTATTTGTACTGCGCCGCTGAGTGGCGTCAACATCAGAAGCCGGATCGCTTCTAGTCTTCCTCCCTCACGAAGCGCCCGCGCTCGTTTTCACCGATAGGCAAGCACGCCTATCTTCTCAATAATCCCGCACGTAGGGATACTTCGATTCGTTGCCGAGCTCGGGTGGAAACTCCGAATAGCCAGCGTGAATGTATGGAATGTCTGGTGGAAGAATCGGGTAGTAGCTTTCCCGCCATGCCGGAAAGGGAAATGTCAGTATCTCAAGCAAGCCAGCTACGTGCCGGGTGGCAGAGCGGCCAACGCCACGCACGACGCCGTACCCAGCGGCCGCAGAATTTCCGTCATACGTGTTGATGGTCGTCACCGTCACAAAAACTTCCGCAGGAGCGAGGAAAAAATTCGAGAGGCCGCGACCAAGTTTGCGCGTTGGGCCATAATCATTCGCGGGCGGATCCTGAATATCTGCCAAGGCGCTGCTGGCAAGACCAGCGATCGTTGCGAGGGTAAGAAGAGTTTTCATGGGCGCTCCGAAGCAGTTAAATGATTCCGAACAGCAAATGCAACATTATTTTATTTTCGATCCACAGGCCCGGCATCATTTCGCGTAGCGATCACTGACATTGCTATTGTGACCGCAAGAATAAGCGCAATGACTCCCAGGGAGAGGGCCCGAGGCAATGGAAAATAATCCGCGATAATCATTTTGATCCCGACAAAGGCGAGCACGAGCGCGAGCCCTGTTCGCAAGTAAATGAAACGATCCATCAAGCGGGCCACCAGAAAGTAGAGCGATCGCAAACCGAGGACCGCGCAAATATTGGAAGTATAGGCAATAAACGGATCACGCGTGATAGCGAAGACCGCCGGAATCGAATCGACCGCAAAGAGCAGGTCCGTCAGCTCGATGACGATCATGGTCAGGGCGAGCGGGGTCAGCATCCAGCGGCCATCCACGTGCACCTTAAAGTGCTCGTCATGAAATTCGCGGGTAATTGGAAAGATGCGGCGGCACATCCGGATTGCCCAATTCTCCGCAAGCTCGCGCGGCGGATGCTTTCGAAACAGCATTCGCAGCGCAGTGAGGAGGAGAAACAAGCCAAAGAGATAGAGAACGAAATGAAACCGCTGCACCAAAGCGATGCCGCAGACAATCATAATTCCACGCATGATAAGCGCGCCGAGGACTCCCCAGACCAAGACGCGATGTTGTGCCAGCGGAGGGACGCGGAAATGCGCGAAAATCAATACAAACACAAAGATGTTATCGACGCTCAGCGAATACTCGATCAGGTACCCGGTAAAAAAGTCGAGGCCGTGATGAGGACCTTTAAGGCGCCACACGAGTACGTTAAATGCGAGTGATACGACCACCCATAACACGGTCCTCTGCGCCGCCGCGCGAATGCTCAGTTCCCGATCGCGGCGCTTGAAGGTGATGAGGTCAATTGCAATTGCAATGAAGACGCCGATGTGAAAGGCGATCCAAAACCAAATGCTCGTCGTCACGGCCGGGAGGTTTTCATGCCGCGAGGCGTGCGGCAATCGCAAATTGCAAGAGGCGCCTTTACGACCTATACGTCACACGGAACTTCCTTGTCACATAAATGGATCCCGAACTGCAAAAGCTCATCGAAGCCGGAAAACTTACTGACCAGGCCGCAGGGCAGCTGGAAAAATTGAAGCCGGGTACATTTTGTTTGCACAAGAGTTGGGGATTCGGCCGCGTGAGCGAATGGAATCTGCTGCTAAATCAAATCGTGATTGATTTTGCGAGCAAGAAGTCCCATTCGATGCAGCTTGAGTACGCGGCGGAGAATCTCACGCCTCTCGCGCCCGAGCATTTTCTCTCACGCAAGGCGACCGACTTGGTGGAAATCAAAAATTTGGCCAGGGAAGATCCGGGTGCGCTGGTGCGAAATATTGTTGAAAGTCTGGACGGCAAAGCCACAGCGCAGCAGATCAGTGAATGGTTGGTTGGCGATGTTTTCACCGAGACGGAATGGAAACGCTGGTGGGAATCAACGAAGAAGCTGCTCAAGGCGAGCGGCGCTTTTTCCATTCCCGCAAGAAAAACCGACCCGATCCAAATGCGCGGCGAAGGTGTATCGCACGCTGACGAGCTGATCGCCGTTTTCAACAAGGCACGACTGCCGAAAGAGCAAATCGCGGCACTCGAGCAGATCATAAAATTTCACCAGCAGTTCAAGGAGCCTGAAAAACAACTTCAGCCGATCGTCGCTACGATCGAAAACATGGCGGCGCGGAACCAGAGAATGCATCCCGAACTGGCGTTCGAACTCATTATCGCGCGGGACGATTTGCTCGGACACGTTCCGCTGTTGCGCACGACGCACATTGGGTTGACCCTTTCAAAATTGATTCTTGAGGAAGAGAAGCGCTTGCTATTGATCCTGCCGAAACTGCCGGCGGCAAAAGAGAAAAGGGTCCTGCAAACGTTGCCTTCAGCGCTTGGGCCTCCCTGGACAGAGCGCGCCTTGTATTTGATGCAAAGAAGTCACGGCCGCATGGTGGCGCAAATTCCGCGCATCCTGAGCGAAACCGGACAACATGCCGAACTCCGCGCAATGCTAGAACGGAGCATTCGCGAACATTCAGCTACGAGCGAGATGCTTGCCTGGCTGTGTAGCGAAAGAAAGGACTGGAGCGAGCTGGTAACGCCGGAATTGCTTGGCGCGATCTTGGCGGCCCTGGAGCGCGAACAACACAACGCTTCCGGCCGCGCCAGCAAATTGTACCGCACACTGGCTGAAGATCGGCAATTGCTTGGGGACATTTTTAAGAAAGGCGACGTCGCTGTTGCGCGCGATGCGATGCGACGGCTGCAACTGAGCCCGTTGTTCGACGAGCTAACGAAACGCTCGCTCCTGGCCCGGATTGTTAAAGTTTATCCAGAGCTGGAAAGCATGATCACCGGCGGGCAACCGCAGGAAAAGACTGCACAGCTAATCGTTTCATGGAGCAGCTTGGAAAGACGCAAAATCGAATACGAAGAACTCGTAAAAACAAAAATTCCAGAGAATACCAAGGAGATCGCGCTCGCCAGGTCGTATGGGGATCTGAGCGAGAATTTTGAATTCAAAGCAGCCAAGCAAATGCAAAGCGTGCTGATGCGACGCAAAGCCGAGCTCGAACAAATGCTGCACAACGCGCGCGGCACTTCATTTGAAAACGTCGATACGTCGCGTGTTTCGATCGGCACAATCGTCACGCTGCGCAGCCCGGAGGCGAACAAGGAAGAAACCTACACCATTCTCGGCGCGTGGGATGGCGACCCCGACCGCGACATCATTTCGTATCAGACTGCGATTGGCCAGGCGCTGCTCGGTCATAAAACCGGTGAGACTGTCTCCCTAAACACGGAGCACGGCACGGCTCAATTTACGATTGTTTCAATCCAGCCCGCGCCGCCGGACCAGACCGCGCCTGCTCCTACTCCTCCCACGGAATCTGTCGTTGAAACGGCGATGGCCGAGTAGCTTCGAGTCATTCATCTGTTTTCGTAGATTGAAATTATCAGGGTTGCGCCTGCATATCTTTGGGAAATTAGCTGTCGCGCGAAAAGCTTTTCGGCAAGCTGCCGAAAAAGACAGGCTGGCAGCCTGTGCTCCCCGAATGTCGATCGCCTGCCCTACATCAGCAGTTCGTAGGAGAGGACACTAAGGCAATAGATTGCCGCGGTTTCCACTCGCAGGATGATTGGGCCGAGTGTAATTGGCTGGCACCCATGGCCACGCGCGAGCGCAAGCTCGGCAGGCGTGAAATCGCCTTCAGGCCCAATAAGCATCAATACGCTTCGAGGGCGATGTTGATGTCCACTCGAATAATCTGCGAGAATCTTCTTTAAATGCTGCGCGCCCGGCTGCAGCGATCCGATTAGTTGTAGATCGAATGATTCCTCCGACGCTACGGAAAATAATTCTGCCAGTTTTCTAGGCGCATGCACGCGCGGCAGCCAGTTCTGGCCGCATTGCTTGGCTGCTTCGATTGCGACTTGCTGCCATTTCGACTGCTTTTGCGCGGCGCTTTCGGAATCGACCTGAACAATGGTGCGGTCGGAAATGATTGGTGCAATTTCGGCTGCGCCAATCTCGACCGCCTTCTGCACAATCAAGTCCATGTTCTTGCCTTTCGGAATCGCCTGTCCCAGAACGATCCGGCAGCGCAGCGGCGGCGTTTCCGCTTCGTGTAACTTGCGCAATCCAACTTCGTTGCCGCCCAGATCGACCACTTCGGCAGTCATTTCGCGCCCGCGTCCATTAAAGAGAACAAGCTTCTCCCCTAGCCTGATACGCAGAACATCGCGCGCGTGGTGAGCCTCCGATCCGGTCAAGGCGATTGTGCCTTGGTTCCAATTCTCCGGAAAGATGTAAAAGCGATGCATATGACCTATAGGACTAATGGGACCCATAGGACACGCAACTCGATTTCTTTACTAATAATTGGATGCGATGAACGAATTTAACGCCAGCACATCCGCCAACGATTTGCCCATCGGCAGCTCCACGCGCCGCTGTTGAAGCGCCGCGATCACCTTCTCTGTGGGAATGTTTCCAACCAGCGCGTCCTGCGCGAACGGGCAGCCACCAAGGCCACCGATAGCCGAATCAATGCGACGGCAGCCCGCATCGTAAGCGGCGAGCACTTTGGCTGCGGCTTCGTCGGGCGCGCTGTGAAGATGCACGCCGACTTCGTAATTGCCGTATTGGCTCGTCACCAGTTGGACCACGCGGCGAATCAGATCAGGGCCAGCAACACCGACTGTGTCAGCGAGCGAAATTGATCGAATGCCAATACCGGCCAATTTCTTTACCGCTTGGACCGCTTCATCCTCGTCCCACGGATCGCCATAAGGATTTCCGAACGCCATCGAAATGTAAGCGACCACGCCGAGCCCGGCCTTGTCCGCTTTTCTTTTAATCGATTGCAACGCTTTGTAGCAGTCTTCGAGTGTCTGGTTTTGATTCTTGCGCAGAAACGTCTCGGAGATGGAATACGGGTAACCCATGGTCGTAACTGCTTCGGTCGCGATTGCACGCTCGGCCCCTTTCTCGTTCACCACGATGCCGATGACTTCGACGTCGTCTGGTGGACGAACTTGCTCCAGCACCTTTTCGCTGTCGGCCATCTGCGGAACAGCTTTGGGAGAGACAAAGCTCACAGCATCGATGTGCTTAAAGCCTGCCGCGATCAACGCGCGCAGGTACCGCGCCTTGAGTTCTGTTGGGATTTGTCGCTTAAGACCCTGCCAGGCGTCGCGCGGGCATTCGATTAGTTTGACAGCATTGGAAAGCACGGAACCTGCGGACCTTTATTGAAAAAATTCCTTCGCGCGCTCGAAAAAGCTTTTGCGCAGCGGAGTGTTTTCGTCGCCGCACAGCGCTGCGAATTCCTCAAGCTTGCGACGTTGCTCCGCATTCAAGCGCGACGGCACCTCGACAATCAGGCGCGCGAACAAATCGCCATGGCCGCGCCCGTTGACGTTCGCAATTCCTTTGGCGCGCAGTTTGAACATCTGCCCGCTTTGCGTGCCGGCAGGCACTTTGAGATGCGCTCTGCCTTCAAGCGTCGGCACATCGACCTCGCCACCTAAAGCCGCCACCGAAAAAGGAATTGGTAATTCGCAATACAGATCATCGTTTTCGCGTTGAAAGATTTTGTGCTCCTTGATGTGGATCACGACATAAAGGTCGCCCGGCGGACCACCGCGGGTACCGGCCTCGCCGTTGCGTAACGAGCGCAATCGCGATCCTTCCCGGATTCCGGCCGGGATTTTCAGTTTAACGCGGCTTAGTTTTTCCACGCGTCCCTCACCGCGGCATTGCTGGCACGGTTTTTCGATGATTTCGCCGGCGCCGCGGCAGCGCGGACACGTTTGCGAAATGTGGAAAAATCCGCGCGAACTAACCACTTGACCGCGGCCGCCGCAGGTGGGGCAACTGATCGTGCGCGACCCTGGCTCAGCGCCGCTGCCGTGACATTTACCGCAGATATCGAGCTTCTCGATCTCAATCTCTTTTTCGGCGCCAAAAGCCGCTTCTTCCAGTTTGATCTGCATGTCGTAGCGCAAATCCGATCCGCGCCGTCGATCTTCCGTGCGTTCGCCGCCGCCAAAGAACGTCTCAAAAATTCCGCCGCCGAATTCACCCCCGCCGAACACTTCTCGGAAAATATCAAATGGATCGTGAAAACCGCGGCCAAAGCCGGCGCCACCCTGCGCAAAGACCGCATGGCCGAAGCGATCATAAGCGGCGCGTTTGTCCGGGTCCATCAACACATCGTACGCTTCACCTAATTCCTTGAATTTTTCCTCGGCCTGTGGATCGTCCGGATTCTTGTCTGGATGAAACTTCACTGCGAGCTTGCGGTAGGCGCGTTTGAACTCCTCATCGGTGGCGTTTCGCCCAACGCCTAGAACTTCGTAGTAATCGCGTTTCTCCGTTGCCATATGACCGATAAGCCTTGTGTGACCTATGGGACTAATAGGCGAAGCAAGCAAGAAGCCTCACTTATTTTGCTGGTCCGCTGGAAACGACGACCTTCGAAGGCCGCAGCAAACGATCTTTAAATCGATAACCGCGACGGGCCTGGCGCAAGACAATCCCCTCGGGAAATTGATCGCTTGGCTCATGTGCGATTGCTTCGTGCAGCTTCGGGTCGAATGTTTTGCCTTCGGCCTCGATTGGTTGCAGCCCATTTTCTGCAAGCAAATCGTTAAGTTGTTTCTGAACGAGAACCATTCCGGAATATATCGGAGAGTGTTTGCCTTGCTCTTTTGCGGCTGCGAGACCGAGCTCGAAATTATCAATAATTCCGAGCAACCGCTCGAGTAACGAGCTGTTGGCATATTTGATTGCCTCTTCCTTTTCGCGCGCAGAGCGCTTTTTGTAATTTTCGAAATCAGCCTGACTGCGCAATGCCAGATCGCGAAACCGGTCGAGATCGGCTTGCAAACCGGCCATTGGATCTTCCGCTTCGGTTTGCTCGGCGGCAGTCGCAGGCGCGGCAGATGAAGACATCGATGTTGCCGATGCCGCTCGTTTTATTTCTTTATTTTGTTCAGGAACAGGGCTCTTTTTCATGTTTTGCGGATCGCAATCAACGTGATGTCGTCATTTTGAGGAAGCGCACCGGTAAAGTCGCGCACATCCCCTATGATTTTCTTTACAATCGCCTGCGCGCCATCGTTCGCGCTGGCGCGAACCGATTGCGTCATGCGATCGAGGCCGAACTCTTCTCCTTCGGTATTAAGCGTTTCGGTCACACCGTCAGTGTAGAGAACGAGGCAATCATCGCGCTCGAGCGGGACGGCGAAATCAGAGGTAAGCCTATCAAACACGTTTCCGCTGTCAATTCCCACGACCATTCCCGGCGATTTTACCGGCGTAACCGTTTGCGACTGCCGCTTGTAGAGCAATGGCGCATCGTGTCCCGCGCGCGCCAGCGTGACGCCGTCGCGTTGATGGTCCAGAATCAGATAGGCCATGCTGATGAACATGTCTTCCTTGATATCGGGATAAAGTTGCCGGTTCACCTTTCGCAAAACATCGGCGGGAGATGGGTTCCGGGCCGCCTCAGCACGCAAGACGCTACGGCAAATCGCCATGATCAGCGATGCGGGAATGCCTTTTCCCGAAACGTCTGCAATTGCCACGCCGAGTCGCTCTTCATCAACCTGGATGTAATCGAAATAATCGCCGCTCACCTGACGCGCCGGCACGTTTAGACCGCTGATCTGAAATCCGTTAATGGCCGGCGCTTCGGCTGGCAGTAAGATACGCTGAATGTCTCGTGCGATTTCCAGATCGTGATCGAGGCGCTTTTTTTCGTTCGCCATTGAATAGATTATGGCGTTGTAGAGGGCGAAAGCGGACTGCTCGGCGATCGATTTAAAAACAACGAAATCAGCCTGCGAAAAGGACGCGCCTCCGGGACCATTGGCGAGAGCGAGAACACCCAGATCTTGATTTCCATAACGGAGCGGCGCCGCCATGATCGATGCAGTGCCAAAAGCGCTGCCGCGCAATTTCGCTAACTCGGGCGCTTCTGAGAACTCGTTCAAGCAGACGGACTGGCCTGTTTGCCAGACTCGTCCGATCACTCCTTCGCCCGGTCCAAGCGTGTGCAGGCGTAAAAAGCTCTCGAGTGCAATGGGGGCGGCGGCCGCTTGTTGCAGAATGTTCGCCGGAATATCTACCAGCGGTGGACAGCCTTTGGAGATGAAAGCTGGAGTAAGTTTCCCGCCCGTGCGATCGGTCACGTAAAGTGCGCCGCCGTGCGCGTCAAGAATACGCGTAGCGCCCTCGACGATGAGCCGGTGCAGTTCCTGAGGTCGAATGGTCTCCCTGAAAGCTTCGCCGAGCCCGTGGAGGAAATCGAAAACGAGCGTCTCCTCGACCTGGATCTCTTCATGAGAGCGCTCCAGCCTGCGGATCCGTCGTGTCTGGAAGGAGAAGGTAATAATCCACCCTGCAACAGACGCGAGAAGCAATCCGAAGAGAAGAGTCGGCCACATCATGCTGGGCCAGCTTACTTCGAAGGCGTCTCGTGATGAAGGTCTTGTTTTAAGTAATCGAGAACGTCCTTGAAGCGAAAGAGATTTTCCGGCGCCGCCTCGCAAAGTGCTTCATGGGCTTCCAGCATCGTTTCGGTTTGCTCCTGTTTTTGGGCCTCTCGCGACTGGCCTCCGGAAGTTTGCTCGAGCGCTTCACATTCAGGCGGGCGCGCGCCGTTACCGTGGATATCGAATATTTGATCCAAGCCTAGGCCAGAGAGAAGTTCCTGGCTGCGATTCCCACAGTGAACGATGTGTAGATGACCGTGACCGAGCTCCTTCAACCGGAGCGCCACGCTAGCCATCGTTCCCATGAATGTCGAATCCATCATGGCGCAATCTGCCAGATCCACAACAAATTCGCGATAGCCGCGATCCAACATCTCGCGTGCGAACTCCTTGAGATTCCCGCTGTTGAGGAAACTACCCTTCCCCTCCACTTTCACCCATACGGTCGGGCCGCTCACCCCTACTTGGATAGATGACTCCACGTTTACTAAATAAAGGATACCAGCCCGCAAGGCATGCTGTCAAACCTTGCGGACTCGAGAAAGTTCCAGGAATTGATTCGAAACGCAGAGCCTAAAGAGCCGCATTATTCAAATAATAGCCCGCGCCTTCTCGAGTATGAGCCACAGACGCGAGCGCGAGCACGAAGCGGCTCGACAGGCCGATCTGGTGTTACTCCCACATGAAAGAGCGGTTTTCCGCTACGATCTGGCCATTTTCGATTAACAGACATCGCCAGGCAATCACGCGTCCGTCATCAAAATAATCGTCTCCAATGACCTTAAATTCGGTCTTATGAGTGCCGTCCACGTTTCGATATGAAATCTCCTGCGCCTGGACGTGCTCGTGCAATTTCTCCTGGCGATACTCCAGGCGCACTGTGAGATCGGAGGGCCGTTTCGCCCGCCAAAAGAAATCGAAGTAATTCCCGAAACGTTGGCGTTGATCGACCCCCGTGACCGCTCCGAAGAGCCGGTATTGGCGCTCAAACGTAATGGGGGCGTCCTGCAGCGTCGCCGTCTTCTGGCTCGGCGAATTGCTCTTCTGGTTAAGCGTGCTTGTCGATTGCCGTGCACCCTCACCTGGTTTTGGTCCCTTCTCACTCAAAAAGAAAAGCTTCGTTTTTCGAAACTCGAAATCGTTGCTCAACGCGACCGGGAGCGATGTTACTTTTGGAAGGATTCTTGGTTCTTCTCGCGCGCCCTCGCTCGAAGCGCTCAGGGCCAAAAAGATAAAAGCGAAGACGAGGGCCGCGAATCTCATTCGCTTAATAAAGCCGGGTTTTGAATCGCGTGTCAACGCGCAACGCATATATCTCATACGTCTTATAGGCCCTGTGGAACTGGCGCGAATCTGAAAGTAAACTTCATTTTCATGATTGCTGTTCGTTATGAGCGCGGGGTATATCTGCCGCACCAGGATCTGTGGCTGGATCCTTGGGACCCAAAGCGCTTCGCTTTCGTCTCACACGCGCATAGCGACCACATTGCGCCACACGACGAGATTATCGTTTCCGAGCGAACAGCGCGTTTGATGCAAAGCCGGCTACCGGGGTCCCGCACCGAGCATGTTCTGCAATTTGATGAGAAACGAACAGTGCGTGGTCTCAATCTTATGCTGTTGCCTGCCGGCCATATCTTCGGTTCGGCGCAATGTTTCCTTTTTGTCGGCGACGAGACACTGCTTTACACGGGAGATTTCAAACTGCGTCCCGGAAAATCCGCCGAGCAGGCAGAATGGCGCCCGGCTGATACGCTTATCATGGAGACCACCTTCGGCCTGCCGCGCTATAGATTTCCGCCAACGGAACAAGTCATTGAACAAGTGGTCACTTTCTGCCGCGAAACAATTGACGATGACCAAGTGCCGGTACTTCTCGGATATTCGTTAGGCAAAGCGCAGGAAATACTGTGTTCGCTCGATGGAGCGGGGCTAACGCCCATGCTGCACGCCTCGGTTTATCAGATGACCCGCATTTACGAGCAGTTCGGCCAATCGTTTTGCAAATACGTCTGCTACAACGCAAATGATGTTGCAGGAAAAGTTCTTATCTGCCCACCCAGTGCGAATCGCTCGCGCATGCTGGAAAAAATTCGACACAAGCGTGTGGCCATAATCAGTGGCTGGGCGGTCGACCCAGGTGCGGTCTATCGCTACCAGGTTGACGCCGCGTTTGCCCTCTCTGATCACGCGGATTACAACGACCTGCTTCGCTACGTCGGTCTCGTCCAGCCCAAACGGGTGCTCACTCTTCACGGGTTCGCCGCTGAGTTTGCACGCGACTTGCGCGAACGCGGCGTGGAGGCGTGGGCCTTGAGCGCAGAGAACCAGCTTGAGCTGGGTTTGCAAGGTCTCGCTCGCACGCACGTGATGTCTGTCGGCTGCCAAAGCGAACGCCTCCTCGCCGCCGCAAACGTTTCAGCACCGTCTGACGTCAAAGAAAGTCCGTTGCCGCGAGAACCAGCGATCAGCATGCCAGACGCAGGCGCTTCCCAATCGGAGTTTGCCACCTTTGCCAACGTTGGCGAAGCAATTGGTGCGACCGCTGCAAAGCTGGAGAAGATCAGATTGCTCGCGGATTATTTCAGGACGCTCGACCAGGATCGGCTTGCCATTGCAGCGATTTACTTTACCGGGAGCGCTTTTGCCCAGAGCGATCTGCGCACGTTGCAAGTGGGAGGATCAATCATTTACCGTGCAATAATGGCGGCGGCGACACTGAGCGACGCAGAATTTCGACGAATCGCACACAGCCATGGCGACGCGGGGAAAGTTGCGTTCGAAGCATTGGATAAACACACCAATCCTGAGCCGTTCACGCTCCAAGAGTCGCGAATTTTCTTGGACGCGTTACAGCAAGCGCGTGGCCCGATCGCGAAGACCCGTCTGCTGCAATCGCGCTTTGCCGCTCTTTCCCCGAGGGAAGGTCAATATCTGGTAAAGATTCTTAGCGGAGACTTGCGGATCGGATTACGAGAGGGACTCGTTGAAGAAGCGATCGGTCGTGCCTTCGGAGCGCCGCTAGATCAGGTGAAGCAAACCAATATGCTTCTGGGTGATATCGGCGCAACGGCAGTACTCGCTTCGCGGAAAGAACTGCACCACGCGGAGCTATCGATCTTTCGTCCGATCAAGTGCATGCTTGCAAGCCCTGAACCGACAGCCCAAGCAGTGTGGGACCGGTTCGTTGAAACTGCAGGCACTGACCGTGCAGCAGCTTCAGCGACGCCGGCAACGGTTCATTTGGAGGATAAATTCGACGGTATCCGCGCACAGCTTCATCGTAGCGCACAACGAGTCGAAATTTTCTCGCGAGATTTGCGCCGCATCACCGATCAATTTCCGGAACTGGCCGATCAAGGCAGGAACTTCCAGGAGGAACTGATTGTCGACGGTGAAATTATTGCCTTCCAGGAAGGTCGCGCGCTCACTTTCTTCGATCTGCAAAAGCGGCTGGGCCGCAAGAGTGACGGCGCGGACCTATTCGCGCGCGCGGCAGCAGCCGTGCCAGTTACGTTCGTCATCTTTGATCTTCTTTGGCTGAACGGGCGATCATTGTTAAAAACGCCGTTGCGCGAGCGTCGAAAACACCTCGGTACCCTGCGATTGCCACCGCAATTTCAAATTGCGAGGGCAACCCTGGCGCATTCTGCCGCTGAGATCGACCAAGTGTTTCAACAGGCTCGCCAGCGCTTAAACGAAGGTCTGATGATCAAAGATCCGGAAAGCTTCTATTTACCCGGCACTCGTGGGATGTTTTGGTTCAAGCTCAAGAAAGAACTGGCGACGCTGGATGTAGTGGTCGTCGCGGCTGAGTTTGGCCACGGCAAGCGCAGCGACGTGTTGAGCGATTATACATTTGCTGTGCGCGACGAAGAGACCGGCGAACTTTTGCCCATCGGGAAAGCCTACAGCGGCTTGACCGATGCGGAGATTGTCGAGTTAACCGAGCACTTCAAACAGAATACGATCGCCGATCATGGCCGATATCGTGAAGTGAAACCGGACGTGGTCCTCGAAGTCGCGTTCAATTCAATCCAGCCGAGCACGCGTCACGCCAGCGGATTGGCGCTGCGTTTCCCAAGAATCAAAGCAATCCGGCGCGATAAGAATGTCGATTCTATCGACACACTCGAATATGCTCGCGAGCTCGCAGCGCAACGCGCAAATTCACCTGCCAGTTTTGACCGAGGCGCGTAATCAGTGCCTCGTATTTACTCCGGCGTGGACGAGGGAGATGGTGAAACGGCCTCGGTTTTCTCAGCACCGGGAGAGGCTTCCGCGCCAAGCGTTCTCATTCTTTGTAATGCTTCCAGCCTGCGCTGTCTCTGTGCAAGTCGCTCTTGTATTCTTCTTTCTCTTTCAGCCTTGCGCTCCGGAGCATCTGGCGACAAACCGGGAGGGAGGAACGAAGGCGATGGATTTCCAGAGCTGTCCCTCTTAGGGGCCCGCGACTGCGGAGTGGGAATCAGCGCACTCGCTACGACTTTTTCTTTATCAGCCAACGCTTTCTCTCTTTCATCCAATGCTTTCTCGCGTGCGTCCAGCTCCGCTTTCCGCTGGGTAAGTCGTTGTTCAGCGGTCGAATCTTGTTTTTGGCAGGAGCAAACCATCGACAAAGGAATGAGCATCGACAGGACAAAAAAATTTTTCATATCAGAAGTAACTGCATTTGGTTTCCGTTAACCGGACGAAGAAAACGGAAGGAGCACCGCGAGTCAAACGAAACTTAGCGCGCCTGTGGCGTTGATGAAGCTACCGGTCTCAGCACGACCGTCTCAACCTCTCCGCGCCGAAAACTCTGGATATTGGTAAAAATAGCCAACAACGCCAGTAATCCGACGATGATGAGCATGAGCACCAGAGTGCTCTTTGAGAGCCGGGACGACTGAAATTCTTCGGGAGGCGGCCGCGGCGAATTCATGCTTGAAGTATCAATGTCGATCTTGCGCGAGGAAGCGATGCTGGCTACTGGATAACGCGCGTTAGTTCAATCGCAACGCCGAAATTGCATCCATAACGCGCTGGCTTAGCCGCGGGTAGAGCTCCTTTCCTGGCGAGTTTAAATCGGCTGCCGTAAAAAAAATCGGCTCTCCAACCACGATGGTGATTGGCACAAAGTGCAAACCACCGCCGCCACGCGGCAGGGCTTCGTGGGCTCCAAATATCCGCATCGGCACGACCGGGGCGAGCGTTTTTGCGATCACAAGACCTAGTCCCCGCTCGGCTGGCTGCAAATTACCGTTCAGCGTGCGTGAACCTTCCGGGAAAACCAATGCTGCGTTCCCGGACTTGAGAACACGAATCAAAGCCTTAAGGGCGCTGCGGTCGATACCTTCTTGATTAACTGGGATCACGTTCAGCTTTGACAAAAGCCAGCCGAGCAGCGGGGTGTCCATCAACGTTCGTCGGGTCAGAAAATAAATAGGCCGATCGCATGTAGTGCCGGCAAGTGGCGGATCGAGATAACTCTGATGGTTCATCGCGAGAATCACCGGGCCGCTCTGAATCATGCGCTCCCGATGGATTACACGGAAATGAAAAAACAATCGGCCAACCAGCCAGGACAGATGATAACCAAGCCAGTAGTAAATGTTCATCGTCGAAGCAGTGAAGCGTTGACGCGGTGGAACAATCGAATCAGCTGGGAACCTGGAGACCGATCACTTTAAGGCGCGCGGTGATCTCCTTGACCACTCTTTCGATCGTAAGATGTGAGGTGTCGATGACATGTGCGTCCGTCGCGATGACGAGGGGTGACACAGACCGTGAAGAGTCAGCATGATCACGCATGGCAATTTCGTCACGCTGACCTTGTGCGGCACGGCGCTGCAGACGCACCGCAGGCGAAGCATCAACATAAAATTTATACGGTGTGTCTGGAAAAACGACCGAACCAATATCCCGGCCTTCGACGACCAGGTCGTGATGGCGTGCAAGCTCATGCAGTTTCTGCGCGACAATTTGGCGAACCAGCGGGAATCTGCTGATGCGGGAAACGTTTTCGTTTACGCGATGATCGCGCAGATGGTCCGTGGGATCGACATTATCGATGATAATGCGCGACTCGTTGCCCTGAAGACAGCATGTGATCGCGGCTGACTTAAGCGCTAGGGCGATGCCGTCGTTATCTTCCGCAGCGATCTCCTTCTCAAGGATATGCCAGGTGATCGCTCGATAAATGGCGCCCGAATTGACGTAGACAAAGCCGAGCCGCCCGGCGAGCTCTCGCGCGACGCTGCTTTTTCCCGAGGCAGCCGGGCCATCAATGGCAATTACCCGATGAAAGTGCTTCCGCATCCGGGATATTAGTGTAGCGGAAAGATGCCGGGCAAGCTTCCAGGGATGCGCGCCAACCCCGAATGCTCCGGGTTGGATCATGCTTCCTCGACCGGCCCGGGAGTGAGAGAACCGATCACAGGCGTCCTTATCTGCATCATTTTCTGATTGGTAAACTGTTCGAGCACCACCTCGAATCCCGGATAAGATTCACGAATACACTCGGCATCCTGAATAACGGTTTCGCCATCAGCGAACAGACCCGCTACAGCAAACGCCATGGCGATGCGATGATCGCCAAAGCTCGGCACGCGGGCCCCGTGCAAGGATGCCGGACCATGAATTTCGAGGCCGTCATTCATTTCAGCGACCTCCGCACCCATCGTCCGCAAATTGTGCGCAATTGCGGCAATGCGATCGGTTTCTTTTACTCGCAATTCCTCTGCGTGTCGAATAATCGTCTTGCCGTTTGCCAGGGCGCCTGCGACTGCAAGGATGGGCAGTTCGTCAATAAGCTGCGGCACCTCTTTACCTTGAATAACGGTGCCTCTGAGCGGGAAACCGGTAACTTCGACAACTCCGCGAGGTTCGAGTTGATCGACATCTTCAATTGCCTCGCGCACTTGCGCACCCATGCGCAGCAGAACACCCAGCAACGCCGTTCGCGTATCATTCAAGCCAACATCACGGATGAGCAAATGGCCCCGTCGTTGCGCCGCAGCGGCAACTAGCCAAAAGGCTGCGGAAGAGATATCACCGGGAATGGAAAAGTCGCGCGACTCCGGAACTTGGTCGCCGAATACACTAACGCTGCTACTACCGCCTTCCGCTGCAGTCCGAACCAGGAAATAATTAAACATCACTTCCATATGGTTTCGGGTTGGTAAAGGTTCATCGATGGTGGTCTTGCCCTTGGCAAAAAGGCCCGCCAGCATCAATGCCCCTTTCACCTGTGCGCTTGCAACAGGCGTTCGATAATGAATTCCGCGCAATGATCCGCCGCGGATACGCAGTGGCGGCGTCTGTTCGGGACCTTCGGCAACAATACTCGCGCCCATCTCACAGAGCGGCGCAATCACGCGGTCCATCGGACGTCGTGACAACCCCGCATTGGCGACAAGGCGACTTTCAAATGTTTGTCCCGCAAGCAAACCGGCGAGAAGCCGCATTGTGGTGCCAGAATTGCCGCAATTGATTTCCTTTTTGGGTGCCGTAAGCACACGCCTTTTTCCGTGAACGATCAGCGTGGCCGGCTCAGGCTGTTCGATCTTAATTCCCAATGCACGCATTGCGTTGACCGTATGCATGCAATCTTCGCTCGGAAGAAATCCACGTAGCGTGCATATCCCATTTGACAACGCGGCGATGATTACGGCCCGATGCGACATGCTTTTATCGCCCGGTACAGCGATTTCGATATCAATTCGAGGTGCCCGTTTTACCCGTAACTCCATAGACGAAGGAAAGGAAAGCGATACTGGTATGCAGCATCAGTCGCAATCCCGAAACCACTCGGGACAGCAAATCCGTTACGGTACGAGAAAGATCTTGTCGGTGTAGGGATCCTTTACTTCCGTTCCCGGAGGGAATCCTTCCACATCGATATATTTACCAGGCGAATAAGGACTTTCGACCAGATGAGGCTTGCCAGGGACGGGTATTCCGTACGGATAATCTCCCTTTGCGATCTTCGTCGGGGCGGCCGTCGGTGGAGGTGCAACTGCTGCAGTCTGAGTCGGCGGCGTACCAGTGGGTTGAACGGGCCCATTTGGATTGAACGGCTGTTGCGGTGGCGGGTATTCCTCAGTCCTGCTGGGAGGATAATTCGCCACGCGATGGCGGGTGTTTGGTGGTGGCTCTTCACTACATGAGGCGACAAAAAAGGCGGTGAACAGGGCAAGCGACAATGACAATTTCATAAGTGGAAATACTGTTGCAATTGTATCTGTAGTCCAACTTGTTGCCAATCACTAAATCGCTTTTTCTTTGAACCTGCCGTGCTTTGGGTAAGATCGGCATGCATACAATAGCACGGCGCGTTTCATCCGAATCTAAATAAGAGATGTCGATGTCGAACAACTCCCGTGCAGAGATTTTGGTAGTGGACGACGACGCCATGAGTCGCAAAGTCCTGGCGCAACTGCTGACGTCCGCTGGTTACAGCTGCCGCGTATGTGAAGACGGTTCCGCAGCTCTTAAGATCGTTCACGCTAGGCCGCCGTCACTTCTGCTGCTTGATTTCGATATGCCGGGGCCAAACGGCGCCGAGGTGCTAAAACGCCTTCGCTCCGATCAACACCCGGCCGTCGCGCAGATTCCTGCCATTATGTTGACTGCACACGGGAGCGAACAAAGCGAGGTGTCTTGTTTGCAAGCTGGCGCAGATGATTTTGTAACCAAGCCGATTAACGCTGCCGTGTTGCGGGCGCGAATCGAAACGCAGCTTCGCCTACGCTCCATGCGGCGACAATTAGAGCGGCAAAACGATGAACTGGAGGAATGGCGGCGTAATCTCGAACGTGATCTGGCGGCCGCCCGCCTGACGCAGCAATCGTTGATTCCGCAAAAACCACCGGCGCTGCCCGGCTGGCAAGTTGCAACCTGTTATCGTCCTGTAATTCAGGTGGGCGGCGATATCTACGGCTGGCTGCGAATGAAAGATGGCCGGATCTTGTTTTGGATTGCAGATGGCACCGGCCACGGGGCCGCTGCCGCGCTGCTCACAACGCTGGCAAAACTTCTTTTCCATCATGGCAGCATGGAACACGAGGCGCCAGCCAGCGTGATGGAAGCGGTCAACCACGATTTTCGCAGCATTTTTGGAGCGCGCTCTTTCATGACAGCCATGTGTGTGGCGCTTAATCCCGCAACCGGACGCGCCAGCGTCGTAGGCGCGGGTCACCCGCCACTCTTGGTTGTACGCCACAACGGAGCGACGGAATCAATTGCCTCTATTACGGCTCCACTGGGCCTGATTGAACATCCCGAATTTACCGAGACCCCGATAGATTTTGAATCAGGAGACACTTTTCTTCTCTATACAGACGGGTTGCTTGGCTGGCCGAAGAATGGGCAGCGGCGTTTGACTCCAGGGCAGCTGGAGAAAATGCTGGATCCCTCCACCCCTAGTGCTGAGGCGCTACTCGAAGGAATTTTAAGACAAGCAGCCCCAAATAACGGTGAGAATGCTTTGCCAGATGATCTTACGGCCCTGGCCGTCCGTCGGGTAGCCTCGCAATAATTTTTGCGTTTGCTTAAAATTAGTGTTGCTCTCTCGCAAGCAAAACGCTAATCAGCGTCCATGCCGAAAACCAAAAAGAAAACTTCCAAGCGCAAACCGAATCCCGCCTTCATGAGACCGGTCCAGCCTGACGATAAGCTTTCCGCCATTGTCGGGTCGCAGCCGCTACCACGCTCCGAGCTTACCAAAAAGCTCTGGAACTACATCAAGAAGCACGGTTGCCAGGATAAAAAGAAAAGAACCATGATTAACGCCGACGATTCACTCAGGCCGGTGTTTAATGGTAAGAGCCAGGTGAGCATGTTCGAGATGACAAAGCTCGTCTCGAAGCATCTGCGTTAGGTCGTAAATCCGTTCAATAGCCCGGCGTTCGGGCGCCGGGCTATCTGCGGACATAGTAAAAATCCCGCAACCGAGGTGCGTTGTACCGCCCTTGCGCCGAGCCGCAATCCCAGCGAAGATGGTCGGGTGAAAACCTTTCTTTCGATTTCTTGCCTTGCTGCGGCGTCTGTTTTTTTCTCCGGGACGTTCGCTCACGCCGAGTCCGGCTGGCTAAACGATTACAAAAAAGCGCAGCAAGAGGCCAAAGTGACCAATAAATTTCTGTTGCTCGATTTTACCGGCTCGGACTGGTGCGGCTGGTGCAAAAAATTCGATCGGGAGATTCTCTCTCAGTCGCAGTTCAAGGATTTCGCTCGGCAGAATCTGGTGCTCGTGGAACTCGATTTCCCGCGCGCCAAACCGCAGAGTCCCGAGGTTAAAAAGCAGAACCAAGAACTCGCGCAGCAGTACCAAGTTCAAGGGTTTCCCACCATTGTTGTGCTTAATAGCAATGGACAGAAGCTCTGGCAGTACGACGGATACTTCCCCGGCGGCACGGAGGCTTTCATCGCGCAACTGGAGAAGTTGCGGAAAGGTTGAACGCGCATTGACTCCGAAAGCTTTCGCGAGTTGCGGCGTATAAGACTCGCCGCAATTTTTGTCAATGTTACGCCCTGGGGACGCCTGCACCTTGCGTGACGGGCGGCCTCTGCTAGATACACGCGTTCGGTTCGCCACTTTCGCGCTCATGCCTATTTACCGTTTGCTGCTCTTTTGTTTCGCCACAGTAATCGTCACTCAGGAGCTCGGAGCGGAATCCAAACCTGCAACGAAAGATTCGCCGCGTGAAAATCGAATCCCTGCGGAGGAATCGAGTATCACGTTCAGCTCGGTGCACGTCGATGGCCCCTACATCGCGATGACCTTTGACGATGGACCAAGTGCGACGCTTACCCCAAAATTGCTCGATCTCCTGGCCGCGCATCATATTAAAGCAACATTCTTCGTGCTCGGCGAGAACCTCACGGAGCATCCTGAAATAGTTGCGCGGGCTGCTCGGGAAGGTCACGAAATTGCGAATCACAGTTGGTCGCATCCTAACTTCGGCAAAATGTCGGATGAGAGTGTTCGCCGCCAACTCTGGCAAACTGATGATGCAATTAAGAACGCTACTGGCAAGCGTCCCACTCTAATGCGGCCACCCTATGGATCGATTACGGCCCGCGAAAAACACTGGATTCACGATGAACTCGGATACCAAATCATTCTTTGGGACGTCGATCCGAACGACTGGAAACGGCCCGGCCCGGCCGTGGTTCGCAATCGCATTCTTAAAGAAACTCGGCCTGGTTCGATTGTGTTATCCCACGATATTCACCCGGGAACAATCGAAGCGATGCCTTCTACTTTCGAGGCGTTGGAGGCGAAGGGCTTCAAATTCGTCACTGTATCGGAATTAATTCGCATGGCGACGCCACGGCCTTCTCATGCAAGTCCGCAGCCGGGTGAAAGCGCCCTGGCAAGCGCAACTCCATCGCTCTCACCGGTTCCGCCTCGAGAAACTCCAGGCGGCTAGACATCTAAGATTTCCAAGTCCCTGGGAAATTTAATCCCACAACTCAGAGCTGCTTAGCGAGAGGGTCTCTATTTTGCTCATTAGACCTTTGGAAGTTCTTTGGAGCATTGAGACTGGGATTCGGAAATTCCGCGCTCCTGCGGCGGCCTGTTCGCCGGCCTACTTTTTGGCCGCCCCGGAAAATCGGTTAGCAACACGCTCTTCGGTTTGACGGCGCGCAATTACGAAGTGGTTGTTTTCACCATAGCTTCGCCACGGGCCAGGAGGCACGTCACGGACTTCTACAAACTGCCAATCGCTCACGTCAGTCGGCGCGAGGCCGAGATAATCGCGCACGGCCGGTGAGACATCCAGCCCAGCGCCGTGATTAAGATTTGGCTTGGGACGCTCATTTCCAAAGACGTACTGAAAATGGTCTGTGCGAAATGGGCCGCAATCCTCCCATTGCGCATAACAAGTGCGATTGCCTTTGCGAATGGCCAACCAGCGATGCCAGCACACCGATTGTCCTGGCCCTGTATAGACTTGCTTAAACCACGGAATCACGAGCGGCGCTTCCGGCTTGAACTGACCGTGCGTAACATCGTTATACGGTAGCGCGCAGTAAAAGGGATTTTGCCGCGGTACGAAAGCCACTGGAATGTAGCTGCGCCGCGCCGATGAATCGGGATTATCAAAGCCGCCGTAGCTGTTCGTCCAATTCGCGTCCCAGGAACTTCTGTAGTTGGGGACTGGATTATTGCCTCCGGCTTGTTCTCCAACCCAGAACACCGTGGTCACGATGTTCGTTTTCCACGGGAAACGCTGCATCGCCGGCCGCGAACTGGTCGGGATAAAAACTTGCGGCTCTACTTTGAGTAAGGCCTGCTCCCGCAGTTTCATTGCGTACTTGGCAAAATCTGCCGCCGTCGCATAGGGCGAAGTGGATTGTTCGTCCGCTTTAGCCGCCCCAGCAACCGCCAGAATCAAACAAACCGCAAAAAGTCTCTTCATTCGCAAACGCCGCCACCTTCTATCCGATTCCCAGCTTTTAGGCAAGGCGAATTTTCCGATTCCAACAGAGTGACGAGAATCGGTCTAATTGTATTTTCGTAGGCGTAAGTCTCGAAAAAATCTCGCAACATGTCGAGAGCAGAAATCTGCTCACGGATTTTCACACCGAAAGCATTCCGGGTTTGCGGGCGCGCAGCACGGCGTCTCTACGATGACTGAAAAATACTACTCCTGCTCATAATCCAGCGGCCATCGGCGTGGACGAGAGACACTTTTCGCGAAGAGTTTTTCGGCAAGCTGCCGAACAGAACAGGTTCGCCAGGGCGAATCCGTTCTGTGGCAAATTGGCAGCCTATGCTCCCCAAAGAGATCGTCAGCCGGTTTCGTTTTTTCCCGGGACTTTCTGTGGTGGCTTTGTTTGGGCAGGCGAAGGACCTTTCGCGCCTTCTTTTGGGGCGGCTGATTTTTCTCCAGCAGCCGAGGTCGTAGGAGAGTCCTTCTTGGCCGCCTCTTTGTACGAATCGCTTCGATAATCCGTGATGTAAAATCCTGATCCCTTGAAGATCAAACCCGCGCCGGTGCCAAGGAGACGCTTCACTTTCCCATGTCCCCACTTCGGCAACCGGCAAAGGTCTTTCGGGCATTCGCGGAACGCTTCGTCGCGCATTGATTGGAATGCTTCGAAGGTCTGGCCGCACTTCTGACAAGAATACTCGTAAGTTGGCATGAGGAATGTCGATCGGACCGCACTGCGGACAACGCTGGGAGTCTGCATTAAACAAGTTACAATTCAACTCCAAGCTGGTGGTCTTGCGGAGTTCAGGTGCATAAAATGCGAGCTAAAAGAATATTCAAAAGGAAGAACACAAATGGCAGAAAAAAAATACTTACCAAACACCCATTGGGTAAAAGCGGGAAAAATATCGACAAGCAAAAATACGAAACGCTCAAGGAAGCCATCCTATCAGCTTTGAAGAATAAAGAGCTCACTCACACCGAATTATTTGACTGGCTCAACAAAGCCTTAAAGAGCAAATTTTCAGGGAATATAAGTTGGTATGGAGAAACCGTTAAACTCGATTTGGAAGCTAGAAAAATAATAGAAAGAACGTCTTCAAAACCTCAAAAATATCGGCTCAAATCGACGCGATCATCATGACAACAACCGAACGAACCAACTATGGCGTCACTCAAATCGCCGAACTCTTTCCCAGCTTGAAGAGGATCAAGGACAAGTCGCTGCGCGAAAAAGTGGCGGCGGTGTGGAACGAAGCGATCACGACTGGCTGCGGCGGGAAAGGCTGGACCTTTGACGAATTGCGCGCCGTCAAGTTCACGCTGCTCGCCGGCGACATTGACATGAGTTTCGTCGAGCACCTTAATTCCTGCGCGCGGCAATGTATCGCCATCGCGGACGTGCTCGAGAAATCGTTCCGCTGCGACATTCCCATTCAGCGCGATTATCTCATCGCCGGCGCGTTACTAGCCGATGTGGGCAAACCGATGGAGTACGATAAGAACGCGTCAGGCAAAGTGATTCAGGGAAGATTTGGCCAGCAAGTGCGGCATCCGTTCAGCGGCGTCGCGCTCGCCTACAAGCATGGTATTCCCGGCGAAGTGTTGCACATCATCGCCACGCACAGCCATGAGGGTGACAAGGTGGCACGCTCGATCGAGTCGATCATTTTCCATCACGCCGACTTTGTGGACTTCGATATCGCCAAGCTTCTCGGCAAACGCGCCACCAGGAACTGAGGCGCGAGCAGTCGACGCGTGAGAGAGTTGGTTGTTGAGAGCCTGAAACTAGTCGTGTCGCTGAGCAGGTTGCGTTGTTACATCTGATGCGATAACATCAGATGTATGCGAACGACACTTGAGATTGACGATGACATTCTGGGAGCAGCCAAGGAACTGGCTCGTCGGGAAAAGAAAACTGCGGGGAAAGTCATTTCTGAACTGGCGCGCAGCGGAATTCAAACGCATCGCGGAAAGCCAATTCAAAAAATCCGGAACGGCTTTGAAATCTTGCCAGCAGGCGATCGCGTTGTTACGCCGGAACTGGTGCAGAAAATCCTCGAGGAAACCAGCGAAGCGTGATCGCGCTGCTCGACATCAACATGCTCGTTGCGCTGTTCGATGCTGCACACGTCCATCACAAAGCGGCGCATAGCTGGATGGCGCAGAATCAGTCACTCGGCTGGGCGACGTGTCCGATAACACAAAACGGATGCATCCGCGTGATATCGCAGCTGCAGTACCCCGGGCGGCTTCCCGTTCCAGAAATTATACGCCGGTTGGGGGCAGCGATTGCTGCAAAGGAACACGCCTTCTGGCCTGATTCCGTTTCGCTCTGCGATTCCGATCGCTTCGAGCCTAATCGAATTCTCACGCCAAAGACTCTTACCGATATTTATCTGCTGGGTCTTGCAGAGAAAAACAGTGGACGATTGGTTACTTTCGACCAGGCGATCCCGCTTGCCGCAGCTTCTCGAGTGAAGGACCGGCATCTTCTCGTGCTCTAGAATCGCAGATTCGATTGCTCGTAAGATCGACAACTTCACTTAGAAGGAAATTGGCATAGGATAATTGGGATAATTGATATGGGCCTGACACTCATCGAGAAGATTGCCGCACGCCACGTGGATGGACTCGCTCCCAGCGCGGTGCTGCGGAGCGGCGATTTTGTTTCAATTCGCCCGCGCCATGTGATGACGCACGACAACACCGGCGCGGTGATCCCAAAGTTCAAACAAATCGGTGCCACTGCGATCGCCGACCCCGCGCAACCGGTATTCGCCATCGATCACGACATTCAAAATGTCTCGCCGAAGAATCTGGAAAAATATGCCAAGATCGAAGCGTTCGCCCGCGAACATGGCATCGATTATTATCCGCCCGGCACCGGTATTTCGCATCAAGTGATGGTGGAACAGGGCTATGTTGTTCCCGGCGCTTTGGTGGTAGCTAGCGATTCGCACTCCAATCTGTACGGCGCGGCCGCGGCACTGGGCACACCAGTGGTGCGAACTGACGCTGCGAGTATCTGGGCTACTGGAACTACGTGGTGGCAAGTGCCCAAAGTAGCGAAAGTAGTGCTAAAGGGGAACCTGTCGCCCGGAGTTACAGGCAAGGATGTCATCATCGCTTTGTGCGGACTTTTCAACAAGGATGAGGTGCTCAATCACGCCGTCGAATTCATGGGGGACGGCGTGACGAACCTTCCGATGTCTGCGCGGATGACGATCGCCAATATGACCACCGAATGGGGCGCGCTGGCGGGCGTGTTTCCGTTCGATGAAGTGACGACGAATTATTTGCGATCGCGGGTGGGCGAATTCACGAATCCGAAACGCCCGGGCACGCGCGGCCCCAAGACTCGCTCCGGATACACGAACGCCGACATCGGCGCATGGTGGAGCAATCGAAGCGAACTCAGCGCCGATGCGAATGCGGAATACGCCATAGAACTTGAACTCGATCTCGCGACCGTGGTTCCGCATGTGTCCGGGCCTAACGAAGTAAAGACCATGGTGTCGCTGCCGGAAATGGAACGAAAACATGTGCCCATTCAGAAAGCATATTTATTGTCGTGCGTGAATGCGCGTTTTGAGGATTTGCATGATGCCGCCGAAGTCGTGCGTGCACGCGGCGGACACGTTGCCACGGGTGTCGAATTTTATTTGGCGCCCGCCAGCGCCGAAGTGCAAGCCAGGTCCGAGTCGAATGGCGATTGGCAAACTCTCGTGAATGCGGGCGCCATTCCGTTGCCGCCCGGTTGCGGAGCATGCATCGGTCTCGGTCGCGGTCTGGTGCAAAAAGGCGAGACCGCGATCAGCGCTACCAATCGCAATTTCAAGGGCCGTATGGGCGATCGCGATGCATACGTGTATTTGGGTTCGCCCGCTGTCGTGGCGGCGAGCGCGTTGGCTGGATTCATTTGCGCGCCAAAAAACTTCGCCGAGCGCGCCGCGGGCACTGCAGTTCGACGCACCCAAAGAAAATCAAAACCGCCCGCGTCTGTGGAAATCATGGCGGGCTTTCCAGCAAGCGTGCGCGGCCGCGTACTGTTCATCGACAAGGACAATTTGAACACCGACGGCATTTACGGCAGCAAACACACTTATCGCGACGACATGACGCCGGAGCAGATGGCGGCGGTGACATTTGAAAATTACGATCCGAACTTCAACACCCTCTATCGCCGCGGCGACATCGTGGTAGGCGGCTTAAACTTTGGAAGCGGCTCCAGTCGCGAGCAGGCGGCTACGGCGCTGAAGTTCAAAGGCATACCTTGCGTCATCGCTGCCAGTTTTTCCGAAACCTACAAGCGCAACGCGTTCAACAACGGGTTTGTTGTATTTGAGTGCCCTGAGCTGGTAACGTACCTGCGCGCCATCCCGCGACTGCGGGACGCACCCACCACCGTGGCGTCTGAGATCACGATCAATTACGCCAAATCCGGGCTGACCATCGAAGGAAAATCATTCGCCTTCCCGCCACTCCGCCCCGCCGCCCAGGAATTAATCGTTGCGGGTGGCGCCGAAAATTTGGTGGCGTCTCGACTCGGCGCGAAGCAGCAAAAAACCGCGTAATCTGGACTTTCTCACGCGCGGCTTCTGGTGGTCTGGAGTAGCATAGACCGCTGGCCTGTTGGCGACGGCTGCCAGCCGTCGCGGACTTCACTGAATTTCTTATTTCAAATGTTCTTTGATCCATGCCGGCTTGCGTCGGCAGTCAACGACCGCCTGGATGAAAACGGTGTTACCGGAAACGGTATAGAAAATTGCGAACGGAAATCGCTTCGAAAGCGCCCGGTGATAATTCCGATACACAACACGATGAACGCCGCCATGAAGCCGCAGCGATTCTATATCGGCGGACAAGCTCTCTCGAAAACACGGCCCGAGGCCAGACTGTTGCGACTCATAGAATGCGAATCCGTTGACAAAATCGTCTTCCGCCTTGTCGAGAATCTCGATCGTCACGAGGTCCGATCACGGATCCGTTTCTTCGCCGACTCCCAGTCGCTGAACTTTGCCTCACCGGCTTCGACCTGACGCTGTCGCTCATCGAGCAGTTGCTTTTGCCAATCCGCGACCGGAATCTGCTGCTCGTTCCGGCAGAGATCATCCCAGAGCATTTCCATCGCTCTGAGTTTCTCTTCCGCTGTCATCCGCTCCAATGGAAGCACTGCGTCCATGGATACATTTTCGTCGGAAACTAATCTAGCCGCAATGATTTTCCTCGTGATCCTTCGATCCTCAATCGAGCTTCACGTACGTAAACTGATCCTTCACTTCATTCCAATACGCACCAGCCGATTCTGCTTTCAACAGATCTCGATAAATCGACTTCGAAACATTGAAGTAACGATGTGTGTCTCGCCTCTGAACTCGACATCCAGCGATCGCATCTCTTCGTCATAAGTAACGGTCGCTATCGCGGGTGAACCGAGCCTGACACGCTTCATCTCAACTCCTTCCAAGCCCAGACCAACTTCTTAAAAATTTTCGCCTCGTTTTCGGCGACCGCTGCTTGCGGGTAGTGATGCTCGCCGATAAAATCGCAGCCAAATGTCTAAATACAAAATTGCGTGGATGCCGGGCGACGGAGTGGGCAACGACGTCATGGAGGCGGCGCGGATCGTTTTGGATCGAATGAAATTCGATGCGGAGTATGTGCCTTGCGACATCGGCTGGCAGTTCTGGTGCAAGGAAGGCAACGCGCTTCCTGATCGTACAGTGAAGGCCCTCAAGGACACGACGTGCGCCTTGTTCGGCGCGATCACCAGCAAGCCACAGGACAAAGCGAAAGAGGAATTGAGTCCGGAACTCAAGAGCAAAGGATTGAACTATTTCTCACCCATCGTGGGGCTGCGACAGTTATTCAATCTGCACACTAACATGCGGCCATGCAAAAGTTATCCGGGTAACCCGTTGAATTATCGCGGGACGCAGATCGCGAATTCCAGCGGCGCGGATGTTGCGATCGATCAGGTCGTGTTTCGTGAAAATACTGAAGGCATGTACGGCGGCGTTGAGTTTTTCCCGTTGCCAGAATCGGTTTATACCGCGCTGTGCGCCAATCCGAAGATGAAGAAGTGGAAAGACAAAGCCGGCCTGGAAAATATCGCCCTCTCCACTCGCATCATGAGCAAGCAAGGTTGCACCAACATTTGCAAACAAGCGTTCGAGTTTGCCAAGAAAACCGGTCGCAAACGCGTCACCCTGATCGAAAAACCGAACGTGCTGCGGGAAACCGGCGGCTTGATGATACGTTGCTTCCGCGACGTAGCCAAAAATTATCCGGAAATTCGCGCGGACGACGCGAACATCGATGCGATCTGCATGTGGATGTTCAAGAATCCGCAGGATTACTCTGTGCTCGTGGCGGAAAACATGTTCGGCGATATCGTCAGCGATTTGTGCGCCGGCCTTGTCGGCGGACTCGGGTTCGCGCCCAGCGCAAACTTGGGCGACAACTACGCCGTGTTCGAACCGACGCACGGCTCGGCACCGAAATACGCCGGCCAATACAAGGTCAACCCAGTCGCCATGCTTTTGACTGCAAAGCTGATGCTGGACTGGCTCAAGGAAGCGGACATGGCTACGCGTTTGGAATCCGCCATCGCCCGCGTCATCAAGGAAGGCAAAGTGCGCACCTACGACATGGGTGGCAAAGATTCCACATT